>Ga0137407_10002920_pt1 | contig 11325 bp, 10 predicted proteins | sample CZOMad2_2_16fung_FD_108410 | JGI IMG/M metagenome (GOLD analysis project Ga0137407, IMG submission 108410) | Vadose zone soil fungal communities from Angelo Coast Range Reserve, California, USA - CZOMad2_2_16fungal (Illumina Assembly) | ecosystem: Environmental > Terrestrial > Soil > Vadose...
ATCGGAGAGAAATTTACCCATGTTGTGCCTTTTCAAGTCGCTGAATAAAGGAACATCCACGGTGTTGTCCGAATTCACCGGCAGGCGCGGCAACTGAAAATCTGTTATTGCCGATTCTGGCGGATTGAGCGGAATCACATAGTCCTGACCAGCGATTCCAGCGTTGGCTTCTGCTGCCGGCGACACAGTCTTGTTCGCCGAGAATGGGGCCCTGAGTTTCTTTAGGAGAGTGCCTTCACCTTCAGGTGCCTGGGTGGAATTTTGCAGCAGGTTTTCTTCATGCAGATTCTGCAGGTTGGCTTTGTACCGCCGCACAATCGGAAGTTGCAATGATGACGCCGTCGGCGTAATCAGTGATCCATGGTTCTTTGTTGAGATTACGGTTTTAATGTTTGAAGCCGAATACGAAGATTCAGACGGACAGACGCTTGGACTGGACGGTACGCCGTTCGGGCATGATGCCGCTGAAATCGGCCAGGTTGATGGGATGTCTGGGTTGATCGTCGGTGCTTTCTCGTCATTCGGATTTGTCGGCGCTTCAATCAATACATACTGCGTGTATAGCTTCATCGGTCCCATATGGCAGTTGGCGCACATGTTCTGGTAAAGGCCGGGTTGTTTGCCAAAAAATATTCGCTCACCGAGTTTTGCGCTTTCAGAGGGTGGTTCCTGCACCGGAGGCCTGGTCATGCTCACAAATGAAGTCATGGCAGTTACCTGGCCAATGGTGACCTCCGGGCCAGTTTGCTGGTTGCCTTTGCCATCGCGGTCGCAATCGCAGTAGGCCACTTTTTCAAAGGCCTGCATGCTGAAATGGAAATCCAGCGCGTCCCGCACAAAATGCCTCAGGCTGGAAGCAACACCTTTCCATTGAAACGGACGCACAACCAGATCGCAGGAAACGCCTTGTATATTGGTGAGATCGTCAGTGAATCCGTTCTCGCCCCCGATGCTTAATGGACTGTCGACTCCCGCTTTGCAAGCACAATTAGCATCATTGCCCGGTTTGCAACTGGGAGTGTTGATTACCACCTTGGCTTGGGAGTTTGGTATGAACGTTGTGGTAAAAGCCCCAAAATTCACGCCCTTTGCGCCGAGTACCTGCTGGAAGGGTTTGCCAGGCTGTTTCTTGGCTGCAGCGCGCGCCTGATCTCTCATAAAAAAAAGATCAATGCTCATTTCTTCCGCGACGGCCTGAGTATATCCGCTGCCGAACACTGCCGGAGGATTACGGATGAAAAGTGTTTGCGGGTTTGGATAAAGAGGATTGATAAACGCGTTGCTATTGCTACCCGCGGAACCGGCCGTGCCGGGGGCCTTTCTCATCAGGGCTCCGCGTGCATCTATGCTTGCGCTGCCAATTGAGTTATGGCATTCAAAGCAGCTTTGCGAATCCAACCCGTTCAACCGCAGATAAGGATAGTCAGGAACCCTATTATTGAAAACATGGCGTTGCGCGGCGCGCGGACCATCTGCTCCTTCTCCGTAACCATCGCCCTGACCGGTTTTTGGATCGAAGGGAAGAAATGGCGTGGTCCAGAAATCGCCGCCGGAGCTGAGAACGTCTTTGAGTTTATAGAAGCATCCAGGATCTGTAGCGACTGGGCATCCGTTGAGTAATTTAGGTTGAACAATGTCGATTCCGGGTCGGAACACAGGGTTTTGCGCGGACATTACAGAGAACGCGCTGGCCAAAATAGCAACAAATGCGGATAAAAGAAGGAACGGCTTAAGATTTTTCAACCAATGTCTCATAAGATGTGCAAGCATCAGAGCTCCTTTTGTTGCGGATCGTTTCTGTTGATGAACCTGCCTTGTCCGGGTCTGGGAGGGAACCTGAATACAGGAGGTCATTTTGGAATTTGTTTAAATGATTTGGGGAAACTGCGGCAAATCCTACTCTGGACTCACTTGCTTGCAACACTTGGAAGAAATAATTTCCGTCTTACGGAATTTCTAATAAATTTCTTATCAAATGTAGATGGAAGTGGGTTACGGGCAAAAAATTCACCCGCGTCCACGGAACCCGATCACTGGGTCATTTTAGAGGTTGCTTTCCTTGTATCTGACTTCCTTCAAACACCAAGAGCAACGTGGAATCCCAGTCACAAAAGGCAGAAGGACGGTTATGATCTGGTCACGTACGTTGGCTTACATCACCGGAACGGTCGTGCTCCGCAGAAACCTCGTTACTGTACGCCCTGCGGTGCAACAAAGTCTGGAATGTGATGGCGGCGGTCGAAAAATGCGCGAGAGCGAAATTACTTAGTGGAAGGGTTAACCCGGGCCCGGATGTAGGTAAAAATGTCGGCCGAAAGCCTCCAGTTTCAATAAGTCTCAACAGCTTTCCACGAACGGCCCGCAAGAGGTTCAATATCAATCACTTAAGAACCTCAAATTTCAACAGAGCTCAATAAGCTTTGGAATCTGGTTCGGGATCAGGTGGCCTACCTCAGAGAAGTCCTTTAGATTCAGCATCTAAAACGCAAAGAGTATTGAACGGTGTTGAACCTCGAGGCTTTCAGTGTCACATTTTTACCTCATTGTGGATGTGGACATCTATTGGATAGTCCAAGATGCTGGACCACCTGGTTGTTCCCCAGATGGTCGACCTAGGAAGTTCGTTTTGGCTACAATGAAAGTCCGCGGCGCAAGTCCGTATATCGACGATCATTGCGGAGAGTGTCCATTTTGGGATCAATCTGAATGAAAGAAGCCCACATCTCATGAGCAGAGCAGGACTCAAGTAGGCAACCGAAGGCGGTATCTTTGTCTCCTAAAGCCGCGTGGGCCATCCCGATGTGGTAGTGGGGCAGCGAAGAGTACTTCGAGGGCTGATTTACTTCTTTCAGTTGCCGACGGGCGCCTCTCTGATCTCCGGACAAAGCGAGCGTGCGGGCGAGCGAGGCAGCCAGTAAGGGTGAATCGCCCGGGAAATGCCCCATGGCCCTACGCTGATCCGCTGCCGATTTTCGATATTGTTTCTTCTCGTCGTAAGCCAGCCCCCGCATCCAATAGGCATACCAGAAATCAGCTTCCAGATTGAGGGCCTGATCATATTGGTCGATTGCGGCATCATATTGTCGCGCCCAATAAAGCATGGTTCCGACATTGGTGTTGATCATTCGTGAAAGCGGATCGATCAACTGCGCAAGTTTGACTTGCTGAATGGCCTCGGGCAAACGGTTCTTGGCAGCCAGATAGAAGGAATACCAATGATGGGCGGTCGCGTAGTTCGCATTGAGCCGCAGCGCTTCTTGAAATTCCTGCTCGGCCTTTCCCCAGTTGTGCTCAAACACTGACAGAATAAATCCCAGGGCCGCATGTGGTTCCGCGAAATCGCTGTCAATGTTCATGGCGCTGGTGGCCGCCATTTTTGCGTTGTCGCAGGCCTGCTTTGGAGGAATCCATGACTGGCTGGCCATCACCGCGTAACAATCGGCCAGCGCAGAGTGTGCAAGCGCAAACCTGGAATCCAGTGCGATTGCTTTCTTGAAGAGAACCGTAGCATCCTGGAGAGTCTTAGGCGTCCGCTTGTTCCAAAGATATCGTCCATTCAAGTAGCTTCTGTAGGCATCCGGTTTTACTGGTTCCAGATAATCCAGCCGCGCCCGCTCGTGGGGAACCAGTTTAACCTCAATTTTTCGCGCGATGTCCTGGCACACCTCCCGCAGGAACACGAGGATATCGTCCAGCTTCCGCTCATAAGTCTCTGCCCAGACCTGGCTCTCATTGGCGACGTAAATAAGTTGAACAGAAACCCGGACTCTATTGCCAGATTGGAGCGCTGCTCCTTCTAAAATGTAACTGACTCCCAATTCTTTGCCGACCTGCTTAATTTTCTTTTTTTGTATTTTTGTAGCGCATGGCGGATATGGGCGCTATCACACCCAGTTCTTCCGGATTTAGACGGCCAAGTTGAGTAGTGATCTCATAGGTCAATCCATCAATAAAAGAATCCGGCTGTTTTCTCTGTGTCAGACTCTGAAAAGGCAATACGGCGAGCATGAGCTTTTTTGTTGAAGAATATTGGAATAGATAGCCGCGCTTGGAAAGAGTAACTATATATTGAGGTTTGCTTTTGCTCTCGCCGAGAGCTTTTCTTAGAGTGGCGATCGCGCGCTTCAGGCAGTTATCAGGCTCAATATCTCCAAGAAGGTCTGGCCAGAGCCTTTGCCAGAATACTTCCTTTTTCACCACAGTCCCCTCATTTTCCAGCAGTACTAAAAGGACCTTGGCTTCCTTGGGAGTGAGATGTACTGGCTTATTTTGCCGGGTGAGGAAGCCCGCTGAATTAAAACGAAACGGACCAAACTCGTACGTAATGGTATGAGGCATCTCTTACACCCCGTAACAATTCGGTAACAAAAATAGCAATTTCTGCGAAGGACTTCAAGCTCGAATCGCAGCTATAAATGCCTCCGTCAAGAATTAGTAAAGGAGGCAAACCAGTGCATATAGCCATCGATACGGGCGGGACCTTCACTGATTGCGTTTACGTTGAGGACTCGGCACTGAAAGTCTTGAAAGTATTCTCCACGCCTGAAGACCCCGGGAGCGCGGTAGTAGAGGCAGTCCGGACGGCATCGAACGGCAACGCTCCATTCGTCCGTCATGGCACCACGGTAGGAACGAATGTTCTGTTGGAGCGAAAAGGCGCCCGTGTGGCATTTGTAACTACCGCGGGCTTTGAAGATATCATTTCCATCGGGCGACAGGCGCGCTCTCATTTGTATGACTGGTTCGCCACGCCGCCTCCCTGCATAGTCCCCGCGGAAATGCGTTTCGGTATCGCGGAGCGCACTGCCTCAGACGGTACTGTTCTGCGAAGGCCAGAAGACTATGAACTTCGCGAACTGGCCGAAAAGGTCAGGTCCAGCAGGGCCGAATCAATCGCCATCTGTCTTCTGTTTTCCTTCGCCAATCCTGAAAACGAGATTGTGGTTGCGCGCGCATTGTGCTCATTGGGATTACCCGTTTCCGTATCGCATGTGATCCTTCCTGAGTTTCGTGAATATGAGCGCGCGTCCACGGTGACGGTGAATGCATATCTCGGCCCGAAGGCGGGAAGCTACCTGCAGCGGCTCGATGCAAACCTGCAGCGACTTTCCCTGTGCTCCGGTTTTGACGTGATGCAATCCTCCGGAGGCATCATCCCGGCAAGCTTTGCCGCGGAGCAGCCCGTGCGAACTGTCCTTTCCGGTCCCGCCGGCGGAGTAATAGGCGCCTACCACATGGGGCGAAAGGCCGGTTTTTCCAGGATCATCGCATTTGATATGGGTGGAACATCGACGGATGTCTGCCTGGTGGATGATAACGAAGGCGGTCCTCGTTCCACCAATGACGCATTGATCTCTCAAATGCCCATCAGTGTTCCCATGCTCGATATTCATACTATCGGAGCCGGCGGAGGATCACTGGCGCGTTTTGATAAGGCAGGAATTCTGCATGTGGGACCGGAGTCGGCTGGCGCAAACCCTGGACCAATCTGCTATGGCCGCGGCACACAACCTACCGTGAGCGATGCAAACCTGATTTTAGGCAGGTTGCATCCCGAGCACTTTCTGGATGGCAAGGTGCGCCTGGACTGCGATCGTGCGCGCTTGTACATGGAAAAAGCGCGGGCAGAGATGTCCACGGTGGAGGAATTTTCCGATGGGATCGTGCTCCTTGCCGAAGCAGCCATGGAGCGAGCGATACGGGTGATCTCGGTGGAACGAGGTTACGATCCGCGCGAATTCACGCTGGTTGCATTTGGAGGCGCCGGGCCACTGCATGCATGTGCGCTGGCGAAGGCTCTGCAGATGCCTCGCGTTCTGATTCCGGCGTGCCCGGGTGCTCTGTCAGCTCTCGGGATATTGCTCGCGGATACCGTCCGCGATTACTCAAAGACCGTAATGCTTAAGTCAGGCGCGGACCTCAGACCTCACTTCGGGGAGTTGGAGGAATTGGCGGGACCGCACCTCAGTTCGGCGAAACGAGTGACCTGGCGACGCGATCTCTGGATCTCCGATATGCGGGGCAGGGATATGAGTTGAATGTCCCGTTCGCACCGGAATTCGTACAGAGTTTCCATCAAATGCACCAGAAGAGATATGGCTACGCGGATGAACGAAAAACCGTGGAGGTGTCTCCATCCAGATTGATCCTTCCGCCAGGAGCGCGAAGGTTGATTTTTCCGGTTCTGGCGCCCAGGTCAACAGCAGTATCAACGCTGTGTATGCGATCACATACTCGGCCGTCTATTACGTGTTCCGGTGTTTACTGTCTGACGAAGCGCCCGCCAGTTCGGGCATTATGCGCCCGATCGAAGTCATTGCCCCCATTGGCACGATTGTGAATGCTCGCCCGCCGGCAGCCGTGGCTGGAGGAAATGTAGAAACGTCGCAACGGATTGTCGACGTGCTTCTTCGTGCTCTTGCGAAAGCCATTCCTGACCGTATTCCTGCAGCCAGCTCAGGCACCATGAACAACCTGACGATCGGCGGCATGGATACCAGGACTAATACGCTCTTTGCATATTACGAGACTGTTGCCGGCGGCATGGGTGCGCGGTCCAACGCTGATGGGCTTTCCGGCGTCCACACGCACATGACCAATTCTCTCAACACTCCGGCGGAGGCCCTGGAATATGCGTATCCGCTGCGGGTAAGGCGGTACAGCTATCGGTCGCGTTCTGCTGGCGCGGGACAATACCGCGGCGGTGACGGACTGGTCCGCGAAATCGAATTGCTTGCCAATGCGCAGGTGACGCTGCTTGCTGATCGGCGGCGCCTTGCGCCATACGGGTTGGCCGGCGGTGAGCCGGGATCAACGGGAACAACCAAACTGATTCGCCCAGAAGGAGTCGATGTGCTGCCGGGGAAATGTAGTGTCAGCGCTTCCAAAGGAGACGTAGTCCGCATTGAAACCCCGGGCGGCGGCGGCTGGGGACCTTCACCGGATTCGCGAGCATGAGTGGGTTGCGGTCCTATACACGTCACTAGTTCTTTTCTCGGAGGATGACAAATGTCAATTCAGCCACTACGTGTCGGCCTGATCGTGCCGTCGTCCAATACGGTGATGGAGCCGGACTTTCACCGCCAGATTGGCGCAACAGCTATTGTGAGCACAACGCGGATCTTTCTTGAGGATGTAACCCGCGAAGCAGAAACCCGGATGCTCGAAGACGATCTGCCCCAGGCAGTAAAGCGCATCGGGACCACGGCGTCCGAAGTCATTGTTTTTGGCTGCACTTCTGCGGGAGCGCTGGGGAAGTTGTCTCATGATGACGCAATCGCCAGGATGATTGAAGAGACAACGGGAGCCAAAGCCGTAACAGTGCTGCGTTCCGTCTTGGTGCGGCTGGCTGCGATTCGTCCTCACAAGATTGCGTTGTTCACGCCTTATATAGAAGACCTGACCAGCAGCATCGCTCGTTCTCTGGCGGAGGCTGGATTTCCAGCTATCAAGGCCGCCGGTATGGGAATAAAAGCAAACCTTGAGATCGGACGAGTCACGCCGGAAGAGATTTTACGCTTTGTGGAATCGCAGCTTTCGGGCATAGATCCGGATTGCTTGTTCCTTTCGTGTACCAATTGGCGCGCCATTGAGACGCTCGAACTTCTGCGGAAGAAATTCGAAATCCCGATTGTAACCAGTAACCAGACCGCAATTGAGATTGTCGAGCAACAAGCCAAAACCCCTTTGGTGAAGGAGGCGCGGCTATGAGCACAGCCATTGCAAGCCCGACGACAGTTGCCGCGACCACCATCAGCAAGCTCAAGCGCCGCATTCTGCCACTTCTTTTTCTTCTCTACATTGTCGCTTACCTGGACCGCATCAACATCGGCTTCGCGGCGTTCACCATGAACCAGGAACTGGGTATCACCAGCGCCCAGTTCGAGTTTTTGACCGGAATTTTCTTCTGGGGTTATTTCCTGTTTGAAATACCGAGCAACCTTATTCTGCACAAAATGGGCGCGCGCCTGTGGATTCTCCGCATCCTGGTGAGTTGGGGGGCAATAGCCATGTTGGGTGGCCTGGTGCACAGTGCCTCTCAGTTGTATGTGGTCAGGTTTCTGCTGGGCGTGGCTGAGGCCGGATTCTTCCCCGGCATTGTCTTGTATCTTACCTACTGGTTCAGGCAGCGTGAACAAGCACAGATGGTTGCGTGGTTTTTGACCGGCTTACCTGTCGCCACCATCGTGGGCGCACCGCTCTCCGGTGTCATTCTCGATCATGCGCATTGGCTAGGAATAAGCAGTTGGCGATGGCTGCTTATTCTGGAAGGGATGCCAGCGATCGGTTGCGGATTTCTTGCCTGGCTCCTGTTGCCTAGCCGTCCGGCAGAAGCCCAGTTTCTTCTGCCGGAAGAGAAGCAGTGGATAGCTGAAGAGCTTCGGCAAGAAGGGCGGAGCAAATTCGGCAACCATCAAGGGAACGCATTGCACGCTCTTACAAATCCCAGAGTGTGGCATTTGGCATGCATCTCATTCACGTATCTGATCGGCTTGTACGCGATGAGCTTCTGGATGCCGCAGGCGGTGAAGCAGCTTGCGCGTGACTACTCGAACACTCTGCTGGGATTCCTGATTATGGTTCCACATTTGGTTGGCGTGGCCGCGATGATATTGGTCTCCCGCAGCTCCGACCGAACACTGGAACGACGCTATCATGCCGCCGTTCCACTCATTGCCGGAGCTGTAGCGTTGATGTTGCTGAGCACGGCCAGTTCGGTCGGGTTGGCCCTAGCGCTCTGGTCAGTGATAGCTGCTGGCATCTACAGCTTTCTTGGCCCGTTCTGGTCGTTGCCCAGTGAATTTCTATCGGGACTGTCAGCGGCCGCCGGAATCGCGTTGATCAATTCGATTGGGAACCTCGGCGGTTTTGTTGGGCCATCGGCAATTGGGGTACTCACAAAGCAGGCCGGCGGAATGTACAGGGGCCTGCGTTTTGTTGGATTTTCACTATTGATGTCAGCCGTACTTCTTTTGCTTTTGCCAAAAACCAAACCTCAGGGCAGCGTGACTGGTGGAGCGTAAACTCTTGGATCACCCTGCCACCGTCGGGATCGACATCGGTTGTAGGGGTATAATTCTGCCGCAGTTAAAACGCTTGGAGTTACGATCACGAATCTCGCCCTGCAACCGTTGTATTGAATCGCGTGATAGCGAATGTTGACAGGGAAAGTAGTCCCATCCTTCCGCTTGTGCATCCAAATGCCGGCGTCGCCGTGGATTACCTCATGGGCAACATATTTCTCGAATCGCGCAACCTCTTCGGGGAGACGAAGTTCTCGCGCTGACTTCCCAACGATCTCATCGCGGGAATATCCGTATAGAGTACAGGCGGCAGTATTCGCGTCGAGCACGCATAACGACTCCACATCCAGTATCCAGAGCGGCATCGTGCTGGATTCCAACAATCGGCGGTAAAGTTCAGTGTCGTCGTTTGGCCCACGCGTGGTCATGATGGCAGACAAAGTTTCGGGACAAGAATAAGGCCAGAGCCTTCCGGGAACTCTGGCCTTTATTTTTGCAGTGACGGATAGCTTGCTTACATAACAGTAGATTCGAAAGGTCGCTGGAAAATGTAAGACGCCTTCGTTAAAAGTTATAATTCGCGCGACCTGCGGTTTGTTGCGGCTATCCTAAGACCAATCGCTAGACTTTTTCGAGCCAAAACAAACCCCCGTGAGTCCAATTCCACGGGTTGTTTTCTTCGCTGCTAAGTCAACGTGGGCCGATCACGCCGCTGCTTTCTTTCTCCGTTCAGCCCAACGCTTTTTTCATTGCCTCGCCGATCTTCCTCCGTGCTGCTGCCGACAAACGCCGGCTCCGGCTCCGGCCATCGGGATTACCTGATGCCGTCCTCGTGCGGCTGCCTCGAAGGGCTACAATAGCACTGTCGAGCCTGTCACGTTCTGCTTCCAACTCCGCGATGATAGTTGCTGTATCCAAGGGGGCATTCTCCTAGTGTTTAGAATGGCCACGATTTTACAGGAAGGGAGAACAGTGCTTTAAAATGCCCGGTTTTCCAGACGGTAGATTCCTTGCAAGTCTGAGTTATTCTCTATCCAGCGGCCACCTCAGACAGAACGATGCCATCCTTTTGCATCGTAACTGCAGGATGGCAAGGCCCACTATCCTCGTTGCCGAATCCGAGCCGGGCCAAGCCCTGTCTGTTCTCAAGTTAGTTCTTGAAAGCGCCAAGTATAACGTTCTCACCGCTCACAGCACCGGTGAAGCGCTAGATATTTTTCACATGTTCCCAAATGTAAATGTGGCGGTGCTGGTGATGGATGGTGTAATTGACTGCGAACTGGTGGCCCGATCCATCAAACAGGTAACTTCAAAGATTTCAATTATTGCGACCTCGGCACGAATTGCCCAAAAGTGCGAGAACGCCGACCACATATTGTGCAGCCACGAACCGGAGACGCTCATCAGTCTGATGCGCACTTTACTGGGTGATCCCCGCTCGCCGGTTGAGCTACCTCCTGTGATCTCGCCCGGTCCTGATCGTACCCGCTCTAATAAGGATAGATCTCGGTCGGGTGCCATTCGACCGAACATCGCACGCGGACTGAAAAGGAGCTTGCCGGAGTTGTTCAGGCGAGTATAAAAGCCAAGACGCCGCTCAATCTCAGGAATACATCTGGATCTTAACGCCAAGCATTCCGGCAGCATAATCTTTTCTTAGCTGTGTTAGTGAGAAATTAGCAGGTGACTTCTGCAAGACTTCGGACAGCTTATCCGTATCAGCAAACCCGGTGGCAAACCTGTGCCCGTACATCTTGCGCAGCGTCCGTACTAGCGTGTTGCCGTGCTTGCTGCTGATTTCACCGTCCTTGTTGCCCTGCCGATCATATAGTCTTGGCTCTTTCATTATTCCTTCTAAGTTGATGCTGAATCAAAGACGCCACAAGTCGTATGCCGGAACTGCTAGGCCATCTTTAAAACGAATCGACACGGTGGGAAATGAGCACTTAAAAACATCTCTTGCCCTGTGGCATTCAAAGAACGAAAAGCCGGAGTCCAAACTGCAACCCCGGCTCCGTCTCTTTAGCTATCGCAATCTACTCAGGCGGCAACCGGTTTGGCGACGCGGATCTCTTGGAACGTCGAGTGCAGAACCTCAGTCGTCTCCACTGCCGGTGTACCGACGATTACGTTTGCCAACATCTGCAGCACATCTTTGTACCCTTTGCTGTCATACGTCTCTGCGTTTTTCTGCGTGTCCCACAAGCTGATTGCAAGTACGTCTGTACTTCCGGGGACCGCAAATGTGATTTCGTCTTTGAATCCCTGCTGTTTGCGAAGCAAGGGAATGACTTCTTTCTCA
>Ga0137407_10002921_pt1 | contig 11323 bp, 4 predicted proteins | sample CZOMad2_2_16fung_FD_108410 | JGI IMG/M metagenome (GOLD analysis project Ga0137407, IMG submission 108410) | Vadose zone soil fungal communities from Angelo Coast Range Reserve, California, USA - CZOMad2_2_16fungal (Illumina Assembly) | ecosystem: Environmental > Terrestrial > Soil > Vadose zone...
ATCTCCGTTTACGTCTACGTATTTGATCCGTCCTGCGCCTTTTAGTGCTCCGTCAAAAACACCTGGTTGAGTAGGAGCTTTGGAAGCTTCGTCCTCACTTTTGAAAATACCATCTGTCTTATATCCGAAAATTGAGAATTGTGAATGGCCTACAATAGAATGGTTGGCATCTCCGGGGTATGCGGGCCGGACATTGTCAGGTAAACTGGTAACAACATTACTCCAATGGCTTGCATTTCCAGTGATGCTATATCCCAGGCCACTGGATGTTCTGTTGTGATAGCCCAATACCAATTCCCATCCCTTATTGTTCATGTCCGCTCCGTTGACGAATTGTTGTTGACCTTCTCCAAGAGCGGCGGCAACAGGAGGTGATATCAATATATCACTGGTGTTCCTATAAAAATAATCAAATGAACCTGTAATTTTCTCTCCAAGAAATCCAAAATCCAAACCCACGTTTGTTTCAGTTGTAGATTCCCATTTCAAATTCGGATTACCTTTTTGAACCTGAACAAAACCAGAAGGGAGCGAACCAGTATTTACGCCGCCAAGATCATAAGCAGTTCCGGTATTGAGCCATGCCGGAAATGCAGGGCTGCTCGTACCGTAATTGGCCTGAAGAAGCGTGTATGCAGATAGATTCCCGATTTCCTGATTACCCACTTTCCCTCTACCTGCTCTTAACTTCAGATTGGAAACCATAGTTATGTTCCTAAAAAATTCTTCGTTGTTAATTCTCCATCCCAATGTGAAAGCAGGGAAAATACCATAAGGATTATTTGTGCCAAACCGGGAGGAGCCATCACGGCGAACAGTAACCGAAGCCAAATACTTATCTCCATACCCATAAAAGATCTTGCCAAATTGAGAAAGCAACCTGTAACCCGTGGCTGATCCATTATTGGTTTGCGCTCCAACACCAGCACTCAATTGGAGATAATCCTGAGTTTGCAAAGCAAAAACAGTTGTTGATGCGCCGAATGTCTGGAAATCATTTCTAACTGACTCCGTTCCTGCCAGAATATTCAGCCTGTTTTTTCCAATCTCCAGGTTATAGTTTAAAGTATTTGTCCAGGTAAAAGTGAAATCTTTTGATTCCTGCAGCGCCAGACTATTAAATGATCTTACTGGTCCTTCTGTTCCAATCAAAGCTGCATTTTTAGCAAGGGCATCAGAATAATCGAAGCCGAGGCTTGTTCGGAAAATAAGATGTTTTATAATTTCCAATTCTGCGAATACGTTACCAGATGCGATGAATTGATTTCTGTTATTAAACCTGTTTAGATATTGCATATCTACCGGGTTATTCCTGTCTGTATACCCAGCGCCAATAGGACCACCATAAGTGCCATCCGTTTTATACAATGGGATTGTTGGGGCAAGCGTTAACGCAAGACCTGGTGTAGCTGCTCCTCCTACATCTGAAGTAGAATTAACCTGGGAAGTTCTGCTTAGCTGAAGATTTTCACCAAATTTTAGCCTGCCATTAAAAGCTGAAGTATGACTGTTGATACGGGCATTGTACCTCTGATATTTAGTAAATTGAATTAACCCGTTATTATTATAGTATCCCAGGTCAATTAAAAACCCACTTTTGCCGGAGCCAGCTGATATCGAAAGGTCGCTGGATATAATCGTGGCTGGTTTGAATAATGCATCCTGCCAATTTGTATTACCAACAGGTTCGGAACTATCACCGCCAACAAAAGGCGCAATATTTACTTTGTTAAGTACAGGATTGGAATAATCACCATTCCAGTCGTAAGTATATATTTGGCTGACAAGATTGTTGGGATCAGTGCTGTCATTCACCGCAGCCCGCCATAGTGCCCTTCCCCTGTCTTGCGAATTCAAAACGTTTTCCTGCCAGGGCTTTTCGCTTTGTCTGGTAAGGCTGGTATTAAATTGAATACGCACCTTGTCGGTTCCCGTGCTTCCATCTTTTGTAGTAATAATGATCACACCATTAGAAGCTCTTGAACCGTAAATGGAAGCTGCCGATGCATCTTTCAAAACTTGAATGGATGCAATTGCGCTGACGTTAATATTGGCAAAGTCCTCATATCTTGTTGTAGGAACTCCATCAATAATATAAAGAGGATTTGTATTGCCCAGCGTGTTTACTCCTCGTATCAGGATAGTTGGTGCTCCACCATTTGCTCCGGTAGGAGATCCATCAGTCTGAATATACAGGCCGGGAACCTGACCTTGTAAAGCCAGTATAGGACTTGAAACAGGAAGATTTTTTATGGAACTCAGGTTTACAACAGATACTGCACCTGTTAAGTCAACTTTTTTCTCTGACTTGTATCCTGTAACAACAACCTGGTTAAGGTCATTAGTACCTTCTTCCATTATCAGGCTTAGCTCCTGTGTCGCGTTTGTTATTTTAACATTAAGCCCATTCATCCCGACAAAAGATAAAGTAATAGTTTCTCCTATAGCTGCCGCTATGGAAAATTTACCACTTGAATCAGTAAGTGTTGACTTGCTTTTGGTTTGTACTGATACTCCTTGCAAGGGCTCCTTTGTTGTTTTGCTTATAACTTTTCCGGTTATAATTTTTTGCTGCGCAAAACTGAACAACGCAAGCAACAACATTGGAAGCAGAATTTGTAATTTTCTCATAATTGAAATTTTAGATGTTTACATTTTTATTTTGGCTTTTTTTATCGTTAGCGAATACAATTAAACTGATTGAACAATCCCGGTTTCTATCAGCGTTTGAATTTCTTTCACATCATATTCCGGACAAGGACCAGTATAGCTTGCGACCAATGCTCCAATTGCACTTGAAAATTCCAATGCTTCGGTTGGGTTTCGCCCTTCTGATAATTTTGAAATCAATCCGGCCAAAAAAGCATCTCCGCTTCCAATCGTATCTGCTAATTCTACCACAAATCCTGGATGCTGATAGAAGTTCCCATTCGTATACAGCAGGGATCCCTTATTGCCTTTGGTCATAACAATATTTGGGATGCGAAATTTATCCTGCAAAATTTTTATGCGGTCATTCTCATTTTTATAATTTGAAAACCATCCCGTAATTAATTCTAATTCCGCCAGATTGAGTTTGAGCAAACTCACTTCGCTTAATAATTTTTCGATGATTTGGCGGGAATAATGCGGAGCACGTAAATTAATATCAAGTACTTTGTATTTGGCGATCTCAAGTAACCTGAATAAAGTGTTGCGGCTTTCTTTGCTGCGGGTGATTAAACTTCCAAAAACAAAATACCGGGAATCGGAAAGGAGGGAAATAAAATTGTCATCCCATTGTATATTGTCCCATGCAACGGGTTTCGTAATATCATAAATAACTTCATTGTTCTCGCCTGCGGTCGCATTTACCTTTCCTGTATTCAATTCAAAATCCATTTGAAAGAAATCAGTAGAGATTTCATTTTCCTCCATCAGCCGGATTAACTTTTTCCCATCAATGTCAGGACCGACCTTTGTTATCAATGCGGGATTTACACCAAGCTTTTTCAAATGATACGCCACATTCATCGGTGCGCCACCTGGCACAGTGTTGGGGGGCAATACATCCCATAATATCTCTCCATAACAAACAACCGGATAATTATTTTCAGGCAAACTCACGGCAATCGTTTTTAGTTAATAAGTATTTTTAATGCAGCACCAGTGCATGCTCTATTTGCTCCAATGATTTGCCTTTCGTTTCAGGCATTATTTTCCAAACAAAAATCAGCTGTACACACATCATGACACAGAAAAAAAGAAATGTATTGCCACCCCCTGCTTTTTCGGCCAGGTATGGAAAGGAAAAAGCAATAAAAGCAGCCATGATCCAGTGGGTTGTGCTGCCAAGGGTTTGCCCTTTTGCTCTTACCTGATTCGGAAATATTTCAGAAATGAATACCCAGATAACTGCGCCTTGGGAGAAAGCAAAAAATGCGATATAAATAAATAAAAATACAGGCACCGCCCATCCGTTAAAATTCTCTTTATAAAAAGAGTAGGAAACCATGGCCAATGTAACAATAAGTCCAAATGAACCAATCAGCATTAAAGTCCTTCTCCCAACCCTGTCAATAAAATTCATAGCAAGTAGCGTAAACGAAAAATTGATTACACCGAGTCCTGCAGTTGACAATAGTGAAGAGCTGGTACCGAGGCCAGTCATTTCAAAAATGCGTGGAGAATAATAAATAATAGCGTTTATACCCGATACCTGATTGAATGCTGCAAAAAGTATCGCGAGTATAACAGGTGTTCTGTATCGTTTGGAAAATAAAGGATCTGTTTGCAATAATTCCTTTTCTTCCTTATCTGTTTGTTGAATCTCGTTTATTATCGTGTCTGCAGTGGCAGGATTGATTATTTTGAATATTTCTCTCGCTTCCTCGACTTTCCCCTTTTTCATTATCAGCCACCGGGGGCTTTCGGGCACAAACCGGAGAAGAATAAAAAATATTGCTGAAGGGATAGATTGTATCCCAAGCATTAACCTCCAGGAATTTTCTCCCGCCAGACTAATCAGGTAATTTGAAAAATAAGAAACTACAATACCAAGCACCACATTGAACTGAAAAAGGCCAACTAATTTACCTCTTCTGGCAGCCGGCGAAATTTCAGATATATATATAGGTGCAGTTACAGATGAAGCTCCCACGCCAAAACCTCCAATAAACCGGAAGAACAGAAATATATACCAGTTGGTGGAAAATGCAGTTCCCAATGATGAAATAAAATAAAGAGAAGCTATCAGGTAGAGCGTTTTCTTACGCCCAAGTTTATCTGATGGAATAGCGCCTAACAGAGCGCCGATTACAGTACCTATTAAAGCAATGGAAACAGTAAGGCCATGCTGTACAGTATTTAGATCCCAGTATTTTTGAATAGATTGTTCTGCGCCTGAAATAACTGCCGTATCAAAACCGAAGAGAAAACCGCCTAAAGCAATGACCAGCGACCAAAGAAAAACATTTTTCTTATTCATATGGCAATTAGTTTCGCAAGTAATCTATATTGCCGGAGCTAAATTGCTTTTTGAAATAATACCAGTATGTGAGAAAATTGTATTGAATGAAGAATATTAATTAATTAATTAATTCTTAGTGCACTAGGTCTAAAAAATATTATCGCGTGAAATTGATTTTTTATGTTTTTGATACATCGATTTATAAAATCGTACCAATGTTGCTTCAAAAAAAACTATAGTTGCCTGACCAGACTAGCGATTTGAAAAAAATGATACAGGTTTATAACCTCATTCCACAAAAATTGCCCAAATTTATCTGTATGATTGTTTTGCCAAATGTTTTCAGGAACGGACTTCTTAAAGATTTGGGAAGTTTTCTTATTGCAGTATTACAGATGTCATGTGTCATTATATTATTTAATGCCTGCTCGAATAACAATACCGAAAAGAAATACAGGATAGGTTTTGCTCAATGCACAGGTACAGAGAACTGGAAAAAAGCGACCAGGGAAGGCATGCAAAGAGAATTATCTTTTCATCCAGGGACTGAACTATTATATAGAAGCGCTAATGATAACAGCGATTTGCAGGTTAAGCAAATAAAAGAACTTATCGGGCAAAATATTGATATACTTCTGGTATCTCCTAATGAAGCGGAACCTTTGACATCAATTGTTGAAGAAGCTTATAATAAGGGTATCCCGGTTGTGATAATCGATAGAAAAACCTCTTCTGATTTATACACAAGTTTTATCGGCATTAATAATTACGAATTGGGCAAAATGGCGGGTGACTATGTCGCTAATCTTTTTCAGGATACAATTAATATTATTGAAGTTATTGGATTAAAGGGATCAACTCCTTCCAGCGACCGGCAAAAAGGATTTGAGGAAGGGGTTCGTTTAAACCCAAGAATTCATATTAAAGCACGTTTGTATGGCAATTGGCTGGAAGAAAAATCAGCAGAAGAATTTCTTAAAATAAAGAATGAATTGTCCGCGGGTGACATTATTTGCTCACAGAACGATCCTATGGCACTCGGGGCATACGAGGTCTATAAAAAACTTGGAATTGAAAAAACTGCCCGCTTCTTTGGAGTAGATGGATTGCCAGGACCCGGCGGAGGAATACAATTAGTTTCGGACAAAATATTGCAAGCCACATTTCTTAATCCTACAGGCGGCGAAGAGGCTATTCAGACCGCTTTTAAAATTTTAAATAAACAGCCTTTTAATAAAGAATATATCCTGCCGAGTATTGTTATCGATTCTACCAATGTCCGGATCATGAAATTGCAGACTGACAAAATTGACAACCAGCAAAGAGATATTGAAAAACAATACGACTTGCTGCAGGAGCAACAAATAATTTATCATAACCAAAGAAATCTTTTATATCTGGCCATAACAGGATTGATCCTTGCACTTACGCTGGGAAGCATAGCATTTTATTCCTTAAGAAATAACAGAAAAACAAATAAAATGCTTGCTTCACAAAATGAAGAAATTCTATTGCAAAGAAATCAATTGATAGAAATGACTGCAAAAGCCAAGGAAGCAACCGATGCCAAGTTCAATTTTTTTACCAATATCTCACACGAATTCAGAACCCCGCTTACTTTAATTCTTGGGCCTTTGGAAGAGGCTTTGTCTTCTCCCAAGCTGCATTTTACTATAAAAAATAATCTCGACCTTGTTCACAGGAATTCTCTTCGCCTGTTGCGGCTGATTAACCAGTTAATGGATTTCAGGAAAATTGAGGAAAACAAAATGAAACTGGGAGCCAGTGAAAACAATATCTCTGAATTTGTAACGGAAATCGCAAATGCATTCAAAGAAATAGCCCGGAAAAAATCAATATCATTTAATATCATTAGTAAAGTAAGAAATTTAAATATTTGGTTTGATGTGAATATGCTGGATAAGGTTCTTTTCAACCTGCTGTCGAATGCATTTAAATTTACCAATGACCACGGAACTATAAACGTTACTATCGATGAAGATGATGAAACAAATATGGCTACCATTACAGTAGAAGATTCAGGAGTGGGCATGACGCAGGATGAAGTTGAACATGCCTTTGAATTATTTTATCAGGGCCATAAGACAACTTTTAAAGGAACAGGCCTGGGCTTGTCTCTTTCCAAAGAGCTAATCAGCCTTCATCATGGTACCATTGCAATTAAAAGCGAAAAATGGAAAGGCACTACTTTTTTAATCAGCCTGCCTATTGGAAAATCCCATCTTGCCGCAAATGAAATAATATCAGAACAACCTTCGTTGATACCTACTTACGAGGATGTAAAAATTTATACAACGGATATTGAGCCGGTTTTGTATCATGAAGAAATTGCCCCTAACGCCCAATCTCAATATTCCGTTTTAATTATTGAAGATAATGAGGATTTAAGGGCTTTTCTGAAAAGACGATTGGCAATTCATTATGAAATCCATGAAGCGCAAAATGCTTCAACCGGAATTTCTCTTGCTTATGATATTGTTCCCGACTTAATTATTTCAGATATTATTTTACCCGGCCATGATGGTCTTCACATTACGGAAATTTTAAAACAGGATATTCGTACATCTCATATTCCAATCATATTGCTGACAGCGAAGGGAACAATTGAAGACCAGATAAAGGGTATCAAATTGAAAGCTGATGCATTTATTGTAAAGCCATTTAATCTTGAATACCTTGAGGAAACGATCAAAAATCTTTTAAACAACAGGTCGATTTTACGGGAACACTATACAAGCGAATTGCCGACTGAATCAAGATCTAATTCATCGACAAAAATTGACAGAAAATTCATCAATGAATTTATTGCAATTGTAGAGAACAACTTATCAAATGATAATTTTTCTGTGGACGATATTTGCCATGAGATTGGAGTTTCAAGAGTGCAATTGTACAGGAAAGTGAAGGCCTTAATTGGTTACAATGTGAATGATTACATATTGACTGTCCGATTACAAAAGTCGAAGTTTTTACTTGCTGATATGCAGACATCTATTTCAGAAGTTGCATTTAAAGTCGGGTTTTCAACGCAAGCCTACTTTTCAACTGTTTTTAAATCGAAATTTTCTTTAACCCCTTCTGAATATAGAGAAAAGAAAAAGGCAGGGAAATGACGCTAGTAAAAAAAACTTTAAAAACGATTTTATATTGAATATTTGTTGCCTTTAAAATATACCGTTAATTATTTTCAAATCAAACAAGCCCAATGATCATTACGAAACGCTTGTATTTAATTCCTTTTTTATTTGCTCTATGTATATTAACCGGTGCTTGTTTAGCGCAATCTGTAAAAATCAATAATGATGCAGCACTAAAAAAAATAGTTTTCGGTAACGAAAAGATCACCGCAACATTTGACTACAAAAAAAAAGCAACCATTTCCATACTTGCAGTGAACGGGCAAAAAGTAATAGATGGTTCGGCAGGTATTTATTCACAGATCAGAACACAAACCTCAACTTATTCAAGCCTGCATCTTTTCGCAGATCCTTCAATAAAAGTTAACAATAATATCATCTCCATTACGGGGATTATATATGGTGACAAAGACCTCACCGTAAATGAAACCTGGACTTTTATAGTAACAAGTATCAACATTAAATTCAATATCGAAAGAACCATGTCAAAAACGATTACGGCAGAACAGATTGCTCTTCCCGTTTTTATGTATAACAGCATGGACACCTGGCAAGGCGCTTACCAGAGTTATGGAGGTTTAGCATGGTTCTATCTCTTTAATAAAAAGTTAGATACTTACGGCGTACATAGCAGTTCATCACAATTTTGGAACAGCACGACAGGTAACGGTCTTACAATAGATGTGAATGCACCAGGTAAACAAGTCGCAATGGATTACAGCCGCACCGCAGATGATAAAATGGCCTTCACGATTGCAGTATCTGAAAAAGAAATGCAGCCACGTTTTGATTCAGGTACAAATAGAAGAAGGTTTATTCGCGACGGAGTAGATGTGTGGGCTCCGGTTAAAGTACCTGCAGGTAGCACCAGGCAAAGTATAACGCTTTCTTATTTCGATTTTAATGATCGGTTCGGCAGAGGAAATCTGGCAGGCATTAATGGAAAAGAAGTAAGTGCAGTATTAAATACCATCGCAAGGATCGGAGTAATAGACAAGCAACACTTTGGCGGCAACAGTTGGCACACGCCTTATGGGCCAATTTGCTTACATGAACAATACATCGCACAGATGGGTCTTGCAATAAATGATAACAGCTATTTAAAAGGATACCAGCAATGTCTTGATTTTTACAGGGACAATGCAATCAAACCAGATGGAAGAGTGTGGCCGAGATGGGCTTACAGCAATGAAGATATCATGCCGGGAGAAGTCACTGATAAAGGTTTCTATGAAGCACAATGGGGTTACCTGCTGGATTCTAACCCAGACCTGGTTACTGATGTTGCAGAATTATACGACCAGACGGGCGACCAGCAATGGATAAAAACGCATCAGCGATCATGTGAAAGGGCTTTGGACTGGATAATAAAAAGAGATAATAATGGTAATGGGTTAGTCGAGATGATTACCAATAGCTATAAACAAAAAAGAGGCAGCGATTGGATAGATATTATCTGGGCGGCGTATGAAAATGCTTTCGTAAATGCCAAGCTATATCATGCACTTGTTTTATGGGCCGATATAGAAAAACAATTGGGCAATACAACAAAGGAGAAATATTATAAACAATTCGCCGAAAAATTGAAGGCAAGTTTTAATAAACCAATTTCTGCAGGAGGTTTTTGGGATGATGAAAAAAAATGCTATATCCACTGGCGCGATAAAGACGGATCCACTCATGGAAACAACATGGTTACGCCGGTTAACTTCATGGCCATTGCTTATGGCATTTGTGATGATGACGCAAGAAGAAAAACGATACTTGATAACATAGAAGTACAAATGGAAAAAGAAAATCTTTTCTTTTGGCCAATTTGTTTGTACAGTTACAATGCTGGCGAAGGAAATGACTGGCAATTCCCTTTTCCAAATTATGAAAATGGCGATATTTTTTTATCGTGGGGATCAGTTGCTGTAAAAGCCTACGCTTCTTACAAACCGGAACTGGCTTTGAAATATGTAAAGAATGTATTGTCGCAGTATGCAAAAGATGGACTGGCTTTTCAAAGATATGGGCGTTTGAAGCAGGATGGGTTGGGGGATGATATTCTTTCTGGTAATAGTCTTTCCGTTGTTGGATTGTACCAGGCTATCTACGGCATCAATCCACGCTACAATCGTTTCTACCTGGATCCTCATATTACCGAACAGTTAGCTGGCACACAGGTAAAATATAATTACAGGAATCAAAAATTAGCAATCGATCTTGATATGAATAAGTACGCAGTATCGAATAGCCAGTTTAAAATTATTTCAAAAAATGATTTTGGTTTTTTTAGCACCGATAGGAAGCTTTTATTTTTTAATGGTGATTGCGATGAGGCCTCTTTGGAAGTGATAACTACGCCTCACAGCAATCTTACACTTGATATAAAAACGTGGGCGTTGGATGAAAAGTCATGGGTCCAATCCTCGAAGGATATAAATTCAAATGAGGTGGTTTATCAAATCAAGGATCTTAAACAAAACAACTATTATACAATCCGGATAAATAATAACAAAGTCAGACGGATAAAGAGCGATCTGAGTGGTATTTTGATATTCACTTGTAAAACAAATAAAAATTCAGATGAGATTGCTGTTTTGAATAAGTGAAATCTTCACGATGCTCCCGATTTTTTCTCCTCTGAAAAGGATGTCCATTATTTGGCTCCTTGTTTGCAAATCATGATGAAGTAATGCGAATGTATTTATAGAAATCGTTCGCAATTAACAAAAAAATTTATTATAATTTTATCAGAATATAATGTAAAGAATATTGAAAATTTAGACCAGCAATTAATAAATGCTGTTGTAGAAGGAAACCTGGCAACTGTAGAATTGCTGGTTTCGCAGGGTGCAAACATTAATTATATTGATCCCTGGGGAAATTGTGCTGTATTTTCTGCAGCCTGGGAAGGAAATATTAAAGCGTTGGATTTGTATTATAGTTTAGGTGCTGTAATAGAATTGGAGGACAACAATCCACTTTGCAATGCCGCCTTTAATGGGCAAGTTGAATCTGTAAAATGGCTAATAGAAAAAGGAGCGAATGCAAATTTTAATTTTGCGAAAACAGGTGAGAATGCTTTGCATTATACAATTTGCAAAAAAAGTGAAATAGATGAAAGAACTGAAATTGTAAAGTTATTGATCGATGCTGGTACAGATGTAAACAAAAAAACAAATCAAGGCGTAACAACCCTTTGCTTTATGAGAGATGCTTTTTTAAAAGG
>Ga0137407_10002922_pt1 | contig 11322 bp, 12 predicted proteins | sample CZOMad2_2_16fung_FD_108410 | JGI IMG/M metagenome (GOLD analysis project Ga0137407, IMG submission 108410) | Vadose zone soil fungal communities from Angelo Coast Range Reserve, California, USA - CZOMad2_2_16fungal (Illumina Assembly) | ecosystem: Environmental > Terrestrial > Soil > Vadose...
CAAGCGGCGTGCGACCTCCGACGAGTTCCCCGTGAAGTCGATCCCTTTCAATCGTGGAGTGCCTGGTGCACCTGCTGCACGCATGCGGATCCTTCGCCGACCGCGGCCGCCACCCGTTTGACGCTTCCGCAGCGCACGTCGCCGACCGCGAAAATCCCGGGCCAATTCGTCTCGAAAGACTGCGGCGGCCGCACGGCCGACCCATTCGCAGCCGGTAGATCCCCAGGGTCGAGATCAGCGCCCGTTCGCACGAATCCTTTGTCGTTCAGCGCGATGCAGCCTTTCAACCAGCGTGTACTGGGTACGGCGCCCGTCATGAGAAAGACGTGACCGATCGCGTGCGTTTGGAGGACGGGATCCGGCGACGTCTTCCACACCACCCGTTCCAGCTGTTCGTCGCCCTCCAGCGACGTGATCTCGGTGCTCGTGCGCAGCGTGATGTTGGGAGTTTCGTCGATACGGCGGATGAGATAATGAGACATGGAGTCGGCCAGCCCCTTGGATCGAACCAGGAGGTGCACGTGGCGGCACTTGCTCGCGAGAAAGACCGCAGCTTGGCCCGCCGAATTGCCGCCGCCCACCACGATCACTTCCTTCATCTCGCAGCGCTTGGCTTCTGTGGCGGTCGCCGCGTAATAGATACCCACGCCGAGAAAGCGGGACGCGTTTTCGATCGCGAGCTGGCGATACTCCGCACCGGTTGCGATGATGATCGCACGCGCACGCACCGCATTGCCGTGACAAAGTTCGACTGCATACGGCCGCTCATCGCAATTCAGCTTCAACGCCGAGTAAGCAGTCCTGATTTCGGCGCCGAATTTCTGCGCCTGAACCCGCGCGCGGCCAGCCAGGGCCAGGCCGGAAATGCCGGTGGGAAATCCGAGATAGTTTTCGATTTTCGAACTCGATCCGGCTTGGCCGCCGGGCGTGCCCGTTTCGAGCACCAGCACATCGAGACCTTCCGAGGCGGCGTAGACGGCGGCGGCCAACCCGGACGGCCCGGCGCCCACGACGATGACGTCCCGGATCCGGTCATCATCGATCTGCTGATTCATCCCCAGGCAGGCGGCCACCTCTTCATTGCTGGGATTCTTTAGCACCACTTCGCCGCGGCACAGCACTACGGGAACGTCGTCGGCTCTGATATGAAAGCGTTCCAGCAGGGCCTGTACGGACGGATCCGTGTTCACGTCGAGGTTGACGTACGGAAACGCATTTCGAGTCAGGAATTGCTGCAGCCGCAGCGTTCCCGCCGAGTAGCTCGATCCCACTAGAATGACGTCGCCCGCCTGGGAGGCGATCAGACCGACGCGCCTCAAGATGAAGGCACGCATGAAGAGTTCGCTGAGTTCCGAGTCGGTCTGAATGACGGTGCGCAGGCGATCCTCGGCGATCACCAGAACCTCGCCCGCATCGCGGACGCGAGCCCGGACCAAGCTGCCGATTCCCTGAAGCGTGCTCATTTCTCCGGTGAAGCTTCCTGCCGTGTGCACCACGACCAAGACTTCTCCATTCAGGCCGGGCTGGACCACTTCGATGCTGCCCGAGAGAACCACCAGCATGGGACGATGGCGATCGCCGGGCTCCGCCAATATCTCTCCCTTGCTGATTCGGGTATGAGTTCCAATCGCTCCCAGCCGCGCAATCTGCGCCGGAGTCAATTGCGGAAACATCTGCGCCTTGCGGCCGCTGAAAGGAGGTTTGTCGGCGATGCCTTCGCCGTTGAGTTCCGCAGTCATGTCAAAAACACCTCGATCTCGTCGACGAAGCACCAGTTCCAATCCTCTCCGCGCTCGAACGACGAAATGATCGCGTGCTTGGATTTCTGGAAATGCTTGCGCGCGTGTCGATTCTTCGAATCGTCACAACACCCTACATGTCCGCACGTCCGGCACAAGCGAAGATGCACCCAGGTGTCGCCCATGGCGAGGCATTCCTGACAGCCATCGCCGCTCGGCGCCGCGGCCTTTACCATGTTGAGGTGTGTGCATTGCTGCCGCGCTCTAGCCATGCCCGTGCTTCCCCTTTGCCTTGATCCCCCGGCGGACGCGAACTTCGCGGGCGATCGGCGTTCTAAGCCAGCTGAACCCCCACCAAGAGGTGCCGAAAATCCCATGCATTTGCGAAGTCGTCCGCTCATTTTAGCAATAATTCTCGCTGCAACGGCGCAGGCCGGTCCCGCGCCGTTCGACCTCGCCGGTCCGACCCTTGACGTCAAGATCACCCGAGGCAAACAGACGCTGCCGGCGTCTGAAGTTCCCAATCTCGCGGCCGGCGACCGGATTTGGATCAAGGCTGATTTTCCCGCTACGCAATCCGCCCATTATTTGATGGTAACCGCATTTTTGAGCGGCTCAACCAATCCCCCGCCGGAGAGCTGGTTCTTCCCCTGCAAGACGTGGACGGGCAAATGCGCACACGACGGATTGACGGTAACCGTGCCGCAGGGCGCCCAGCAGGTTCTGGTATTTCTGGCTCCGGCAACGGGCGGTGATTTTAGAACCCTGGTGAGTGCGGTGCGGGGGCGTCCCGGCGCATTCGTGCGCACGTCTCAGGACCTCAACCAGGCGGCGCTGGATCGCTCTCGCCTGGAACGGTATCTCACGGCGATCCATGCTCTCAAGGACTCCGATCCGTCCCAGCTGACCGCGGCCGCCCCGCTGCTGGCCCGGAGCCTGGCGATCAAAGTCGACGAGAAATGTCTCGACAGGCTTCCCGAGCTGCAAGCACCCTGCCTGACGCAGGGTCAGGAGTCGCTCATCTTGAATGACGGGCACAGCACGTCGATCGTCGAGGCGCTGACTTCGGGTCCGGGCAGCGATCTGGCGATGGAGGCGAGCTATACCCCACAGTTGAGCTACGGTTATTACAGCCCCTACATCGCATCGGTCCTCGATATTGCGCGCATCTTCGACTCCTTCCATACCGCGCAGTATCAATATATTCCGGCTTTGGCTTCGCTGCATGGCGACAAACTTGCGCTGACGCTGAACGCGGCGCCTTCCTTTCACGACCCGCAATCGGTGTTGGTTGCGGCGCTGCCGGCGGTGGAAACACCCCAGTTGCCTCCATTGCATGCGGTGAATCCCAAAGAGATTTACTGCGCCGGCAGAACCGCTCTGGTGTTGCCCGTCGACGGCGCGCCTTTGGTGTTTTCGACCGGTTATGCGCATGGCGCGACGCTGAGCCTGACGGGGAAAGACGGAAAGAGCGTCGATCTGCCCGCCGACGCCGATGCGGTGCAGGGTGGTTACGTCGTCGACACCGCTGCGCTGCATTCGGCGGACCTGGGGGACAGCGTGCACGCGACGCTCCTGGCATATTGGGGCTTCGAGCGCTACCACGGTCCAAGCTTCCTGTTGATGAATGCACATGCGAAGTCCTGGGAGCTCGCTGCCGGCGACGAAAACGCGCTGGTGGTGGGCCGCCAGGATACGGTTCACCTGCAGGCGGATAGCGTCAGCTGCGTCGATGGCATCATGCTGAAAGACCCGGCAGGCAAAGAGCTGAAGGCTGACTGGAAGACGGTCAAACCTAATGAGCTCGAGGTGAAGCTGCCGCTTCAGGAAGCAAAACCCGGTGCCATGACCCTGTTGGTGACTCAGTACGGCGTCACTCAGGCGCAACCGATCTCGATACAGACCTTTGCCGAGGCGGGTCGTTTCGACGGCTTCGCCGTACACGCCGGCGACGCGCAAGGGGTGCTGCAGGGCACTCGCCTGGATGAGGTCGCACGCTTATCGATCAGAAACGTTGCCTTCGTGCCGGGCGAACTGTCGACCCGCAACGGGGGCGATGAACTGCCGATGGTTGCAGAGGACGCACAGGCGGCGGCAAACCTCAAGCAAGAACGCCGCATCGCCGCGAAAGTCACGCTGAAAGATGGACGGATGATGCCGGTGAACGCCTCCGTGGATGCGCCGCGTCCCCGGGCGATGCTGATCGGCAAGAGCATACAGACGTCAGCTTCGAGCAAGGATAGCAATATTCAACTGGCCGACCAGGGTGAGCTGCCGCCTGATGCGACTCTCACATTCGCCGTGCGCACCCAATGGCCGGCGGTGTTTGCACGCGACGAATCCATAGAAGTCGCCACGAGCGACGAGTCGTCTGCGACGGTGTTGAACCTCATCAACGGCGGCATCACGCTCGAGAACGCGCAAGTTGCCGTGGCCACGCTCAATCCCGCCAAGGCGTTCGGCACGTCCGCTTTCGGACCTTTGCAATTTCGGGTGGCTGCCAAGGGAATCACCGGAGACTGGCAACCCCTGGGCACTCTGGTGCGTTTGCCCGTGCTGAAAGACCTCGCATGCCCGGCAACGCCGGAGCTGGCATGCAAACTCTCCGGGGCCAATCTGTTTCTCGTCGACTCGGTATCCAACGATCCGGGATTCAGCCATCCGGTGCAGGTTCCCGACGGGTTCCTGGGATCTGCGCTGCCGGTTCCGCATCCGACCGCCGGCCCGCTGTACGTGAAGCTGCGCGACAACCCCTCGGTGATCAACACTACGACCTTGGAGATGCAGCAGCTCCCGGCCTCGCCCGGCGATCTGACTCGCGCTCGCTCGCTCGCGCCCACGTCGCCGCCGGCGCCGGCCGAGGGGAACCCACCCACGCCGCCGTAGCCGTCAGACGAAACCGATCCAACGGCCCAGCGTCACTACACCAATCCATAACCCCAGGGACAACCCGCCGGTGATTTTGGCGGCTCGAGGGCTTGGCGGCCGGCGGCCCCATAGGTCGACCGATCGATGGATCGTGGCGTGGTACGCCATCATGTTGATGCCGGCCAGGGTGAGCAGGAGCATTTTCGCGCGAAACGGGACGGTGCCCCAGTAATGGGTTGCGTTGGACGAAAACAGCAGCGCGCCGCTGCACACCGCCAGCGCGAAGCTGGTCCACGTCCAGGGCAATACTTCGGCGATCAATTCGCCGACAGGCCGTTCGCGCAGATTGATGTCGAGCAGCCGCAAATCCACCATGGTGATCGAACCCACCACCACGGCGATGGCGAGCACATGAACGCATTCGATGCCCGGAAACAGCCAGGAGGATTCACTGATGGCAACCGCGGGCGACGTGGATTCCAGCCATTGCAGGAAACGGTCGAACACGGCCTAACCCGTGTAGGCGATCAATCGCCCGGCGACCGCGATCCCGGCCCAGAGGGTAAGCGACAGGAGTCCGGTGATCTTGGCGAGGATGGCGTGAGCCGGCGCCAAATCGGCGCTGCCGCTCTTAAGATCGCGCTTCAGCACGGCTTGAAAGCCGAGCGTCACGATGATCGCCGTCGCCAGCATGCACATTTTCAGCAGAAAGGACGGGTTGCCGAGCGCGCGCTTGGGTTCACCAACGATGAGAATGCTGCCGCTGGCGGCCAGCACGATGAGAGCGCCCCACAGCCATGGCATGAAGCGCCGGGAAAGCGACGCGATGCTGTTGCGGTTGCCCGCGAGTCCGAGCAGCCGCAGATCGAACATCGCCATCGATGAAAGAACCACCGAGATCGCAAGAATATGCACGGCCTGCACCGTCGGTATGATCCAGAACACCTTTTGAATCAACTGGCTGACCGGGGTGGCGCCGAGCCAATGGATGAAATCGTCAAGCATGGTAGGCACTCGCACGATCGAATCCCTGATGATAGCCAATACCCGGGCCGGCGATGGCTAAAAAATACCCAGCGCGATGCCGGAGGCCAATGCCGCACCCAGCTCCTCGCACGGCTTCAAATCTCGTTCGGCAATATGCTTCGGCCGTAGAATTGCTTCCGCGGTCTGCGCATGCGTGCAGACGATGATCGGATCGGCAATGGGCCGCAGGCGCCAACCGGTCGCGATACGTTCGATCTGTTGCGCGGCGTTTCGGCCGTCGCTGCCGGCGCAGATCAGTGTTGCATAAGGCCTGCCGTTGAGCCGATCGAGCGCGGCATAGTATGTGCGGTCGAAGAAATCCTTCATCTTTCCGGACATCGCCGCCAGATTCTCCGGAGTCGCAAAAATATAACCGCCGGCATCGAGCAAATCGGCCGCCTGAGCATCCTCGGCACGCAACAGCGACACACGCAAGGCAGGCTCGCTGCGGGCACCGGTGGCCGCCGCCAGCGCCATTTGCAAAGTCCCGCCGGTCATGGAGTGATAGACGATCAGTAGAGTCTTCATCGAAGGGAATTATCACAGAAATACCCGCACCCGATCCCGCGGGCGTGAGCTATGTCCTACAGACGGCGACGACGCGTGCCGACTGCAAAACCAAGCCGGCTGGCGGACACTGCCCGTCACCCGCAGAAGTGCTGCCCGGCCAAGAGGTGCGATCATGCTTCACTACGCCGTCGTCTTCTTCATCATTGCGCTGGTTGCCGCCCTCTTTGGCTTTGGCGGCATCGCGGCCGGCGCGGCCGGCATCGCGAAAATACTATTCGTCGTGTTTCTCATCGGCGCACTGGTCAGCTTATTGATGAGCATCGGTCGCCGCGCCTAGAGAGGCGAATTCATCAAACAACGAGGAGCAGAAATGGAATCCGAACCCGGCGCGCCGGCGGCGCGCAAACTCGGCGAGTTCGCCAACGGCCAAGTCAATAATTTTCTGAACAGCGTCGAGGATTTGACCAACGCCCTGAAGGATATCGAATCGCCGGAAATCGCGACCGTGCGCACCAAGGTCAAGCTCGCGCTGGTGGCCGCGAAGAGCGCGGCATCGGATGCCGCTTATCAAATCCGCGGCCAGGCTCAGCAAGTCGGCCGGCGCACCGACACCTACGTGCGCGACAATCCCTGGCAGGTGATCGGATTTGCGGCGGTCGTGGGTCTTGCGGTGGGGATCCTGGCGTCGCGGCGTTCTTGAGCCCGTCATCAGGACCGCCCGTGAAGCGCGCCTGAGGGTACTTCTCAAGCCCGCCGCCATTGCGTGGCGCCCCCAGCCTTGTCTTCGAGCAGAATCCCGGCGGCGGTCAATTGCTCCCGAATGCGATCGGATTCGGCGAAATTCTTGGCTGCGCGCGCCGCCTGCCGTGCCGCGAGCAGCGCCTCCACGTCTGAATCGGACATCAGCTTGTCGCCCACGCTGAGCTTCAAATAAGTGTCCGGATCCTGCTGCAGCACACCGAGCACCGCACCCATGGCCCGCAGTGTCGCAGCCGCCAGGGCCGTCTTCGCCGCGCTCCCCGCGGCCTTCACCTGATTGAGTTCCCGCGCCACGCCCTGCATGACCGCGAGCGCCTCGGGCGTATTGAAATCGTCGTCCATGGCGACGCGGAATCGGGCGAACCACTCCGCATTGGGGGGTCCCGATCCGCCGGCGTCCTTGAGGGCGCGGTAGAGGCCCAGCAATGTCTCGTCCGCCTGCGCGAGCTGCGCCGACGAATAGTTGATGGGCCCCCGATAGTGACTGCTCAAGAGAAAGAATCGCAGCACCTCCGCATCGCGCAGCGTCTTCAAGACCTCGCGCACGGTGAAGAAATTGCCCAGTGATTTCGACATTTTCTCGTCGTTCACGCGCACGAACCCGTTGTGCATCCACACGTGAACGAAGGGCGTGTCGCAGGCGGCACAGGACTGCGCGATCTCGTTCTCATGGTGCGGAAACTTCAGATCCTCGCCGCCGCCGTGCAAGTCGAAATAGCCGCCGAGCAAACTCGTCGACATCGCGGAGCATTCGATGTGCCACCCGGGACGGCCGTCCCCCCAGGGCGACACCCACGAAGGCTCGCCGGGCTTGGCGTGCTTCCAGAGCACGAAATCCAAGGGATCGAGCTTGGCGTCATCCACCTGCACGCGCGAGCCGGCGCGCAGGTCGTCGATTTTCTTGCCCGACAGCCGGCCGTACCCCGGGAACTTGCGCACCGAGTACATGACATCGCCGTTGCCGGCGACATAGGCGTATCCCTTGTCGATCAACGTCTGCGTCATGGCGATGATCGGCCCGATGTACTCCGAGGCTCGCGGCTCGAGATCGGGGGCTTGCAGCCCGAGTGTGGCGCAATCTTCATGCATGGCCGCGGTGAAACGCCGCGCCAAATCGGCCCAATTTTCACCGTTGGCGGCGGCGCGCTCGATGATCTTGTCGTCGATGTCGGTGATATTGCGCACATAGGTGACCGCGTAGCCGGACGACCGCAGGTACCGCTGGATCAGATCGAATACCGTCAGCATGCGCGCATGCCCGACATGGATGTAGTCGTAGTTGGTCATTCCGCACACGTACATGCGGACTTCGCCGGCACGCAGAGGTTTGAATTCCTCTTTCTCGCCGGTGAGCGAATTATGAATTTTGAGCATAGGACTCGAGGCGGCGGCGCGCCGTCTCCGGCGACATGAGCTTGAGCAGGGATCCCAGTTCGGGACCGTGTGCCTGACCGGTCAAGGCGACTCTGAGCGGCATGTAGAGATCCGCGCCCCTGCGCCCCGTGCGTTCTTTCAAGATTTTGATCAGCTGTTCGAGGTCCGACGACGATTGGTCGAACGCTTCGACGGCAGCTCTGAAAAATTCGGGCCCTGCCGCCGCAATCACGTGCCGCTCGTCCTGCCCCAAAGGCGGCAGGTCGCCGCGCACCACCGCCCGCCATGGCGCGGCGTCGGCGGGCAAGACCACATTGTGACGCACCCACTCGACGAACTCGGCCGAATCGCCGGACCCCAACCAGGTCCCGATTTGCGCGGCGGACATCCTCTCCACTCCCTCCTTTTGCCAATGCGCCAATTGGACCTCGTCGAAACGCGCCGGGGCGCGCCCGAGATGTTCCGGACGGAAGTGAGCGGGCATGTCGTTCACCGGCAACCAGCCTTCGATGTCGCTCGTATGCCCCAGGCGGAACAAATGATTGAGGATGGCGGCGGGGAGGAATCCGCGTTCGCGAAACTCCTGGGCGCTGGTGCTGCCGTGGCGCTTCGACAGCGGCGCCCCATCTCCCCCCACCAGCAATCCAACATGGCCATAGCCGGGGCGGCGCATGCCCAACGCGTCCAGCAGCATCAGCTGGCGCGGCGTATTGGTGAGATGATCATCGCCGCGCAACACCTGCGTGACTCCCATGACCGAATCATCGACGGCGTTGCAAAAGAAGAATGCCGAAGTGCCGTCGTCGCGCCGAATGATGAAGTCGCCGATATCGCTCGACGCGTATCGCTGCGGCCCGTGCACCGCGTCGGTGAACTCGATGACCTTATTGTCCGGCACGGCAAATCGCAGCGCGGCTCCAAGGCCCCTCGCCTCTCGCTCGGCGCGCTGCGCCGACGTCAGATGCCGGCAGGTCCCCGCGTAGCGCGGCGGCTTGCCGGACATGCGTTGGAGCTTCCGCGACAGTTCCAGTTCTTCCGCCGTGCAGTAGCACGGGTACGCCCGATCGTTCATCTCCAGTTGCGCGAACAAGGTTCGATAGAATTCGCCGCGCTCCGCCTGCGAGTAGGGAGCCGACGGACCGCCGATATCCGGCCCCTCCTCCCAGTCCAAGCCGAGCCAACGCAGTTCCGCCATCAACTCGTCACGGAAGCGCAGCCGGCTGCGCTCGGCATCGGTGTCCTCGATACGCAAAATAAACCGGCCGCCGCTTTTGCGGGCCCATAGATAGCTGAAAAAGGCGGTCCGCGCATTGCCCAGGTGCAAGGAACCGGTGGGGCTGGGCGCAAAACGCGTGATGACGGGCGACGAATTCAAGATCGAGGACATATCTCAAGATTGTACCTATTCGAGTAGAATCTCGGGGCATGAAACAACTACTACTGATCCTCGGATTGATCTCAGCCTCCAGTCCTGCCTCGAGTTTCGCGCCTGCCTCGAGTTTCGCGGCCGAAGCTCCGCCCGCCGCGGCGGCGGCCGGCACCGCGACCTCAGCGCCAACCCCAGAGCCGACTCCTGCACCGGCTGCCGCGGCAAAGCCGGCGGACGGCACGGCGGCCGCACCAGCCACCCCGGCCAAGGCGCAGGCCAAAGCCGCGTCCACGGTTTCAACGACACCGGCCGCCCCGCCGCAGATCCTGGTAGTCACTTCACTGGGGAGCTTCACGCTCGAATTGAACGCCGAACGGGCGCCTCTCACGGTCGCGCATTTTCTGAAATACGTCGACCAGGGACAGTATTCCGGCACGATCTTTCATCGAGTCATTGCGAACTTCGTCATTCAAGGCGGTGGGCTCGACAGCAATTACAAACTCAAAGCCGCCCCCACCAAGGTGGTCAATGAGTCGGGTAACGGCTTGACCAATCAGCGCGGCACCGTGGGCATGGCGCGCAGCCAGGATCCGCACGGCAGCGATGCTCAATTCTACGTGAACCTGTACGACAACGACGCCCTCGATCCGAATAAAACGCGTTGGGGTTACGCGGTCTTCGGCAAGGTCGTTCAAGGCATGGAAGTGGTCGATAAGATCGGCAATGTAGCGACCGGTGCGCGCGGGCCACTCAAAGAAGATGCACCGCTGCAGCCCGTGGTGATCGAGCGAATCGAGCGCGTTGCCGGCCACTGACGTCAAGTGGCCGCGCTGTTCATCTCGGATTTGCACATCGATGCGAGCCGCCCGGCGATCATCGACCAGTTTTTAGAGTTTCTCGCAAGTGAGGCCAAGGACGCGGACGCCCTGTATATTCTCGGCGACCTGTTCGAAACCTGGATCGGCGACGATGCCGCAGACGCGGCGCAGGCCGCTGCAATCGCGGGACTTCGCTCGCTCGCCTCGCATGGCGTGCCGTGTTTCGTCATGCACGGCAATCGTGATTTCCTGCTGGCGGCGCAATTCTGCGGCATGAGCGGCGCCCGGCTTCTGCCCGATCCCTTGATCGTGACGCTGTATGGGGAGCCGGTGCTGGTGATGCACGGCGATGCACTGTGTTCCGATGACCGCGCCTACCAGCGGCTGCGTGCCACGGTGCGGGAACCCGATTGGCAGCGCCAATTTCTCGCACTCTCCATTGCATCGCGCCGCGCGCTCGCGGGTGCCGCACGCGTCGGCAGCCAGGCGCACACCGCCGCCGTGGAATACGCCATCACCGACGTGAACGCCAACAGTGTCGCCATGGCTCTGCGGCGCGCCGGAACCGCCACGCTATTGCACGGCCACACCCATCGCCCCGCCATCCACGCCCTGCAGGTCGACGGCCGCCCCTGCACGCGCATCGTGCTCGGCGATTGGTACGACCAGGGTAGCGTGCTGCGCTGGGACCACAACGGACCCGAACTCCGGTCCCTGCCGCGCACCGGGACGGGTACCGAGTGTTGACCGGTACCGCGTGACGGGCTGTGGGGGATGGAGAGACTGCGGGCAACTGTATTCTTCGTTGCCCGCAGGCTCTCCATCCCCCGCAGACCTATTCGAGTACCGCTCAACATCC
>Ga0137407_10002923_pt1 | contig 11320 bp, 12 predicted proteins | sample CZOMad2_2_16fung_FD_108410 | JGI IMG/M metagenome (GOLD analysis project Ga0137407, IMG submission 108410) | Vadose zone soil fungal communities from Angelo Coast Range Reserve, California, USA - CZOMad2_2_16fungal (Illumina Assembly) | ecosystem: Environmental > Terrestrial > Soil > Vadose...
ACTGAAGGGGCCACCGTTCGCGGCAGCAAGAAGGAGCAGGCCTCGGGAGAGGCGCTGAAGGGCCTCCTCGACAAGGTGCTTCGCTACCACCGGCTCCTCGACAAGGTGGACAAGCGGCGCGACGGACGCGTGCTGGATGCCGCGCTCTCCGCCGCCAGCCTCGATGAGCGCGCGCTGCGGACCCCCAAGCTCCTGGAGGCGCAGTCCAAGGCGCTCCGCGACGTGCTGGCGAAAGCGCACCCGGGAGAGACCCTCTCGGTGGAGATCGCGGAGGACCCCGAGCACGGCTGCCAAAAGGTTCTGGTGCGGCTGGGGCACAATGGCGCCATGCGCGAGACGTCGCTCGACCACGTGCTGGTCACCGGCCCGGACTTCGACGACTTGAAGAAGCTGCGGAAGGAGTTCGCGGCGCTCGGCGAGGCAACCTACGAGCTGACCACCAAGGACGGGGCATCCCCGCAGAGCGCGAAGAACGCCATCGAGCTGGTGGACCTGCTCAAGCGGGCGGCTTCCAAGGGACTCGAGATCCAGCGGTACAAAGGCCTGGGCGAGATGAATGCGGAGCAGCTGTGGGAGACCACCATGGATCCCGCCCGCCGCACGCTCCTCGAGGTGCATGCCGACGACATGGCGGAAGCCGAGCTGATGTTCACTACGCTCATGGGCGATGCGGTCGAGCCACGGCGGGAGTTCATCGAGAAGAATGCGCTCGATGCGACGAACCTCGACATCTGAGCGCGTTCAGGGATCCGAGCTGCAGATCAACCGCAGAGCGCGCGGAGCGGTTTTCATTCTCCTGGGACCCGCCGCATGCGCGGGTATGCGGGCAGTGCTGGATCGCGGCCCGGCAAGGAGTGCGTGCCGGCGTGAGCCTCGATGATGGCGGGTTTGCCGGACGATATTTGTAGAACACCGTCGAGGGTCAGGGCGGTGAGCCAGGCGGTCTGGCGGTCCTGGGACAGTGACAGATAGATGGTGCCGGGTTGGTCGCCGGGGAGCGGTTCGAGCTGAGCGCCTTCGGCTCCGGACAGCACGCGGACATGAAGCGGGAGGCTCCGGCCGTGCCGGCGGAAAGCCGGGGGACAGACCTGGGCGAGAGACGAGCTGAATCGGCCGGCGTTGGGCGCGTACTGGCCGGTCCATCCCCGGTCCAGCTCCTCGGCCGCTGCGCGGAGTCCGTCGAGGAGTCCTGGGGCCGGGTCGGGAGGTGGGTGCGGGTCGCCGGAGGCGGAGCGAAGCGCAAGGCAGATTCCCACTCCGAGAAGGAATGCGAGGTGGAGGGGAGCGCGGGGGCTCCGGCGAAGCGCGGCCTGTGAGGCGAGCCAGAGGGTCAGGAACGCGAGCAGCGCGGCGGACGCGGCGAGCAGGGCGCCGTGGGGCACGTCCCAGGCGAGGGCGGCCTCGGACAGGCCCTGCGACCGGAGCCAGAGGAGAGCTGGGCGGCCGACCAGCGCAGCGCCGAGAGCAGCCAGGGCGCCGTACGCGGCGAGATATGCGAGGCGGATCACGGTGGCATGAGAGTGCGCTAGGGTCTGGCGGTGCTGCTCGCCCTCGTTCTCGCCGTCACCGCCCAGGGGACGCCTCCCCGCTGGCCGGTTCCGCCGCTCTTCGCTGATCCGGGCCTCGGGGCAGCGCTAGGGAACATCGACCCGAAGCCAGGAGCGTGGGCCGAATACCTGGTGCGCGCCCCCGGGAAAGGCGACTTGCGGGTGCGAGCGACGGTGCTGGCCCCGGTCGAGGACGGCCGGTACTGGCTCGAGCTCGCGACCGCCGGGGAGTCCGGCCTGGCGTCGGCGGCGAAGCTCCTCATCCACGGCAATGCGTTCTCTCTCGGGGGCGTCGAGCGGTTGTACGTGATGGTCGCGGGCCAGCAACCGATCGAGGTCCCACTCGATGAGGTCCGGTCCGCGGGAGCGAAGCCGCCGGCGGAGGCGCAGAAGGTGGAGCGGCTGCGGCCGGAGCGGGTGCGCGTGGCCGCCGGCGAGTTCACCGCCAACGTGTTCCGCGTCTCCGGGACGCGGATCTGGCGCGCGGCCGGCGTTCCCCTCTGGGGGCTCGTCAAGGCGCGGTCGGCCCGGCAGTCCATGGAGTTGGTCGCTTCCGGCATCACCGGGGGACAGTCGCTGTTTCCGCCCGGCTGGGATCAGGGGAAGGGAAGCGAAAGCAGGAAGTAGGAACCGCGCACGTGCGCATCGAGCGCCCTCAGCATGCCGGGATGTGTCTTCATCAGCCAGGCGCCGCCCACGGCGAGTCCCCCGACCAGCGTCGCCAGCAGGATCCCGGACTCGACGAGGGCCTGGCCGTCCTGAGCGCGAAGAAAGCGTTGGCCCGGGCGCGCGATCATCGGGGAGCTCCGTCGACCCGGGTCACGAACACAGCCGCGCCCTTGTTCTCGTCCAGCTTCTGCAGCGCCACCGAGACCGTCGCGCCGGGTCTGGAAAAGACCATCAGGCTTCCGCCCGACGGGTCGTGCTTCTCGGAAAATCCCTGCGCGGCGAGGGCCTGCCGGTAGAACGCCTCCACCTCGTGAACCGGCTGCGCGCTGACGAACTGGGCGCTCTCCGCCCGGGACCCGGCGTCCGCGCTGTGGAATCCTAGGTATGCGCGGTGCCCGGGCGGAACCGGGAAGGAAGCTCCCTCGGCGCCCCGCAGGAAACGAGGAGGCCTGCGCGGATTGGTGGCGCCCGACAGGACCAGCGTCTGCCCGTCCGGCTGCGGGACGGCGCTGATGAAGCGCTGGAGACCGCTTCCGGGATCGAACACGGCGACGTGAGCAAGCGCGTCGTCGCCCGCGATGACCGGAAGCAGGCCGCGAGCGCGGAAGGCTTGGGCATGGAACTGGATCACGCGCCGCGGCGAATCCGCGGTGTAGAAGAGCGAGAGCTGCATGGGCTGGCCGGAGACTTCCAGCCCTTCGCCGACCGGGAGCTCGCCCGCGCCGCCCGGATTGCCCGCGCCCTGGGCCGCGCTCCCCCGCGGACCTGAGGCGAATGCTCCACCAGCGCCGGCGCCTCCGACGAGCGCGCCCAACGCGAGGGCGAGCGCGAGCGCGATCCGGGCTGCGCTCATCCGCAGCTCCCGAAGCTGTTCGCCCGCTGGGGCCTGCGCGATCCGCCGAAAAAGTGCCCGCGGCACCGGTAGCTCTTCACGTATGCGTTGTCGGTGGCGAGCTGCGCCTTCACGGCTTCGAGGTGCGTGTCCTCGAGCTCGCGGTCCAGGCCGCCAGGGCGCCGCCACCACGCCGTGTTGATCCGGTACGGCACCGTGTAGCGCGTGCGATCCACGCCGTCTCCCAGGCTCTGCTCGCCGCCGAGGCTGACGACCTGATTGCCCGTCGCGATCACATCGCCGACGCGCTGCGTGGGGCAAGGCACGTCCTTGCCGGCGATCTCGCATCGATGCGGCACCCAGCTCTCCAGCGCACGCTCCGGCGGCAGGATGGTGATGGGGCCGCGGTTCGTCGCCGGATCGTCCATCCGATCGGTGGAGAAGACGTCCGGCAGGGTGCCGCCAACCATCGTCTTGCTGACTCCGAAGCGGGAGATGCGGCTGACCAGACCGCTCAATTCCCGGAAGGCTGGGATCCGGTTCGCGCCGGCGAACGCGATCTCCCGGACCTGCGCGCTGACCTGCCGCTCGACTTGAGGATATGTGCGCGAAGGAGAGGCGCCCGTGTCCGTCTCCGCCCCAGTGAACGTATAGGGCGCCGGCTTGGGCCAGGCTTTCCAGGCGTCGAACACGAGCTGCATCGGCTGCTGCGATGCGTGAGGCGCCTCGAGCGCGAAGGTCGCGAGCGATCGCGGGCGCCCGAGATCGTTTGCTCTCCGCCGCCCGAGCAGATCGCCGCCGCCGAGGATGAGCGGCGGCCCGTCGTGCCGTGCCCGGACCAGGGAGACGCGCGCCAGGGCCACGCCGTGCCTGTTGAACCTCATTGCGCCTGCCGCCGCGTCGACCGACCTGGGGAACGCGCCGCCGACCAGGTCAACGAGACGGTCCCAGGAACCCCCCGTGGGCCGCCGGCGGGACTCGCCGCCCAGGCTCACCTCCGCCGTGGTGGTGTCCACGTGCGCCCGCCAGGCCAGGTCACGGGCGAGCGGGTAGAGAACGAGGCCGGTGTGCCGCGCGCGGATCTGACGAGGCGAGCGCAAGTCGGCGAAGCGCCGCTGGACGTCGACGTCGATCTGTTCTGGGGACTTGAACACGGTGCTCTCCCAGAGCGCGTAGCGGACCGCCTCGGCGGCCTTGAGCTTCAGGACCAGGACGTCCGAGAGCGCGGAAGACCAGTAGACGATGAGCACGAGACAGGGAACGACGATGGCGGCCTCGGTCAATGCGCTCCCGCGCTCTTCTCTGTGCAGCCGGAATCGCATTTCAGTGAAGGAGGAGCTGCCCGAGGAGCGGCACGGCGGTCAGCCCCACCTTCGCCGCAGCGTTCGACTCGAGCACCGGCATGAGCCTGGCTCCCCAGAGCGGGTTGAAGAAGTTGGGCATCTCCCTCCAATCGCCGGGGCGGTGGTAGTAGGCCTGCGCTGCAGAGAAGGCGTTCAACCCGCGATGCAGCGGCTGCAGCTTGCGCGGAAGCCCTGGTATCCGCGGTCCGTCGGTGGCCGCCATCCGGAAGTCCGTGGCGGCCGACCCGGCGTTCCGCCCGTTCCAGGAGAACCGCCGGCCATGGAACCTGGCGGCCCCACGTTCCGCATCGAAGTCATCGGCCGCCAGCGCAAGGCCCACCACCACATCGGGCTGGGCGAAGTTCCCCAACGGCGCCGTAGGGCCCGGCGCCGGCTTTCCTTTCGCCTCCGGCGCGAAATAGACGTACGGGGACATCCAGAAGAGCCGCTGGGCCGGGACCGGTGCGTACTTCTGCAGCGCCGCGCTCATCTGGTTGCGCACGTATCCGACGCCAGGGAGGATGGCCCGCAACCAGAAAGGTACGGAGAAGAGCAGGTAGTACTGGTGGGCGGAGTCCCGGGCCGGGGCATGGAGTTGATCCAGTTCCACCAGCGAAAGCAGATTGAGGTTCTTGCTGAACCCGAAGGCGCTCGCGACCAGCTGAAGGCGCTGCGCGCTCCAGATCCGTGACGCCGGCGCTTGCCCGCCGCCGCTCTCGCTACCGGGCGGGAAGGAGCCCATCTCGGTGCGGGCGACGCTGCCGAGCTCGATCGAGGCGAGGCCGATCGAGAATCTCCACCTGAAATGACGCGCCATGGGCGAGAGGGACGGAGAGTCAGCGCGGTCGCCATACGCGACCCAGGGCTGCCGCGCCGAGTTGGCGATCTCCAGCATGTGCAGCCGCGCCTGCTGCACGGCATCGCTCTTCGCGCCGGTGAGGATGCGGAGCGTCTCCGCCGCATTCTGCGGCATGGTCAGATGGCCGCGCGTCTGCGCGAAGACGGCCTGGTTCGCCAGCGGCAGCAGCTGGGGCCAGATCGGCCGGTACGGCCGCGCCGCCGAGTCGCCCGAATGGGCTTCCGGCTGGATCGGCTGTCCCAACCGGAGCCAGACCGAATGCCAGGCCCCTTCCTGCAGGGCGTACAGCAGCATGTTGGCGGCCGAAAGCAACGGACAGAGCGCCGCGATACCGGCATCGAGGAGCCGCATGAGCGCCCCGAGCCCGTTCTCGATGGCCGCGGCGATGGGTCCGATGTACGGCGCGTTGCTGAGGATCCCCAGCATGGGCTTCAGGCCGGCCCAGATGAAGTGCACCCAGGTCAGATAGCTGGTGGCTGCCATCAGCGACGCGTAGTGCACGACCATGGCGCGGTTGGTGTACGCGGTGAAGTTCATCACTCGCGCCTCCAGCGCCGCCTGGGAGTACGCTGCGGAATCCGCCGCCGCCTGGAGCTGCACCTTGTCGTAGACGGCGCGGCCCAGGTTCACGGTGCCGAGCACGCACAGCATCAGCACCAGACCGAAGATCGCGGCCAGGACCAGCGCCTGACCTTCTTCGGATCGCTGGACCGCGCGCAGCCTCCCGATCACGGGCGGGCCCACTTCCGGTAGGGGTTCGACTGCATGCGCATGGTGTAGAAGGCCTCGACCGGCAGGTAGTACCGTCCAGCGCGCCCGGCAGCGACCAGGGCCGCGACAGGGATTCCTTCGGGCGTTGCTTGCGCCGCGGTGGCGGTTGCCGCCACGGCGCGCGAGATACGAACCGCGTCGGGCCCCGCCTGTCCTCCAAATCGCGGGCTGGCGAGGTCCCAGCCTTGCCAGGCCCCGAGAACGCCGGCCTTCGCAGCCAGCCAGAGGGTCTGGATGAGCTTGTTCGCGAACGGCACCTTGAGCTCGTAGAGGAAGCGGATCTGCAGGGAGAGCAGGGTCGCATCCGTGGCGCCCGGACGGACGTCGTCGAAGTCGATCTCCTGGCCGTTGAGGTGCCGGCCCCAGGCGCTGAAGCCCGAAACCGCCGGGCTGTGCACGTAGACACGCAGCTGGGTCAGTCCGAGGGGAGCGAGGACCGCGTTCTCTGCCTTGAAGCGGAGCAGCGTTTTCGCGATGGCCGGGAAGCTGTCGGTGGGCCCGATGCCCGGCAGGATGGCGAACATCGCCGCGTCCCGCATCCTGCCCGGGTCGCCATTCATCACGATCCCGGTGCGCGCCGCCGCGAACGCGGCGGAATCGGCCAGGATCCGCGCCTGCTGCAGCTGGGTCAGCTGCACCGCCGCCAGCAGCAGGAACACCATCGCCGGCAGGACGATGGCTGCCTCGGCAACGGCCTGCCCCTCTTCGCTGCGCCCCATGATGCGATGGTGCTCCGGGACGACAGCGGATCACATCCGTCAACCGGCGCCCGGAACGATCTGTTGTCCGCATCGCCACAGGCAGGCTAGAACCCACTCGACTGGGGCGTCGTCTAAAGGCAGGACGCGGGACTTTGAATCCCGCTATGATGGTTCGAATCCATCCGCCCCAACTCCGGCTTCTCGAGCGCCGCCCTCGACCGCTTCGCGTTCTCGTGCATGTAGGGCATCGCCACCTGCGGCGAGCTCCTTAGAAGCGATAGCCAACGCTCCCATAGAACCCGAACGCGTTCGCGTTGCCGGTGGGAGACGACCCGAGGTCCAGGCCGGTCACGATCGTGTACCGAATATCAGCACCGACGACGATCTGATTGTTGATGTTGTAGAGTGCGAGAACGCCAGGCCAGAGCGCGAACTTCGCCCCACTACTAGGGTTGTTGGGGTTTCCACCCGAGTTGGTAAAAGCCGAGTACAGCCCGAGACCCAGGCCAAAGAAGGGGCGGAGGACGATCGGCCCCATGTTGAAGCCGTAGCCGGATTCAACGCCGAGCGGGTTGATGCGGTAGGTGGGGCCCCCAAAGAAAGGGACCGTGTATCCGTTGTGGTAGATGAACGTCGCGCCGAGGTAGAGGTTCATCGGAAGCGTGTAACCAGCGCGTACCCCGACTCCGAGAGCATAGGGGTTCACCACGTCACCGTAGACTCGCGGGTGGCGAAACACGTTGCCAATGCCGAATCCGACGAGTAACTCGACACTGACAGGATGCCGTCGAAGATCGCTATTGGCCGAGGGCTCTGAAGCAGGAGTTGCAGCCGTCGTTTCCGGAGCAGGCGCTGGAGCGGAGACCCCAGGGCCTTGGGCAAAGGCAGATGTCGTTAGAAGCGCTGCGGAGGCGCCAAGAGCCACCGCTATGAGGTTATGGATCATCCGGGGCAGCACCAAGATGTCGGGCTACCCGTTTTCTCTAAGCCGCCGACCCGCCGACGGCGATAGCCGGCTCCATCCATGGCTAGCGCCAACGTTCTGCCTCGGTGGCGGATGAGAGACACCCGCTGGCAGTGGAATCCCTGCTTCTTTGTCCAACGCGGCTTGCCCTTCTGGTCCGCCTTGCATTCCAAGCGATGCAACGCATGGCAACCTCAAACGTTCGAGGACAGCGCGACAGTACAGCCCGGCATTACACCCGGCACGTTCAGTGCCCTGTATACGGTTTCGTAATGTGCTGCGCGACCTCGCCTTGTCCTGCCGGGGTGCTGTGGGCTAGGCGCTTCCGAAGCGGGCTCGCCTCCGCGTCCCCGTCCCACGACGTTGGTCTGCACTGTCTGTTTTGGGGAGCAATCAGGCCGGCTTAACGACTCACCCCCATCGCGAGAAGCGCATCTTGTGGTCACTTGTACAGGACGAAGCCGGCGTAATCGGCAGCGCTGACGCTGGCGGTCTGATCGCCGTCGCTCATCACGCCGATGCCCTGCAACTCGGGGACCTCCGCGCCAGGGTCGCCGCCGGCGAAGTGCTCGCGAAAGAGCGCTTCGGGATCGATCGTCTCCTCGACCCAGTCGCCGCTGGGCGCTCCAGTGCGCAGGACGATGCTGTCCGACGCCACCAAGGGGTTACGCATCCTGTTGCACGTTGCACCCAGGGGAGCGTCGGTGCTCCAGACGAATTTCAGCGAATACCAGCGGAGGCCGCGCTTCCAGGTGACGTAGACGGCGGCGGCGGAGTCCCCCAGGCCGGCGACGCACTCGTTTCCATTGCGGGGGAGAGCGAGCGCTCTCCAGCGCCAGCGCATCACCCGCACGCCCTGGCGTACTTGCGCGGGAACTTCGTGGAACAGCGTCACCGAGTCCGTGGACGGAACGTAGACGCCGTGGATGAAGCTCTGCCCGGCGCCGTCGATGGTCCGGTAATAGGTCTTGTCCTGCCGGCCAGGATTCTCCGGATCGTAGTCTTGACCGAGTACCCTGAATTCGTGGACGTCGAGAGGGAATGAGCGGACGCGGGACCCGCCATCCGACCCCGCCTTCAGGGCCGGCGAAAGCGCAAGCACTGCAGCGACAATCGGAATCGGCGTCATGTCGCTCCTGCATGTGACGCGCCAATGCGCTGCGGGATTCGAGAGCCTGTCGGATGACGGTCCGCGGTGTCGGCCGATCGGACAGGCAGGTCGGCAGTTCCAGCAGCGGCCTGGCATCGTCAAAACCGCTATGATGGTTCGTGCCCATGCAACACACCGGAAGAAAGCTGGCCGCGGTGGTGGCGCTCGCTGCTCTCGCAGCCGCCGCGCAGCAGCCGGACCAGCCAGCCGACAAACCGTACGCGATCGCGCTCCGCGTCGGCGAATCCGTGGACATCTGCAAGACCGGAACGATCGCCTGCCCGGCGAACAACCCCATCTGCGATGACACGTCGATCGTGGGCGCGGAGATCAAGGGGGCCCAGGGCCTCGTCTTCAAAGGCCTGAAGCCCGGGACGACCCTCTGCTCGGCAGCCGCCGGCAGCGGATTCGGGCTGCGCCGGGTCTATCGCGTGACCGTCTCCTGACGAGTCCGCAGGACCGATCCATCCGCCGCGAGCCCGCCGCCGGTCGCCGACTGGCGGTCCCGATCGGCTGCAGCCTGCCGGCCAGGCGCTGCTTTTGCGCACGGGGTGGTCACCGGGATCGGCTAAGGTGCCGCACCCCCGCTTCGGAGACGCGATGGACCGGCTGGCCCTCCTGCTCATCCTCGCTTGCACCACCGCGCGACAGGCGCCGCGCGCGGAGTCTTCCTGCAGCGGCACCGTCGACTGCGGACGCGAGCAGTTGGTCGCCTCCGACCAGGCGCTCCAGCAGGCGATCCAGAAGCAGGGCTTGGCGCCGGCGTTTGCCGAGGTGTTCCAGGACGACGCGAAGCTGGGCTACAGCTTCGGCTGGATGGAGAAGGGCCATTACGCCGCCGTCTGGCGCCGGGAAGGCGGCGACTGGAAGCTGGCGGTCTTCCTGCAGAAGGCGGCGGAACCGCAGGCCGCGGCCCCTCCCGCCTGGTTCGTGCCCTTCCGCGGAGACCGCGAACCCCTCGCGATCGCCGCGAAAGAGTCGGTGTCGGCCGCCGACACCGCGTTCTCGGAGCTCGGCCAGAAGACCGGAACGCAGGCCGCCTTCACCACCTACGCCGCGGAGGACGCCGTGCAGCTCGCCCGCACGATGATCTTCGGCCGGGCGGCCATCCACCAGTTGTTCGACGGAGCGCCGCCCATCCAGTGGGGGCCCATCGCCGGGGATGCCGCGCGGGACCTCGGGTACACCGTCGGTGCGTACACGGCGTGAAGCAGCCGGGGCAACTACCTCACCGTCTGGCGTCTCGAGCCCGACGGCTCCTGGCGTTACGTCCTCGATGGCGGCGTCAGCGGCTGACCCCCGCCGTCTTCGCGCGCGCGTCCATCAGCTGCACCGCGAAGGTGCCGAGCCAGTGCTCGCCCTCGTAGCTTCCGCTGGCGATGTAGGGCAGCGAGGCTTGCGCGTGCGTGTCGCCGAGCCGGGCGAGGGCCGGCCGGCCCAGCGCCGCCGAGAGCGCGTACAGGCAGCGCGCGCGGGACAGGTTGAGCCCGTCCAGGTGCACGATCTTGGGATCGGTGCGATCGGACACGATCGCCGGCGTCAGCTTCAGCGAGGGAAGGAACGACTTCATCCAGCGGCGGAAGTCGCGCGCGGGCAGGATGCGCGACATCAGCGCCGCCTCCTCCAACGAGGGGGAGAGGAAGTCCTCGCCGCCCGGCTCCCACTTGAGCGGCGCGTCGGTGTCCTTGCCGAAATACGTCCGCGCCCGTTCGGCGATCAAAGCGCCCAGCTCGTCGTCGTGCACCGCCTGCGCGTAATCGAGGGCGAGCGAGAGGCCATAGGCCGTGTTCGGGTGCACGCCGGTGCGGATCGGGTAGGTCTGCCTGGGGAGGAAGTCGAGATACGCGCGCTTCACCCGATCCGCCAGAGGCTGCAGCGCTTCCGCCCAGCGCCGCGCCTCCGGCGAGTCCCAGGATCGCAGCTCGGCCTGTAGCTCGAGCAGCCACGCCCACCCGTACGTCCGCTCGAAGCTCTTGCGGTTCGGCTGCCCGAAATACTCCACCTCCACGGCGACGGGAGCCGGCGCGAGGTGCTCGTCCAGGACGCCGCGGATCTCCGCTGCCTCGGGCAACTGCGAAAACTGACGCAGCAGCCGCGCCAGCATCCAGTGGCCGTGCACGGAGGAGTGCCAGTCGTAGCAGCCGTAGAACGAGGGATGGAGCGCGCGGGGCGACTGCACCTCCTGGGGCCCGTTCATCACGTGGTCGAGCTTGTTGGGGTACTCCTGCCGGACGCACTTGAGGGCGAGCTGCGCGAAATGCGACGCCCCGCCCGAGTCCAGCGAGAGCGCGATCGCGAGGATGTGGACCATGCCGCGCAGTCTACTCGGACCCCGCGTCCTGAATGTGCGGCGCGGCCCTGGCCGTTGGTGTAGATCGCAGCCCCTATGGGACTTGCGATCGGGATCGTCGGCCTGCCCAACGTGGGCAAGAGCACGCTGTTCAACGCCCTCTCGGGCGCTTCCGTGCTCGCCGCCAACTATCC
>Ga0137407_10002926_pt1 | contig 11316 bp, 11 predicted proteins | sample CZOMad2_2_16fung_FD_108410 | JGI IMG/M metagenome (GOLD analysis project Ga0137407, IMG submission 108410) | Vadose zone soil fungal communities from Angelo Coast Range Reserve, California, USA - CZOMad2_2_16fungal (Illumina Assembly) | ecosystem: Environmental > Terrestrial > Soil > Vadose...
CAGCGTATGATCCAGCGGCTCGCGCCGCTGCTTCGCCGCGTCGATCGCGATCTGTAAGGATTCCTTGACCTTCGCCTGGCCGACGAATTCGTCCAGCCGCGAGGGGCGGAGAGCGGCATCGGTCAGCCGCTCGTCGGGGAGCGCTTCGGGCGTAGTGACTTGCGCGCGCGCGCGATCGCTCATGCCGCTCTCGTCCCGAGGGGTCGTGCCCGCCACCGCACCGGGCGCGCGTCCCGCTCGAGCGCGTGGCGGGTGTGGCAGCTGACACACTCGTCCGTGGCCCGGGTCGCCGTCTCGGGTACCAGGGTGCGGTTGGTCGAGCCGCAGCTCGTACAGATCCATTCAGCCGTCGCGGGCATCGTCATCCGTGGGTGAGAAGTTGCAGGGCTTGTCGCACCAGCATCTCCGCGTCACCGCCGCCGTTTGCCGCGAGCGCCTGGCGCAGCGCCCGGTCCGCTTCGGCCGTCGCGTACCCCAGGCGCTCCAGGGCGTGGAGCGCCGCTTCCGCGGCTCCACCGCCGGGGGCGACGCCCGCCGCGACGGCCTCCTCAAAGTCGCCGAGCTTGTCCGCCAGTTCAAGCGCCAGCCGCTCGGCTGTCTTCTTCCCTATTCCTGAGACCGATGCGAGCAGCGCGATGTTTCGCTCTTTCACCGCCCGCGCACCGCGCTCCACCCCCAACGCCGACATCAGGGCGATCGCGATCTTCGGCCCCACGCCGCTCACGCCGATCAGCCGCTGGAAGAAACGTCGTCCGGCTTCGTCGTGAAATCCGTACAGCGACCAGCCGTCCTCTCGCACCACGAGCTCGGTGGCGAGGCTCACGGCCTCGCCCACCGCCGGCAGCCGCTCCATCACCCCCAGGGGAACGACGACCTCGTAGCCCACGCCGCCCGGGGTCTCGATCATCACCCGATCGGCCTGCTTCGCGGCCAGCCGGCCCGAGACCCGCGCGATCACGACCGGAGGATGTGCGTGAGCGCCACGGCCACGCCGTCCGCCGCGTCCGCGGGCCTGGGCGCGTCCTTGAGTCGCAGCAGCCGCGCGACCATGCGGCCCACCTGCGCTTTGGGGGCGCCGCCCGCGCCGACAACGGTCTTCTTGATGGTGGCGGGGGCGTACTCGGCAATCGTGAGCCCTGCCTGTGCGGCCGCGAGGAGGACGACCCCGCGGGCGTGTCCGAGCACGAGGGTGGTGTGCACATTCTTATGGTAAAAGGCGTTCTCCAGGGCGAGGATGCCGGGGTGATGGCGCGTGATCAGCTCGGCGATCTGCTCGTGGAGCGCATGCAGGCGTCGCGGCAAGGGACTCCGGCCGGCCAACCGAATCACCCCGCACTCGACCAGCCGCCCCATTCCGGAGCTGCCGTTGCCCGCTTCGATCACTCCGTAGCCGGTGACCGACGTCCCCGGGTCGACCCCCAGCACCCTCACGCTATGCCGTCGCCGCCGCCAGCGCCTCGGCGTCGATGTCGAAGTTCGAGGAGACCTTCGCGACGTCGTCCATCTCTTCCAACGCCTCGATCAGCGCGAGCAGGTGCTTCGCGTCCTTCCCGTCCACCTTCACCGTGCTCTTGGGGATCAGGGCGATTTCGGCTGTCTGGACCGCGATCTTCTTGGCCTTGAGCCGCTCGCTGATCTGATGCAGCTGGCCCGCCGGTCCGGTGATCAGAAACACGTCGCCGTCGCGCGCCATGTCGTCCGCTCCGGCATCGAGCGCCGCCTCCATGACCGTATCCTCGTCGGCGCGGGTCGCGTCCACGGTGATCTGGGCTTTGCGGTCGAACATCCACGCCACGGAATTCGTGGCGCCGAGATTGCCGCCGTGACGCTGGAAGGCGTTGCGAATCTCGGCGACGGTACGGTTGGGATTGTCGGTGGTCGCTTCGATGAGCAGGGCCGCGCCGCCGGGCCCGTACGCCTCGTAGGTGACTTCTTCGTAGGTCACGCCTTCGAGCTCGCCCGTTCCCTTCTTGACGGCGCGCTCGATGTTGTCGAGCGGCATGTTCTCGGCTTTGGCGGCATCGATGGCGGTACGGAGCCGGGCGTTTCCCCCGGGATCGCCGCCGCCCTGCTTGGCGGCGATGGTGATTTCGCGGATCAGCTTGGTGAACAGCGCGCCGCGCCGCTGGTCGGTGACGGCCTTCTTCCGCTTGATCTGCTTCCATTTACTGTGGCCGGCCATGGCTCTAACCTACAGCGTTCACCGGTCAGGGTCGAGCATGTCTTCGAACCGCATCCAGCGCCGGTAGAAGTACAGATCGACGAAGCCGGTCGGCCCGTTGCGGTTCTTCAGGACGATCAGCTCGGTCGCCCCGTCCACCCCGTGTCCCGGGTTGTACATCTCCTCCCGGTACAGCCCGAGCACGACGTCGCCATGCTGCTTGATCGCGCCCAGATGCCCGAAATCGTCGAGCGCGGGCCTCGCGTTCGGGCGCTTGGCGTCGAACCGCGGCAGCTGCGACACGACGACGAGCGCCACCTGCCGCTCGAGCGCCAGCGCCTTGAGGCGCTGCAACACGAGGGCTAGATCTTCGTCCTGCGTCGAGCGTGCCACGCCGCGCGGCGACGGGACGAGCTGGAGGTAGTCGACTACCACCAGCCCGAGCTGGCGCAGTGGGTCGAGGCGCTCCGCCGCCGTCTCGAAGTCCGGGGCGGCGAGCGGCAAGATCGTGAGGGGGAGGTCGCGCAACCGCACGGCGGCTCCCCCGATGCCGGCGCGCGTCTGATCATTGAGCTTGGCGCTGCGCAGCTCGTCCACGGTCGCGCGTCCTTCGATCGCGAGGGCGCGCTCCATCAAGCGCTCCTCGTCCATCTCTCCGGAGAAGAGGGCCACGCCGGTCCCCTGCTGCGCCGTGCGCAGCGCCAGTCCGAGGGCGAGCGCGGACTTGCCCGACCCGATGTCGCCGCCCAGCACCACGAGGTCGCGACGTCGCAGGCCCCCACCCAAGATCCGGTCGATAGAGGGGAACCCGGTCGGGACGGTGTCGCCCGGGACGTCGCCCGGGCGCTGCTGATCCACGCGCTCGACCATGGTCTCGAGCGACGGACGCTTGGGAAAGCGGCGGGTGGTCATACCTCTATAGATGTAGATGGGCCGACCGGGCTGCAACGGTCACGGCGTCTCCCGCCTCGGGACCGAGCACCTCGCGCGCCGGCGCGACGAGCTGGGACAGCACCAGGGCCGCGGCAGCCGGTGTGGCGGGCTCGAGGTGGTGGCGCGCGGCGGCGAGGGCGCGCTTCAGAGGGCCGGGGAGGGCGAGGCTCGCGAGCCGGGCGTCGAGCGCCTGCAGGCGCCGCCGATGGTTCTTGCCCGACACGGGGCGCGGCGGCAGGAGCGCCTCGGCGGAGCGCACGACGAGCCACAGCGCGAACAGGCCCTCCCGCTCGGGTCCCCGGACGGCGTTCGCGACCAACCCGATCAAGCGCTCCTCCGCGGCAGTGGTCGCCCGGGTCACGCGACGAGGCGCTCCACCGCGGCGGCCACCTCTTCGGGAGTGATGTCCGCAAGACAACGATGGTGGCCGAGCGGGCAGGCCGCGGTGCCCGTCGCGGAGCAGGGACGGCAGTCGAGCGCGCGCTCCAGGACGGCCGCCCGCGCGCGATACGGGAAGAAGCCGAACTGCCCGACGGTGGGTCCGAACAGCGCGACGACTGGTGTCCCAACGCCCGTGGCCATGTGCATGACGCCGGTATCGCCCGACACCACGACCCGCGCCCGGGCGAGCAGCGCGCCCGTCTCCTGGAGCGAAAACTCGCCGGCGGCACTCGCGACCGCGCCTCCCCCTTCGGCCACGAGCTGCTGCGCGAGCCCGCGGTCTTCGGGCCCGCCGACGATGACCGGCCGGTACCCGGCGGCCCCCAGGCGCTCGGCGAGGGCGCTCCAGTGCGCGACCGGCCAGCGTTTGGTGGCGTGGGCGGCGCCGGGTGCGAGCGCCGCGAGCCGCGCGCCCGCGAGTCCCCGCTCCGCGAGCCATTGCGCAGCGCGGTCCGTGGCGCCGGGACCGAGGCAGAACTCGGGCGGCCCGCCGTCGGGCCGAGTGTCGAGGCGGCGCGCCGCCTCGAAGTAGCGCTCGGCGACCGGGGAGGGCGCGCGCCGGCGGTAGGCGTCCAGCTTGGTGGCGATGAGCAGTGCCCGGGCCAGTTTGCGTTTGCGGTACCCCGACCAGCGGCAGCCCACCAGCACGCGGAGGCTCGCGCTGCGGACGCTGCCGTGCAGGTCGAGGCCGTGCGTCGGTGCGAGCGCGCGCAACCGTCGGGCGAGGTGACGGATCGGCTCGCCGGGCTCGAGCGTCACGATCTCGGCGAGGTGCGGGTTGTCGGCCACGAGCGGTGCCATAGCGCGCTTCGTCACGTACACGAGCTTCGCCTCGGGGTGACGGGCCGCGAGCGCGCGCACGAGCGGCGTGGTCAGCAGGATGTCGCCGATGGAGCTGAAGCGGACCAGGAGGACGCACAGCACGTCGCAAAATAGCCATTAGCTTTGACTCATGGTGCGTCCGAAAACCATCCTGTGGGTGGATGACGAAGTCGAGGGGCTCGCCGCACACCGGCGCTTTCTGGAGGACCAGGGGTTCACGGTGGCCGCCGCGGCCCACGGCGACGACGCGCTCGCGCTGCTGCGGCGCCAGGCCTACAGCATCGTGCTGTTGGACGAGCAGATGCCCGGCCGACGCGGCCTCGAGCTGATCGGCGAGATCCGCGCGCTCGACCCTGCCATGCCCGTGGTGATGGTCACGCAGAGCGAGGACGAAGGCACGCTGCGCGAGGCGATCGGGATCGAGGTGGACGACTACCTCGTGAAGCCGGTCCAGCCGCGCCAGATCCTCTCGGTGGTCACGCGCCTGCTCGAGGGCGATCGCATTCGCCAGCAGCACCTGGCCCGCGATTTCGTCAGCCGGTTCCGCGAGCTGGAAGGACGCCGCGGCGCCACCCTGGCGTGGCGCGAGTGGATCGAGCTCGTCGCGGAGCTGGCGCGCTGGGAGGTTCGCCTGGGAGCTGCCAACGAGCCGGGACTCTCGGAGGCCCTCCGCAGCCTGCAGCGCTCGTTGCGCAAGGACTTCGCCGAATACGTCGCCCGGCAGTATCCGCGCTGGCTTGCCAGTCCCGAGGGCGACCGGCCACCGCTCTCCGTGGACGTGGGCGCCGAATTCCTGGTCCCCGTGCTGCGATCCACGGGGCGAGCGCTGTTCGTGGTGATCGACTGTCTGCGGCTCGACCAGTGGGAAGTGTTGCGCGAGCTCGTGACCCCGCTGTTCGACGTGGAAGAGTCGCACTACTACAGCATCCTGCCCACCGCAACGCCGTTCGCGCGCAACGCGATCTTTTCGGGGCTCTTCCCCATGGAGATCGCGGCGCGCCATCCCGGGTGGTGGGGTCAGCCGTCCGACGAGGAAAGCCTCAACGCTCATGAGGGCGAGCTTCTGACGGAACAGCTGGAGGAGCTGATGGGCCGGCCCGTCGCGGTGCGCTACGAGAAGGTGTTCAGCTCGGGGGAGGGAGACCTGGTCCGGCGGCTTCCCGCCCACCTCGCCCAGGACGGCGTCACGGCGCTGGTGTTCAATTTCGTGGATCAGCTCACGCACGGGCGGTCTGAGAGCGCCATCCTGTACGAGGTGGCGCGGGACGAGGCGGCGCTGCGCAGCCTCTCCCGCACCTGGTTCGAGCGCTCGCCAGTGCTCGCGGCGCTCCAGGAGGCCGAGCGGCGGGGCGTGACGGTGCTGCTCACCACCGACCACGGCTCCATTCACTGCGAGACCCCGGCGACGGTGTACGCCAAGCGCGACGCCACGGCGAACCTGCGCTACAAGTTCGGCGAGGATCTGAAGAGTGAGGACCCGGAGGCCGCGATTCTGGTCGAGGACCTGAAGGGGTTCGGCCTCCCGGGCATGGGCCTCGGGGTCCGGCTGCTGCTCGCCACCGCGGACCGGTTCTTCGTCTATCCCACCAAGCTGCGTGAGTATCAGGCCCGCTATCGCGGATCGTTCCTGCACGGCGGCGTCACGCCGGAAGAAGTGATCCTGCCCGTCGCTCTGCTCACGCCCCGCCGCGCGGGCACCGCCCCCGTGGCGAAAGGGGGGGCGCGCTGAATGGGCCGTAGCGGCCGGCTCTTCCTGCTGCTCCGCCCCTATACCCTGCTGTTCGTCGCAAACCTCGCCACGACGGTTCTCGCCTCGGTGATGGACGGGGTCACGTTCGTGCTGTTGGTCCCGTTTCTGCGGACCTTGTTCGGGCAGCAGGCGCTCCCGGCGGCGACGGGGTCGACGGTCGAGCGGATCCTCGTGGCGGTCGGCGGCCCGCTCCTCGCGGCCGGGTCGCCTGAAGCGGCGCTGCGCAACGTGGCGTTGCTGCTGTTGGGCGCGCTGCTGCTCAAGAACGCGCTCGCATACAGCGCGTCGGTCTCGAGCGTGGCGATCCAGGAGAACGTGGTGCGCGATCTGCGCGTCCGCCTGTTTGGGCACCTGCAGACGCTGCCGCTCGCCTTCTTCCAGCGCACGCGCGGAGGGCAGGTTCTCTCGCGCGTCATCAACGACACGGACCAGATCAAAACGGCGATTACCGCGGCGCTCGCTTCGCTTATCCAAAACGCGAGCCTCATCGTGGTATACCTGGTCATTCTCATCGGGTTGTCGTGGCCCTTGACCCTCGTGGCCCTTGTCTGCGCGCCCCTGCTCGTGCTCATCAACCGTCCGGTGGTCGGGAGAGTACGGTTGCGCTCGCGGGAGCAGGCGGATCAGCGGGGCGAGCTGACGAGCCTCGTGACGGAGCTGGTGGCATCGATCAAACTCGTGCGAGCCTACGTGGCGGAGACGTTCGAGGCTGATCGCTTCCGGAAGCTCGCCGATCGCTATCGCAAGGGCGTGCAGCGCACCCAGCGCTACTCGCTGCTCACCAGCCCCCTCAGCGAGGTGTTCGGCGGCGCGGTCCTCGTCCTGATCCTGGTAGTCGGCACGCAGCTCGCGCTCCGCCAGGCTGCCGCGCTCCGCCCCGAGGTGCTGATTGCGTTCATCGTTGTGGCGCTGCGCTTGATGTCGCCGGTGAAGTCCGTGGCCAACTACCCCACGGCCATGGCGGGGGCGCTCGCGGCCGCCGACCGGGTGTTCGAAGTGCTCGATCTCTCCTCAGCAGAAGGTGACCGGCCGGGGGAGGTGCCCGCGCGGTTCGAGCAGCGCATCGAGTATCGGGGCGTGTCCTTCTCCTACAACGGGCAGGCGCCCGTGCTCGAGGGCCTCGACTTCGAGGTGCGGCGCGGGCAGGTGGTGGCGGTGGTGGGGCCGTCCGGGGCGGGCAAGACGACGCTGGTGGACCTGCTGCCGCGGTTCTACGAGCCGAAGCGCGGTGACATCCTGGTGGACGGCGTTCCCATCCGCCGGTTCACGCGCAGCAGCCTGCGCGGCCTGATGGGCATCGTGTCGCAGGAGACCATCCTGCTGAACGACACGGTGCTCGCGAACATCTCATACGGGCGGCAGGACTTCACGTTCGAACAAGTGCAGGCCGCGGCGCGCGCGGCCAATGCGCACGACTTTGTGTCGCAACTGACGGACGGCTACCAGACGCTACTGGGCGAGCGCGGCACGAGGCTCTCGGGCGGCGAGCGCCAGCGGATCGCGATCGCGCGCGCGCTGCTGCGGGATCCGCCCATCCTGATTCTGGACGAGGCGACCAGCGCGCTCGACATGGAGTCGGAGCGCCTCGTGCAGGAGGCGATCGATCGGCTGATGGTGCACCGCACGGCGTTCGTGATCGCGCACCGCCTCGCCACCGTGCAGCACGCGGACCTGATCTTGGTGCTTGCCGAGGGGCGGATCGTGGAGCGGGGAACCCACGCCACCCTGTACGCCGCAGGCGGGCTCTACCGCCGGCTGCACGACATGCAGTTCCGCACCTGACGTGATTTCCGGGTTCACCATCGTTCGGAACGCGGTCACGCTCGACTACCCGATCGTTCCGGCCATTCGGTCGATTCTCGAGCTGTGCGACGAAGTCGTGGTGAACGTCGGCAAGTCGGACGACGACACGCGCGACCTGGTCGCGGGGGTGGGCGACCCCAGAGTCCGCATCATCGACACCATCTGGGATTTCTCCCGTGGCAGCGCCGTGCTCGCGCACGAGACGAACCGCGCCATGGCTGCCTGCCGCGGCGCGTGGGGCGTCTACATCCAGGCGGACGAGGTGTTGCACGAGACGGGCGCCGCAGCGCTGAGCGAGCGCATACGGGAGTGGGATGGGGACGCGCGCGTCGAGGGCCTGCTGGTCGACTACCTGCATTTCTTCGGCGACTTCGACACGGTTGCGACTGACCGCCACTGGTACCGCCGGGAGGTGCGCGCCGTGCGCCTCGGTCGGGACATTCGGTCGTACCAGGACGCCCAGGGGTTTCGCGTCGGTCCGGCGTTACGGCGAGTGCAGGCGCGACCGACGGGCGCGCGCATGTTTCACTACGGCTGGGCCCGCCTGTTGCACTCCATGCGCCGCAAGCTCGTGGCCGCGCAGGACGTCTTCCCCGAGCTGGCGGACCGGCTGGCCGCGCGCGCGGCGCAGCCGGAGGCGCTGGGCTGGACCCCGCTGCTGCGGCAGTTCAGCGGCGCTCACCCGGACGCCGCGCAATCGTGGATCGCGCCGCGCCGCGCGGCCGCGGCGGGCTGGGCCATGGGGCCGCGGCACCTGCGGCTTTCGCATCTGCGGCTCTACGTGTCCGACTGGATCGAGCGGTTGACCGGCGTCCGCCTCTTCGAGTACCGCAACTACGTCGAGGTATGACGGCGCGCCCCCCCCCGTTCGCGGGTCTGCGGGTCGTGCTGGTTGCGGCATTCAATCGGCGCTACCACCGGAGCGGCCCGGCACTTGCCGCGGGGCTGGCGGCGCTGGGGTGTGAGGTGCGCCGCTGCGAGGAGCGGCGCCGCGGCTGGAACGCCGTCTTCGGACGTTCCCTCGCCACCCGGCTCGCCGCCCGCTTGCGGCAGGGGCCCGTCGACGTCGTGCTGGTCTTCAAGGGGGCCGGCCTCGCGCCGACCGACGTCGCGCAGCTGCGGCGTCGCTTCGGCGGCCGCTGGGTCAACTGGTTCCCGGACGACCCCCACCAGCTCGAGCTGTCGAGCCGATTGGCGCCGGCCTACGACTGTTTCTTCACCCACGACAGCTCGAGTCTCGCGCGCCACCGCGCGGCGGGGGCCCGGGCCCATTATCTCGCGTTTGGCTGCGACCCCGAGTACCTGCGGCCGCCTTCACGGCCGTCGGACGCGCGTTGGGCGGCGCCGCTTGTGTTCGTGGGGTCCCGCGATGACGTGCGCGACCCCGTGTTGCGCGAGCTCGCGAATGTCGGGTTGGTCTCGTGGGGCCCCGGCTGGCCGCGAGGGCCGTTGTACGGGGAGGACTTCGTGAGGGCTCTGGCGGGCGCGGCCGTGGGGGTGAACATCCACCAGCAGTTCGGGGACCGCGGCGACCCCGCGCGCTACGGAAGCGGCGCCAACATGCGGGTATTCGAGCTCGCGGCCGTGGGCACGCCGCAACTGTCGGATGCGAAAGCGGACATCGCGCGCCACTTCACGCCGGATCGCGAGATCGTGTTGTATCGGAGCGTGGCCGAGCTCGTGGATCGCGCTCGCGCCTTGCTCGCCGACGACACGCTGCGGCGCCAGCTCGCCGTCGCCGCGCGAGAGCGGGCGTTGCGGGAGCACACGTGGCGTCACCGTCTGGAGGAGTTGCTGACCGTCACCCTGCGGTAGTCGCCCCGCTCAGGGCGTCGGCCGGCCCGGCGGCAGTTTCCCCGTGTCGAGCAGCGAGCGGTACATCCGAACGTACTCCTCTGCCATCACGAGGTGGGAGAAGTAACGCTCGGCACGCGCGCGGCAGGTATGGGGGTCGCGCGTGTGAATCGTCTCCGCGGCTGCGATCATCTCGTCGAGGGTATCGCACTGGGCGCCCACCTCCGGCGTGATCACCTCGGGCAGGGCGCCGCGCCGCGTGGCGAGCACCGGCGTGCCCGAGAAGAGCGCCTCGATGAGCGTGAGACCGAATGGCTCCTCCCACAGGGCGGGCATCCACAGGCAGCGTGCCCCGGCGAGGAGCTCGGCCTTCTTCTTCCCGTCCACCTCGCCGACATAGCGGATGTTGCGCCGGAAGCTGGGGCGCCAACCTCCCCCGACCAGGAGTCGCCGTCCGCTGCGCTTCGCCCCCGTCAGTGCCCACCGATATCCCTTGATGCTGTGAAGGCGACCGAGGAAGAGGTCGTAGTCCGCCTTCGTGGGTCGGAAGACGAAGTCCGCCGGGTCGAGGCCGTTGTAGACGAACACATCGCTGCCGCCGTGCCGCTGCGCATGGTTGCGGGACACGCAAATGTTGTTCGGCGGGACCGGGGATCCCGGTTGCAGGTTGCCTTCCAGCGTCTGCACGAACGGGTGCGACGGCGCGCGCCTCACCGGGAACACGGCGTGCAGAATGTCCGCGCCCGGTGGGAGCAGCGTCGCGAGATCCAGGAGCGGGTCCCGGATCCGGCTCGGCGGCACCTCGACGACCGTCGCTTCACGGACTTGGGTGCCGGGTGCCGCGAGCAGCGTGACGCGATGCCCCAGCGCCGCGAGTCCGCGGACCAGGGCGACCACCACACGCTCCGTGCCGCCATAGCCCTTCACGGGTAGGCGATAATGCGAGGCGACCACCACGTGCATCGCGGTCAGGCCGGGGCGTAGGGCGTTGGTCTTCCGGGCGGCAGCGTCCCGGTGGCCAGCAGGTGACCGTACACGCGCACGTACTCCTCGGCCATCACCGCATGCGTGAAGAACCGAGCGGCGTGCGCCCGGCATGCTCCCGGGTCGCGCGTGTGAATCCGCTCCGCGGCGGTCACCATCTCGTCCATGGTGTCGCACAGCGCTCCGACCTCGGGCGTGATGAGCTCCGGGAGGGCCCCGCGCCGAGTCCCCAGCACGGGTGTGCCGGACAACAATGCCTCAATGGTCACGAGTCCAAACGGCTCGTCCCACGCGGCCGGGTTCCACAGGCACCGGGCACGCGCGAGCAGCGCCGCCTTGGTGGTGCCGTCCACCTCACCCACGAACTTGATCGATCCCGTGAAGCTGGGCCGCCAGCCGCCCGCGACAATCAGACGGTGGCCGGTCCGCTTCGCGGCTTCCACCGCCCAGTGATAGCCCTTCGCACTGTGCAGCGCCCCGAGGAACAGATCGTACTGCGACGGGCGCCTGGGAAAACGCCGGAAGACGTAGTCCGCGGGATCGAGCCCGTTGTAGACGAAGACGTCGCTGTTGTGACGACGCGCATGGTCGCGCGAGAGAAAGATGCTGTTGGGATACGAGGGAGCGC
>Ga0137407_10002927_pt1 | contig 11316 bp, 12 predicted proteins | sample CZOMad2_2_16fung_FD_108410 | JGI IMG/M metagenome (GOLD analysis project Ga0137407, IMG submission 108410) | Vadose zone soil fungal communities from Angelo Coast Range Reserve, California, USA - CZOMad2_2_16fungal (Illumina Assembly) | ecosystem: Environmental > Terrestrial > Soil > Vadose...
CTCGGTACGGGCCAGGCCGAGCGCTTCGAGCACCGGCCGGTCGGACAGGAGGAACAGGTCGGCGTCGTCGTCGGCCTCGTGACCGACCGCCGCCCAGGACGGCGTGACGAACATGTCTCCCGCCGCCCACGGGAAACGGCGCCCGTCTATCACCGTCGCCCCCGATCCGCGGTAGACGACCCAGATCGCGCTGCCGACCGTCCGGACCGGCTGGGTCCGATGCCCGGCGAGCACCCGGTGCATCTCCGCCCGCAGCGTCGGCATGATGTCCTGCCCGGTCGCGGGGTCGGCATAACGGACGGAAGCCTCACGCCGCCCCGAGGACTCGATCAGGCGGGACAGGGCCTCCTCGACGGCCGCCCGGCGGTACGCGAGCAGCCGGGAGAACTGGCCGGTGGCCGGGTCCTCGACCGTGACCGCCTCACCTTCGGCCGGCAGCAGTCCCGCGCCGCCGTAGCGGTGCTCGGACCGGGACACGCGGGACGGCTGGTAGCCGGCCGGTTGCTGGCCGCCCGGTTCGAAGAACACCGCGTCGAGATTCCGCACCAGGGGAAGGTCAAGCCCGTCGAACCAGATCATCGGCTCGGTGCCCGGGTTGTGATGCTCGTGCCAGGTCCAGCTGGGGGTGAGGACCAGGTCGCCGGGTGCCATGTGGATCGGGTCACCGTTGACCAGCGTCCATACCCCGCTGCCTTCCAGCACGAACCGCAGGGCGGCCGGGGTGTGCCGGTGCGCGGGGGCGAGTTCCCCGCCGCCCAGGAACTGCACCGCTCCCCAGAGCGTGGGCGTGGCGAACGGCAGCCCGCCCAGATCGGGATGCGTCAGCGACAGCACCCGGCGATCGCCGCCCCGGTCGATGCCGACCAGATCACCAGACCGCTCCGCCAGGTCCCGCAGCGTCTTCCAGCGCCAGATATGCGGCCTGAGCCGGCCGGGCGTCCGGGGCAGCAGATCTTCTTGCACCCACAGCGGCTGTATGTCGGCGGCGGCCATGTCGCCGTACAGGACGTCTACGTCGGGGGAGTCGTCATGGAATCGGGCGGTCGTCATGCTTCAGCTCGCCTCCGGCTGATACTGATAGAGCCAGTCCAGGTCGGTGTAATCGTACGAGCCGCGCTGCTTGAGGATCCGGTCACGTAGCAGCGGGACGACCGGGCCTTCGTCGTGCCAGATCTGTCCCCAGATCCGCGCGGAACGCTGAATCAGCGCCGTGCGCGGAATACGTTCGGCCTGGTAGGCAGCGAAGGCCTTGACGGCTTCGCCGTCATGCCGGGTGAGCTGGCGGGCCAGGCAGTCGGCGTCCTCGATGGCCTGGCAGGCCCCCTGCGCGAGGTATTGCACCATGGGGTGCGCGGCGTCGCCGAGCAGGGTTATCCGCCCCGTGGTCCAGTTGTCCAGGGGCTCCCGGTCATACATCACCCACCGGCGGTCGCGGCTGACCAGCGCCACCCCGGCCCGCACCGGGGCGCAGCAAGAGCCGAAAGCCTGGTCAAGCTCGGCCGGGGTGCCCCAGCGGTCGGTCAGCTCGGCCTCACGGGAGTAGCTGCGGCTATGAAACACGGCGACCTGGTTGTACAGCTCGCCCTGGCGGATCGGGTACTGCACCAGGTGCTTGCCCGGACCGATCCAGATGATCTCGTCGTCCGGCCCCGCGTGCCTGCCATTGCCGGACACCGGGATCGTTACGTCACCGACCGGCAGCGCGCCGCGGTAGGCGACGAACCTCTGGCAGACCGGGTGGTCACCAGACACCAGGCCACGGGCCGCTGACCACAGGCCGTCGGCGCCGACGACGGCGTCGCAGCGGTAGCCGCCGCCGTCGGCGAACCCGATCCGCGCCATGCCGCCGTCGTCGCGCAGCTCGGTGACTTCGCGGCTGGTCTCCAGGGTGATGCGATCCTGCGCCCGGCACGCCTGGCTCAGCACGGCCAGCAGGTCACCGCGGTGCATGACGGTATAGGCGTAGCCGTAGCGGCGTTCGAACGGCTCGCCGAAATTCACGGTGGTGAGATGCTCGCCGGTGTCGGCGTGCATGAGGACCAGGCGGCGGAGACGGACCGACGGCGCCGCCAGCTCCGGGAGCACGCCGAGGCCATCGAGGATGCGCAGCGCGTTGGGAGCGAGCTGGATGCCCGCGCCGATCTCGCCGAACTCCGCCGACCGCTCGACGATGTGCGCCGTGAAGCCGGCCCGGGCCAGGGCGAGCGCGGCGGTCATGCCGCCGATCCCGCCGCCGATGATCAGGATGGGTACGTTGATGACATCGGCCATCGGCGGTCAGCTCCAGATGAGCGCGTCGGTGACCGGGGCGTCGTCAAGGTCGGCGTAGGCGCTGGCCGCCGCCGGATGGAGCGGGACCGGCGTCCGCGCCATGTCGGCCGGGACCAGCGGGTAGGTGACGGGGGTGTGGTCCCGCGGCAGGTGGGCGTACTGTGCCTCGAGCGCGCGGCGGGTCTTCACCATGCACCATGTGGCCAGGTAGGCGACGTCGTCGGCCAGGGTGCGGGGGCACAGCAGGACGAAGTCGGAGAAGTCCAGGGTCAGCAGGTCCTCGGTGAGGCCGGGCAGGTAGCCCGCCTCGACCGTGGCGGACGGCCAGCTCTGCGCGGCGAACGCCGTCAGCACGTCGTCGCCCCACCGCAGGTAGCGCACCGGCCGCCTGGCGTCGACCCGCTGCCAGTGCGGCGTCATGATCGCCTCGTGGATGAGGACGTCGGCGCGGCCGTCGGCGAACGCCCCGATCGCCGGGAACGGCCGCTCGTCGTAAAAGAAGGACAGGCGGCCGGTGTCCACCCCGGCCAGCCGCAGCGCCTTGTGCGCGGCCAGGCCGATCAGGTTGACGCCGTCGTCGGGTGAGGTGGCCACGGTCACGCTGCCCGCGACGGCGGCCAGGTCGGCGACGGTGCTGACCGGCAGCGCGGCGTCGGCCACGACGACTAGGCGGTCGCGCTGGCCGATCACGCCCAGCGCGCGCAGGTCGCCGGGCTCGATCATCGGCACCGCGGCGGCCGGGGTGACCACGGCGATGTCGGCCTGGCCGGCTTGCAGCGCCGCGATCTGGTCGGTGCCGCCGCGGCCGGACCAGATGGCGAACCGCGAGCCCCGCGGCGACCGGTCGCCGATCTCCTGGGCGAGCCAGCCGCAGATCCGGTGCATGTTCGCCTGGCCCCAGTCGCCGCGGAACGCCAGGGTGACCGGGCGGCCCAGGCGCGGCTCGTCAGCCACGGGCGAGCATCTCGGCGAGCTGGGCTGCGCTCAGCGTGTAGTCGATCTCGTTGATGGAGTCGAACGGGAAGCCCACCCGCTCGAATTCCTGCTCCACCGCGGCGGCGCTGTCGGCCTCGTACACCGACACGATGAAACCGGTATCGGTGTTGACGTACAGCTGGCGGAACGAGGCGTACACGCTCTTGGCGACGTCCGGGCCATAACCGGCGATCTCCTCCGGCGACAGGCCCGGGGCCTGGTGGAGGCTCAGGAATAGCGCCACGGCACTCTCCTCAAGTGTGTGTCATCATACGGAACAATGTCCCGTATTTTGCTACGTTCGTCGACGATGTGCAAGAGCCGGATGCGCTACCCTGCTTGCGTGGAGCAGGTGTCCGAGGACGCGCGACCCAGCCGCCCCGGCGGCCTGATCGGCGCGGTCGACAACGTGCTGCGACTGCTCCGCCTCTTCGAAGACCATGAGATGATCCGGGTCAATCAGGTGGCGCGCGACATGGGGCTGTCCCGGTCGACGGTGCACCGGATGCTGGCGACGCTCAGCCATCACCAGTTCGTCGAGCAGGACGAGCTCTCGCGGGCGTACAAGCCAGGCCCGGCGCTGGTCGACATCGGCCTGTCGGTCGTGTCGAAGATCGAGATCCGCGCGATCTCGCACACGGCCCTGGTCAGCCTGCGCGACCTGACCGGTGAGACCGTGCACCTGGGCATCATGCGGGGCGATACCAGCGTCCTGTTCCTGGATGGCGTCGAAAGCGACCAGATCGTGCGCACCGGCAGCCGGATCGGGCGGATCCTGCCCGCGCACGCGACGGCGACGGGCAAGGTCCTGCTCGCCGAGCGCACCGACGAACAGATCGCCGCCCTGTACCCGTCGGGAGTGCTGGAGGCGCCCACCCCGCGCACGGTGACCAGCCTGGGCGAACTGCTCGAGGAGCTTGCCGAGGTCCGCCGCCTCGGCTACGCGGCCAACCACGGGGAGAGCGAGGCCGACGTCGCCGCGGTCGCGGCCGCGGTCCGCGATAAGCGCGGCCACGTCCGGTGCGCGCTGGTGACCACCGCGCCCTTGTCCCGCGCCGACGACGCGTGGGTCAAGACCACCGCCGCCACGGTGATGCGGGTGGCGCGCGAGCTTGGCGACCGCGTCGGCTGACGCTGGTTTCCGCCGCCCATTCCGATCATTGACCTTCCGGTGAGCCTTGCCCCATGCGCGCATTCGGTATCACAATGGGGGGCAGTGTTCCGCATAGCGATACATAGCGAGGTGTGGCGTGAACCTGCTGGAGGACACGCGGCGGATCCCGCCGCCCGACCCGGACCGTGAGCCGCTCAAGGTCAACGTCTACGAGCGGATGGCCAAGGCGGCGTCGCAGCTGATGCCGCTGTTCCCCTACGACTCGGCCGGAGCGATCGTGCCCTGCGGCGCGGTGCTGGTCGGCGGGCCGGACATGGAGTACGGCCACTTCTTCCACTGGAACACGGTGAACGAGGTCGTCGTCACCTACGGCGCGAACAAGGCGATGCTGGCGTCCGGGCAGATATTCGTCACCCAGCAGATGCACGGGGTGAACTCGTTCCTGCGGGACGAGAAGGACCCAGAGGCGTTCGCCGTCATGACCATCACCCAGCATCAGTCGACGTCGGGCGACCAGCAGGAAGCGGTGCTCGCGCGCTGCAAGAAGTGCAAGGCCGAGCTCGTCCGGCATTCCTACGACGCCACGCCGCACGGGCTGCCGGGTTACGACGCGCGGGAACTCGGCCGGGACGACGATCCCGTCAGGCAGTTCGCTACCATCTACGGCTCGATCGCGTTCGTCGAGCAGCGCAATAGCGACGAGGGCCGGACCTGCGGCAAGTGCGGGCATGTCAACGACGTGTTCCCGGCCGGGCAGTGGGGATGGGAGCGGCAGGTGTACCAGACCCGGGCGGCCAGCGCGGCGTACCACCGCCTGGTGGAGGCCGGATCGTGAACCGGCGCCGGATGCTGCATGCCTTCAAGACCGAGCTGACCGAGTACGAGGACGCGGCCGTGCTCCCGGCGGAAACGGACCCGCAGCTCTACCTGTCCCGCAACCGGAAGCCGCAGCCCTTCCACCTGATCTGCTCGAAGGACAACGTGCTCAGCCAGCTGTCCGGGGCAGTACATGTCCACCTGCGCGACAGCTCGGTCAACCGGTTCCGGATGGGCGTCGGCGACCATGTCTACATCCCGGGCGGCACCCCGCACCGGATCGTGCCGGTCACGGAGGGCGTCACGCTCCGGTTCCAGCCGCTCGACGCCGGGCTCCAGGGGGCCGCCTGGTATTGCTACCAGTGCGACAGCGAGCTGCGACGATACGAGTGGGAACACGACCGCGAGACGCCCGCGCTCCAGTACTACGCCGCGGCGTGCGCCCGGTTCTCCGCCGACGAGGCTGCGCGGACCTGCGGCAAATGCGGGTCGGTGGCCGCGCCGCTGGACCTGGCCCCGTTCGGCTGGCCGCCGGCCGAAGACTGAAGCCCCCGGCGCCTGCTCAGAACTGGACGCCGCGAGTCAGGGCCCCGTCCACCACCAGGTTGGTGCCGGTGATGAAGCTGGCCGCCGGGCTGGCCAGGAAGGCCACGCCCCGGGCGATCTCCTCCGGCCGCGCCATCCGCCCGGTGGGGTTCAGGCCCAGCGCCGCGGCGAACAGCTCGGGGTTGTTCTGCTCGATGTTCTGCCACACGCCGCCGTCGAAGTAGGTATTGCCAGGGGACAGGCTGTTGGCCCGGATGCCCTTGGCCGCGAACTGGTAGGCGAACCCCTGCGTGTAGTGGATGAGCGCGGCCTTCATGGTGCCGTACGGGCCCGACGCGAAGTCGATCTCGCGGCCGGACACGCTGGCGATCGTCACGATCGAGGGCGCCTCGCTGCGCTCCAGGTGCGGCAGCGCGGCGTTGACCAGGTGGACCGTGCCCATCAGGTCCACGTCGAAGCTGGCCCGCCAGTTGGCCTCGGAGTCCGGTATGGCCAGCGCGCTGACGTTGGCCACCACGATATCCAGGCCGCCGAGCTCGGCGGCGGTGTCGGCGACCCACTGGCGCACGCCGTCGGCGTCGGCGACGTCGACGCAGCGCCCGGTCACCGCGACGCCCCGGCCGGTCATCTCCCCGGCCGCCCGGTCCACGTCGGCCGCGGTCCGGGCGCAGAACGCGACCGAGGCCCCCTCGTCCGCGAGGGTCTCCACGATGGCCCGCCCGATGCCCCTGGTGCCGCCGGTCACCAGGGCGCGCAGTCCCTTCAGTCCCAGATCCATGTGCTTCCCCTCCCTTAACCCTCGGTTCCGGCCAGCTCGCGCAGCCGCCGGTGCATGCCCTCGTAGGCGTCGGCCGCGGGCAGCAGGCTCTTGCGCACCTTCGTGACCGAGCTGTAGTTGACGTCCACCACGTTGGCCAGCGGGCACTCGCTCACCTGGGTGAGCAACTGGTAGGCGTCGAGCTTGTCCAGCCCGTACAGGTCGCTCAGCCAGCCGACCATGCCCGCCTGGCCGATCCGCCAGGCGTCCTCGAGCGGCCGGCTCGACCCCACCACCATGAGGCAGTCGTCGGTCTCGATCCGCGGCCAGGCCGGGCCGCCGCCCTTGACCAGGTCCACGATGAGGCAGACGTCCATCGCGCCTTCGACCGCGGTGCCGCAGGACTCGCCCTCGCCCTGCCGGTAGTGGCCGTCGCCCACCGAGAACAGCGCCCCCGGCACGTTGACCCCCAGGTAGCAGCTGGCGCCGGCCCGCATCTCGGGCGTATCCATGTTCCCCCCGAAGGCGTCAGGAACCAGCGAGGACCGAACCTCCCCCGCCGCCGGAGCCACCCCCACCGTGCCCAGCATCGGATCCATCGGCAGTTCCAGCCGCAGGTCGCTGGACCGGGCCTCGAAAAGAACGGTGCGCCGGTCGCGGTCCGCCTGGTAGATCCAGGTCCGCTCCTCCAGCGGCTCCTGGAGCGTGACGGTGCGGTCCGTGCCCGTCAGCCCGCCGAACAGGGGAATGGTGCTGGACGCGCCGAAGTCCCGGGCCGGGCTGAGGTCCACGAAGTGCAGCGCGAGCGTGTCACCAGGCTCCGCCCCCTCCACGTAGAACGGGCCGGTCTGCGGGTTGACGAACGGCATCGTCAGCTTGGCACTGGGCATGTCGGACGGGTCCCGCAGGGCGCCGCAGAACGCGTCGTCCGTCCACAGCCGCAGCATCGTCCCCGGCTGGACCTTCCGGACCGGCGCGACGCCGCCGAAGGTGAACGCGTACTGGTCCCGTTCGGGGCGGAACTCGATGACATCCATCGGCGGCTGCCTCCCTTGATCGTCTAGCGCCCTTTCTATCGCGTGACCCCTCCTGGCCGGTAGGCCAGCGAGGCCGAGAGTTCGCCGTCGGCCCGCTTGACTGAGTAGACCAGTCTGTCTATTATCGGAGTGAACAGACCTGTCTACTCAATGAGAGTGGGTAACCAGAGATGAATCAGGCCGAACGGGTGGCGCCTCTCCCGGCCCCGCCGGTCCGCCGCTCGGCGGCCGAGATCGGCGCGGCCCTTCCCGCTGACCCGTTCGCGCGTCAGCCCTGGCCGCGCGGCCGCCGGCTGAGCGGGCGCCCGGCCGTCTTCGTGCTGGCCTCGCTGATCGTGGCGCTGCTGGCCTCCTCCGCCGCCCCCACCCCGCTCTACGCGATCTACCAGGCCCAGTGGCACTTCACGCCGATCACCACCACGGTGGTGTTCGGGGTCTACGCGCTGGCGGTGCTGGCCGCGCTGCTGACCCTGGGCAAGCTGTCGGACCACGTGGGGCGGCGGCCGGTGCTGCTGACCGCGCTCGCCGTGCACGCGGGCTCGCTGGTCATCCTCGCCACCGCCACCGGGGTGCCCGAGCTGCTCTCCGCCCGGGTGGTCCAGGGCCTGTCCACCGGCGCGGCCCTGGGCGCGATCGGCGCGGCCATGCTGGACATGGACCGTGAGCTCGGCACCTTCGCCAACGCGGTGGCGCCCGGCATGGGCACCGCCAGCGGCGCGATCGCCTCCGCGCTGGCCGTCCGCTTCCTGCCCGATCCCACTCACCTGATCTACCTGGCCCTGATCGGCGTACTGGCGCTGCAGGCGGCCGCGGTCGCCGCGATGCGCGAGACGGTCAGCCGGGCGCCGGGCGCGCTGGCCAGCCTGCGGCCGGAGATCACCGTGCCGCGGGCGCTGCGGGGGCCGGTGCTGACCGCCGTGCCCGTGCTGTTCGCGGTGTGGGCACTGGCCAGCCTCTACGGCGCGCTCGGCCCGGCGCTGGTGCACGCGCTGACCGGCTCGGGCAACGTGGTGCTGGGCGCCCTGAGCCTGTTCGTCCTGGCCGGCGCGGCCGTCGTCGCGATCATCGCGCTACGCCGGGCCGCCGCCCGGACGGTCATGCTGGTCGGCATCGTGGCCCTGATCACCGGCGTGGCGGTGACCGTCCTGGCGGTGAGCCTGGGATCCGCGGCCGTGTTCTTCGCCGGGACCGCGATCGCCGGCGTCGGCTTCGGCAGCGGTTTCCAGGGCGGCATCAGGACGGTGGTCCCGCTGGCCGCGGCGCACCAGCGGGCGGGCCTGGTCTCGCTGCTCTACGTGGTGTCCTATCTCGGCCTCGGCCTGCCCGCCGTGCTGGCCGGGTTCGGCGTGGTGCACGGCGGCGGGCTGATCGACACCGCCCGCTACTACGGCGCCGCGGTGATCGCGCTGGCCGCGCTGGCCCTGCTCGGACTGCTGCGGAACCGCGCCCCCAGGGACAATTAAGGTGGCAACCATGCCCGTCAAGAAAGCAGGCGCTGTCAGGGAAGCGGGCGCGGGCCGCCCGTCGGCCCGCGAGCGGCTGCTGGCCGCGGCCAACGAGCTGTTCTACGACGAGGGCGTGCACACGGTCGGCATCGACCGCGTCATCGAGCAGGCCGGCGTGGCCAAGGCCTCGCTGTACAACACGTTCGGCAGCAAGGACGAACTGGTCCGCGCCTACCTGGAAACCCGCCACGCCAGCGTCACCCAGCGCATCATGGCGGCGGTGGACCGCTACGACACCCCGCGCGAGCGCCTGCTGGCCGTGTTCGAAGGCCAGGGCGAGCTGTTCGCCCAGCCGGACTACCGCGGCTGCGCGTTCGCCCGGGCCAGCGCGGAATCCCGGCCCGGCGACCCGGCCGAGCAGGCCACCGCGACCTACCGCCGCTGGGTGCGCGACCTGCTGACCGAGCTGGCCGCGCGGGCCGGCGCGCCCGAGCCCGCCATCCTGGCCCGCCAGCTGCACCTGCTCTACGACGGCAGCGGCCAGTCCGCCCGCCTGGACCACGACCCCGCCGCCGCCACCGCCGCCCGAACCGCCGCCGCCACCCTCCTCGACGCCGCCCTGGCCCGCGGCTAGCCCCGAGCCTCTCCGGCGGCGGCGGACGCGGCGGCCACTGCTTCGTCCAGGGAAGCCTCCAGCGGGATGCGCCGGTCCACCCCGGTCAGCCAGAGCAGCTCGCGGGTCTGCGGCTGGCTGCAGACCGCGTGCAGGCTGCCGCCGCGCTCGGCGACGCGGCGGGACGTGCCGACCAGTGCCCCGAGGCCGGCCGAGTCGATGAAGGTGACCTGGTCCAGGTCCACGATCAGCGGCTGGCTGCCCTCGGCCAGCTCGAACAGGTGCTCCCGGAGCCCGCCCACGGTCGAGATGTCGATCTCCCCGGTGACCGCCGCGATCACGCAGCCGCGCTCGCTGCGGACCGCGATATCGAGCGCATCCTCCATACCGACCTCCTGCCGTGCCATGGCCTGAAGGCCTCATGTACCCGGCCAGACGCGATGCACACTAGCAGGCAGCTCCGTGTCAGCTGCCCTCCGGGTTCGCGCGGACGAACTGGTCAAGACCGTCGAGCAGCCGGTCGGCGTCGTCGTCGTTGTTGTAAGGTGCCAGGCCGATCCGCAGGCCGCCGGCGTCGCCCAGGCCCAGCCAGCGCGACGCCTCGAGGGCGTAGAAAGAACCGGCCGGCGCGTTCACGCCCAGCGCGGCCAGCTGCCGGTACGCGTCCGCCGCGTCCCGGCCGGCGAAGGTCAGCAGCAGGGTCGGGGTGCGCCGCGCGGCCCGGGACCAGACGGTCACCCCCGGCAGGGCCCGGACGTGCCGCTCGATCCGGTCCCTGAGCCGGTCCTCGTGCGCCTCGATGGCGCTCATCGCGCCGATCAGGTCCTGCCGCCGGTCGCCCGAGCGCGACGACGCCAGGCCGGCCAGGAAGTCGATCGCGGCCGTCGTGCCCGCCAGCAGCTCGTACGGCAGCGTGCCGAACTCGAAGCGCTCGGGGACCTGTTCGGTGGCGGGCAGCAGCTTGTCCGGATGCAGCCGCTCGAGCAGCCCGGGGCGCGCGGCGAGCACGCCGCAGTGCGGGCCGAGGAACTTGTACGGCGAGCAGCCGAAGAAGTCCGCGCCGAGCGCGCCGACGTCGATCGGCCCGTGCGCGGCCAGGTGCACCCCGTCCACGTAGAGCAGGCCGCCGGCCGCGTGGACCAGGTCGGCCACGGCGCGCACGTCGGGCCGGGTGCCGATGAGGTTGGACGCGCCGGTGAGGGCGACCAGGCGGGTGCGCTCGCTCAGCACCGAGGCCACCGCCTGCGGGCTCAGCTCGCCGGTGGCCGGGTCGAATTCGGCCCAGCGCAGGGTCGCGCCGGCCGCCTCGGCCGCGTAGACCCAGGGCCTGACGTTGGCGTCGTGGTCGAGCCGGGTGACCACCACCTCGTCCCCGGGCTGCCAGGTCTTGGCCAGGGCCCGGGAGAAGTCGAAGGTGAGCTGGGTCATGCTGCGGCCGAACACGATGCCGCCCGGGCTGTACCCATCTAGGTTGGCGCCCAGCAGGTCGGCCACGGCCTGGCGGGCGGCCAGCACGGTGTCGTCGGCGGTCCGCTCGGCCTCGGTCACCCGGCCGCGGTTCGCGATCGCCGCGACCAGGGTGGCGCGGACCGCGTCGCCGACCACGTCGGGCACCTGCGAGCCGCCGGGACCGTCGAAGTGCGCCGCGCCCTGCTTCAGGGCGGGGAAGTGGGCGCGGACCGCCGAGACGTCGTAACTCATGTCATCCTCCACACCACTACTTGATCACGAACGGGTTCGCC
>Ga0137407_10002928_pt1 | contig 11315 bp, 5 predicted proteins | sample CZOMad2_2_16fung_FD_108410 | JGI IMG/M metagenome (GOLD analysis project Ga0137407, IMG submission 108410) | Vadose zone soil fungal communities from Angelo Coast Range Reserve, California, USA - CZOMad2_2_16fungal (Illumina Assembly) | ecosystem: Environmental > Terrestrial > Soil > Vadose zone...
CCGACCACGGCGACCTGTACCTCGCCCTTCCCCCCGGCCCAAGTGCGGAGTGTGGAGTGCGGAATGCGGAATCGACGTGCCAGGTCCGATCCCGGACGCCGGCTGACGTGCTCGATGAGTGCTCGATCCATTCCGCACTCCGCATTCCGCACTCCGCATCTGATTTCACACCGCCACGCCCTTTCTCGTGCGGAACCGGTTTTCCGTCCCCTGCCGCAAGCGTGCGATGTTGGGCCGATGCGAGTACACGATTAGCAACGCCAGGACCACACTCGCCCAGAAGGTGTAGGCCTGGTCGGGGACCGTGAGCCGGACCCATAGCGGGAACAACACGGCCACCGTTAGGGACGCGACCGACACATAACCGGACAGCCACAGAGCGAGGATCCAAATGAGGAGCGAGATCCCGATTGCGAGAGGCGCGAGGGCCAGGAACATCCCCGCCGCCGTGGCCACACCCTTACCACCCCGGAAGCGCACGTAGGGCGAGAACATGTGGCCGAGCACCGCCGCGAGTCCCAGCGCGACCGTGAACCACGCGGGCCCGTTAGACCAGGGCCCGAGGATCACGACCGGGACCGCGCCCTTGAGCATGTCGATCACGCCCACGGGGATCGCGTACTTCCATCCGAGCACGCGGTACACGTTGGTCGCGCCGAGGTTGTTCGAGCCGTGCTGGCGCAGGTCGATGCCTTTGCCGAGCTTCCCGGCGATGTAGCTGGTCGGGGTGGCGCCGATCAGGTAGGCGAGCATGAGCATGACCGCCAGCCCGAAGTCGTTCATCGACGGGCGGTCTCGCGTTTGCGGCTGAGCTTCACGTTCAGCGGGGAGCCGGTGAACCGCCACGCTTCCCGGAAGCCGTTCACCAGGTAGCGCGTGTACGCTTCGGGAATCGCTTCGGGGCGATTGGACACGATCGCGAACCGGGGCGGCGCCGTGCCGATCTGCGAGGCGTAGAGCAGCCGTACCGACTCCCCCACGGGCTGCGGTGGCTGCTGTCGGTCCACGAGCGCCTCGAGCACGCGGTTGACCTCGTGCGTAGGCACCCGCTTGGTGCGCTCTTCGGCGACCTCGAGGATCAGGTCCAGGAGTTTGGGCACCCGCTGGCCGGTCTTAGCCGAGAGGTACAGGAACGGTATGAACTGCAGGAAGGGCGCCCGCTCCTCCACCTCGCGCTGGCCCCGCGCCGCGGTGTTCGTCTCCTTCTCCTCGATCAGGTCCCACTTGTTCACGGCGACGATGATCGCCGCGCCCCGCTCCCAGGCGTCGTTGGCGATCTTCAAGTCCTGGACGTGCATCCCGTCCTTGGCATCCACCACCAAGACACACACGTCGGCGCGCTCGATGGCCTGCGAGGTCCGGAGCGTCGAGTAGAACTCGAGATCGTCCGCGACCTTGCTGCGCTTGCGGAGTCCGGCCGTGTCGATGAACACGAGCGTGTGCCCCCGATAACCGAACGGGGTATCGATCGCGTCCCGCGTGGTTCCGGGCTCATCCGCTACGACCAGCCGCTCTTCCCCGAGCAGGCGGTTCACGAGACTCGACTTCCCCACGTTGGGCCGACCCACGACGGCGACGTGAATCTGGGCCTCCTCGCTCGTTTCCTGCGCCGCAGGCAACAGCTCGACAATGCGGTCCAGCAGGTCGCCGGAGCTCTTCCCGACCGCGGCGGACACGGGGAAGGGATCGCCCAGGCCGAGCTCGTAAAAAGTGAGGTGGCGCGTGTCCTGGGGCAGCTGGTCGGCTTTGTTGGCGACCAGGATTACCGGGCGGCGGACTGCGCGCAGATACTGCGCGATCTCCAGATCCGCGGGGTGCAACCCCGCTTCGACGTCCACGAGGAACAGGACGACATCACTCGCGGCCACCGCCGCCTCGACCTGGGCCCGGATCGCGCGGTTGAGCTGGTCGTGGGCGCCCGGCACCATCCCGCCCGTGTCCACGAGCCAGAACCGTCGGCCGTTCCACTCGGCCGCTCCGAAATGCCGATCGCGCGTGACGCCCGGACGCGCATCCACGATCGCGTCCCGGCCACCGATGAGCCGATTGAACAACGTGGACTTGCCCACGTTGGGACGGCCGATGATCGCGACCGTAGGGGCGGCGCTCATCCGCTCCCCTCCCCTTCCCCCAATGCGGAATGCGGAGTGCGGAATGCGGAATTGAGTTGCCGGCTTCGAGCCTGGACGTCGACCTGCCGCGTCGAAGCGGACACATCCATTCCGCATTCCGCATTCCGCACTCCGCACTCGGTGAGCACGTCCGCAAAGTCATAGGACAGGTGCAGGGGCATAGGTACCCGCCCCGCCAGCTCGTCGGCGCGCATGTCGTCCACGAACACCAGGTCGTCGTTCACCGCCTCCGCCGGTAGGAGGACGAAGTCCAGGTCTTGCCGGTGGGTGAGCGCCCGCTCGATGGCCGTTCCGGGAAGGAGTCCCGCCGTCGTGACCGAGGACCCGAACAGGGTGTTCTCGACCACGACCAACTCGAAGCGGCCGCCCGTCGTCGCCGCGACATCCGCCAGCACTTGCGGCATCAGTGGACCCATGGCCTGTCCGGTCACCACCCCGATGCGCTTCCCGGCCAGGTCGGGAAGCCGATCGACGGCCGCCGCGATCCTGGTCTGAAGGAAGCGCACCGAGCCCACCCCGTTTTCGCGTTGCTCGAACTCGCCGTACCACGCCGGGTCCGGCAGCGGCTCTCCCGCCTGGAGATAGAGGTCGTCGGCTCCAAAGCACCACGGCGCCCCCCGTTCGGCGAGCGCGCGCGTCGCCATCCGGTCGACCGCCGCGAGCGCCGCCCGGCACTCGTCCCGCGTCAGCTCGCGCACCAGGCCATGCTTCGAGAATTCGGTGAGGGCGACCGGAACGACCGAAACGGACACTACCGCGGAACCGAGGTCGTACAGCGCGGCGAGCGTGCGCTCGAGCTCGACTCCATCGTTCACTCCCGGAACGAGGACGATCTGCGTGTGGAATGCGATCCCCCGCTCGGTGAACCAGGCCAGCTGCGGGATGATGTCCGGCGCCTCAGGGTTCCGGAGCAGCCAGCGGCGGACTGTGGGGTCCGTGGCATGCACCGAGACGTACAGCGGCGACAGGCGGTACTCGACGATCCGCTCCATGTCCCAGGACTTCAGGTTCGTGAGCGTCGCGAAATTGCCGTAGCGGAACGACAGCCGGTAGTCGTCGTCGCGGATGTACAGCGGCGAGCGCAAACCATCCGGGTTTCCATCGACGAAACAGAAATCGCAGTGGTTCCCACAGCGCCGGATCCGGGGCGGCTCGAGCGTCACGCCCATCGGGAGCCCCTCGGGGCGCTCGATGTCGTACTCAACATCCTCCCCCGTCGGAAGCCGCGCCGCCAACAGGAAGCGCTCGTCCGCGGTGAGGAACTCCCAGTCGAGGAAATCCTCGAGCGGCCGGCCATTTACGGCCAATAACTCCGTTCCCGGGACGATCCCCAACTCGCTGCCGATGGAATCGGGTGCCACCGATTGCACGCGAATCACTGCACCTGCCTGCCCTTCAAGGACTTTGTGAGCGTGACGTCGCAACCCCAACGTGGACCGTGACTTCCGAAAGCTACCAAATATGCCTTAGGAAGCGCGGTAACGCCAGCCGGCGACCCTCCTACCGCTCACCTTGAGGTCGAACGCCTGACTTTGGCGGGGGGACATGGCGGGGACATCCTGCGTCTGGGTCGCGATCACCTGCCCTGCGGGGTCCAGGAACTCAAATGTGAGGTGGAGCGGGTTGGACGGAGCGGCCTTCAGGTTGGTCGCCGCGGCCGACAGGGCGGCCCCTTCGCTGTCGGGGACGAAGCTGAGGACGGTGATCTCGACCGCGAGGCCGGCGTCGGCCCGCGCGACATAGGCTTTGGTGGAGTCGCGCTGCCGGCGGAAGTCCCACCCGGCAGCCATGAGCTTCAGCGACGCCCGGTTGAGCGGGTCGAGCGCCAGCAACCGTTGCGCCGTCGGCAGTAGGGCAGTCGAGTCGTGCAGCTGGTAGTAGGCCACGGCGAGAGAAAACAATGCGTCGCGGCGGTACGGGTTCTTGGCGAGCCCGAGCGTGAGCGCGCGGGCCGCGGGCCGGTAGAGCCCCTGCCCTACCATGCGCGTGCCGGGACCGAACAGGGCGTCGGGGTCCAGATCCTTCGAATGGGCGACCAGCGAGTCGAACACGGCAGCGGCCTGAGCGGCGTGGCCGCTCTGCCCGTACAGGGTCGCGAGCGTCGTCGCCGCGTCGAGCTCACCCGGATAGGCCGCGAGGCACTGCTTCAGGGCGTCGATCGCGGGGGCGAACGCGGCGGTGAGCGCGCTCGAGTCGGCAGCGAGCTGCTGCACTGCCGCGGCCAGCGCGGCCCGTTGCCGCGCCGCCGCCTCGGCCCGCGCCGTCGAATCGCGCGTGAACAGTTTCTGGTCCGCCGGCGCGAGCTTCGCGTCCCGCGCCTTGCGCGATTGGGACGAGGCCACGAGGCGCGCCAGCACGGTGGAGTCGTTGGTGATCCCTCGCTGGATGGAATCGAGGCTCGCGCGCACGCGCGCGGCCCGCTGCGCAGCGGGATGGCCCTGCACCTTGCGCACCACCAGGTGCCAGGCGTTGGTCAAGGCCTCCCGCCGGTCGTTCGCGAAGGCCGCGTCGTCGCCGGCGGTGCGAGCCGCGAGGCGGTAGTAGGCGAGCGCCGAATCGTCGTTCGACCGGCTGGCATACAGGGCGGCCACGGTCGCGAATGCCTTCGGATTACGGGGTTCGAAGCGGGCGGCGACGTGCAGCAGGGCTAGCGCCGAGTCCTGTTTGCCGTCCTGCCAGGCCGAGAGCCCGTCATTCACCAGCTTACCCCACACCTCTTCACGGTAGGTCGCGATATCGGCCGTGCAGGTCGGGGCAAGAGTCGCGGCGCGGCTGAACGTGGTGTCCGCAGCCGCGGCGTCGCCCACCAGAACCGCCTGGCGTCCCAGGTAGTACCACGCTGCGGGATTGCTCCCCTGGTTGTCCTGCAGGATCGCGTCGGTCAGCAGCTTCTTTGCCTGAGCGAGTTGCGGCCCGCGCTGATCGGGTTTTGCGACCGCGGTGACCAGGGCTTGTATCGCGTTATTAATCTTTGAGTTAGGCTGCTTCAGCTCGCACGCCGTCTGGGGACCCAGGAAGCTCTCTTGGGCCCCGAGCAGCTTCGGGAGCGGGGCGCTCGTGAGACCGGTGGCCAGGGCGTAGGCGGCGACGCGGGCGACGGCACGCATGGGAGGCTAGAAATGGTGCGGGACGTGGCCGCTGTCAACTACCGCGGCACCGGGCGGCGCCGCGCCGAGCGCGGCCAGAGCACGGTCCGCCCGGACCCGGTTGGAATCCGCCTGGGCCGCGTGCGCGCTGAACAGGCGGTATTGCTCGATCGCGCCCTGCACCTTCCCTTGGGCGGCATACACGGCCCCCAACCAGAAATGCGGGGCGGCGTAGTAGGGATCGAGCTCAATTGCCTTTCGCAACTGAACACCGGCCTCGTCGAGCCGACCTGCCGAACGGAGGACGGCGCCGTGGTAGAGCCGCAGCACGGGGTCGTGGTCCTCGAGCTGGACCGCGAGGTCCAGCTCGGCCAGCGCTGTCGTCGTGTCGCCGAGCGCCAATGCGGCCCCAGCGAGCCGTGCGTGGGCCCAGTAGAAGCCGAGGTTGGCGGTGAGCGCGCGCTCGAACGCGGCACGCGCGGCCGGGAAATCGTCCTGCTGGACGCGTGCGATGCCGATCGCGTATTCGAACATCTCCCCCGAGATCATGACGGGCGAGATCCGCGCTTCCGCCCGGCCTCGCACCGAGTCCCGTGCCACCTCCAGCTCGGCCACCGTGCTGTCGTATCGTCCGAGGAAGAAGAGCGATCGCGCCCGGTCGATTCGCACGCCGACGTCCTCGGGATGCTTGCGCAGCGCCACGGCGAACAAGCTCTCCGCACGTGCAAACTCCCGCGTCGCATACGCCAACGAGCCCCGCTGCACCGGGTCTCCGAGCCGACGTGGGTCTACCTGCGGGAATTCCAGACCAGTGTACAAGAACGGATTGCGCGCCCACGCAATGCGCATCAGCGAGTCCACGAGCTGGACCTGGCGCGGCGAGAGACCGACATGCCTCGTGGCCTTGATCGACCGCGTCTTGAGCCATGTCTGGAAGGCGTCTTGCTGCAGCGCCCGCAGCAAGACCATCCCGCGTGCATAGATCGGGTCGGGCCACGTCGGGTCGAGGCGGGACGCCCAGTAGAGCGCCATTTCAGCCGTGTCGAGCTTCGCGCCGAAGCGAACCAGCGGTTCGGCAAATTGGTAGTACGCAGCCGCGGCGTTGGTGTCGGCAGTCGACGGGAGGCGCGGACGCGGTAGCTCGCGCCCCGAATCGACGGCGCTATGGAGCTCCTCGAGCCGCGCCATGGTCAGATGAGGTGGCGGCGCGGTGCTGCAGGAGACGAAGACAGTAGCGAGGGCGAGGACGCCCGCTCCAACACGCATGGCGCGGGTAGAAGTGATGCGGCAACGGACCGCTGTCAACTCCAGACGAACGTGACGACCGCGCCGGCTGGCAGGCATCTCGGCAAGGCGGCGGTGCGGATCGGAGCGCACCGAAATACAGTCGCGGCGCTCATCGCTCAGGTGCGGGACAGGGACCCGAAGAGTGCCCAAAGGCAACATTCAACGCGGGCGCCCAGGACTACGCGCAGCCACCGGGCCCACTCCTCGCCGAGCTGGCCCGCGTGCCGAAAGCATCGAGCGACGAGCTCCTCGGCCTGCAGCCGGTGAAGGACGGGACCAGCCCCGGGCCGCGCGCCTCTTGAAGCGGCTACGGCGGGTCGAGGAGTTACCGCCCTCCGATCAGTGCGCCGTCCTCAAGCTGGTCGACGCCCTCGTCACGACGCGTCGGCGCAACAGCAGGTGACGTAACCCCGGGGGCGAATGGGCAAGACCATGGACAGAGTCGGGGCCGCGCACCAGCGCGCGCACAGATATCTGCCCACTTGCTTGCACACCCCAAACAGCTCAGAAGCTGGTGCACATAGAGATATCTGCAGACTCCGGACACAGGGGAAGCCCGTTCTCTTAGCAGCGTCGGCCCGGCGAGGCAGGCAGCTACGTGCCCCGCAACGGTCCCAACACCGACTCCGCGTAGCTTCTCACCTTGTGACTTCGGTCCTTAGACGCAACTCGGCTAAGCACGTCCATGATCGCCCACTGTTCTCGCTTCGTCCCCCGATCCAACGCATGGGAGAGGCCATGAATTGCGGCCATCCGACCTGCTGGGTGACGAGCCTTCAACACAACCGCGGAGAGCACAGGAAGCGACTCCCTCAGATCCCAATGGTCCCCGAGGAGGTCTCCGGCCATCCACGGTGCCTGGGCTACATCGCGAGAGACGTTCATCAAATAGTGCTCCACGAGACGCAGCACATTCTGGTTTCCTCTCGTCCCCGCCGCTCCACCATCGAGAAAACAGAAGAGGGAGAATTGCACTTCGGCTAGCGGTACTTGAGGCTTCACTCTGAGGAGCTGAGCAAACTGAGACAGCGCGTAGGGAAGAAGAGAAATCAGCAGCTTCGCGAGGAAAGCCCGCGTCGCCTCATCTCGAGTGATCCGCGAGTCTTTGATTGCTTGTGTGCACGTGCGAGCGATGGCCCTGCGCCGGCTGGCGGAGATATCCGCCAGCCTGCGTCGCAGGTCCACGACTGACACGGTCCCAAGCTCCCGCTGGTCAAGCACACCGACTATTTGCCGAAGTGCTTGGAGTCGTCCAGCAGCGGTCCTTCCCTTCATTCGGGTCTTCCCTCGGGCCACTTCTGTCGGATCTCCTTCTCGTGCCCTTCGATGCTCTTCGTAAGGCGATCAATCTGCTCCCGAATCGGCCGCTGTGCCTTCGACCCCTTGGCTTGACCAAGGTCCTCTTTCAACTGCCCCAGTCGCTCACGTGCCTTTTCAAGATTCCCAACGTGCTTGTCGTATTCGGTTGCACTTTTTGCTCCGCCCTCGTCAGCTCCTCCCCTTCGGGAGCTCTCCCCGTCCGAGCCGAGTGTCTTCAAGAAGTTAGCTACCGTCAGACCGCCTGCAGCACCCAGGGTCGATCCAGCTTCCCACCCGAGCCCGGCTCCCCCAATGGTTCCGACACCGGGGGCTACTAACGTACCCCCAGCGCCACCTGTTCCGGCTCCGAAAAGGCCGCCGACAACGGCACCGCCGACCGTGAGCACGGCATCGAGAGCGTTGCAATCCGGAGGGCACCAGAGTCCGAACGGATCCGAGAAATTGATCGGATCTCCACCCGCATACCCATACAGGTTGAGGCCGCCCGCCAAGCCGAGGGGGTCTTCCTGCGTAAACCGACCAGTAGCCGGGTCGTAATAGCGGTTTCGCATGTAGCTGAGGCCGGATTTGTCCCGCCTGCTCTCGAGCAAAGTCCCGTGCCAGCTGAGACGTGACACAGCCTCAGCCTGGTCCCGGTTGTATGCTGACCACCACCACGCCCAGGCCAGCGACACGCACTTGGTGTCCGAGGCTGGTGGATCACAGAGGGAATACACCCCGTTGGCGAAGATGCCGATTCGCGCGTCGCCAGTCGAACTCCAAAGAGGCACGATGGTAAATGCAGGTTGCATGCGTAAGAAGGAATTGCGGTGAATCGCGTCGAGTTGCATCACGTACCCGACACGCGTGATCGCCAGCGGCTGGTCAACCTTGCGTCCAACTGTGTAGATCGCGCGGCCGAAGTACGGATTGGGGTCTCCTAGCCCACCATAGACCCCCACGGTCCCAATCGATCCCACCGTCACGTCGTTCTCCCACCACGTCGGGGTGGTTGTGATCGAGTCCGGCGGCGTGTTTGGGTTCAGGTGATTCAGCCCCCAGGGCATTTGGATCTCGACCAGTTCCTGATCGCCGTCCCAAATCGTGCGCCTCAGAGTGCTGGTGCGGCAGTCGGTGGCGTGACCAAGGTCCATTCCTGTGTCGTAGCACCATTTGAGTGCTCGTACCCAGACCCGGCGTCCGAGGGCGTCATAGCGATAGTCCTCGAACGAGTATTTCTGCTGGCTTTGACTTGCCGAGATCGAACGGTAGTCAACCGCACGTAGGCTCCCATCGGCTGCGAAGAACGACGCCCGCTCGTCCTGCGCCAGGAAAGCGCTGACTGTAGCCGTGAAGTCGAGGTTGCCGGAGGGATCGTACGACCTATTCGTCACGCTCGTGTGCCCGTTTATTGACAAGTTCCACGTAGTATCAGTGAGTTGGCGCCCTGTACCGCGCCAGTAGTACGTAGCGGTACCGATGCCGTCTCTCGCCCCGGGATCAACGCAGCCCGCCCCCAGGGAATCAAGCCGGATGCTCGCCGCCCGATTAGCCAGGGCATCGTAACCATAGTCCTCGTGGTTCCAAACGCGTCCCCAAGCGCAGCCGCCGCTGAACTGCCCCCACTCGCTGAACCGCGAATGCCGCAAGTGGCCTAGCCCGGAATAGTTCACCCACAGGGTGTCCTTAAAGTTCAGTGAATCCCCGCTCCATACGACCCGACCCTGGCCGTCGTAGGCAAACTGCGTCGCGCGAACGGGGTTTATGGGGATGCGAGGCGCGGCGATCCCTCCCAGGTTCTTGATGCTGTCGGCGGCCAGGCGCCCATCGGCATCGTACCTAAAGGCCTCGGTGTAGTTGCCGGGATAGACGATGGAGGCCAACTCCCCTCGCGCATTGTATCCATTGTCGTAGCGATTCCCCTGTGGATCGACGGCCGTTTGTAGAGTGCCCAACTGCCGCTCGTAGGCGTATGAGATCAGGGAGGAGGCATCGCCGGCGAGCTGCGTCGGTATGTTGACTGAGACTCGGCGACCGTCTCGGTCGTACATCATGCGGGTTCCATAGACGTGCTTACTCCAGTCGTCACGACCCACGGTTTGGATCCACGAGCTGTCCGTATCAAGGAGCCCGTTGGGGAAGTAGGAGCGCTTCACTTTGGCGTCGGAGTTTTCGGCCGTGACAAGGTGCCCGAGAGCATCGTATGCAAACGTGTGGGTCTCAACAGCGATTGTGTACGCGGGGTGAGCTGGCCCGCACGGCACATTGCCCGGATTGCAACCCACACTGACTGGCCTCGTCGGATAGTCAACCTGGGGCAATGTGCGTCGCACCAGACGATTGAGGGCGTCGTAGACCATCCGGATCTTGTGCCCACGACGAGTCCTCACTGAGTCGACGTTGCTGGCCGGATCGTAAAATGTGCTATCGACCCGCGGATTGGACACCGAATCGTCCGGCGCGATCTCCGCCACGGCTCGGCCGGCGAAATCGTAACGCCAGCGAGTGCGAATCGTGTCGATGTCCCTCACTTCAGGAGCTGACCAGCGCCACAGCGTGTCGGGTTGGCCGTTCGCATTGTAGAACTTTCGGACGTACACCGTCTCCGCGGGCGCGTCCCCCAGTGGCGGCCCGACTGTCACTTGCAACGTGTCACGATCAACTAGGTCATAGTTGGTTACGGTCGACTGAAATACAGAAGCGAGCGTGTCCACCTGCGTCGCGACCTGCGTGACACGTCCGACTTGGTCCTCGACATACCGGGTGACGAACCCCTTCGGCGTCGTAATCGATGAGACGTTTCCGCGCGACAAGTCATAGCTGATCGATTCTGCCGGTGTCATCCCTGGTGCGATGATCTTGATGACCTGATTGGCGCCGTTGTAGACGAACGTCACGCGGGTCGAGTCTCCTCGCCCGTCCTGTTGCCACACTCGATTACAGGTCGCCAGGTCGTACGTCATCACGACACTGTCGCCCTCCGCTCGTTTGATCTTCGTCGGAGTATCGCACTTCTGATCCCACGCATACGTGGTCGTGGGATAGCCACCAAACCCGTTATCGGTCGTCGACGCGGGGTTTCCGCGTGCGTCATAGCTGGCTGTGACCCGCCACCCGTTCGCATGCACGATCTCGGTCACCAAAGCTGGCCAACGGGCATCGGCGCGCAGCATCCGAGTGACGAATCCATGGGCGTCCTGTGTAAGGAGAGGCTGACCCCATCGATCCTGCCAGATCTTGGTTATGTCGGCGCTGTCGGTCCGCGGGCCATCGATCAGCGCGTATGCATTTGTCGGATCGACGCTTTGTTTCAAGCCGAGGCTTTGCTGTGGAGTGACATTCAACACAATCGGAGCGGCCGGGGCACCCGGGTTGAGCGTGCTACTCGCAACCTTCCGTCCGCCAAGCGTATCGTAAGTGAACGCAACGGTAGTACCTCGACGATCGATCCGCGATGCGATCAGCTCTGGTATCGTGGCGTGCGGAGTGAATTGGACGTACTTGCCGTCCG
>Ga0137407_10002931_pt1 | contig 11310 bp, 7 predicted proteins | sample CZOMad2_2_16fung_FD_108410 | JGI IMG/M metagenome (GOLD analysis project Ga0137407, IMG submission 108410) | Vadose zone soil fungal communities from Angelo Coast Range Reserve, California, USA - CZOMad2_2_16fungal (Illumina Assembly) | ecosystem: Environmental > Terrestrial > Soil > Vadose zone...
CGTCGGCGTCATCGGTTGGCGTTCTCCTGCGCCGGAAGATCGGCGAATTGGGGCCGTTTTCGCATGGCGGCCCCGTGGTGTCAATGGAGATGGGGGGCCCCGAGATGGCCCCCCAAACCCCCCAGCGTTCGGAGCGCCCCGGCAAAAGCCGGGTCGCTCCTCTAATCGCCCAGCGTTCGGAGCGCCCCGGCAAAGCCGGGTCGCTCCTCTAATCGCCCAGCGTTCGGAGCGCCCCGGCAAAGGCCGGGTCGCTCCTCTAATCGCCCAGCATTCGGAGCGGCCCGGCAAAGCCGGGTCGCTCCTCTAACCCCCCAGCGCTCGGGGTGCCCCGGCGGAGCCGTGACGCCCCTCGAATGGCGGCGTCGTGGTGTCAATGGCAGAATGGCGCTCCGCCATGGCCTCGCCTCGACGCTTCCGCGGTCTCGGCAAAGGACGCAAGACGCGTCGCGCCCTGGAGCGCGGCGGCGTCGGACCGGCGGCGCGGCTCAACCGCGCGCTCGGCGCGTGGGACGGCGTGCGCATCACGCCGATGTTCGGGCGCTGGGGCTACTTTGCCGGCCCGCGTCTCTTCGCGTGCTTTCCGCTGGCGCGCAAGGAAACGGATCTCTGGATCCGGCTCTCGCCCGACGACCAGAGCCGGGCGTTGCGCGAGCCGGGAGTGCGGCCGCACCGCCGCTTCGCGCGGCGCGGCTGGATCGAGCTCGATCTCACCGACGACGCCGACGTGCCGCGCGCGCTCCGCTGGCTTCGGCGCGCCCACGGCGCCGAGCCCGCCGAGGAGGGCGACTGAGGTGGGCGCCGTGCTCGAGCTGGCGGAGCGATTCTGGCGCGGCGAGGTGCGGGGGCCGGACCTCGTGCGGGCCACGGGCGCCGTGGAGGAGATCGCGCCCGGGGTGCTGTTCGTCCACGCCTTCGCCAACGTGACGGCACTCCGCACGGACGCCGGGCTCGTGCTGGTCGACACGGGCAACTATCGCGCGCGCGACGAGACCTTCGCCGCCGTGCGCGGCTGGGACGGCGCCCCGCTCGCTGCCGCCGTCTACACGCACGGCCACGTCGACCACGCGTGCGGCCTGCCGCCGTTCCTGGAGGAGGCGCGGACGCGCGGCTGGCCGCGCCCCCGAATCGTGAGTCACCGCGACGTGGCGCGGCGCTTCGACCGCTATCGCGCGACCGCGCCGTGGAACGGGCTGATCAACGCGAGGCAGTTCTCGATCGCGCCGTCGTGGCCAACGGCGTACGACTACCCTGACACGACGTACGCCGACACGCACCGGCTCGAGATCGGCGGCGTGGCGCTCGAGCTGACGCACGCGCGCGGCGAGACCGACGACCACACGTGGCTCTGGTGGCCCACGCGGCGGATGCTCTTCACCGGCGATCTCTTCTTCTGGGTCGCGCCCAACGCCGGCAATCCGCAAAAGGTGCAGCGGTACGCCGCGGAGTGGGCGACCGCGCTGCGCGCGATGGCGGCGCCCGGCGCCGAGCTGCTCGTGCCCGGCCACGGCGTGCCCGTCGTCGGCGCCGGCCGCGTGCGGCAGGCGCTGGAGGACACGGCGGAGTGGCTGGAAACGCTCGAGCGCGAGACGGTCGCGCGCATGAACGCCGGCGCCACGCTGGAGCAGATCCTCGCGGAGGTGCGGCCGCCCGCTCACCTGGCCGACCGGCCGTACCTCCAGCCCGTCTACGACGAGCCGGAATTCGTCGTGCGCAACGTGTGGCGTCTCTATGGCGGCTGGTGGGACGGCGTGCCCGCGCACCTCAAGCCGGCGCCGGAGGCGACCCTGGGCCGCGAGGTGGCCGCGCTGGCCGGCGGCGTCGGCGCGCTCGTGGCGCGAGCGACGGCGCTCACCGCGAGCGGCGACCTCGCCCTCGCGTCGCACCTCGCCGACTGGGCCGTCGCGGCCGCCCCCGACGATCGCGCCGCCCACACCGCGCGCGCGGCGATCTACGAGGCGCGCGCCAGGGAGTCGGCCGCGCTCATGACGCGCGGGATCTTCGCCGCCGTCGCGCGGGAGTCGGCCGACAAGGCAGCGTCGGGCTAGCCGGCGGGCGCCGTCGCCGCTCGCATCTCGGGCGGGGCACCGGCCGCCCGTGCACTCCGCTCGATCTCGGGGATGTCGACCAGCGGCAGCAGGAAGTACGCGGCCGCCGTCATCGCCGCCGAGATCCAGACGAGCGTGCCGTAGCTGGTCCACTCGTAGAGGTAGCCGCCGAAGACCTGCGAGCCCTGCACGCCCAGGTTGTAGACGGACATCAGCAGCGCGAAGAACGTGCCCTCCGCGTGCTTCGGACACGCCTTGGCCGCGAGGTCGAGGAATGCCAGCTGCGTGACCATGCCGAGGCCGCCGAAGACCGTGTCGATGAGCATCGCCGAGCGCCAGTCGTCGTAGAAGAGGTAGGCGAGGGTGCCGACGGTGCTGGCGGCGATCGAGAATACGATGAGGCGGTACAGCGGGACGCGGCGGGAGAGCGGCGCGTACGAGGCCGCGCCCACGATGGCAGCGCCGGCGCTCAGCGACCCGAGGAGGCCGATGAACTGCTGGCTGAACTTCAGCGTGTCGGTCTGGTAGTAGAAGAGCGGGATGCCGATCGAGGGGCTGAAGGTCCAGAAGAAGATGAAGCCGGCGACCACCCACATGGTCCGGTGGCGAACCGCGTTCTTGATCCCGCGCCATGCTTCGCGAAACTCCTCGCGCTGCGACTTCGCCGGCGCTTCGTGGATGAAGGCGGCGCCCATGACGAGCGCCAGGAAGGGAAAGCAGGCAGCGACGAGGAAGCCCGTCTGCAAGAGACGGTGCTGCGCCAGGTAGCCGCCGCCGATGCCGACCACGAGAATCGCGACGTTGATGGCCGTCCACTGCACCGACTGGAAGGCGCCCGTGAGACCGAGCGGCTTGCCGTTCTCGACCATCATCGCGTCGGTGAGGACGTCGGTGAACGCGATGCCGAGACCAATGATCAGCACGAAGACGGCGAGGCTCCAGTACGTCGGCTCGCTCAGCAGCCCGAGGCGGAGCCCCGCCAGCGTCGCCAGCGCGGAGGTGAGGAGGAAGTAGCTCTTGCGCCGACGGCCGAACAGCGGGAAGGCGTCGGAGATCATGCCGTAGATGGGCTTGACGACCCACGGGATGAGGATGATCGTCCCGAACGTGCCGACCTGGGACGGCGACAGACCGAGCTGCTCCTTCAGCGTCAGGGTCAGCACCTGGTCGGCGACGTGGTACATGCCCTGGGAGAAGTAGACGACCGCGAAGAGGATCGCGAGCCGGCGGCCGTCGGGGGTCTTGAACGGACTGAGACGGTCGAGCAGGCCGGACATCGGCCGCCATCATAGTCTAGAATCCGCTCATGCACTCTGTGTGCCCTCACGACTGCCCGTCGTGCTGCAGCCTCGAGGTCAGCGTCGACGACGGCCGCATCGTCGACGTCACCGGCACGCCCGGCCATCCCTTCACCCAGGGCGTGATCTGCGGCAAGGTGCGCGAGTATGCCGAGCGCGTTCACTCGCCGCTTCGCGTGCTGACGCCCTTGCGCCGGATGGGCGCCAAGGGCGAGGGGCGCTTCGAGCGGATCTCGTGGGACGACGCGTTCGCGGAGATCGCGCGGCGCTGGCGCGGCATCATCGCCGAGCATGGCGGCGAGGCCATCCTGCCGTTCTCGTACGCGGGCTCGATGGGCCAGGTGCAGTTCTTCGCCGGCCACCCCCTCTTTCACGCGCTCGGCGCCAGCCGGCTCGACCGCTCGATCTGCGTGTCCACGGCCTACACGGGCTGGCGGGCCACGGTCGGGCAGGTGACCGGCAACGACTCCGAGCAGATGGTCGGCGCCGACCTCGTCGTGCTGTGGGGCGTCAACGCCGCGTACTCGACGATCAACGTGATGACGCTCGTGAAGCAGGCGCGGCAGGCCGGCGCTCACGTCGTCGTCATCGATCCGTATCGTACGCCGACGGCCGTGCAGGGCGACGAGCATCTGCCCGTACGGCCGGGCAGCGACGGCGCGCTCGCGCTGGCCGTCATGCACGTGTTGATCGGCGAAGGCCTCGTGGATCGCGCGTACGTCGAGCGCGCGACGCTCGGCTTCGACGCGCTGGCCGAGCACGTCAAGGCGTGGCCGCCCGAGCGCGTGGCGCCGCTCGTGGGCCTCGACGCCTCGCGCATCGTCGCCTTCGCGCGCCGCTATGGCGCGAGCCCGCGCGCGTTCATCCGCCTCGGCATCGGGCTCTCGCGCCACGACAACGGCGGCATGACCTGCCGCACCATCGCGTGCCTGCCGGCGCTGACGGGCGCCTACGCCGATCCTCACGGTGGTGCGCTGATGTCCTCCGGCGGCGCGTTCGCGATGGACCTGCGGGCGCTCGAGCGGCCGGACCTCATGCCGGCGCCGCCGCCGCGCGTGATCAACATGATCCGGCTCGGCCGCGCGCTGACGGATCCGGAGATGGCGCCGCCGGTGAAGGCGCTCTACGTGTACTCGTCGAATCCGGCCGCCGTCTGTCCGAACCAGGCGCTGGTGCTGCGCGGGCTCGCCCGCGAGGATCTCTTCACGGTGGTGCACGAGCAGGTGATGACGGACACCGCGCACTACGCCGACCTCGTGCTGCCGGCGACGACGTCGATGGAGCACGCGGACCTGTACCGCTCGTTCGGCCAGTTCTACGTCCAGTACGCCGAGCCGGTGATCGCCCCGCAGGGCGAGGCGCGGTCGAACTGGGACGTCTTCGCCGGCCTCGCGCGGGCGCTGGGCGTGGCCACGGATCACTACGCGCGCGGCCACGACGCGGCGCTCCGGAACGCGCTCACCGGCGGCGAGCCGCACGTCCGCGCGATCACCCTCGAGCGGCTCAAGCGCGAACACTCGGTGCGGCTGGCGCTGCCCCGCCCCTACATGCCGTTCGCGGAGGGCGCGCCGACGCCGTCGGGCAAGGTCGAGTTCGTCTCCGCGTCGCTCGCCGCGCAGGGCCTGCCCGCGCTGCCGACGTGGACGCCCCTCGCCGAGGGTCCGCAGCGCGCCGAGCTCGCCGCGCGGTTTCCGCTGCAGTGCATCGTCCCGCCCAACCGCTTCTTCCTGAACTCGTCGTTCAGCCAGTCGGAGCGGCTGCGGCGCCGGCAGGGGATGCCCACCGTGATGCTCGCGGCGGACGATGCCGCGCCGCGTGGCATCGCCGACGGCGATCTCGTGCGCGTCGAGAGCCCGCGCGGCGCCGCCCGCTTCACCGCGCGCGTCACCGACGCCACCCGGCCCGGCGTCGCCGTGATCGAGGGGATCTGGTGGCACCGCTTCCACCCGGGCGGCCGCGGCGTCAACGTCCTCACCGACGACCGCGTGACCGACATGGGCGGCGGCCCGGCCTTTCACTCCAACCTCGTCCAAATCACGCGCGCCTGACGCCCGCGGCCCCGCCGGCCCGGCGCCGGCCGCGGGACGCCGAGCCCCAGGACGCCGAGCCTCAGGAGGCGGTGGTGGGGGCGGAGGTTTCGGCGGCGCGGATGTCGCCGGGTAACGGGTGTCCTTTGCCGCCGAACAGCCGCAGCAGCACCGGCAGCACGATCAGCGCGGCGATCAGCGACGCGAGCATGCCCAGTGTCAGCATGAGGCCGAGTCCGTAGATGCCGCGGTGGGCGGCCAGCATGAGGCTGCCGAAGCCCACCATCGTCGTGAGCCCGTTGACGAACACCGCCATGACGGTCGAGCGCGCGACGAGCGGGCCGGCGTGGTCGCGCCCCTCCATGAATCGCATGACGATGTTGAGGCCGAACTCCGCGGCGGCGCCGAGGATCAGCGGGATGCCGAATACGTTGCCGAGGTTGAGCTTGACGTCGAACAGCCACATGAGGCCGGCCGTCCACGTCATGCCGAGCGCCAGCGGCGCCAGCGCCAGCACGGTCTCGCGCAGGCGCCGCAGCATCAGGAACGTCAGCACGCTCACCAGCACGATCGCGTACAGCGTGCCCTGCTTGTACGCGCGCTCCATGAGGCGGATCGCCTCGTAGGTGATGACGGGCGTGCCCGTCACGTCGCCGTCCACCGTTCGTAAATCACTGACGAAGCGCGCGGCACCGTCGCGGTCCCAGATGTCCACGGCGGGGTGGATCTGGAGCAGGAAGCTGCCGCGGTCGCTGATGAACTTGCGCCGGATCTCCGGCGGCACGTCGGCGAGCCCCACCGTTCGCGGGTTCAGGTTCGCCTGCAGCCGCTGGAACGACGTGACGAAGTCGCGATAGACCTGGCGCTGCAGGAAAGAGAGGGCCGGCTCGCTCACCGTGCGATCCGTCAGCCGCAGACGCACGACGAGCTGCGCGATGTCGTCGCGCAGCGAGGCGAGCCGCCGCTGGGTGTCGCCGGGCGGCGCCTCCCCCGCGGCGATGTCGAACCGCCGCTTGAGCGTCTCGAGGGCGGCGATCAGCCGGTCGATGTCCACGGACTGCGGCCGCGTCACGCGCACGGGCGCCACGATCGGCGCGAAGTCCCGGATGATCTTCTGCTTCTCGGGCTGATCGTCGGGGATGAGGAGGAGCGCGGAGTCGACCTCGGAGACGCTGCCGAGCGCGCGGAACGCGTGCTGCTTGCGCCGGAGCTCGTCGAGGCTGGAGGCGCTCGACAGCGCGGCGAAGCCGGAGCGGCCGGAGGTGGCGAGGATCTTCTTCTCCCACGCGACCGATTCGGTGCCCTCCGCCTGGAGGTTGAGCAGGTTGAAGTCGAAGCGGACCTGGCCGAACCCGTAGACGGAGACGGCGGCGAGGAGGGCGGCGGCGGCCAGCACCGTCTTGGGATGGCTGGTGATCCAGTCCACGAACGGGACGTGGACGCGCTCGAGACGGATCGCGCGCGGGATGGACGCGCCGACGCGGTCGAGGTGCCGGCGGTCGACCAGCACGAGCATGGCGGGGAAGAGGAACATCATCGCCACCCACGACAGCAGCAGCGCGGTGCCCGCGATGAAGCCGAGCTCCTGGAGGCCGCGGAAGTCCGTGAGGATGAGGACGTAGAAGGTGGCGGCGGCGGTGATCGCGCTCAGCAGCATGCCCGGGCCGCTGCGCATGGCGGTGATCTCGATCGCCTCGCGCAGATTGCGCCCGAGGAACAGCTCCTCCTCGTAGCGGAAGAGGTAGTAGATGCCGTAGTCGATGCCGATGCCGATGACGATCGGGATGAACATCACCGAGAACAGCGAGAGGTGGCCGACCACCAGCGTGGCGACGGCGATCGACCAGCAGAGGCTCATGGCGAGGGCGATGAGCATCAGGATCGGCTTGCCCACACGCAGGAAGGCGAGCAGCAGCAGGCCCAGGGTGAGCGCGAAGGCCAGCAGCGTCGCACGCTCGCTGTCGCGGAAGGCCGCCACCATCTCGTCGCTGGCCAGCGCCGGCTTGCCGGTCACGCCCACCTCGACGTCGGGGAACTCCGCGCGCAGCGCCGAGACGGTCGCGCGCACGCCCTCGATCGCCTCGCGGTCGCCCGTGAAGCTGCCGCGGTCGCTCGTCGGCTCGGCCAGGATGAACAGCAATCGCTGGTCGTCCGAGAGGAAGTAGCCGGCGCCCTCGCTGCTCTCGCCGCCGACGGAGAAGAGGCCGCCCCACGGCGAGCGGTATGGCGTCGGGCGATCCAGCCGGCCGGCGATCTGCGTCACCACGTCGTTGACGAAGCGCAGGTCGAGCGAGCCCTTCGACGCTCCCGGGCCGCTGTCGAGGCCGAGGTCGAGGAGGCCGGTCACGAAGGCCTGGGCGATGGAGGTCGCGATGCCGTCCACGAGCTGATCGAGCGTCGGCCGCTCCGCGAACTTCTCCATGAACTCCTGGTAGTCGAAGACGCGCTCGCGGATCTCCTTGAGCCGGTCGGTGGACAGGTAGAGGAGCGCCCGGCCCTCGAACTGCTTGGGGTCGATCCGGTAGTTGAGGTGGGCGAGCGGCACCCGGTTCGCGCGCAGCTCGCGCACGAGGCGGTTCGCGTAGATGGTGGCCTCGGGTAGCGACGGCGCCTGGACGGCGAGGACGAGGTCGTCGAGCTGGCCGAACTCCCGGTCGAACTCGACGTACCGCTCGATGTACCGCTTGCCCTGCGGCAGCAGCGCGCGGTTGGAGGTCGCGAACTGCAGAAAGGTGAGGGAGTACGCGACCGACACGATCGAGAGCACGGCAGCGGCGGCCACCGTCAGGCGGGGTCGCGCGCACGCGAGCCGGACGAGACGGCGCAGGAGGCGCCCGGTTCGCGACGTCACGCGGGACTACTCTTCGCCGGCGATGAACCGCTCGAGCCGCTGGCGTGCGGCGTCGTCCGCCCACTGCTCGGGCGGCGATTTCATGAGGTAGGCCGACGGCGCCACGAGGGCGCCCTTCAGCCCGCGGTCCAGCGCGAGGCGGCAGCACCGGATGGCATCGATGACGACCCCGGCGGAGTTCGGCGAGTCCCACACCTCGAGCTTCAGCTCGACGTTGATGGGCTGGTCGCCGAAGGAGCGGCCTTCGAGGCGGATGTGCGCCCACTTGCGGTCCTCGAGCCACGGCACGTAGTCGCTGGGACCGATGTGGACGGCATCGGCCGGCAGCTCGTGGGCGAGCTGCGAGCGCACGGCGTCCGTCTTGCTGATCTTCTTGGAGGCGAGCCGCTCGCGCTCGAGCATGTTGTAGAAGTCCGTGTTGCCGCCGACGTTGAGCTGGCTCGTCCGCTCCAGGCGCACGCCGCGGTCCATGAAGAGCTTGGCGAGCACGCGGTGCACGATGGTGGCGCCGAGCTGCGACTTCACGTCGTCGCCCACCACGGGCAGGCCGCGATCCTCGAACCGGCGGCGCCAGTAGGCCTCGCGCGCGATGAAAACGGGAATGCAGTTCACGAACGCGCAGCCGGCGTCGAGCACCTGCTCCACGTACCACTTGGTCGCCATCTCGCTGCCCACGGGCAGAAAGTTCACGACGACGTGGGTGTTCGTCTCGCGCAGGATGCCGACGATGTCGGCCGTCGAACCGGGCGCCTTCTTGATCATCTGCCCGAGATAGGTGCCAAGGCCGTCGTGCGTCATTCCGCGCTGCACGGGCACGCCGAGCGGCGGTACCGCCGCGAACTTCACCGTGTTGTTCGGCGCCTCGAGGATCGCCTCCGAGAGGTCCTTGCCGACCTTGCGCTCGTCGATATCGAAGGCGGCGGAGAACTCGATGTCGCCGACGTGGTAGCCGCCGAGCCGCGGATGCATGAGCCCGGGGATGAAACCGTCGTCCGGCGCCTGACGGTAGTACTGCACGCCCTGGACGAGAGCCGAAGCACAGTTGCCGACGCCGATGATAGCGACTCGGACCGATCCCACGATGGCCTCCTGGCTCTGCAGAGTGGCGCGTTCGCTGCTGCGCGGGGCCGACGGTGAGCCAGTGTAACACAGGGTCGTGTAGAATCTCGGGGTGCGCGATTCCCGGGAGGGCCCCGTGAGCGAGTCGTCGACGAGGGTGGTGGCGGACGAGGTCGAGCGCGCGCTCGCCGGCCTCGACTTCGACGAGGTGAAGAAGACCTACTGGAACCAGAACGAGTTCATCTGCCTCGAGCGCTGGCTTCCGGCGGCCATCGTCGGGCGCATGGTGGCCGAGGTCGAGCGCGTGCGACCCGCCGTCCACCGCAACTACATCCCGCGCCACAAGAAGGGCGGAAGCGTCAGCTTCTACACGCTCGTCGAGCAAGCGCCCACGATCCTCGCCCTCTACCGCGCGCCCGCGTTCATCCGCTTCCTGGCGAACGTGACGGGCCAGCCGCTGCAGCCGTGTCCCGAGAGCGACCCGCACTCGTGCGCGCTCTACTTCTACACGGAGCCCGGTGACCACATCGGCTTCCACTTCGACACGTCCTACTACAAGGGCAGCCGCTACACGGTGCTCGTGGGCCTCATCGAGCGCTCGTCGAGCCGGCTCGTGTGCCAGCTCTTCAAGGACGATCCGGGCGGGCGCCCGCTCGTCGAGCTCCAGCTCGCCACGCACCCGGGCACGCTGGTGGCCTTCAACGGCGACAAGCTCTGGCACGCCATCACGCCGCTCGGAGAGAACGAGGAGCGCGTGAGCCTCACGCTGGAGTACGTGACGGATCCGTCGATGAGCACGATCAAACGGCTCTTCTCGAACCTGAAGGACTCGTTCGCCTACTTCGGCCTCAAGACCGTCTTCACCGGTCGCGTTCGCACCGCCAGCCGCTGATTCCACTCGGAGGGGGCCTCGACGGCCCCCTCCGATGCCTCCCCCAGGATCGATTGCGCCGGCAAAGCCGGCGCTCGTACAGCATGACCCGAAGTTTTGGGCAGATGCGCGCACCAGCGTGCTGACGAGCTCCGACAAGGTCGTCCGGGCGTCTGTAGTTCAGCCCACGAGACGGCTAGCGCCGGCGCAGCAGGACCCAGCCGAAGCGCGCGACCCAGTACGCGTGCGAGCCCAGCGCCACGAGCACCATCAGCCAGGGCAGCGCCGCCGGCAGCAGCGCGCGCGCGGCGATGAAGAGCACCAGCATCGCGTAGAAGCCGTCGCGCGAGCCCATGTCCCCCAGGGCGCCTCCGGTGTCCGGCCACCACTTCGCCACCGCCGCGCTGCCCAGGATCCCGACGGCGCCGAGCACGCCCAGCCAGACGCCCGCGCCGACCACCGCCTGCGCGCTGACGCCCATCGCGAGGACGACCAGGGCGTGGACGAGGTTGTCGGCGCTGACGTCGAGCCACTCGCCCAGGCGCGACTCCGTGAGCGTGAGCCGCGCGACCTCGCCGTCGGCGTGGTCGAGCACCACCGCCGCCACGTACACGAGCAGGCCGGCCAGGGCGCTGGCCGAGCTCGCGCGCCAGAAGCACCACACGGCGACGAGCCCGACCAGGAAGCTCGCCACGCTGATCGCGTTCGGCGTCACGCCGAGCCGCACCGCCGCGCGCGTCACGTGGAACGAGAGGCTCCGGTGCAGGACGACGTCGAGCCGCGTGTCGATGGGGCTGCCGAGCGCGGCGTAGAGCCGCGCCTCCGCCTCCGCGACGCCGCGCGCGTCGCGCGCGAGGACGTACCAGCCTTCGACAACGGCGCGGCCCTCGCGGCTCTTGAGCGCGCGGTCGAGGTCGTCGCCGAGCGGCGCCCCCGTCGCGAGGGCCGGAGCCAGCGCCGCCGCGAGCGCGGCGTCGGCCACGAGCACGGGCGCGCCGTCGCGCGCGCTGGCCGCGAGCAGCGCGCCCGGCCCGGCCGCGCGCAGCGCAGCCAGCGCGGCGGGCGGGGCCAGCGCGGCGGCGGGCAGGAGCAGCAGGGGTCCCGGCGGCAGACGCGCGTCGGACTCGAGCCAGTCGACGGCGGCACGCGCGCGCGCGGA
>Ga0137407_10002936_pt1 | contig 11302 bp, 8 predicted proteins | sample CZOMad2_2_16fung_FD_108410 | JGI IMG/M metagenome (GOLD analysis project Ga0137407, IMG submission 108410) | Vadose zone soil fungal communities from Angelo Coast Range Reserve, California, USA - CZOMad2_2_16fungal (Illumina Assembly) | ecosystem: Environmental > Terrestrial > Soil > Vadose zone...
TCGCTGCATCGCAGGCGGGCGACGGCAATTTCAATCCGGCTGCTGATGTGCCACAGTCGTTTACGATTACCAAAGGAAATCAGACAATTACTTTTGGCGCTCTGGCCAACAAGAGCTTCGGAGATCCCGATTTCAGCGTGAGCGCGACCGCGTCCTCTACTCTGGCAGTTAGCTTTGCGGCAACCGGGAATTGCAGTGTGACCGGTTCTACCGTTCATCTGGCGAGTCCCGGCTCTTGCACCATCACCGCATCACAGGGCGGCGACACCAACTACAATCCGGCAGCGGACGTGCCGCAGACCTTCACCATTGCCAAGGCCGGCCAGACCATTACGTTTGTCGGGCTCGCTGGCAAGACTTTCGGTAATCCCGACTTCAGCGTGAGTGCGACCGCGTCTTCTGCTCTGGCAGTCACTTTCGGCGCCACAGGCAATTGCAGCGTGAGCGGTGCCACAATCCATCTGACCGGCGCCGGCCCTTGCACCATCACCGCCTCACAGGCGGGCGATGCCAACTTCAACCCGGCAGCAGACGTGCCGCAGACCTTTTCCATCGCCAAAGCCAGCCAGACCATCACGTTTGGCGCCCTGGCCAACAAGATCTTCGGCGATCCTGACTTTAGTGTGAGCGGCACCGCGTCTTCTGCTCTGTCAGTCACTTTTGGCGCCAGCGGCGTTTGCAACGTGACCGGCTCCACAGTCCATCTGACCGGGGCCGGCTCTTGCATCATCACAGCCTCGCAGGTGGGTGATGCCAACTTCAACGCGGCTGCAAGCGTTCCGCAGTCCTTTGCTGTGACGAGCCCGGATTTCACCATTGCGCCAACTCTTCCTTCGGTCACAGTCACCGCCGGGCAGTCGGCCACTGAGCACATAACGCTTATTCCCAACCCTGCGACAGGCGCTTCCATAACGTTTGCCTGCTCAGGATTGCCGGCGCTCTCGAACTGCACTTTTGCGCCGTCCACGGTGCCGGCGGGCAGCCCGCAAGTGGATGTTGTTCTCACCATCAGCACCACCGCCGCAACTGCGGCCCTGGCGCACTCGCAGGTGTTCTATGCTGCATGGCTGCCATTCAGCGGCATTGGACTGTTCGGTATTGTGGTGATTGCAACGCGAAGAAGAAGCCGCATGGCAGCTGCCGGCTTCTCCGTGCTGGCATTGATGCTGGTGATCTTACTGAACGGCTGCGGAGGCCATCCTACGACTACAACGACGAAGCCGGGCACCCCCGCGGGTACATCTGTAGTGACAGTCACGGCCACATCGGTGACTTTTACTCACTCCACAACCTTCAGTCTGACTGTGAACTAGGGACTGACGAAAACTCAATGGGTAAATTTGCACCGGCCAGGACAGATCACTTGCGCCAGAATGCCGGCAACAAAAAAAGATGGTGGAGCGCGGAAGGAATCGAACCTTCAACCTACTGATTAAGAGTTGACTGGACTTGCGGTACTTCGAATCGTCGTGCTCACACGTTTTCAATCGCTTACGACGTTTATGTTTTAGCTACGGTGGCGCAAAACGTGACACCATTTTTTTGCAGCCCATCGCTACTGCTTTTTTGCTGTTTGAGAACGCCCCGAATTGAGGGCCATCCGTACCAACTCCAGTTCCGGATGCTGGTACCTCATTGCCGTCTTGACATCTTTGTGTCCCATCGTACTCATGACTGCAGCCAAATTCCCTGTCCGTGCCAGGACACGAGTACCATAATCGTGCCGGGCACAGTAGAGCACTAGGTTTTTCGGTAGGCCCGCTTTGTCTCGTGCTTCCCGGAACCGACGAGCAATCGTTGTCAGATGACCTGATGAAGACCGCTTCGAGGGAAAAACAAACCCCTCCCGCTTAGCACCAAGACGATCCGTCAGAACCGCCACTACTCTATCGCTCATGGGCACTTCTCTCCTGCCGGCCGGAGTCTTGCTATCCGGGACGTAGATCACCTTCGTGTCCCAGTTAATATGCTCCGTCCTCAGGCGATACAGTTCTCTTTCGTTTCGCATCCCTGTGTCTCGAACCAAAACGACGATATCCTTAAAAAGCTGCCGAGTGGGTTCGTCCCAACCACACACTTCCGCACCGGCGAACAGCTTCCTTTCGGCATCGTCGTCCAGTCGAAGAGCACGGCCGTACTCTTTCATTAGCCTAATCTTTGGAACCTTTCTAATCAGCTTCCATTCCTCAGCCTTGTGAAACATACGGCGGAGCGTCCGGAGAGCACAGTTGGTTGTAGAGGCAGAGCCCTCAAATCGCAGACGTTCAATATCATCGTCGGTGATCGTGTCCAACCGCATGTTGCTGATCGCCGTCGCAGCCAATAGTCGCCACCCATCTCGATAGTAGAGTTTCGACTTGCGTTGCAGATTGAGATCCTTTACCCAACCCAAAAAGCGTTTCGACAGGTCTTCTAGCCGCGGCGCCTTCCTCGGGATCGAGTCTCGGCCCTCTGTGATTTCAGCGAGTTTCAGGGCAGCAATGGCAGCAGCCCTGGTTTTGTTGGTTTCTTTAGTAGATCTACGGTAGCGTATGCCAGCCACCGTGAAGTCATACCACAAGTACTTCGAGTCACCTTTGTCGTACAATTCCACGAATATCCTCCTGTACAGCCCGCACGGAAGGCGTTCGTGTGTTCTTCCCCATTCCCTCGGGAAAGAACTATCCCATGATAACCTGCCCTCTTGAGTCCTGGACAGGAAGCGCACGCGATCCAATCGCCAGCCCGCAGCTAAGTACGAAGCAGGTTTTAATATGCGTGCAGAATTCGGACAAACGCGGATCTCGATCTTGGGCTCGTTTATTCCACCAATGATCCGTTCCCAATCGCTGTTTTACGTCAGCCACCTGACTTTTCGGTGTCGCGAGGAACTTAAATTAACGAAGTTTTCCCACTTTGTGGACCAAGACGCATTTTTGGGGTAATGCACACTTGCCAGATTTTTGTACTTCGGGCTGAGGCAAATTCCTCCGGATGGGCACACCTCTTAGGTGAGACTGCCGGGAAAGCCCAAAAAACAAGGATGCGCCCGAGTCGTACGCACATTCCCATATCCAACGTGGGAGAATGTTCTACCTGCCGCGTTCTCCTGGGTCGGTAGCCCGTATCCTCGTGTTCTTCCTTATGTATTCCACCAGAACAAGAAGTGTCCTAGCAGACCCTACCCTCGAACTTAATCCAACTCGGCCAACTCCTTCGTAACGCCATCTCTTTAGAGTGGCCGAAGATCGGCAGAGAATTTTCGGCGGCTTTTCGAGTGTTCACCAACCGGGGAATCCCTTGGTCATCCGCGGACAGCGGCTTTCTCGGCGCGACCATGAGTCATCAACGCTTCTTCGCAGGCGGCGCGGCTGGCCCCAACTGATTCTTGCCGAACACGCGGGCTTGGACTGGAGCTTCCTTGCTAATGTTGGGCGAGGTAAGCGCAGTATTTCCATTCTCAACTTTGCCTGCGCGCAAAACCGTGAGCGCTGGCCCGGGTGTGACCCAGTATGAAAACCTCCGGCCGGATGCTGTCTCCGACAATCAACTGCGCCAGCGCGCTAGGCGCGTTGATCGTTTGAGCTGCCGCTGTGAAAGGGCGGGAGGCATGTTTTACCCGAAGGGCCGAGGCTGTGAGCCATCGCTGAAGGGGTTGCGGCAATGTGATGGACGAAGAACGATTAGCGCGGCAATTCCCCGCCAGATTTATGGCCATTGCAGGTCTGTTCTCGGCGAGCGTTGAGATTTTCTTTGGCTACCTACCCGGCGGAGGAAGGCTACGCAACTCGATCCCATTGAAGGGCCTCCGATACGAGCAACGCTTTGAAGGCAATAAGACTATGAGCCGATCATAAAGCTCCTCAAGCGAGAATGAGGCGTAGACTCTGAACGGAAATTAATCGTAGGTTCAGCCAAGCTTCATCCCGGATCGCAATAATGAATAAATAACAATTGAGTTTGTGATCGCAATGGAGATAGTTATGGGCAAAGTCAAGCTGCTCCTATTATTCGTGGTAGTTGCCGGAATCATCGCATTCTTTGTACTCAGAGAAAGAGGAGAGAGAGATGACGACGATGAACGCAGCACATCCGCTACCACCACCGCTGCAGAACCAACAGCGCCGATACAGCCGGCAGGAAAAGAATTCACATACAATTTCGATCGAGATCAGGTGGGAGGGATGCCGTCTCATTTTCACAGCGCACTCACGGGCAACGGACCCAAGCCTGAATGGGTTGTGCAGACGGATCCATCGGCTCCGTCGAAACCTAACGTCTTGACGCAAACTTCCAGCGACCGGACTGATTATCGATTCCCGCTGGCAGTGGCAGATGATGGCTCGTTCGTTGATTTGGACTTGAGCGTCAAATTCAAAGCGGTGTCGGGCAAAGTTGACCGCGCCGGCGGGCTGGTATTTCGGCTAAAGGACGCAGACAACTATTATCTGGTTCGCGCCAACGCCCTGGAAGACAATTACAACCTCTATCATGTGGTACGGGGCAGCCGACGTGAAATCACCGGATCACATGTAAAAGTGACTTCCGGGGAGTGGCATGAAATTCGGGTGGAGATGAAAGGCAACAGAATCACGTGCTACTACGATGGCCAGAAAAAGATCGAGGCAACCGATGACGCATTTAAGGGATGCCGGCAAGATCGGTCTGTGGACCAAGGCGGACTCCGTGACTTCTTTCGATGATTTACATGTAATCGCTAAATGACTGCTGGCCTGGAGCAAAATCAATGAAATGGATCACCAGGAAGAACGTGAAAGTGGATCGAGTGGCGTGCCCGTGGCTGATCAAGCGCTTTGTTGACAAGGATGCCGAGTTCCTCTTTGTTGACGAAGACAAACTCGTGAGCCTCGCTGAAAGCATGAAAGCGATCCCCTATGATGCTCCGCGAATTCCTGAGATCAGGCTCAACCATCGCGGCCAAAGATGCACTTTCGAAGCCATCATCGAGGATTATAAGATTTCTGATCCAGCTCTTAAGCGTTTGGCATTGATCGTTCGCGCTGCGGATGTGAAAGGGCAAGAGAATGTTTCGCCCGAGGGACTGGGGGTGCGAGCCATCGCGGAAGGGTTTGCGGCCATGGGGTTGCCGGATGAAGAACGATTGGCGCGGCAGTTTCCTGTTTACGACGCGCTCTATGAATACGCCTCCCGCAGATACCCCGAAAATCGGCCTCGATAGAGCGGGATTGATATCATTAAGAAACAATTTCTCATGATGACGAACCCAAAGTGAAACTAACCAAGAGAAAAGTATTGATTGTTCTCCTGCTCGTCGTAGGAGTCGGGATTTTTGCCGCCTTTAATCTGAGGGGTAAGGGCCCTGTGCAGTATTACACCGCCAGCGTCGAAACCGGTGAGATAAAGCAGGTGGTGGAAGCCACAGGCACCATCAATGCCGTCATTACCGTACAGGTCGGATCCCAGGTATCGGGCACCATCTCTAAGCTGTACGTGAATTTCAACTCACGCGTAAGAAAAGGGCAACTGATCGCCGAGATTGATCCCCCGTTGTTCAAGGGCGCGCTTTCACAGGCGAACGCCGACCTTGAGAATGCCAAGGCCAATCTGGCGGTCGCCATTGCCAATACGGCCAAGGCCAGAGCCGCGGACGCCCAGACCAAAGCAGACTATGAGCGAAATTTAGGCCTGAGTAAGGAAGGCGTAATCAGCCAGCAGGCTCTTGATGTCGCAAAGGCCAATGCCGAGAGCGCGGCGGCGCAGGTTTCGGCGGCGCTTGCTCAGGAAAACCAGGCACGTGCGCAGGTTCAGCAAAAACAGGCAACCGTAGAGGTGGCGCAGACGAACCTGGATTACACCACAATCCATGCCCCGATTGACGGGACCGTCGTGGCACGCAACGTTGATGTTGGCCAAACCGTGGCGGCTTCATTGCAAGCGCCTACGTTGTTCACCATTGCCCAGGATCTGACCAAGATGCAGGTGTATGCCAAGACTGACGAATCTGATGTTGGCCAGATCCGCGCCGGGCAAAAAGTCGCTTTCAAGGTGGATGCTTATCCGCGGGAGACATTCACCGGCACGGTCTCACAGGTCAGAATGAACTCGACCGTCGTTCAGAACGTGGTCACCTATGACACGATTGTTGACTTCAATAATCCAGAGCTAAAGCTCTTTCCCGGCATGACTGCCTACGTGAGTATTCCCGTGGCAACGGCGACAAGTGTTCTCAAGGTTCCTAACGGCGCTCTTCGCTACAAACCCGATTTGCCGCCGGAAGAGATCCGCGCTCTATACCAGAAGCAAGGCATTCCCGAAGGCGTCGCCCCCCGGCCGCAAAGTTTGGCGACCTCGAAAACTGAAACTGCCCCGGCTGGTGGGACTCGGCCGCAGGCTGCCGGCGGTCGCAAAGGGGCGGCCCCTGGCGTAGCGGGCGATGCGTCTTCGCGAGCCGAAGAGGGCCTGGGAGCTAAATACGATACGCAGGTTGTGTGGAAACTATCTTCAGATAAATCGCTTGAGCCGGTACGCATCAAGACTGGAATCACTGATCACACGTTTACTGAAGTGATCTCGGATCTAAACGGCGATCTAAAGGCTGGAGACGAACTGATAACGGGCGTAGCTCAGGGGCACGCGTCGGCCAATGCTCCGCGGCCAGGTGGTCCGGGAGCTCCGCGCGGACGCTAGTATTATTGCCATGAGCGCACAACAAACCAACTCGCTACCAGTTTCTGAACTCTCTGGGCAGGAAAGCAAAGACGGAATCGTCATTCAGGCCCAGGACCTGCACAAGATTTATCATCTGGGCGAAACTCAGGTGCACGCGCTGCGCGGTGTTAACCTCGAGATCAGGCGGGGAGAGTTCGTTGCCATTATGGGTGCAAGCGGCAGCGGTAAATCCACGTTCATGAATATTCTTGGATGCCTGGACAAGCCCAGCTCGGGACGCTATCTGCTCGAAGGCACGGATGTTTCTGGGCTGGAGAAACGGCAACTGGCTGGGATCCGCAACCGCAAGATCGGGTTTGTTTTTCAGGGGTTCAATCTGCTGGCGCGAACGACGGCGCTGGAGAATACCGAACTGCCGACGCTTTATGCGCGTATTGACAAAGCGGAGCGGCATCAACGGGCGGTTGAAGCGCTAAAGATGGTAGGCCTGGGAGACCGGATCGACCATTTCCCGTCACAACTTTCCGGCGGCCAGCAACAGCGTGTCGCCATTGCGCGGGCGCTGGTGAACCGGCCTTCAATCCTGCTGGCAGATGAACCCACCGGCAACCTCGACAGCCGCACGTCGGTCGAGGTGATGGAGATATTTCAGTCGCTCAATGACAAGGGTCTCACCATCATCCTGGTTACGCACGAGCATGACATAGCTCAGTTCTCAAAGCGGAGCATCATCTTTCGTGATGGCAAGATTCGGCGGGATGAGGACATCTCATACCGGGCCAGGGCAGCCGAAGCACTGAAGAGCATGCCAACCCTGGAAGACTAGAGCGTTTATGGATTTGCTTTCCACATTGCGGATTGCCTTTCGCGCGCTGGCGCGCAACAAGATGCGCTCCACCCTCACGATGCTGGGCATCATCATCGGCGTGGGCGCAGTCATCGCCATGGTGGGAATCGGGCAAGGCGCCGATCAGACAGTGCAACGGCAGATCGCAAATCTGGGATCGAACATGCTCTTTGTCAGCTCAGGCTCCGTGAACCGCGGCGGCCTGAACCTTGGTTGGGGTGCCACAAAGACTCTGGTGCGCGAAGACGTTGCCGCCATGGTGAAAGAATGCGCTGCGGTTGCCGCGGCTGCGCCTGGTACGCAGACTTCGGCGCAGGTAGTGTATGAAAACGACAACTGGGGAACGCGCATTACCGGAACGACACCGGAATATTTTGAGATCCGTACCTGGCCCTTCCAAAGCGGCGCCGGCTTCGGTGAAGACGACGTGACTACCGCAGCCAACGTTGCCGTCATTGGCGACACGGTACGAAAAAATCTCTTTGCAACAACGGAGCCGGTAGGCAAAACTATTCGTATCGGGAATTTGCCTTTCAAGGTTGTGGGAGTCCTTGTGGCCAAAGGACAATCCCCGGCGATGAGCGAAGACCAGGACGACACCATCATTGTTCCGCTGACTACGCTGCAAAAAAAGATCACCGGACAGCCGTGGCTGCGCTTTGTAATGGTGTCCGCCAAATCTCGCTCTGGCAGCTATGCTGCTCAGCAACAGATTGAGGCTTTGCTGCGTGACCGGCACCGCATTCGGCCCGAACGGGGAGATGACTTCACCGTCCGCAACCTGGCAGATATGGCAGACCTGGCATCAGAAGCCAGCAAGGTAATGACCGGTTTGCTGGCGTCCATTGCCGGCGTGTCGCTGCTTGTGGGTGGAATCGGAATCATGAACATCATGCTGGTTTCGGTCACGGAGCGTACTCGTGAGATCGGCGTCCGGATGGCCATCGGAGCAACGGAGGGGGACGTTCAGCAGCAGTTCCTGATAGAGGCCGTTGTTATGAGCCTAATCGGCGGTGGTGTGGGGATTGCTGTTGGCGTGGCTGCATCGCTTCTAATCGCCTCAACTGCGGGCTGGCCAATTCTGGTTTCCGGCGAGGCGATCGCGGGAGCAGCGGCGATCGCCATGGCCATTGGGATCTTCTTTGGATTTTACCCGGCACGGAAAGCCGCACGGCTCGATCCAATTGAGGCACTCAGATACGAATGAGCGGGAGCTTGCAGTCATTCATGTCCTTGAGGACAATAATTCGAGAAGCATTCCAAGCGCTGATTCGCAACCGCGTTCGCAGCCTCCTGACGATGCTGGGCATCATTATGGGTGTTGGGTCTTTTATTTGCGTTGTCGCCGTCGGTAATGCTGGTTCCAGCCGAGTGGAAGCGCAACTCAGCAACGTCGGCGATAACCTCGTCTGGGTTGAAGCCGGTAGCCGCGCACGCAACGGAGTACGCATCGGCAGCCGCGGGACCAAGACGCTGGTGGTGGGGGATGCTCAGGCCGTTCTGGATCAGGTTCCTGGCATAAAGAGCGCTGCTCCGAATGTAGATGGGCGCATCCAGGCCGTCTACGGAAACTTGAACTGGGGCACGCAATACCGCGGGGTAAGCCCGGAGTACTTTGAAATTCGCAAATGGAACTTCCGTCTGGGTGCGGCATTCACGCAAAACGATATGGAACGGAATGCCCCAGTGTGTGTGCTCGGTCCGACCGTAGCGTCGAATCTGTTTGAAGACGAGGACCCGATCGGCAAGACGATCAATATCCAGTCAGTCCCTTTCAAGGTGATTGGAGTGCTTCAGGGCAAAGGGTTCTCAGCTACAGGACAGGACCAGGATGATTTTGTCGTAATGCCGCTGACGACGGCACAGAAACGGATCACGGGACAAGAGTGGCTGGATGACATCTTCTTTTCCGCCGCTTCAAGAGAAGAGATACCTGAAGTTACCAAGCGAATCATCGGTGTCACGCGCGAGAGACACCACCTGCGAACCGGCGAAGATGATGACTTCAACATTCGCACGCCAGAGGAACTCATTCGCGCGCAACTGGCCGCTGCCAATGTGTTCACCTTGTTGCTGGGGAGCGCCGCATCGCTGTCGCTGCTGGTCGGAGGTATCGGCATCATGAACATCATGCTGATCTCGGTCACCGAGCGCACCCGCGAGATCGGCATCCGCCTGGCGGTTGGGGCCACTGAGCAGGACATCCAAATGCAGTTTCTCAGTGAAGCCATCGTGATGAGTCTGATTGGCGGAGCGCTCGGCGTTCTCGCTGGGGTTCTCGGATCGTTTGTGCTGCAGAGCACTCTGCACTGGGAAATGCAGCTTTCAACCCAGATCATGGTGATCGCAGGTCTATTCTCGGCAGGCGTTGGGATTTTCTTTGGCTACTACCCTGCGCGGAAGGCTGCAGAACTCGATCCCATTGAAGGGCTCCGCTATGAGTAGCTAGACATTTCTAGAAGATATCCCTGTGTATCGGTACAAGAGCGAGGTTCAGAGCGCCACGAGGATGCAAATGGCCCGAGCGCTTCTGAATGTTTTGTCCCTCTACCCAGCCCTCAGGGGAGTTACCCGTGGAAGAAGATTCTCTTTTTCCTGGCACGGGTCTGCTTTCGTTGCGGATGAATCAAGGCCCAAAGCGGCTTGCGCCATATTGGGTTAATAGGCTACTTGCATGAATCGCTAACCATTTTCAGCTTCGTCACCTGAATATCGCCAGCTTCTTTTTTCCCGTTCTCTTTGCTTTCCTTAGCTTCGTCTTCATCCTTCTCGTCACCTTCTGCTTTGAAGCTGCCAGTAACCGTCACCTTGTGGCCGACGTGATCTCCGAGCTTTACAGCAGAGCTGCGAAGGTCGTAGAGTTTTCCGTCGTCTCCAGTGAGACTGAATTCATCAGCTTCGTCTCCCTTTTGTAGACAGCCGGTCACCGTCTTGCCGCCACCTTCCTTTCCGCCTTTCTGTGCGTTTGCGGCAAGCACAAATACACAAGTCGTGAATGCGAAGCAGGCAACCAGAATGAGAATGAATTTTCGTTTCATGAGTAAGAGCATGTGGGGGATTCTCCTTTCGATCGTCAAAAGATACCATTGCACGATGAAGCGGCGCTGAACGCAGAATGAAAAAGCATTCAGAAACATTCTGAACGGATTTTCATGAACGGTTCAGTCGAGCTTAATGAGTAGCGGATACGATTTCAGAGGAAGGCAAATGCGTCTGCTTCTAGTTGAAGACGAAGAGAAGGTCGTTAATTTTGTCCAGCGTGGACTCACAGCCGAACGTTTTGCCGTGGATGTCGCTCGCAATGGCGCCACCGGCCTGGAGTTAGCCCAAAGTTACGATTATGACTTGATCATCTTGGATCTTTTATTACCAAAGATCGATGGGACCGAAGTGCTCCGCAGGATACGGCGTGGCAATCCTCAAATTCCCATTCTGATTCTTACTGCGCGCGACGGCGTTCACGACAAAGTGACTCATTTCGAAGCCGGCGCCGACGATTATTTGACGAAGCCATTTGCATTTGCCGAGTTACTGGTCCGGATCAAAGCACTGCTCCGCCGGGGCGCTACCCGGCAGGAAACAGTATTGCGGGTTGCTGATATTGAGCTTGACCGTCTTTCCCAGCAGGTCCGGCGCGGCGGGAAGCGGATCGAACTGACGAGCAAGGAATACAGTCTTTTGGAATACTTGATGGCAAATGCCGGACGCGTTCTTTCACGCACCATGATTATTGAACATGTCTGGGACCAGAGCTTTGACGGCGCAACCAACATTGTGGACGTATATGTCCGGCATCTGCGCGACAAGGTAGACGAGGGTAGCGAA
>Ga0137407_10002937_pt1 | contig 11302 bp, 12 predicted proteins | sample CZOMad2_2_16fung_FD_108410 | JGI IMG/M metagenome (GOLD analysis project Ga0137407, IMG submission 108410) | Vadose zone soil fungal communities from Angelo Coast Range Reserve, California, USA - CZOMad2_2_16fungal (Illumina Assembly) | ecosystem: Environmental > Terrestrial > Soil > Vadose...
AAGCAGCAAAGCAGATTTTCCATTTCTCATTTCACATTTTTCATCTTCCATTTAGGGCACGCCGGCTTTGTTGGGTCTTGAATGGCAAGAATGATCATTATCATTTTGACGTTCAAAGACTAGCTAAGCCGCTAGGTGCAAATGGAAGATGAAAAATGTGAAATGAGAAATGGAAAATCTGCTTTTTTTGACTTGATTCAGCAAACACTCCGCACCCAGGATAGGCACGAATGCCTTCCCTTAGTTGTTTGGAGGCGAAAGTTTCTTCCTGCCTTCAACAGCGTCTTTATAAGCTCCGCCGGGAACGTCACCGAGTCGGATTGCCTCATCAAACTCTTTTGCAGCCTCGCCGGTGTTTTCGAGAAAGGCGTGAATTCTTCCCATGGCTTCATGAGCGCGTGAGATAAGCGCGCGATCCGTCTCGGGAGATGAGGCTGCCAGCGCGAGGCGGTAATTGCCCAGCGCCCGATTCAGTCGCTCGGCCTGCACGTCTTCATCAACAGCGTCGGCTGCAGCCAGACTGGCAGTTTGCGCGAGAGCGAAGAATATCCTTGGTTCGCCTGAATACTCTTTCAACAAATCTTTCAGCCGCGATTCCGCCTTGTTGTAGTCCTTGAGGTGAAGTGTCTGCTCGATTTCTGCAAGCTTCCTGACCAGCGCCGCAGCTTTGGCCGCATCGGCCTCAGAGTAAATTGGTGTCTCCAATTCCGCCTGCCTGGCGGCGAGGCGCGTTTGCCGGGCAGCCAAGGCGCGCTGTCGAGCTTCGGCGTTCTCCGTTAGCCGGCGGCCTTCGCGCGCCGGGTCAAACGAAGCGATCATGTCAGCAAAAAAACCCGCGACATCAAAACCAGAGCTCTCGATTCCTTTCAACTGATCCGCGAAAAAGAAGGCGAGTATGGCGCCCCGTTCGTAATCGTCTGCCAACCGCGCTATCGTCTCGTCCTCAACCGCAGTCTTGCTGGCTTGAAAATCTTTCGCGATCGCCTGACGTGACGCATCGTCCTTCGCAGTGGCAAGTCTCGACCGAGCGTCACGATCAAGGATGTCGAGTTTCCTGGCTTCTTCGTAGCGGGCATCAGCCGCTGCCACTAGTGAGCGCGAAACCGCCAGAAAAATGTCAGGGCTGGCAGTTACGCCTGCTTTTTCTCGTTCGGCGATTATTAGTTTGATCTGGTCGCGGCGCGTGGCGATCTCGTGATTGAATCGCAGCACCAGCGGGTCAACTATGTATTGCAGGTAACCGCGGCGCAATTCGGAAGACGCAGGGTCCGTTCCCTCCGGAAGCACGGCATAGTATTCGTCGCCAATCACACGGAAGTTAATTGCTCCTGGCGCACCAAGCAGATCAGTAACAATATAAAAGCGCCGTTGACGTTCACGGGTATTGTAGGTTTTAGGTGCGTTCTTCTTTCCCGTGGTTGGTGATTTGATCGGAATGCGCTCCAGGGAAACCATGATCGGTCTCGTGTGCAAATACGACAAAACAGCGCGAATCATTTCTGCCGTCGGCTTGCGCAGTCGATCGCCTTCAGCCTGATAAGCGCGCGTATAATTGACGAGATTTTCCTCGATCTTTGAACGACGATAAAACTCTCGGACGAGCGGCGCAAAGTCGAGCACTTCCAGCAGACTGGTGGGCAGCTCTTCAGATCGCGCGGGAGCATCAAGCGTGGGTGGTGGCCCAAGCGCGAAGGCGAGCGAAACATACCGCGCCGCCTGATCGGCAGCTGTAGCGGGGGCCGGCAGTTTGTTGCGTTCGTAAAATGTACGTAAGCGGTTACGCAGATCAGGATCCAGGTCCGAGAGATCTCTTCTAACCTGGGTCCGAAACACGGAGGGCTCGGCGTCCGCCGCCTCTGGATCAAAGCCAGCAGCTTCGAGTGCAGCCATCATTATCATTAGTCGGGGTTCGGTCTGGAAGGTGACTCCATATTCGGAAAGATTAAATCCTGCGGGCTGTCGTTGCTGGACGCGGGCTGCCGGTTGCGTGCCTGTTGAAGCGGCCGGAGCTTGTGGACTGGCGCCCGGACGAGGCTGCTCCGCCCGGGCGGCGGGAGTGGTCTGCGAATAAGCAACTGTGCAAGTGAGGGCTAGAAAAACTGGGAGTGAAATGGTCTGCTTCATAAGTACTTGTTTGATGAATCGCTTTCCCGGTTTGGTGTTGCGGTTGTTCTCTGGAATGTTAGAGATGCGCGGCTTGAGCGAAACGGATGCCACATTTCGAAAGCGTAACAGCAATTAATTCGCCTTCGCGCGCCGATGAGCTCGCAACAGCGACGATGTTACTGGATATGCAACGAGCGAACAAACCACCGAAAGCACCATCCCACCAATCGTGAAAGGCCAAACGATGTCCCAGCTTTCGCGAAATAACTGACGATAGTAATCGGCCGTCAAAAGGTGGGGATGTCTCAGAAGTTCGATACCTGCGGCGGGGATTCGCAGCGGGCGTCCGAGAATAAAAGCCCCGATCGCGTAGGATGCAATAATAATCGGAACGAGCGTCAGAAAGGGATTGTTGATAAAGGTCCCGCTGTAGATGGCGATCTTGTTGAAACGAAAAAGGAAGGCAATCAAAGTAGCCAGGATTGTATGAAGACCGAGGAACGGCGAGAAGGCAATGAAAACTCCAATTGAAAAAGCAAGCGCCGTTCGCTCAGGCGGATCGTCCAGTGCGAGCAAACGGCGAAAGGTGGCACGAAACATAGAAACGTTCCGAGTTTTGAGTTTCGGGTTTCGAGTCGTGGGTCTGTCAACTCGAAACTCGAAACTCGAGACGCGAAACTTTATTTGAAGCTATTCAAGGCTTCCGCTTCATTGTCGTAGGAGTCGAACACGGTCAGGAGCTTGGTAATAACCAGCAGGTTCTGAATCTTGTCCGTGAGATTCAACAACTTGAGTTGTCCGCCATCGCGGCTAAGGGTCGTATAATTGGCTATCAGTTCGCCGATTCCACTAGAGTCAATATTCTTCACGCCACTGAGATTAAGGAGAATCTTCTTGTTCCCCTGCTCGATTAGCCCGCGAATGGAGTTGCGGAGCGAAATGGCGCCTTCACCCATTCTTACCGATCCACTCAAGTCGAGAATCGTTACATCCCCTGCCTGACGCTCATTAAGATCGAGTTCTGCCATCTCTTATCTCCCTTGGAAATGTCTGACAAATTGACGAACGTTTATCGCGAGTCTGTTTTCAATTGCGCTACACAAACCGAGTTGGTCGTGACAGGCGCGGCACGCCTGCCGCTTACTTGAAGCTGGCCAGAGCTTCTGCTTCGCTATCATACACGTCAAAGACAGTCAACAGTTTTGTGATCGTCAGGAGGTCTTCCAGTTTTTGCGTGAGATTGAGAAGCTTCAACTGGCCTCCCGCGTTATTAATCGCGGTATAGCTGGAAACCAATTCCCCGATGCCGCTCGAATCAATGTAACCGACTTTCGCAAGATTCAGCAGAATCTTCTTCTTACCTTCTTCGAGCAAGCGACGAATCGCCGTGCGCAGGGCAACGCTGCCTTCGCCGATGGTAATCTTGCCATCCATATCAAGAACGGTGACCTCTCCAACGTGACGCTCCGAAATATTTAGCTCTGCCATTTTCTGCAATCTCCTTTAAAGATTTGCGATACTGGATTACCAATTTTCCGTCGACTCTGTCTCGGGGTGTTGTATCCCGGACCCCGAATCGCAAAATCGCAAAACCGGAATGGTTATAGTTTCTTAATCATGCGCACGCTGGTCCCACCTTTCGGATCCGCTGACCACTCGACCTCGTCCATAAAGTTACGCATGAAAAAAATACCACGTCCGGAGGTTTTTAAAATGTTTTCGTCTGTGGTCGGATCCGGGACTTCGTTTGGATTGAACCCTGACCCCTGGTCGTGCACGCTGATCTCGAAACCTTCCGCAGTATTTCTTAGTTTCAACCCAACAACTTTCGCGCCATCGAATTTGTTCCCGTGAATCACTGCGTTCGTCACCGCCTCCCGAATTGCCATGTCCACACCGAAGGCGACATCGTCACCGATCCCCAGGCGATTCATGAATTCAGCAACTGCGGCGGCAGCTTCATCAACAGCCTCTATACGGCTGGGAAATCTGAGTTCAATCGTCTCTAGAGTCACATCTGGTGTCACAATTAAAAGACATGGCCGTTCCGGGAGCCATTGTGTGTGGGTCTCGGCTTTTTGAACTCCAAAAGCTACGGAAGGTCGAGGGTTTAACATGCGGGCGTGTCGCGTGTCAAGAAGGCCGCCGAAGCAGAATCCATCAGTATTAGACCTTTTAAGTGGTCTTTGGATAACCTCGACACAACCAGAACGCTTCGCTTGCCTGAAGAGTTGTGGAAAGATGATGAGCGCCAATTCAAGCGACTCTGAAACGAAAGCCAGCGGCGGCGAATTATGACCAAACAGCAGATCGTAATCATCGGCTTCATGGGGACAGGAAAGACGACTGTCGCCTTCGAGCTCGCCCGCAAGCTCAAGTGTTGCGCGATCGATTTGGATGAACTAATCACTCAACATGAAAAGCGGAACCCCCAGGAGATAATTCTGCAGGATGGCGAAGATGCGTTTCGCAGCATCGAAACGAAAACGTTGCGCACAGTCTTGAGGGAAGGATCCGCACGCGTTGTTGCCGTTGGCGGCGGCGCCTGGACGATCTGGGAAAATCGCAAAATGATCGCGGAGCACGGAGCGTTTACCGTCTGGTTAGACGCACCGTTCGAATTGTGCTGGAAGAGGATTGCTGGCGGGCGCGAAGTGCGGCCGCTGGCCCGTTCGCTACAGCCGACTCAGAAACTCTACGCCGAACGCCGGCCGATTTATGAAGCAGCCGACGCGCGCGTTACCGTTAATGAGAACGAGAGCGCTGCGGAGATAGCGACGAAGGTGGCCAGCTTAATCTTTGGCACGGAACCGAATAGTTCAGAAAACACATTCCCTCAATAATCCCCAGCGCCGGTTTTCGCACACGAATTTAGTGTCAGATGGCGCAAACTGCTCCAGGACTTCGAAAGACTTTGGAGAGCACCGCAAGCCGGAAATCATTCGCGTCACCGTGGCCGTGGCCGCGCCTCCTAAATAAGCTCTCAGAGAAGTCTTGTTGGCCGTCCCAGAAGCGCGTTTGGCGCAGCTTGAGCATAAACTGTGGCCGCTGCTACGCTGGAGTGACGCAAGCGCAAGGCGAAGCGCGGCAAGACTTCAGCCAGGTACGATTAGATCAAACCTCGTTCAGCTCTATTTCCCTCAGAAAACTCGCGGTCCGGGCCTGCCGACTCACGAGGGCACCACGTGGCGTTTTGAACAAGTTCAAAAAAAGCTTGACAGTCACCCGGGTGCGGAGTATGGTGCAAATTGAACGCGTTCAATTTTGAGCGTCGTTCCCAAAAGGAGGCTGTTATGCCGGTTGAGATCATCACTTACCTGGTTTACCTGGCGATAAGCATTGCCCTGACTATCTGGGTTGCACACACGCTACACAAAAACGGCCGCGTGTTTCTGGTGGACGTCTTTCATGGTAATGAGCCGCTGGCGGATTCGGTTAATCATCTGCTGGTGGTGGGCTTTTACCTGATTAACCTCGGGTACGTCAGCCTGGCTCTCAAGCTTGGTTACAACCTGGCATCGGCGCAGGAGGGCATTGAGGCGCTGTCTGTGAAGGTGGGGATGGTGCTGCTCGTTCTGGGCGGAATGCACTTCTTCAATCTCTTCATCTTCAGCCGCATGCGCCGCCGTGCAACGCTTCGCAACGCACCGCCGCCAGTCGTGCCCGATGCCTTTACGGCTGTGCGGGAGGCCTGAGCCATGTCGTCGCTGACCGTACTCTATGATCCCCATTGCGGGCTGTGCCGGCGAGTGCACGCATGGCTTGAGGAGCAACCCAAATTAGTTCCATTGGTTCTTGTGCCGGTTAAGTCTGAAGAGGCACGAAATCGATTTCCCAACCTCGACCATGAGCCGACCTTAAATGACCTGACCGTGATCAGCGATCAGGGCGCGGTTTATTTCGGGCCGAAAGCGTGGCTCATGGTCCTATGGGCGCTTTGCCGGTACCGCGAATGGTCTTACCGCCTCGCTTCGCCCGAATTATTGCCGACCACGCGCCGAGTTGTCTCACTGATCTCCCAACATAGGTATCAGATCAGTCGCGGTGTCGGCTGGTCGAGGTAACGTAATGAAGTCTGGCAAAAAACCAACAGCGACGAAGACGCCGAAGGGTGAACAAACCAAAGCTCTTATCCTGAATACTGCTTTGGAAATGCTTCACCAGCGGGGTTATGAAAACACAACCATGCGGGCCATCGCCGGGAAGGCAGGGGTGTCGTTGGGCAATGCCTATCATTACTTCGGCTCGAAAGATCACCTCATCCAGGCGTTCTATCACCGCACGCATGAAGATCACCTGCGGGCGGCGCTGCCGGCATTGCAAAAGGAATCGTCCCTGAAAGCGCGCCTGCTTTCCGTGATACGGCTCAAGATCGACACGCTTGAGCCTTATCATGAATTTGCCGGCGTACTCTTCCAGACGGCTGCCGATCCGCACAGTCCGCTGAACCCGTTTGCGCACGCTGCGGCGCCCGTGCGACGCGACAGCATCAAGCTCTTCGAAGATCTGGTGGCGGAAACGAAGGCGCGCATTCCAGACGATCTGCGAGCGGAGTTGCCTTACCTGCTTTGGCTTTACCACATGGGGATCATTCTCTTTTGGATTCACGATTCTTCACGCAAGCGCGCGCGAACCTACCGGCTGATTAACCAGACAGTCGATCTACTAGACAAGCTCATCTCGCTCGCCAGCAATCCACTCATGCGACCGGTGCGCAAGAAAGCTCTGCGGCTGGTTGTCGAATTGCGCGAAGATCTAACTCCCGACTCAAGTGTTGAGGAAAAGGAAACGGAAAAAGGAGAGAGATGAAAGTAATAATCCCGGGCGGCTCAGGTCAGGTAGGCACGCTTCTGGCTCGCGGGTTTCAACAACGTGGCGCTGAGGTGGTGGTTCTTAGTAGAACCCAAACCAAAGGGCTGCCCTGGCGCGTCGTTAAGTGGGACGGTGAGACACTTGGTGAATGGGCAACTGAAGTTGAAGGCGCGGATGCGATCATCAATCTGGCCGGCCAAAGTGTGAACTGCCGGTACACCGCGGAGAATCGTCGTGTCATCATCGACTCGCGAGTAAAATCAACGCGGATAGTAGGACAGGCTATTGCTGAAGCAAACAATCCTCCGCGCGTTTGGCTTCAGGCGAGCACGGCAACACTCTATGCTCACCGCTACGACGCGCCGAACGACGAAGCAACCGGGATCATCGGCGGGTCGGAACCGAATGCGCCGGATACCTGGCGCTTTAGCATCGACGTAGTGAAAAAATGGGAACGCGAACTCAACGCCGCGGCAACACCACAAACGCGTAAGGTGCTGATGCGCTCGGCAATCGTGATGAGTCCCAGCCAGGGCGGACCATTCGACATGCTCTTGCGGTTGGTGCGGTTTGGACTGGGCGGCCGTTTTGGAGATGGGAAAGAGTATGTTTCCTGGATACATGACCAGGATTTTGTGCGAACCGTAGACTGGTTAATTCATCATGAGGAGCTTGCCGGACCAGTTAACCTCGCGGCGCCAACCCCTCTACCCAACTCGGAGTTCATGCGCAGTCTGCGAACAGTGTGGGGCATACCCTTTGGTCTTCCCGCAACAAACTGGATGTTGGAACTGGGAGCGTTCGTCCTTCGCAGCGAGACAGAACTCATGCTTAAAAGCCGGCGGGTGATTCCGACAAGACTCCTTCAGTCAGGTTTCACCTTTCAATTTCCGACGTGGGCCGAGGCTGCTGGTGACCTTTGCGCACGATGGCGCCGGAACGGTCAGCAACCTTGAACGATAATTGGACTTTGCACCCTCTGCTCACTCTCACTATCTCGCACAACTAGCAGCCGCGACCACTTCGGGCTGTCCCTGGTCCCGTTCCGGCCCACGGAACTTGTTGGCAACCCTAAGTGCTGATGTTAGAATCCGACGACTTGCTTGATTGGGTTCACGGTTGCAGTTCTTGAACCAGGCTTTCCCACCGGGTACTCAACTAAGCTTTCACAATTTCAGAGGAGGCTTCTCCCCAATGGCTTCACCTCTAATCGTGCTGACCGCTTCATCTACTGAGTCGAGCGAATGGCGCCACAGCATCTGGCAGCAGATGATGTCGGCCGCCGTCCCTTACAAACTCAGCAATACAATCTTTAATAAGGTCTCTTTTGAGAACGAATCGTGGCCTGACGGCCGTGCCAAATATGTGCCCAATGGCTTGCGCATGGTCGAGACGTTGCTACTGAGGGAATATCCGGAAGAAGAGGTCGTTACTTGCTACGTCACCAACCTTGAAAAATTTGTCGGCCCTGAGACGAAGGTGCTGGCCATTCATGCCCACAATCCACTGGGCATCTCCTATGCGACAGATATTTACGCCAAGATCTTCGGTGAAAATCTGACTCCCCTCAACGCGCATGAGTTCCTTAAGATTGTCACCCACCCGGCAATCAAGAAATATCGACCAAAGATTGTTGTGGGCGGGCCGGGCGCCTGGCAACTGGAAAAGGCAAACCGTCTTGACGAGTTTAGGATTGACTACCTGATCGACGGGGAGATTGAACGAGTCTTCAGCGATATCTTCACGCGTATCATGCAAGGCGATCCAGCGTTGCCCAGAATCATCAAGGTTCCGAAAGACATGCAGGCAACCGTCGAAGAGATTCCCGTGGTCCGTCATCGTTCAACATTTGGAGTGGTTGAGATCACGCGAGGTTGCGGACGCGGTTGCCAGTTCTGTGGGCCAGCAACGAAAGTTGGGCGCTCGTTCCCCTTGGAGCACATTCTCGAAAGTGTAAGGGTGAATGCCCGCGAAGGCGCGGACAGTGTCCTGCTTGCTTCCGAGGACCTGTTTCTCTACGAGCAGTTGCCGAACTTCGAGACCAACGTGCCGGCTCTGGAGAAACTCTTCAAAGGCATCGTCAGCGTACGCGGAATTGAACTCATCCAAACTTCGCACATCACGATAGCTCCGGTCGTCAAAGACCCTTCCATTGTTGAGCGCCTGGCCCCTTTGATTGTTCCCTATTCCCACGTGCAGCATAAATACTCGACGCACCCGGACAAACGCGCCGCCGATCCGATCATCGGCCTTGAGACCGGCAGCGCCCGGCTCTTCGAGACTTACATGAAAGGAAAGGCCTATCCCTACAAGTCGCATCAGTGGCGCGATGTCATTCTGAAAGGAATGGAAACTCTGAACCGGCACAACATCTTTCCTATGTGCACCTTTATCATTGGCTTGCCCGGCGAAACTGAGGAAGACACGAAGCAGTCTCTCGATTTGCTTTATGATTTGCGCGATGCCAAGGGCACGTTTGTGCCAACTTTCTTTGTGCCGCTCGAAGACACGCGCATGCAGAAGAAGCAAAGCGCCAAATTAATTGAGATGACCGACTTGCAGTGGGAGTTTTTCTTCACCTGCTGGAGATACAATCTCGAATTCTGGAAGGGCGGCAGTCGTGTGAATGCGAAGTTTTCACTCGGGGTGCCTATCTATTACAGCAAGATGGGTAAGAGATTGTTTGGCGAAGTGATCAAGTATCCGATCGCCCGTTTTGCCGGCGTGCCGGATCGATTCCTGCGCAAGCATCTATATCTGGACTTCACCGGTCATAAGCGAAACCGCAACGGCATGCGGCCGTTCGAAGGAGAAATTGTTCCTGGATTCAAAAGCGTACGCGAGAAGGGACTCGACCTGATCGACGCCAGCCAATTGCATCATCTGCAGCCTGCCCCGAACGCAGCGGGAGCTGCTTCCGCTTGCGCCGACTAAACGCAAACCAGGACACCGATCACCCGAGCTTTAACTTCTGACGCCGAGCAAAGAAATCAGACCAGGCATCGCCGGTTTTCTTGAGCAGGGCGGGAACATTTTTGACTGTAAAGTCGGAAATCTTGACGCCCTGCTCGATTTGTTTCCACGTTAGCGGCATCGACACGGTAGCTTTTGGTTTCGCCCGCGCAGTGAAGACCGCTGCCAGGCTTTTCCCACGCGCATTCTGCATCCAATCAACGTAAACCTGATCGCTTTTTCGTTTTGCAATAGTCCGTTCGACGGTGGCGATCTTTGGCGCTCGCGTCGCAACCTCCGTTGCAAGCAATCGCGAAAACTCCGCCACACTCTCATACTTATTCGTCGGCTTCAGCGGTAGATAGATGTGTATCCCTGACGAGCCGGAAGTCTTGGGAAACGCGTTCAGTCCCACTTCGTCACAAACCTTTTTAGTAACGAGCGCCACTTGCAGCACGTTTTCCCAAGGTGCTTTCTTGGGATCTAGATCCAGGGCGAGCCAGTCAGGCTTATCCAGGTTGGCCGTCGTCGAGTGCCACGGATGCTGCTCAATCGTTCCCAGGTTCACGAAATGCAGCAGGGAAGCCGTGGTCGTATAAACAGCGTAATCGAGCTCTCGCCCCGCCTGATTCTTCAGCCTCACAGTTTTGATGAAGGCCGGCGCGCTCTCGAGGTCTTGTTGAAAGAACATCGGCGCGTTGATGCCACGCGGCCAACGTTGCAGTATTGCCGGCCGATTGTTCAGGAAGGGCATCATGTGCGAACTGACGTGCAGGTAGTAGCAAAGTAGATCAAATTTCGTGATCTTCTCGTCGGGCCAGTAGACGCGTTCGAGGCTGGTGAGTGAAACGGGCTGGCCTTCTACATCCAGGATCAGATCGCCTTTCGGCTGTTTGAGTTTGAGAAACTCAGCGACGGAAATCGCAGCGCCTTTCTTTTCGGGCGTGCGTTTTACCAGCGATTGTTTTTGCGAACTTGCTTTTGCCTTTACCATTCGTTTTTTGGGGCTTACTTTCGTGTGCGCCGAGGGGAATCGGTTGGTAAAGTTATCCAAAAAGTATTTGATTTGCAAAACCTCCGTGTCACGTTCGGTCCATAAACGTTTCAACCTGGCGCGAATGGAAGGTGAGGAGTTCAAGCGAGTATGCAAGCAAAGATATTACTGGCGATTTTATGTGGCGCGTTGAGCGTGGAAATCGGGGGAATGCCGCGCGCTGCCTTCGAAGCACAGGCGCGTCCGTCGGGTTCACCAGCGATGTCCAATGAGCGCTTCCGCCTTGATTCGAGCCAGAGCAAATTCATCGCTCACGCGCTCCGTGGCGGTTTGCTTTGGTTCAAAGGTCACGAGCACCTGGTCGCTGCCCGTGAGTTCTCCGGTGAGGCAGAGATGAGCCCGGACAAGATAACTTCCGGGTCGCTACAGCTAACGGTA
>Ga0137407_10002938_pt1 | contig 11301 bp, 6 predicted proteins | sample CZOMad2_2_16fung_FD_108410 | JGI IMG/M metagenome (GOLD analysis project Ga0137407, IMG submission 108410) | Vadose zone soil fungal communities from Angelo Coast Range Reserve, California, USA - CZOMad2_2_16fungal (Illumina Assembly) | ecosystem: Environmental > Terrestrial > Soil > Vadose zone...
GGCCTGTAATATCTGAAGTCTCCCATAGGCCGGTAAAAGTTGATGTCGCCGCCGAGGAAGCCGCCGGTAAATTCGAAACTGCCGGTGAAACTGTGTCCGCGAGTCGGATTGTACGGATTGTTTACCGTGCTGTAGGTATACGAGGGATTCAGCCGCCGCGCATGAAACGTGGTGAAGCTTCCTCCCGTAACGAAGTTTTGGTTTTGCGTTGTGACCGCGGAAAAGTAAGCCTGTGTTGCAGGGTTGATGCCGGTCGTTTCGGAATTATCGAGTACATAGCTCAAACCGAGGCGCTGGAATACTTTTACCGGGTAGCTCGTTGAAAGGTTGAATCCCGTGTGCTTCTGCTCAAAGTTCAGCCGGTTCTCCAGGCCGAGGCCCGGCGGCAGGCTGCTGGGATTCAGGCCGAACAGTTCCCGCGCCTGATCGTAACGGAAGCTTGTCGAATAGACTGAAAATCCCAGCGACACAGGACGATCGTAAAGATAAGGCTCAGTGAAGCTGAGTTCGTATTGCGACTGCCGTGTTCCTCCCTGCAAGGTCACCCCGATGCTTTCGCCAAGCCCGAGAAAATTGTTCGTCGCATAGTTCAACCCCATGAAGCTTCCACCGATGCCGCTCACCCCACCGCTGAATCCGATCGAATTGCGGCCCTTCTCTTTGACCTTCAGATTGACGTCGAGCGTGGGGTCCGTCGGATGCGGCTGTATCTCTGCGTCCTCATTCTTGATCTCTTCGAAGAAGCCAAGTTGATTGAGCCGCAGCAGACTCAGGTCCCACAGCGTCGAATTGAAGACCTGGCCTTCTTCGACCAGCACTTCACGCCGGATGACCCTGTCTCTTGTCTTCGTATTGCCCGTGATGTTGATCCGATGGACTGTGAATTGCCGGTCTTCGTCGATATTGATGCTGAGGTTGACCAGCTTTTTCTCTTCGTCCAGATCCTGGACCGGTGTCGGCGTGAAGTTGACGTAGCCGCGCGCGCCGTAAACTTTCCTCAGGTTTTCGAAACCCTTGCGAAGCGCCGCCTCGTTGTAAATCTGCCCGGGAACGAGGCCGAGCACGAGCCTGATCACGCCCTCGTCGAGCGCCTTTGCCCCGGTGACCTTGACCTCCCCGATCTTGTATTGGTTGTTTTCCTCGATTTTGAGTGTGATGTAAAAACGATTGACCTTTTTCTTCCAGAAGGGAAGCGGGGTGCCAAACGGCAAGGGCGGCTTTATCAAAGGAAGTGTGCGGTACACCACCTTCGACCTGGTTTCCACGACCGGATCCGAAATATTGGCTCGCACGAACCCATGGTCCGCGTAGAACATGCGAATGCGTGTGATGTCGTCCGCAAGCTTCAGATCATAGTAAGTGTCCTTGCTCGTCAGTACGGTCAGGGGGCTGATCTCCTTGACGAGCTTCATCGATCTCTTGATCTGCCTGGCTGAAAAAACCTGATTCCCCTGGATGTTGATCTTCTCAACTTTGATTGCAGGGCCTTCGTTGATCTTGAAGGTAAGCCTGATACCGTTGGGAGCCACGCCTTCGGTCGTGGTTTCGACGGTCGCTTCCTGATGGCCCTTCTCCGCCAGCATCGACTTCAACACGCTTTCGACTTTCTTGACGCTGGCGGGATCGTAGGGCGACTCCTGGCTAATGTTGATTTTCCTTTCCTTCAGCTTGGCGAGGATATCGGACTTTGTGATAGCGCTGGAGCCGGTGAAGTCGAGGCTGCGAATCAGTGGTTTTTCCTTAACTACGAAGGTGACGATGAGCCCGCCGTTCGTGCCATCCTCGGCATCCACTCGGATATCGTCAAAATAGCCTTGCGCGAATAACGTCTTGACGTCGCGCCGGACAACCTCCTCGCTGAGCATGTCTCCGACCTTCGTTTGCATGTAGTGCTTGATCGTCTCCGTAGGGACCCTGCGATTCCCGCTGATCACGATGCTTTCGATCGTACCAGCAACCGGAGGCTGCGGCGCCCGCGGTCCGGGACCCGATAAAATGAGGCCCAATACCATTGATGCGACCGTCATTTCCAACCTCCAACTGTAGTGGCGCTCTGTGAGCGCCGGCGGTCATAGACCGCCGCTACAAAATCAGTTCGGGAGCGGCGTATCGCGAACGAGTGGCTGAACCGTCGTAAACACGGTTCCGGTAAATTGCAGTCCGACAGCGTAGTTCTGTCCGCCACTCACTCCGACAAGTTCAAGCGCGCCCGCAAAATCTGAAGGCAGCGCCAGCATCTCGTCCACAAAACGTGAGAACTGCGACCACGGCTCGATGGTTCCGTAGGCGCGATTGACTTCGTAATTGAACTGGTCCCGGGCGATGAGAGCGAACTGACCCTCGACTGCCGAGTCGTTGGCCAGAGAGAAACCCAAGCGGGTACCGTCCCGCCTGTCGATCAGAAATTGGAATGAAATTCCCAGCCTGGCGGGCTCGATCGTCGCTTCGCCCAGCTTGCTTCCATGCGAGTCCGTCAGCGAAAACTGGAGCTGGGTGTCCGCGCTGCCCGGGCACGACAACTTCGCATAACCCGCCTTCAACGGGGATTGCCCGGCCGTGCGCAGTATTTCCCAGGGAAGAAATTGATCCAGTGTGATCTGGGTGACCGCCGGGGGGCTGGAGCCTGCGTCGAGGACATCCGCGGAGTAAAAGTTACCGTCCACGCCTGTAAACGGAGCTGCGGTGTTGCGCTGCGTCAGCGTGCACCGTAACGGGTTTGCCGCGCTGGTTTTCGTAATCCTCAGCGTGGATCGATAACTGGTTCCACCGAGCGCTCCGTCAGCAAACAACGGAAAAACGTAGACCGTGGGAGCCGGTGAAGATTGTGCGCGGGCGGGCAAGACGCCCCCGCACAGCAGTAACAACACAACGAAGAGACGCCACCACATAAAGCGCCTCCCCTATTTATCTGTAGCGGCGTCTATGACCGCCGACGATGTGACAGGGCCTGAAGATCGCCGGCGCTCATAGAGCGCCGCTACAGTATCAGCCGACAACGACGCACTCGACGGCACGACCAGAGGAACAGGCGCTGACAGCCCGCCGCCGGGTTGCGGGTTCTCCACTTCAATCTGGTACGTTCCTGCGCATCGTATAGGTATCGTGGCAATGATCTGCGTCGAACTGTTCCGGACGGTGGACAGGGCCTTTCGGAAACCCAGGGAGTCGCACGGCAGGTTTACCCATGCAACCGCGCTCGGCGAGAAGTTCGTTCCCGTGATCACGACAGGCTGATTGAAGAAAGCATTCGCTGGAGTATTGGGATTCCACGTCACGTGCCCTGCATCAAGCGACGTTATCGCCGGCGCCGGGTTGGTTATGAACAGCGGCGCCGCGTTTGAAGGAGCGAGGTTGGGTTGAGGATTGACGACCGTAATCTGCAACACTCCCGGTGTTGCAACGAAGCTTGGCGGAATGAGAGCGATGAGCTGCGTAGACGACATGTATTGAGTGACGATGGGTGTGCCGCTGACGAGGACTGTGGCCGTATCCAGCAGGTTGTTCGGATTCTGACCGAAGCTGGCGCCGCTAATCGTTACCTGTACGGGTTGCGCATTCAATGCAACTTGCGCGGACAGCGAGCCTGGCGAAACCGAATTCACGATAGGTATCGGATAGAGAACGGCGAGCTGGAACGGCGCCGAATCCACTGAATTCGGGTTCTGAACGGTGATGGGCACAAAACCCGGCACGGTGACGTCGGCGGGCAGCACGGTTCCAATGACCTGGTTCTGGTTGACGTACGTTGTCGGGCGTCCCAGGAAGTTGACGCGTACCTGGGTTGCGGGTGTGAAGCCGGAGCCGTTGACTACAACCGTAAATGGACTCGTAACGGTACCACCGACGATCGGACTGGGTTGGCCGGTGACACTTGTGAGCGTCGGCGGCGATGTGCCTACGAGGAACGTTAATGGAGCCGAGTCGATGGAATCACCGGAGGGGCCCAGGTTGCGAACACGGACCTGAACAGTTCCTGTAGTTACCAAAAGGGACTGGTCGATGGACGCCGTCAGGAGAGTAGGATTGATAACGGTGGTCGGCACCTGCGAAGCTCCAAACACAACAACGCTTCCGGTAGTGAACTGGTTGACGTTTCCAGTGAAAACATTCCCCGTGAAGGTGGTCGGGGGAGTGAAATTGCTCCCTTGAACCGTGATTTGAACAGTACCGGCACCCGATACCGATGTGGGGTTGGCCGTCGAATTCACCAGTGCCGATGCCGGGTTGATGCTCACGAGCGTCGGCGTTGTCAGGCCGATTGAAAAATCGTTGTTACGGCTGTTGCTGTCGGTGATCACGATCGTACTTCCGCCCGGCGACACCGTATAGCCCACGGGCAACGGTGTGAGGCTGTATCTTCCCGCCGGCAGGTCCCGGAACATGAATGTGCCCGCACCGTCAGTCGCAGTGGTTGCCTGGGTCGGGCCGGATAGCCCGAATGCGACATTCGGCACGCCGATGTTTGATCCATTGACTCCGGTATTCGGATCCCGAACCGTTCCCACGATCGTGAAGCTGCCCTGCGCCGGCGGTGTGAATTTCGTAGAGGCGTACAAAGGCAGGCGCGGCGCGAGCGCCGAGTTATCCGAGCGGCCGTCCAGGCCGGCGGCAGTGATCGGCGCGTCGGACCTGACCAGGATGAAGCCGTTTCCCTGCGCTTCCGGAAAGATGTCGGCCAGGGTGGCGATCTGTTGCTGAGAATGCGGCACCACAAGTGAAATGTTCGAGACAGTGGCTCCCTGGTCGAGAACAAACGAAAGTGTCACGTGAGCGTCGCTGGTACCGCTGTTCTGGAAAGCCAGCCCGGTGAAGAACTCACGGCCCGTGCCGCGCAGTTGGAACGCGAATGCGGTCTGGGCGCTGGTCGGAAGCATGACCGCAAGCCCCGCTTCCGATACGTTTCCGATCGCCACCGATGCCGCCAGCGGTGAAGGTGCGACACCGCCGGCCCCCGACGCTTTCACCGAAATCGTTCCCGTCGAAAAGCCGGTCCCGGTTGCCCCGAACATGGTGAGAATGTCCTGCCGGATCGAGGCGTATGCGGGAAGAACGATCGATGCAGGATTGTTGGTTCCCGGCAGCGGTGTGCCGTCGGCTCGCAGTGCCGTAACGGAGACCGTCTGCTGAGAGTTCGAAAGGTTGTCCACCTGAACGATCGAGAAGTAGTCAGGGCCTTGAACGAAGAACGGAACAACGGCTGACGTGGTGAACTCGTTCGTCGGTATAGCTGGAACGATGGCGAAATCCGAGCGGGGAACTGCTCCCGATGTCCCCGGCGCGAAATTCCGGATTATCGCGTTCGCCGCCACGGGACTGTTGGGGCGCAACAGGTTCGCCGTCTCTACAAAGGCGTAAGAAATATTTGTGGAAGAAGGAATATTGATCGTAGTGCTGTGCAATGGGTCCAGTGTTGCCGTTCGAACATCGGTGTGCGCGCCGCTGGACTGCATCAGAACAATTTTTACTTCGGCCTGATTGGGGCCGGGATTGAATACATTGACGTCAACAGCACCGCTGTCGCCGGGCGCGAACGGAATCAGGAGATTTGTCGAGAGTTCCGCAGGGTAGATGAAGTCAAACGCTGTATTGCCCTCGAATTGATCGCCTGACACGGTCAACGGCTGTGGTCCACTGATGACAACGCTTCCAGTGAACGTAGTCAGGCCGACAGTCGCCGGTGTGACGCGCGTTTGTGTTCCAGCGCCAAGCTCAACCGTAAGTGAATTCAGCTTGCCCGAGGAGTCATAGAAGGCGACCGTTGCCGTCGTGGGCTGCGGACTGATATTCCCGATCGTTATGGAGTTGTTCGTTGTGATTCCCGGAAAAGTGTAAGAGAAGCCGCCCTGCGCCAGCGCAGGTATGTTCAGCAGGGCGGAAATCAGCATGATGGCGAATAGCCGAAACGCAGTTCTTTCCATTAGTCATTTTCCTAAATAAATAATCAGGCCGGCGGAAGCACGGAAGCTGTGTACCAGCCCCCCAACAGGTAAGACAGTGGCATTCGCCTGTGCCGAAGATTCGGGCAGTCCAAAGGTCGGTACTTTCGTGAACACGGCATCTGCATCGGCCCGGAAACCGAGTTTTTTGGTAAGAGCTCTCTTTACGCCGCCACCCACGATCGCCGCACCACGGGAGCTTTCAAAAAAAGTATCGAAATTGCCTTGTAGAGGATCCTTGGCCGAGGCCTGCCCACCTGTGCTTGGCCGGTAGATTACCGCTCCGCCACCGACGTTCACGAAGGGACGCCACTGCGAATCGGTTTTACCCAGCGGGTAGTAGAGCAGGTTCAAAGCAAAGGTGTGGACAGCTAGCGGAACGGAAAAACTCGAAGAGGGCGCCGTACTTCGATTGAAAGTGACTCCGGAGTACTGGTACCCATAGAGAACTTCCGAGCCGATGCGATTCGTAGTGAAGAAATTGACGCGCGCCTCATACATCATTCCCGAATTCAGTTGCATGTCTCCGTTAATCGGGCTGGCGGATTGAGGAGGGCCGATTGTAAAAGTCTTTTTTGCGGAAGTGGTTTCTCCGACGGACAGACTCAGCTCGGCGCTCTTGATACTCAGTCCCTGTGCAAGCGCGCCTTCAGTGAAAGTAAGAACAACCAGGAATGTCATTAACAGGTGCCGTTTCATCACACACCTTTCGATTTCGGATGATGGTCGTCATAAGGATTTAATAAAACACACAGCTGACACGAATGTGCTTTGACTGATGAAGGTGATGGACGCTTGAGCTGCCGCCTGTAAAAAGATGTAAAGGGAAAACGGAGGGCAAGCCGCGTCGTCGTCGGCTATCTACAGCTACGTGCATTCGACAAGATTTTGGCTGATTTGACAGTAGTGCCAAGAGATGACCGAGCACCTTGGACACGTCCAGTTTCGCGACTAGTGAACTGTAACAGGGAAATCGACAGTGGCCGAATTCGAGCTACGGATTCCCCTCCTTGTGAAGGAGGGGTGGACGGGGTGGTCAACTTCGCGGAATCTTTAAGAAGGCATTCGTGAAACATTCATGGGTCCTGACCACCCCGCCTGCGCCATTTCGGAGCGGATTCTTTTTCTTGTGGCGCAGCCACCCCTCCTTCGCAAGCTCCTTGAGGAGGGGAATCCGTAGCTCGAATCCGATCACTACCGATTTCACTGTTACAGTTCACCCAGTCAATTTTTTGCAATACGAGTGACTGCACTTCCTTATATATTCTCGCGACATGACTAAGAACATTCATTGGGCGCGGATTGTGATTGCGGGGTTTCTGGTCGAAGCAGCCATCTTTGCAGTGTTCATTCCCGTTTTTGTGGTCCTGGGCGAGCAGCCCGGCATCTACACGGCGGTCCTGGCTTCCTTTGCGATGGCTTTCCTGTTCGGTATGTGGGTGGGGCGAGGAATCGAGGCTCGCTTTGTCCTGCACGGAATGCTGGTGGGAGTGGCTGCCACGCTCATCTACATTGGTCTGTCTCTTGCACAGCCGGAGCCGTGGCAGTACATCGTTGCTCACGGCCTCAAGATAGTCGGAGGCGCGCTTGGAGCGCGTGTCGCCGAGGGGCGAAAAAGGAAGGCGACAGCTCAACGGGAAACAGCCGCTGCAGAACTTTTGAAGGAATAAAGGCATAGATGAACGCTAAACAGTTTCGTCGTATCGCACTGGGGATGAAGGACGCAATCGAGGGCGCGCACATGGGGCATCCTGACTTCCGGGTCAACGGCCGGATTTTCGCCACCATTCATCCCGATCACGAGTGGGGAATGGTCAAGCTCACGCCAGACCAGCAGCAGAAGTTCGTCCTCGAGGATCCCACAACATTTGCACCCGAGAACGGCGCATGGGGACGCGCGGGATGTACAAAGGTGCGGCTGGATTCGGCCGATGAAGACACGCTTGGAGAAGCGATGACACTGGCCTGGCAGAACACAGCCGTGAAGCGCGCTGCCCCACGGCCGAAACCCAAACGACCAACCAGAATGTCTCGAAAACGATGATGCGACGCCTGCGTGAACGCAACGAGTGGAAGTTCTTCGCTGTTCTGCCGAAGGCCGACCGGCCTCTCGCCATGGTCTGGTGGGCGATTCTCATGCTCAGAGGTGTGATGCCGGTGCTGTTCGCCATCGCCATGGGTGTGCTCGTTCGAAGCGTCCAGCAGGGTGACAGCCTGACTGGTCCATTGATCTTCGCCGGTGCCGTGTTCGTTTTGCTTCAGGTTCTCGCGCCGATCCACGTGGCGGTAGGCGCCAATCTCGGAGACCGCACGGCGGCGTGGCTCTACGACCGGCTAACTGAAGCGTGTGTTCGCCCGCCGGGGATGGGACATCTGGAGGATCCCAAGCTGACGGGTGATCTCAGTGTTGCTCGGGATTTCGATCTCGGCATGATGGGACCGCCGCTCTCGATCTCGATGGACTTCATCGCCGGGGGCCTGGTCGAGATGATTGGTGGCCTGGCGTCAACAGCCGTGCTCGCGTGGTATGCCTGGTGGGCGCCAATCGTGCTTGCGGGCGCCTGGCTGGCGACACACTGGTTACTGCGTGAGAGCGCGATCTGGCGCGACCGGAACACCGATGAGGTGCGCGCTGCGCAGCGCGATTCGGATTATGCATACCGCCTTGCCGTCGATCCGCCCGCTGCCAAGGAGTTGCGGTTGTTCGGCCTTGTTGGCTGGGTCATCGAGCGTTTCGTTGCCAGGCGCACACGCCTGCACCAGCTTCAGTACGAAGCCACTCGCCTTCGTGAAAGACCTGTCGTGTGGAGTCTCCTGCTTGTGGTGAGCGCGAACGTTGCCGTGTTCTGGTCGCTCGCAAACGCGGCCATCGCCGGGCGCCTCGATCCGGGAGCCGTTGTCGTGTTTGCTCAGTGCGCCATGGGCACGGCAATGATCGCATTCGGCGGGCTCAACTGGGCGCTGGATTGGGCGGCTTCGCCGGTTGCGGCCGTACTTCGTCTGGACCCTGCCATGAGGGCTGCCGGCGCGCTCACCTCGGGTACTCGGAGCGCCGAAGGACTGCCCCGAAAGTCGATCCGGTTCCGCGACGTCACGTTCGCGTACCCGAGTGGTGGTGCGGCGCCGGTGCTCAAGAAATTCGATCTCACGATTCCCGCAGGATCGTCACTCGCTATCGTCGGCAGAAACGGTGCCGGCAAGACGACGCTCGCCAAGCTGCTGTGCCGGCTCTATGATCCGCAGTCCGGCGCGATTGAGGTTGATGGTGTCGATATTCGCAACCTGGAGGTCGACAATTGGCGATCGCGTGTTACTGCCGTGTTTCAGGATTTCATCAAGTTCGAGTTACCGCTGCGCGACAACGTTGCTCCCCAGGGTGCTCCGGACGATAAAGTGCTCGCTGCGCTCGACTCGGCCGGAGCCGCCGGGCTTGCCAATCTGGACACCGTGCTCGCACGCGGCTACGAACGCGGAACCGATCTGTCCGGGGGGCAGTGGCAACGGATAGCATTGGCGCGGGCGCTGTGTGCCGTGCGGCTCGGGGCGGGCGTCGTTCTTCTCGACGAGCCGACCGCCCAGCTTGACGTGCGCGGCGAGGCCGAGATTTTCGATCGCATCCTGACTGCCACGCGCCATTGCACAACGATCCTCATCTCGCACCGCTTTTCAACTGTCCGGCATGCCGATCGCATCTGCGTTCTCGAGGACGGTGCGGTCGTCGAGCACGGCACGCACGATGAGCTCATGGCCCTCGGCGGCCGCTACCGCACCATGTTCGACCTGCAGGCCCAGCGGTTCAACGCCGCGGAGGACGAGGAGGGGCAGACATATGACGTCCTCGCGTAAGCCTGGCGCTCCCTCGAATGAGCTGCCGCCCGGCCTGTCTTCGATCTGGCGGCTGTGCAAGCTCGGCTACCGCCACGAGCCGGGACTCTTGATGGCCGCGTTCCTGATGTCCCTCTTCGCGGCGTTGCCCGACTCGCTGGTCGCTGTCTGGCTCAAAGTGCTCGCTGACGGCATGCTCCAGCAAGATCGCAGGCGTGTGTTCGCGGCAGCAATGGGCCTTAGCGTTTCCGCTGCCGGCACTTGGTTTCTGCGAACAGTGAGCACGCGCGTGCAGCGTCGTTTCCGCGACAAGGTCACGATTGCTCTCGAGTCGCACGTTGCAAGGCTCCAGGCGTCGGCCGCGACGATCGCGCACCACGAGCGCCCTGAATACCTGGATCGGCTTGCCATGTTGCGCAACCAGGTGTTCGTGCTCGACCACATGTACATGTCGGTGTTCTCGACCTGCGCCTGGATCCTGCGTCTCGGCATCACCGCCGCCCTGCTCGTTTCCATTCATCCCGCGCTGATCCTGCTGACCGTGTTCGCTCTGCCGACCGTATGGACATCGGCATGGCGCCCTGCGGTCGAGCGCATCGCATGGGAGAGCCGCGCATCGGCGCACCGCCTCGCTCGACATCTGTTCACCACGGCCACTACCGCCGCTCCAGGCAAGGAGGTCCGCGTCACCGGGATCGGCTCGCGGCTGGTCAGCGATCGCCGCGGCGCGTGGGAATGGTGGTACAGGGGCGTGTCGAAGGCGCGGTGGGATTCCGCCGTCTGGCATGCGCTCGCATGGGCCGTCTTCGGCAGCGCTTACGTGGGGGCGGTGGTATTCGTTTCGGTCGGACTGCGGGCGCCGGTGGGCGACGTCCTTCTGGTCCTGGCCGCCGGGGGGCGGCTGTCGGCGTATATCGGCGGTGCAGTCGGTGAGATCGGTTTCCTGCGCAGCATCTGGATTGATGGAGCCAAGCGTCTCGCCTGGCTCGAGGACTACGTTGCCTCGTTGACGGCGTCGGCCGACTTGCCCGTGCCGGGGCGCCTGACCGAAGGCATACGCCTCGAGAACGTTTCCTTCGCCTATCCCGGCACCGAAAGACTGGTGCTCGAGAACGTATCCCTCAAGCTTCCGGCCGGAACGGTCGTCGCCATCGTCGGCGAAAACGGGGCCGGAAAGACCACGCTTGTGAAGCTGCTCAGCAAGTTCTACGAGCCCTCATCGGGCGCAATCTATGTTGACGGCCAGCCGCTGGCTCGGATGCCCGCCGACGACTGGCGCCAGCGTCTGGCCGGCGCGTTCCAGGATTTCTTTCGGTTCGAGCTCCGCGCTCTTCACAGCATCGGTCTGGGCGACGTGCCGCGCCGCGACGATAAGCCTGCCGTCACTGTGGCGGTCGATCGTGCCGGGGCCGGCGATGTTGTCTCACGTTTCGCCGCGGGCCTCGATACGCAGCTCGGTCCGACGTGGCCCGAGGGTGTCGAGGTTTCGTTTGGTCAGTGGCAGAAGATTGCGCTGGCGCGCGGCTTCATGCGCGATGAC
>Ga0137407_10002940_pt1 | contig 11300 bp, 7 predicted proteins | sample CZOMad2_2_16fung_FD_108410 | JGI IMG/M metagenome (GOLD analysis project Ga0137407, IMG submission 108410) | Vadose zone soil fungal communities from Angelo Coast Range Reserve, California, USA - CZOMad2_2_16fungal (Illumina Assembly) | ecosystem: Environmental > Terrestrial > Soil > Vadose zone...
CTCGCGGGAAGCGCGCGCTCGGCGGGATCGACGACGACGCGCAGAATCGCGAACGGCAGACCGGCGGCCGCCACGGCGTGGCTCTCCATGTCGACGATGACGGCGCCCGTGCGCCCCGCCAGCGCTTGCTTCGCGGCCGCCGTCGCCACCGCCTGATCGGCGCCCGCGACGAGACCCGCCACCCATCTGCAATCGGCTTCATCCAGGGCCGCGCAGAGGCGTTGGGCCAGTGCGTCGTCGGTCTCGCGCATCGCGCCATCGATCGCGATGACGCCGGCGCCGACGATGATGTCGCCCGGCCGCAAGGATGGATCGAGGCCGCCGGCGAATCCGAAGCTGAGGAGGACCTTCGCACCGCGGGCGATGAGGCCGGCCGCGCCCTGCGCGGCGCGTAGGGGCTGGGCGCCCGCGCAAGCCAGGAGCGGCGTCGCCTTGCCGAGGACTCGCTTCAGGATCGCCGCTTCCTGCGGCAGCCCGACCACGACGCCGAGACGCCCGGGGGGCCTCCCTACATCCCCCATGCCACTTCGCGCGAGTTGCCGCGCAGGAGGTTGCGGTAGCGCGCCAGCGCCCACACCGGGAAGTAGGCACTGTAGCCGTGATAGCGCAGGTAGAAGACGCGCGGGAAGCCGACCGCCGTGTACGAATCCTCGTGCCATTTGGTGCCGGTGCGCGGCGCCTGCAGCAGGTACTCGATGCCGCGCTTGACGGCGGCGCTCTCGACTTCGCCGACGCTCATCAGCCCGAGTACGGCCCAGGCCGTCTGCGAGGGTGTGCTCTCGCGCACGAAGTCCTTGCGCCCCTTCCAGTAGGTCTCGCCGCCTTCGCCCCAGCCGCCGTCGGGCTGCTGGAACCCCTTCAGCCATGCCACGGCCTTGCGGATGTGCGGGGCCATCGGATCCTCGCCGCAGGCGTTGAAGGCGCACAGCGCCGACCAGGTGCCGTAGATATAGTTCGTGCCCCAGCGCCCGAACCAGGAACCGTCAGTCTCCTGCTCCTGGCGCAGATAGTCGAGGCCGCGCGCCACCACCGGATGATCGCGCGCGAAGCCGGCCTGGCCCAGGAAGCTCAGGCAGCGCGCACTCACATCGACCGTCGGCGGATCGAGCAGGGCGCCGTGATCGGCGAAGGGGATGTGGTTCAGGTAGTCGTGCGTGTTGTCGGCATCGAAGGAGCCCCAGCCGCCGTTCTTGCTCTGCATGCCCACGATCCACTCGATCGCGCGATCGATGGACTCGCGCACCTTGGGGTCGGTATCCGCGAGTCCGCTGCGCAGCAGCGCCATGCCCGCCACGGCCGTGTCGTCGACGTCGGGATAGAAATCGTTCCAGTACTGGAAGGCCCAGCCGCCCGGGCGCAGGCCCGGCCGCTCGACCGCCCAGTCGCCGGCCACCTGGAGGATCTGCCGTTCGAGCAGCCAGTCGGCGGCCCGTCGCATCGATGGCTCGTCGCCCTCAGCGCCGGCTTCCATCAGCCCGTGCATGGCCAGCACGGTGTCCCAGATCGGCGACAGGCAGGGCTGGCAGTAGCCCCAGTCGTTCTTCAGCACCAGCAGCTTCTTCACCGACCGCATGACGATGGCGCGCTGCGGATGGTCGGGTGGGTAGCCGAGCGCTTGATAGGCCATCACCGCGTTGGCCATGGCCGGAAAGATGCCGCCGAGGCCATCCTCGCCGTTGAGCCGCGCGTCCATGAAGGCGAGCGCCCATTCGAGTGCCCGCTTGCGCGGATTGGTGAGGAACCACGGCTCGCACAAGCGCAGCGCCTTGTCGATGGCGAGGAACGCCCGGCCCCAGACGCTGCCGGTGGCATTGACCATGTAGTGGCGTTCGCGCTCGGGCGGCGTCACGAAGAGTTCGCGGATGTCGATGCCGCGTGGGTTGGCGGCGCGCGGCTTCAGCGCCATCAGGATCAGCAGCGGCACGATCACCACGCGCGACCAGTAGGAAACCTTGCTGAGGTGGAACGGCGCCCACTTCGGCAGCAGCAGGATCTCCAGCGGCATGACCGGCACCGCCCGCCAGGGCACCTGGCCGAAGAGGGCCAGGGCCGAGCGCGTGAACACGTTCGCCTTCGCCGCGCCGCCATGGGCGAGGATGGCTTCGCGCGCCCGCAGCATGTGCGGCGCTCCCGGATCGTCGCCCGTCAGCTTCAGCGCGTAGTAGGCCTTGACGGACGTGCTGATGTTGAACTCGCCGCCATGGAACAGCGGCCAGCCGCCATGATCGGCCTGGGTGGCCCGCAGATAGACGGCCAGCTTGCGCTCGACGTCGTCATCGATGATGTCGAGGAAATGTTCGAGCAGGATGTACTCGGCCGGGATGGTGACGTCGGCTTCCAGCTCGAAGCACCACTCGCCCTCGGCGTTCTGCAGCGATTCCAGGTCGGCGGCCGTCTCGGCGACGACGCGGTCGACCTCGTCGAGACTGTCGTCTCGCCGGGGCGGTGCCATTTCCCGAAGGGCTTGTGCAGGATTGCCGAGCATGCTCACAAGACAACGTTCGACGCTGCCGGCTGCCGCTGCGGCGACCGGGTTCCCGCCATAGGTACGCCAGCCGACGACCGCTGGGCAAGGACCAAGCGCGCGGCCGTCCGGCCCGACCGCAGGGCCCCCTCGATGGTCGCGGGCAGGCCGGTCGCGGTCCAGTCGCCGGCCAGGAACAGGTTGAAATAGCTGGTCTTGGCGGCCGGCCGGCGCGCCACCTCGGACGGCGTCTGGGCAAAGGTGGCGGTCTTCTCCTTGACGATGCGGTAGGGCGGCAGGGGCTCGGCCGGCGCGTCGACCGCCCGCGCCACGTCGGCCCAGATGCGGGCCGCGATCTCCTCCGCCGGCAGGTCGACGATGGCCTCGGCCGCGCTCACCGTGGCCGACACGACGTCGTCGCGGAAGAACAGCCAGTGCGCCGTGCCGTTGAGGAGCGCCAGGAAATGCAGGCCGTCGCGCAGCGGCACCGTCGCCGGCAGCCGGAAATGCGCATTGACGATTGCGCGGCTGCCCTCCGGCACGGTGACGTCAGGCAGCAGGAGGCCCGCGACGCGGTGCGGCACGGCCAGCACGACGGTGTCTCCTTCGGCCAGCGCCACGTCATGCCCGATGAACGACAGCCCGACCACCGTATGCCCGCGCAGCTCGAACTCGCGCAGGCGATGGGTGAAGGCGATGTCGACTCCGAGTTCGCCCAGCCGCCGCACCGCCGGATCGACCAGGCTCATGGAGAGTCCCTGGCGCGCGATCAGCGGGTGACAGGCCCGCCCGCCGCGCCCGAAGGTCTCGAGGATCACCGGCCATAGCAGCTTGGCCGCGCCCTCTTCGGCCGAGGCATTGAGCACGGCGACGGCGATCGGTTCGATCAACGATGCGAACAGCGGATGGGCGCCATCAATGACGTCGCTCACCCGGGTATTGGCCTTCGCCCGCGCGAAGCGCAGCAGGGCGAGATAGTCGACCAACCGAGTGCCGGGAATGCGCTTCGCGGCGTCGAATGCCCACCAGGGCATGCGCCCTTCGTTGAGGCTCAGCGTCCATCGGCGTCCGTTGGCAACGTCGAGGAACGGAAACGCCGCCCGCCCCGGATCGATCATGCTGCCGTCGGCGCCGGTCACCCGCAGGTGCTTGGCAACGGCGTGATTGCCGCTGAACACCAGGTGGTTGCCGTTGTCGATCCAGCGCTCGAGTTGCTGGTCGTAGTAGGAGCGGCAGCGCCCGCCGGCGTGGCCGGTCGCCTCGTAGAGCCGCACGGTCGCACCGCTCTCCGCCAGCCGCAACGCGCAGCTGAGGCCGGCCAGCCCGGCGCCGATCACATGGACGGTGGCCATGAAGCTAGAGCAGCCCGTGGCGCAGGATCAGCCAGAGCTTCACGGCCTTCGACAGCTTGACCGGTTCCGCGATCCGCGTGAAGCCGCGCTGCCGCAGCCGCTGCAGCAGCTGCCGATAGACGACCAGGATGATGCGCGCCGGGCGCAGCGGGCGTCTCGGCATCGCGCCGAGCAGCGCCATCGCCTCGTCGAAGCGCCGCTCGGCGACGACGACCAGATCGTTGCAGGCGCCGGCGAGCCCAGGATGGCGCAGCGCGGCATGCGGCGTGTCGACGGGCACGCCATGCTTCTCCAGCAGCTCGCGCGGCAGATAGAGCCGTCCGAGGTCGGCATCCTCGGCCAGGTCGCGCAGCACGTTGGTGAGCTGCACGGCTTCGCCGAGCGCGTGCGCCAGCTCGCGGCGGCCCTCGCGCGGCGCGCCGAAGATGCGCACCGACAGCAACCCGACGGCGCCGGCCACGCGGCTGCAATAGAGCTCGAGATCTGCCAGGGGCGGCGCGATCAGGCCGCCGCGGGCGTCGGTCTCCATGCCGTCGATCATGGCGTGGAAATCCTCGCGCGCGAGATCGAAGCGGCGGATCGGCTCGATCAGCGCGCGCGCGATAGGGTCGCGAGCGTCGCCGGCATAGAGGCGATCAATCTCCTCGCGCCAGCCCTGCAGCTGGCGCAGCTTGGCCGCCTCGGGCAGGTCGCCGTCGGCGATGTCGTCTACCACCCGGCAGAACGCGTAGACCGCGAACATCGCCTGCCGCTTCTCGGCCGGCAGCAGCCGCATGGCCCAATAGAACGACGTCTTCGCCTTGACGACGACGTCCTCGACCAGGTGCTGGTCGGCGGCAACCTGCTCGGACTGAACTGCCATCTGCTGGCTCATCGCTGGCCGGTCCCCGGCTGGGCTTAATGCCGTGCGTCCTTCGACAAGCTCAGGATGAGGGACATTCTTGGTGCCACCAACACTCTCCCTCATCCTGAGCTTGTCGAAGGACGCACGGCGCTATTGCAGCGCGCTCTACGCCCGCGAGGCCGCGAATTCCTGGTCGACCTGTCCCAGCGCGGTCAAGGCGGTGGCCACGATGTGCTTGGCGTTGAGGCCGGCCTCGTCGTACTGGCTCTGCGGCTTGTCGTGATCGATGAAATGGTCGGGCAGGATCATCGAGCGCACCTTCAGCCCGCGATCGAGCAGGCCCGCGGTCGCCAGATATTGCAGCACATGCGCCCCGAAGCCGCCGATGGCGCCTTCCTCGACCGTGATGAACACCTCATGCTCGGCCGCCAGCCGGCGCACCAGCTCGGTGTCCAGCGGCTTGACGAAGCGCGCATCGGCCACTGTGGTCGAGAGTCCACGCGCGCCCAGCACGTCGGCGGCCTTGAGGCATTCGGCCAGCCGCGTCCCGAAACTCAGGAGCGCCACTGCGGTGCCCTCGCGGACCACGCGCCCCTTGCCGATCGCGAGCGGCACGCCCTCGGCCGGCAGCTTCAGGCCGATGCCCTCGCCGCGCGGATAGCGGAACGCGCTCGGGCGGTCGTCGATAATCTGCGCCGTCGCCATCATATGCACGAGTTCCACCTCGTCGGCGGCCGCCATGATCACGAAGCCCGGCAGGCAGCCGAGATAGGTGACGTCGTAAGAGCCGGCGTGGGTCGCCCCGTCGGCGCCCACCAGCCCGGCGCGATCGATGGCGAAGCGCACCGGCAGCTGCTGGATCGCCACGTCATGCACGACCTGGTCGTAGGCGCGCTGCAGGAAGGTGGAATAGATCGCGGCAAAGGGTCGCATGCCCTCGGTCGCCAGCCCGGCCGCGAAGGTCACGGCATGCTGCTCGGCGATGCCGACGTCGAAGCAGCGCTTGGGGAACTTCTCGGCGAACTTGTCGAGCCCGGTACCCGACGGCATGGCGGCGTTGATGGCGACGATCTTCTCGTCCTTCTCCGCCATCTTCATGAGCGTGTCCGAGAACACCTTGGTGTAGCTCGGCGCCGCCGCCGGCGTCTTCACCTGCGTGCCCGTGACGACGTCGAACTTGCTGACGCCGTGATACTTGTCTGCCGCCTTCTCGGCCGGCCCGTAGCCGTGGCCCTTCTGGGTGATGAGATGCACGAGCACCGGCCCGTAATCGTCGGAGTCCCGCAGGTTGCGCAGCACCGGCACGACATGGTCGAGATTGTGGCCGTCGATCGGGCCGACGTAATAGAAGCCCAGCTCCTCGAACAGCGTCCCGCCCATCACCATGGTGCGGGCCATGCTCTCGGCCCGCTCGGCGGTATGGCTGATGGCGCGCGGCAGCTTGCTGAAGGTCTGGCGCGCCAGCTCGCGCAGCGAGCGGAACTGCCGCGACGACAGCAGGCGCGACAGATAGGCGCTCATGGCGCCTACCGGCGGCGCGATGGACATGTCGTTGTCGTTGAGCACGACGATGAGGCGCGAATTCATGGCGCCCGCGTTGTTCATGGCCTCATAGGCCATGCCGGCGCTCATGGCGCCGTCGCCGATCACGGCGACCACATGGTTCTTGCCGCCGGAGAGATCGCGCGCCACCGCCATGCCGAGGCCAGCCGAGATGGAGGTCGAGCTGTGGGCCGCCCCGAACGGGTCGTACTCGCTCTCGACCCGGCGGGTGAAGCCGGAGAGGCCGCCGCCCTGGCGCAAGGACAGCATGCGGTCGCGCCGCCCGGTCAGCATCTTGTGGATGTAGGCCTGGTGGCTGACGTCCCAGATCAGGCGGTCGCGCGGCGTATCGAACAGATGGTGCAACGCCACCGTCAGTTCGACCACGCCCAGGCTGGCGCCCAGGTGGCCGCCGGTCACCGATACGATCTCGACAAGATCGCGGCGCAGCTCGTCGGCCAGTTGTTTCAATTGCTCGATTGTGAAACCGCGGATGTCGGCAGGATCCTGAACCCGATCCAACAGCGTGTCCCGGTTATGCATATCCATCGCTGATGCCTTCAATTGTGATGGTTCGGGTCGGCAATCCCCCGCCGGCATCGCACCCGATCCGTCCCCTGATGCCCGACTCCGGAGAATACCCCGGGGATTTCATGAATGTGAAAGGATTTCGAGGGGGTGGGGTACCTTACGGTTCTGTAAGCCCGCTGGGCTCGAGCGGCCGCCTGCCGGTGTCAAGGCCACGGAGCAATTGACATGCGGATATCATAGGCATGAAATGGCCTAGATGTCAGACCAATTATCGCAGGGGCGGTCGCGCGCCCGTTCGCGCCGGCAGGTCGCCGGACCTAGCCGGTCGACGGCCGGCCTCCGGCCGCTGCAGCTCCCGGCCCGCGATACCGCCATTCTCGATGCCATCGCCGGCTTCATCCGCGCGCGCGGGCTGAACCCGGGCGACCGCCTGCCGCCCGAGCGCGAGCTGTGCGAGCGGCTGAAGGTGAGCCGGCCCACCCTGCGCGAGGCCCTGAAGCGCTGGGCCGCCCTTGGCATCCTCGATATGCGCGTCGGCAGCGGCACCTATCTGCGCGTGCCCGTGGCGCCTGGCGCCGTGCATTTCGCTGTCACCGTGCAGCTGGAGCATGCGCATCTGCAGCGTACGCTGGAACTGCGCCGCGCGCTCGAGGCCGAGGCCGCCGAGCTGGCCGCCCTGCGCGCCAGCGACGAGGCCATCGCCGAGATCCGCCGTCGGCTCAAGCATATGGAGCAGGTCCACCTGCGCCATGGTGACGCACCGGAGGAGGATTGGGAGTTTCACCTCGCGGTCTACCGCGCGGCCGGCAATCCGCTGTTCGTCCAGATCGTCGGCCAGCTGCATACTGCCCTGCACCGGTTCTGGGAGCACCCGTTCGGCAAGAGCGACTTCGCGCGCCGCACCTTCCCGATGCATCGCCAGCTCTACGAGGCGATCGCGGCCCGCGACCCCGTCGCCGCCCGCCGCGTGACGCTCGACATCATCCGCATCGTCGAGGAGGACCTGAGGGAGGCCGCTCGTGTCCGGCAACCCTGACGCCGCCCGCCCCGGCGCCTCCGCCGCGACCATCGTCGCCCATGACGACGCCTTTCCGTTCGGTGCCGTCGTGCCGCCGATCTTCCAGTCCTCGCTCTTCACCTTCGCCGACTATGACGAGCTGGCGGCGCGCTTCCGCGGCGAAGGGCGTCATCCCATCTATTCGCGCGTCGACAACCCGACCGCGGGCGAGTTCGAACGCAAGCTCGCCGCACTCGAGGGCGCCGAAGCCGCGCGCGGCTTCGCCAGCGGCATGGCCGCCATCAGCACGGTCATCCTCGGCCTCTGCCAGAGCGGCGACCGCATCGTGTGCGTGCGCCATGTCTATCCCGACAGCTACCGGCTGATGCGCCGGCTGCTGCCGCGCTTCGGCATCGCCGTCGAGTTTGTCGACGGCGGCGATCCCGTCGCCGTCGCCCGCGCCCTGCCGGGCGCCCGCCTGCTCTATCTCGAGAGCCCCAGCAGCTGGATCTTCGGCACGCAGGAGCTGGCGCGCCTCGCCGCGCTCGCGCGCTCGCACGCGGTCGTGACCGTCGTCGACAACAGCTGGGCCTCGCCGATCTTCCAACGCCCGCTCGATCACGGCATCGATCTCGTGCTGCACTCCGCCTCGAAATATCTGGGCGGCCACAGCGACGTCGTCGCCGGTGTCGTGGCCGGATCGCGCGAGCTCATCGCCGGACTCGATGAGACCGCATTTCCGTATCTCGGGGCCAAGCTGTCGCCGCTCGACGCCTGGCTGCTGGTGCGCGGCCTGCGCACGCTGCCCTTGCGCATGCGCCGCCATCATGAGAGCGGCCTCGCCGTCGCCGATCGCCTTGCCGGCCACCCGGCCGTCGTGCGCGTGCTGCATCCCGCCTTTTCCAACGAGCCCGGCCGCGCCACGCTCTCCGGCTGGTCCGGCCTATTCGCGATCGAGCTGCCGGAAACCGCGAGTATCCGCGCCTTCTGCGACGCGCTCCGCATGTTCAAGCTCGGCGTCAGCTGGGGCGGCCATGAGAGCCTGGCGTTTCCCGCCGAGGTCGGCCTGCAGCAGGCCGGCGGCATCAATTCGATGCGCGACTTCGGCGTATCGCCGCGGCTCGTGCGGCTTCACATCGGACTGGAGGAAGTCGAAGACTTGTGGGCCGATCTTCAGCAGGCCCTCGCTGCATCAGCAACAACGGAGAAAGGGAGGTAAGCCATGAAGAAACTGTTGTGTTCCGTCGCCCTGCTGGCCGGCCTGGTGGTCGGCCCGGCCTGGGCCGATACCAAGCTGCAACTCGTCGAGGTCATCACCAGCCCGCAGCGCACCGATCTCCTGAAGCAGCAGGTCGCCGGCTTCGAGCAGGCGAATCCCGGCGTCACCGTCGACATCGTTTCGCTGCCCTGGGGCCAGGCCTTCGAGAAGCTGCTGACGATGGTACAAGGCGGCCAGATCCCGGACGTGGTGGAGATGCCCGAGCGCTGGCTTTCGCTCTACGCCAGCAACGGCCAACTCGAGAGCCTGGAGCCCTGGCTCGCCAAGTGGGAAGACACCGGCCAGCTCACCGACCGCACGCTGCAGTTCGGCCGCGTGGTCAAGAACACCGCCTACATGATCCCCTACGGCTTCTACATCCGCGCCATGTTCTACAACAAGAAGCTGTTCGAACAGGCCGGTCTCTCCGGCCCGCCGCAGACGCTCGACGAGTTCATGACGGACGCGCAGAAGATCAGCGCCATCCCCGGCAAGTCCGGCTACTGCCTGCGCGGCAGCAAGGGCGGCTTCAGCGGCTGGTACATGTTCATGGCGACCATGAACGGCAAGGGTGACTGGTTCACCCAGGATGGCACCAGCACGTTCAACGAGCCCGGCGCGGTGAAGGGCTTCCAGTACCTGGTCGACCTCTACCAGAAGGGCTACGCGCCCAAGGACAGCGTGAACTGGGGCTTCAACGAGATCGTCTCCGGATTTTATTCCGGTACCTGCGCCATGCTCGACCAGGACCCGGACGCCCTCATCGCCATCGCCGAGAAGATGGACAAGAACGATTTCGCGGTCGCGCCCATGCCGCTTGGCCCCTCCGGCAAGTCGTTCCCGACCATCGGCTATGCCGGCTGGGCGATGTTCTCGGCCAGCCAGCACAAGGACGACGCCTGGAAGCTGATCGCGCACCTCTCCAATGCCAAATCGAATCTCGAATGGGCGAAGTTCGTGGGCGTCATTCCCACGCATAAGGGCGCGGACCAGGACCCGCACTTCACCGGCGAGAGCTATGCCGGCTGGTTCACTGAGCTGAACGATCCGAAATACCAGCTCACCGCCTATCCCTCCCATCTGGAGAAACTCGGCTATCTCTTCGACGTGATGTCGGTGGAGACCTCGCAGAAGGCCCTGCTGGGACAGATGACGGCGCAGGAGGTCGCGGACCAGTGGGCGAAATACCTCACCGACGCCCAGAAGGAATGGCTGGCCAAGAACAAGCCGTGATGGGCGCCACGTTGGCGCTAGGGAAACGCACACATCTTGCGAACTGACGCACGGCAGACCGACAGAGTCCCCTCTCCCCTTGTGGGAGAGGGGCAGGGTGAGGGGTCCGGCGCCGGCAGGCGCCGCCCACGAATCCGTTGCGTGCGAAGGCAGCCGCAATCGCGCAGCAGAGCGATCGAGGTCATTTCGCGCTGCCGCGCGAGTCCCCTCACCCTGTCCCTCTCCCACAAGGGGAGAGGGGACTCTGTAGGGCGGCCCTGCGTCAGTTTGGATTTCTGTGAATGCGCTAACGCTTTGGCGGTGGCGAGATGACCGCGGCCGTCGGCGCGGCTCCGGGGCGCGTCCGGAGCCGGCGCCGCGGCCGCCTCTCGGCGCGCCTCGAACCCTATCTCTATCTCAGCCCGGCGCTTCTGCTGCTGGCGCTCGTGATGTTCGTGCCGCTGCTGGTCGGGCTCTCCTACGCCTTCCGCAACATCCAGCTCTTCAATCCCTTCGCTGTCGGCTGGGTCGGCTTCGCGCATTTCGGCGAGCTGATTCACGATCCGGCCTTCTGGCACGCGCTGTTCGACACGGTCTGGTGGACCGGCGGCTCGCTCGTCTTCCAGTTCTCCCTCGGCCTGGTCCTGGCGCTCGCCCTGGCGCGGCCGTTCTTCGGCCGTCGTCTGGTGCAGGCGCTGGTGTTCGTGCCCTGGGCGGTGCCGACCTTCCTCTCCGGCCTGGCCTGGGCCTGGCTGTTCAATCCGGTGATCGGGCCGCTGCCGCACTGGCTGGCGGGCCTCGGGCTGATCTCCCAGCCCTTCAACATCCTCGCCGATCCCGCCATCGCCATGTGGGGCCCGATCGTCGCCAACGTCTGGTTCGGCATACCCTTCTTCGCGATCACGCTGCTGGCGGCGCTACAGGCGATCCCGCGCGAGCTTTACGAGGCGGCGGCGATCGACGGCGCCGATGCCTGGCAGCGCTTCACGCGCGTGACCTTGCCGCTGCTGGCGCCGACCATCGCCATCACCGTGCTGCTGCGCACGATCTGGATCGCCAACTTCGCCGACCTGATCTGGGTCATGACCAACGGCGGCCCC
>Ga0137407_10002942_pt1 | contig 11298 bp, 11 predicted proteins | sample CZOMad2_2_16fung_FD_108410 | JGI IMG/M metagenome (GOLD analysis project Ga0137407, IMG submission 108410) | Vadose zone soil fungal communities from Angelo Coast Range Reserve, California, USA - CZOMad2_2_16fungal (Illumina Assembly) | ecosystem: Environmental > Terrestrial > Soil > Vadose...
CCCACTCCGGTGCGTTCGCGCGCAACGACTACCGTGACGTAATCTCGCCCACGCTGGAAATCACGGTAGAGGACGGCAGCGATCAGTGCGGGGTAGCGAAGCGCCAGGCCCGGATAAGGATCGAGGCTCCAGCGCGAACCCAGGAACTCTCCGCCCAGGTCGCCGATCTTCGCAAGGAAATCAGCAACCGTCTGCGCGACGTCTTCCCGGTTGGAATTTCACAGAGCCAGCCCGCGGTGGCGCAGACGGTTACCTGGTTGAAGGAAGAATGCGGCCTGGATGATTCCGGCGCCGAGCAGGCGATTGAGTACGTCTTGCAAGGCCGCGCAGTGTTGGGTGATGTTCCCACCCAAGACACGATCATCGCGGAGCGCTTCTTCGACGAGGGCGGCGGAATGCAGCTGATCATCCACGCACCCTATGGCGGCAGGATCAACAAGGCCTGGGGTCTGGCGCTGCGTAAGCGTTTCTGCCGCAGCTTCAATTTTGAACTGCAGGCTGCGGCCACCGACAACGGTCTCAACATCGCTCTGGCCGAGCAACACAGCTTTCCCTTGGCCGACGTTTTTCATTTCCTCAACTCGGAGACGGTGCAACCGGTTCTCGAACAAGCCGCGCTTGATTCGCCCATCTTCGGAACCCGCTGGCGCTGGGACGCCAATCGCGCGCTCGCGTTGCTACGTTTTCAGAGCGGCAAAAAAGTTCCGCCACAGATTCAGCGTATGCGGTCCGATGATCTGCTGGCGTCGGTGTTTCCAGACGTGGCGGCCTGCCAGGAAAACATCGTGGGGGACATTCAGATTCCCGATCATCCGCTGGTGAAAGAAGTCATGAAGGACGTGCTCACCGAAGCCATGGATATCGACGGCCTCAGATCGCTGCTGCGTGGCATGCAGGAAGGACGCATCCGTTGCCTGGCGGTGGATACTCCCGTGCCGTCGCAATTCTCGCACGAGATTTTGAATGCGAATCCCTACGCCTACCTTGATGACGCGCCGCTCGAAGAGCGAAGAGCACGTGCCGTCGAAATGCGCCGCATCCTCCCAGAATCGGTGCTCGAGGAAGTGGGAAAGCTCGATCCAACCGCGATCGCCCAGGTCCGCGAAGAAGCCTGGCCGGATATGCGCGATGCCGATGAGCTGCATGATGTACTGCACACCTTGATCGCGCTGCCGGAAGCCATCACTGCCCATGTGGAGGCGGGCGACCCACCTGCCCAAACAGGTGCCGCGTCACTGAGTTTGGTCGGCTTATCTGAAACTGATGGCGTCGGTCGCGCATGGTTCGACTGGACAGCCGTCGGGAGTTCCAACCGCAATAGTGGCGCGAGCGAGTGGCCGACACATTTCAAGAGACTACTCGAACAAGGACGCGCCACTCGTGCCGAGCACGCTGGCGCAAGTTACTGGGTTGCGGCGGAGCGGGTAAAGACATTTTCGCGGCTCTTCCCTGATTCCGGGTTCGATCGACCTGTACCGGAGATTGAGACTACCCTGCCCGCACCCGAGGACGCCATGCTCGCCCTGGTCACCGGCTGGATGTCACATCTGGGTCCGATTACGGCTTCGCAACTCGGAGAACTGCTCGGGCTTCCTGCGGGAGAAATCGAAAAGGCGCTACTCCGCATGGAAGCCAGCGGCAGCGTCCTGCGAGGACAATTTACGGACAAGACCTCGCGGGCGGGGGCGCCCGCGCCACTCGAGCACGAGTGGTGCGAACGACGGTTGCTGGCGCGCATTCACCGCCTGACCGTGGCCACCCTGCGCCAGCAGATCGAGCCAGTGACCTCCGCTCAGTTCATGCGCTGGCTGTTGCGCTGGCAGCATGTTGCTCCGGGAACCCAGATGCAGGGAGAACGCGCCACACTCGATGTGCTGCGACAGTTGCAGGGTTTTGAGATTCCCGCCAGCGCATGGGAAAGGCACGTTCTTGGGCGGCGTATTTCAAATTACGATCCCAAGTGGCTCGACCAGCTTTGCCTTACCGGTGCCGTCGGTTGGGGGCGCTTGTCTCCGCATCCCGCCACGCTCGATGACACGGTCGCCGGAAAACGCCGGGTGATTCCGACCAGCGTGGCCCCAATTACATTCTTTGTGCGCGAGGAAGCCGACTGGATGACACCGCGTCGTCCAGCCTCCAGCAGCGCCGCCCCAGATCAGCCCGAAGCGCGAGGCCTAAGCGAAGTCGCGCGGCAGGTGCTGGACTTCCTGCGCCAGCGCGGCGCGTCGTTTTTTGCCGACATCGTGCGCGGCACAGACCGGCTCAAAGCCGAGGTGGAGACGGCACTGTGGGAGTTGGTCGCGGGCGGACTGATCACCGCCGATGGCTTCGACAATTTGCGCTCATTGATCGATCCCAAACGGCGCGCCGGGCAAGGCAACGGACGGATGTCACGCCCCCGACACAGCACCGGCAGATGGGCGGTCTTGTACACGGATCAAGCCGCAGATGGCAATCGTGCGGTCGAAGCCACTTGCTGGATGCTGCTCAAGCGCTACGGCATCGTCTTTCGCGACTTGCTGGCGCGCGAGACCAATCTCCCGAAGTGGCGGGAACTGCAAATGGCTTTCCGCCGCCTGGAAGATCGAGGCGAAATTCGCGGCGGCCGCTTCGTGGATGGTTTTCTGGGCGAACAGTTTGCGCTGCCGGTGGCGGTGGAGTCGTTGCGGGCAACCCGAAAAATGCCAAACACCGGAGCAATGATTGTGTTGTCGGCTGCCGATCCCCTCAATCTTGTGGGAATCCTGGTGCCGGGCGAACGGGTTCCCGCCATCTCGGGAAAGACGGTGACCTTCAACGAGGGCGTGGTGTTGCAGACAAATGTCTCACAAGATTCCGAACCCTTGGTTGCCATAGGCGGGTAGAAACATCCGGCTCAGAATTTCTGACGGAGAGAGGTTGGACCAGTTGTCAGTTGATAGTTCTTGGTCAGCCGTAGAAGAATTTACCGGGAACCCGATGAGGGGGTCCCTCGGATTCCCGGGTCGGCGCTACCCGGCAGAACTTCTGAAAGCGCTTCCCCCGTCGCTTTTTGCCAGACCGGCACCGCTCAACGTAAGTAGCACGTACTCCGCCATTGCTGGAACCGGTTGCCGAGATGTATAGACTCCACGTACCCTATTGATTAAATTAACCTTAGCTGCATCCCCGGGCACGGAGCTAGCGCTCCTCAGAGACCACAATCCTATCCGACCGGATAGTGCTCTATCTGTTCGGATAGTGGAACAGGATCATTTCCGCGACTCGAAAAGCCGGCAACTGTGATAAACGAGATGCACGAACGAGGCCCAAACCAGTGAAACCCAGACTTCAGGTAGCCGCCGGACCTTTGACCGATTCCACCTACTTTCTGACCGATGCCGAAATCAGGATTGGGCGAGATCCATCCAACTCGCTGGCCATCAGCGATCTCTCCCTGTCGCGACGTCACTGCGTGCTCAGCCGCGAGCAGGACAGTTACAAGATTTGCGACCTCGACAGCCGCAATGGAACGTTCGTAAACGGAGGGGCGGTGTCGGAGGCAAGTCTATGTCACGGCGACCGAATCTCGGTGGGCGAATCTGTCTTTGTGTTTCTGGACAAAGATGAAGACCCCGATGAAGCAATCGTGGCCGCCGTGGAGTTCGACGACGCCATCACCCAGGCAACCACGCAGATCCGCCCGCAGGACGTACTCTACCTTCAACCAGAACGGATCCTGAAACAATTGCCGGCAACTTCGCGGCTGGGACGGAATCTGAACGCACTGCTCAAGATCAGCCGCGTAGTTCATTCCATTTCTGACCTGAACCAGTTACAGAGGCAAATTCTGGAACTGATTTTTGAAGTGGTGCCGGCCGAGCGTGGCGCTATCCTGCTTGACGACACCGGCAACGAGAAGTTCTCCTCGCTGTTCGTCCATCCCAGGTCGGTCAAACGAGGGGAACCAGTGCGCGTGAGCCGCACCATCACACGCCAGGTGATGGAGCAAGGAGTCGCGATCTTAGGCGCGGACGTACCCGGTAGCGGAGGATTGAGCGGGGTGGAAAGCCTGGTCACCTTCCAGGTGCGATCCCTGTTGTGCGTGCCGCTGACGGTTTTTCAACGAGTAATCGGCTGCATCTATCTAGACACGACCAACCCGGTCACTCGTTTTGATCGGGACCATCTGGAACTCGTGGCCGGCATCGCCGGCATCTCGGCCGTCGCGCTGGAGAATGCACGGCGGCTGCTGTGGCTGGAGCAGGAAAACCTGCGCCTGGCGACGGAAATCAATCTTCAGCACAACATGGTTGGCGAAAGCAGTCCCATGAAGGAGGTGTACCGGTTCCTGTCCCGGGTGGCCCCGACCGATGCTACGGTGCTGGTGGGTGGCGAGAGCGGCACCGGAAAAGAGCTAGTGGCGCGGGCGATTCATCGCAACAGCCCGCGCACCAGCCGACCCTTTGTCGCCATCAACTGTGCCGCCATTCCTGAAGGTCTGCTGGAAAGCGAACTCTTCGGTTATGAAAGAGGCGCATTCACAGGCGCCCAGAGGCAAAAGAAGGGCCGGTTGGAGATGGCTGACGGAGGGGTAGTGTTTCTGGACGAGATTGGAGAAATGGCGCCGTCGCTGCAGGTCAAACTCCTTCGAGTTCTGCAAGAGCGCGAGTTCGAGCGGCTGGGCGGAGCCCGCCCCATCTCGGTAGACATCCGCTTGATCGCGGCCACCAACAAGGATCTGGCACACGCTGTCAAGGCGGGGACATTTCGCGAGGATCTCTATTACCGGCTGAACGTAGTGTCGGTGGTTGTGCCTCCGCTGCGTGAACGCCCCGAAGATGTTCCAATTCTGGCCGAATACTTTGTCTCTAAGTTTGCCGTCAAATGCAAAGTGAAGGCGAAGAAGATTTCTCCTGAAGCCATGTCCGGCCTGATGAATTACGACTGGCCCGGCAACGTGCGCGAACTTGAAAATGCCATCGAGCGCGCCCTGGTGTTAGGAGTATCCGATACGATCCGGCCCGAAGACCTTCCCGAGTCCGTTCTGGAGAAAGATCCCGCACCCGGAGTGCAGGAAGCGAGGTACCACCTGGCGGTCAAGCAATTGAAGAAACATCTGATCCTTACCGCTGTGGAGGAAGCTAGAGGCAATTACACGGAAGCAGCTCGCATCCTGGGAGTGCACGCGAACTACCTCCACCGCTTGGTCAGGAACCTGAACTTGCGAGCCCCAATTCGCTCTCTACCGATTCCGCGCAGCGGAACATCAAGAACCGTGGATGGCCGGCTGTAAGGGCTCGAAACCGGAAAACTGCAACCAGAACAAGCACGCGGAGACAACCGCCCGCAGCGATTTCAAGGTAGCTTCAGGGTCAACAGGGTGGCGGGATTTAGGTAGACGCCTTGCCAGCGTACGGCCAAATGCAGGTGGGGTCCCGTGGCTCGGCCTGTGCCTCCGCTCAACCCGATCTCCTGGCCACCTTCGACCCGCTCACCTGCCTTCACTTTGATCTCTGACAGGTGGAGGTACAGCGTCAGCAGTCCCTGCCCATGATCGAGCACCACGCAATTTCCTTCAAAATACAGCGGGCCCGCCAGCAAAACTCTGCCTGTGTTAGCGGCCAAAACCGGTGTGCCCTGCGGAACCGCGTAATCGAGCCCCTGATGCATGCTCTGAACTTTTCCGTTGAAGGTGCGCCGCGTGCCGAAAACATCGGAGACGCGTGCATCGACCGGCGGACGAAACTTCCCCAACCACTCCCGATCCGGATCGGTATGCCGGAACACGTCCTGCTTGACGGTTTTGTCCTGGTGAATGCGTTCCAGTTCCTGCTGGCTGGGCTCGGTGTATCGCTTGGCTACGCTCACTGCAACGCTTGGATACTTCGCTGCCCGGACGGCAACCTTTCGGGCAAAGGAGATTTCGGTTCCTCGGGAGGCAGTTCCCTTCAGTTCGAGAGGGTAGATCCCTGGACGAGTTTCCAGACTGATCCCGGCAATCCCGTACCAGGTCTTGCTGGCCGCGTCGTAGGTGAAGGAAACGTCATGTTCCAGCCATTTCGCTGAGAGCCCGGTCAGGCGCGCCGGTGGTGCGACCTGAAATAACACGGGAGATCCATTCACCAGCGGCTCCGGCTGCCAGTGAATGGCCCAGGCACTCGCTGCCCCACTTTTTGAAATTGCGGGCATGCTTTCACCCGCCGCGACTTGGAGCGCTCCGGGCATGAAGATGGCCAGCAGCAACATGGCGGACTCGTAGCGCGGGCGTCTCGCCAGCGGTCCCGAGGGCATCTTGCCCTCGCCGGTGCGGGCGGGACGCCTCCACGACAGCCGCCGGGACGGCGGCGCTACCTGAAAGGAATGGCTTTCGGAAAACGGCATCGCGATGGCGTCTCCTGTGCCTGTTGCACAATCAGAAAGCGATGGGACCAGCCTAGCACCGTGGCGGCACGGGAGTCACAAACCGCTAGGTGCGAACCCACGTAGGAACGATTACTGAAGCGCGACTATTTACTATTGATGAGGAATAAAATCCAACTGGACTTCAGTGGTCGTCGGGTGATCTGCAGGGACGTATTTCCACTGCTTGACCGCTACGGTGGCTGCATCCACCAGGACCGGGTTGCCCCCAATGGGAGTGACTTTGCCTACCGAACCATTAGGACTAATCGAAACCGACAGGCGTACCACCCCCCCGATTTCGTTCTGCCTCAATTCGCGCGGGTATTTCGGAGCCACCTTGTAGACCAGCTTGCGCGAACTTGGAGTATTTTGAGCCCTGATGGAAGAGGTTGATGCCAAAAGAAGAAAGACCACGAGCACCCCAAGCGCGCCGCAGCCGTGGCGCGCGGCTCCCATGAACTCCGATGCTTTTGGTTCGAGCACGTGAACTCAAATCCTGTGGCCAGACACTGACAAGCCGCTTTTGGAGGTTAAGAAGTTAGTCACACTCTGGCAAGTTACCGATGTAACGGTGTCCACGGAAGACGTTGCGGCCGGGTTGGGCTACCGGCTCGTTCGGCGGTCTGCGCTGGCGCGTAGATCGGTTTTAGCCGGCTGACGCAGCCTTGGTTCTGCCGGTTGTTCCCCGAGCACAGTCAATCTGGATGAGTCGCGCTTTCTGCCCTGCATCTTTTCTTTGTGTACCAGCTGGCTGTGTACTGGATGGCGCCTCGGGCGCCGTGCCCAGCCCGCTGCGTAATCGCTGGATACGGTTTATCGCCTTGTCAATCACGCGAGACAGGTCGGCACCGTAATCAGGCGCGCGGTCGTCGCGTAGACGCCGCTTCGCCTTTTCGGCAGAAAACCAGGTCGGATTTCGATTCAACTCCGGCGGGGGGACGAGCCGCAACACTTCACAAAGATGAGCCGAGACGGCCAGCTCGGTGGCGCGCCGCATGTGGCCACGCTTGCGTTGAACGTAGCGGGCAAACGAAGCTTCCTCCATCCGGCCATGAACTCCGGCTTCTTCGAAAGCCTCGAGCGCAGCAGCCTGGGCGTGGGTTAAACCCGGCTCGGCACTCCCCTTGGGGAAAATCCATCGTCCCTTGCGGGTCTGAACCAGCAGGAACTCAATGCCGCTGCCGCGGGCCCGGAAGCAAATCGCGGCCACCTGCTCGCACCGGCGCAGCTTACGCAATTGCGCCAATCTAAAAAACTTGGTGGAAGGGTTTTGGCCTTGGGATCGGTTGATGGTCGAAGACACTCCAGCGTGCATAGCAGCAGAGTGCACGATGCCTTCGGCTTCTGGCTAGAACCCAACTTGGTTCGGGCTGTGATTTCCGACGATTTCGCCCCTATCTGGCACGGCCTCCACTCCACACCAAGCGCACGCCGAAGGCACAAAGAAGGCCACCAAAGAAACGTTCCGCATGGACTTTTAGTTTCATGTAGGTCCGTTGAATAGCCGATGTTCCGAACAGCGTGGCTATGCTTCCATACCAAAGCGTTTCGTTGACGAAAACAACCAACAGCGCCGCCCATCGCACGCGTACAGGAGTGGCAGGGGCAAACACTGTCGTGAAGATGGTTCCGAAAAACACGATCACTTTGGGGTTGGAGAGACCAAGCAGCAGCCCTTTGCGAAATCCAACCGTGGGGGAACCGCCGCCACCAGCGGCAGGCACCGGCAGCGGATCTGCGGCGTGATGCCAGGTTGACCAACCTATCAAACAGAGATACAGGCCACCACCGATCTCGAGAAGACGGTAGATACTCGCTACCCGGGCCAATACGAGTTGCCATCCGAGAAGTGCGGCCGCAGCCCAAGTGAGAGAAGCGGCGACCGTACCGGCCGCTGCTGCCCAGGCAACCCTCCGCCTTGATGAGGCCGCAGTTTGAGTGATCAGTACAAAGGCAGGGCCAGGGCTGACAGCGGCTGCCAAGTTCAACGCGGCAACGGTTAGCAATGGATGGATCTCAGTCATCGGTATAGGCTAAGACTTGAGCAAACTATGGTGGCCGTTTGACTCCCGCATCGTTTCGATTTTCTCCACCCAGCGATGGTGGATTTCTCCGGGAAACGCGGTGTCTGGATAGACCAAAAACCGGTAGGCGCCGAATAGGGAGCGTCGACGCCCCGGAAGTATTGTTTCCGCGTTCCGTACCAGGCCCAAAGCTACTTCTTGTCCGGGCTCTTGACTTCGCTCTTGTTTTGGATCGAGAGCAGTTCGACCTCAAAGATCAGAGTGGAGTTGGGCCCGATCTCGGCGCCCGGTGCGCGTTCGCCGTAGGCAAGTTCTGCGGGGATGAAGAGTTGCCACTTCGATCCCACGGGCATGAGGGGGAGAGCCTCAGTCCATCCCTTGATAACACCACTTACGGGAAATGTCGTGGGCTGGCCGCGTTTGTAAGAACTGTCAAATTCCGTGCCGTTGATGAGCGTGCCCCGGTAGTTGCAGACAACCGTGTCAGTGGATGTGGGCTTCGGTCCTGTGCCCTGCGTCAGAATCTTATACTGCAGACCGCTGGGGAGAGTGACGACCCCGTCTTTACTCTTGTTCACCGCCAGGAATGCTTCTCCCTCTTTCTTGTTCGTCTCTCCTGCCGCCTGCATCTGTGCTTGCTGCTTCTGGCGCAGTTCGTTCTGTACTTCGGTGAGAGCCGCCTTGGCCTGGTCATCCGTCAGCAGCGTCTTGCCGCCGGCCAGAGAATCTTTCAAGCCCCGCAACAGAATGTTTGGGTCGACAGGCACGGACTGCCGGTGCAGGCTGGTCCCCAAATTCATCCCGAGGGCGTAGCTGAACTTGTCTTTTGGTGTGATCAGTGCCAGGGTGGTCGGGCTTTTGGCCACCGCTGCTTTATGGGTCGTGGCCCCGGGAGCTGAGTGAGTTTTCGCCGGCGGAGTTTGCTGCGCGTGGGCATAGGCATTCCCCATGAACAGCATTCCAGCCGTCAATAGATTTACTGCTATGCTTCTTGACATGATGAAAAGTTTTTGCATTTCTCCATTGTCCCATTGCTCTAAACGGTTCGGCAAACGGGACCTGATCCGCGAAGCGGTGTACGTCATGGAAGGACGAGTCGTCACGCTTCTTTAAATATGCTGTGCCCGGCACAACATAGCCACAATAGGAAGCAGGATTCATGGTTGCTATGAAATGGGCTCTTGCTTCTCTGCTTCTGATTTCTCCAATATTCGCAAATGGGCAGAATGCTCGGTTTTCGGCTGAAGGCGTGAGACGCTGGCGATGCAGAAATGCTGGATCGAATCGCGGGGGCGACTTTACCGTCGCGGATGAGTTTGGGCAACCCACCAGCAACCGCAATTAGATAATGTCCGCCATCGTTCCGAGAAGTCTTCCGCGGTCACCCGCAGCATCGAGAACCGGCAGTTTCAGTTCTATGGGGATCTCGCCCCGGTTACGGAAACCTACCACGCAGTCGGTGCAGCGGCACCGACGACTATCAGTCGACGGAGCTGTGGGTTCGGCGTGGTCAAGCATGGAAAGTCGTTCACCTGCATTTCTTGGCCTTGGCCAAAAAGCTCTAGACGAGCGGCTTGCCGCCTCAGCGCCGCTCATCGATCACGGGACGGCTTCGGATCGCTTTCTGCTTTCCTCCGTTCTAGCGGGAATCTCTCTGCGTACTTGCGGCTCGCGGGTCATGGACAGAGTATTTCTTTTTGGCCCCAACTCGCCGTCAGGAAGTGACCTTTGGAAACTTTATGTTGCCTTCGCTGCAATCGGGAGCTTGAACTCGGACACAAATCCGTGGCGGTGTATATGTTCGCGCAGACCGTGGGAATCAAGCCGCGGCAAAAATCGGCGGCGCAGCGGATATGTTTCTGTCCTCAATGCTCGGTCTCGCTGGCCATGGGGCCTCCCCCCGAGGGCGCGCTTAACCTTGCCGCATGGAACATGATCCGCGACCTAGTGGGCGCAGACCCAGCGCTGAACCAGGCGGCTTGGGAAAGCCTGCGAGGGATTGTCGGCTTGCTGCCTGCGGCCACCGGAACTGAGGGCAGCCCTCGTCGAGCCGCCGCTGCCGGGTACTTCGAGTTCTGATGTGGGGATCTTGGAGTGCGGAGGAGCAGGACGTCGCTTTGACCTCTCCCCACCGCGTGGCTTTACCTGATCCCATTCTGCGCGGCTGTCCATTTGGCTACTTACCCTCTGAGCAGGGTTGCAAAGAGTTCGGGACGAGTCGCTCTGATCCCCTTTTCCACATCCGCGCGAAGGGGGCAGCGAGTCTGAGCACCTCATCCGCTTTTATCGGACACTGACTCGGCAACATCGAGCTGCTGACATTGCGCTGCTTGCGAAAACCGTCCAAAGTGCAATGAGTTCTCTGCCGGTCCGGATCGCCTTCCCGATATGGCAGCAACGTCGACAAACACTCAACCTCCCCGATGCTTTGCCATCGATTTAGAACGCTCCACTGTGGTGGGTACCGGTTTCTTCTCGATTCCTTTGCGCCGGCGACCCAGAATGAGAGTATAAGGTGAGGCCGGGAGGTCCCCATGGCCAGAGCGACAGTTCAGGATTTGCTCATCGGCTTGGAGCGGGGCCGCTACCTCAATGGCACTTCCCTTCTTTTTATCTTGCTGATTGTGTGTGCCGCGTCGTCCGGGGAATCTGCGCGAAACTATGGGTTTCCGCAGGAGACTAGAAGGGCGCCGCTCACCGCTCCACGCGTTCCCCACTCCACAACTGAACCAATGCACAGGACAATTGCCTTCAACGCCAGGCTGAATCAGTCGTCCACACTTGCGCGAGCGTCCCCGCTGGGGCATCGACGGGGAGCAAGGAGTCCGCAAAGCCGGATCAGAGACAGAGCGGCGGCTGCATCTGGCTCCGGGAACGCAACTCCCCAATTTCTGGAAGGTCTTGAGTACTC
>Ga0137407_10002943_pt1 | contig 11295 bp, 11 predicted proteins | sample CZOMad2_2_16fung_FD_108410 | JGI IMG/M metagenome (GOLD analysis project Ga0137407, IMG submission 108410) | Vadose zone soil fungal communities from Angelo Coast Range Reserve, California, USA - CZOMad2_2_16fungal (Illumina Assembly) | ecosystem: Environmental > Terrestrial > Soil > Vadose...
ATATCGTGACCCTCTTCGAGCAGATGGGTGGCGAACGAGTGACGGAAGGTGTGGCAGGTGGCCCGCTTGGCAATGCCGGCGGCCCGCACCGCGTCCTTCACCGCACGTTGTAGGACGGATTCATGCAGGTGATGGCGGCGACGCTGGCCGGTCAGCCGGTCCACGTAGGTGCGCGTGGCTGGGAAGATCCACTGCCATCTCCACTCCCGGCCCGCGTTGGGATACTTGCGCGCGAGGGCCCACGGCAGCTCAACCCAACCGGCGCCCTGCCGCAGATCGGCCTGGTGCTGCTCGCGAGCCCCCGCCACGTGGCGGACCAGCTCGGCCTTCACCGCGGCCGGTAACATCGTCATCCGGTCCTTGCCGCCCTTGCCGTCCCGGACAACGATCTGGTTCGTTGTGAAGTCGACTTCCTGAATCCGCAGTCGACAGCACTCGAGCAGTCGAAGTCCCGTCCCATAGAGGATGATCGCCATCAGACGGGTGACGTCGTCGAGGCGCCCGAGTACGGCACGGACCTCCTCGCGCGTCAGGACGACGGGGAGCCGCTGCGGGCGCTTCGCGCGTACGAGGTCGTCGAGCCAGGGCAACTCGACGCCGAGCATGTGGCGGTACAGGAACAACAGGGCACTCAGGGCCTGGTTCTGCGTGGACGCCGCAACCTTGTCGCGGACCGCGAGCGCCGTCAGGAATTCGGTGACCTCGGGCGCGCCCATCTCCGCCGGATGGCGTTTGCCGTGGAAGAAGATGTACCGTTTGGTCCAGTGCACATACGCCTTCTCGGTACAACGGCTGAAATGGCGAGTCCGCACGGCGTCACGAACTCGGTCGAGGAGGCGGGGCGGGGACGCTGGACGCGGGCTGGACTCTCGGGCGACCGCGCCGTCGGGCGGCGCTGTCGGATACGGGCCCAGCGTGGGTGCCCCGCCAATCACGTCAAGAGCAGTGTAGAGCCCGGCCCTCGCTGAACGCAAGAATGTCCGAACTGATACGCCAGGCTGAACGCCTGAGCGCGCCCCGGCAGCGTTTTTTAGCCAGTCCCATTCCACAACCGCGAGGGAGGTGAACTCGACGGAAGAGTTTGGCGAAAACGCGACCATGACCAAACACGGGTTCGAGGACGTTCCACCCAAACCACCCGCCCGGCTAAGCGGCTAGCGCGATGCCGTCGACCTCGAACTTCAGGCGACCATTCCACCCACCGCGACATCCCCTTGCGGATGTGAACCCCGTGTCGCCGCAGTCGGCTTACCCAGCCTCCTGCAAGCAACTAGCAACCGTCCAAAAAGATTAGTCTTGCGACGGTAAGTCCCGCTTCGCCTAACTCACCGTCCCGCTTGTCGGACAGGTCGATTTATAGGTATTTGCGACAGGAGGGTGCACGTCTAGGAACCAAGTGGTTTGGGAACACCTCAAAGTCGCCTCGCGCGTGGTCGTCTTTTCGCGGTCTTCTCCACCCTACGGCAGACGGGGGATTTCTGAACGATGACCGGGCCACGGAGCGCGTCTCGGCTGGACGCGCCAGCCTGCCCGCGATCCTCGAGAGGGATTCGACCTGCGGGTGGACGCCCCGAGGCGCCCCGGCGGATCTCCGCGGTTCGGAAAGTAATCTCGAATCTCCCTGGAGCCGCCGCTGCGCCCGTTTTGCTCCCGTCTTCGCGGAGAAATACCTCCTCGCCTGGGCGGCATCTAACGACTAGGTGTTATTGCGGCTCCGCACTGGCGAAGCGCGCGCGGCGAGAAGCGGATAGCCCCCACGGGGGCGAAGAAGCGTGAAACACGGGCGAACCACGCGTCAGCAAACGTGTTAGAACGCTCCCTGCCCATGGAAAGCCTTCACAAAGGCTTGACACGTTGTCGGCGAAAAGGAGACGTGATGAGGCAGGCCGCGCGAAGGGCGGCAGTCTCCTCCTAACAATTCAGGAGGCCGCCGCTACTCTCTGGTCATTGCGTTGGACGAAGCTACCCGCAGGGGCGTGGTAAATTCGATGCCATATTGGACCGTTTCCCTAGCTACTGCGGTCGCCATTGGGGTCGCCGTTTCTAAATATGACCTTCTGGTGGACCGTCGCCGCTGGGGTGGTTGTCGCTTTTCTGGCATGGGCAGCGAACTTTTTCTATCGGTGGTTCCGTGAGCGGTTCAAGCACGACTTTCAACTGAGGGCTATTAAGAGCGACCTTGACGACTCCCTGACTTGGTGGGATCGCCGAGCCCATGCCGTAGTTACGACCGACGAGAATGAGATACGGGTGGAACTTGTCTTCCGTGAGCCGGTTACAGTATCAAGGATCAATGCGCGGTTCGTGCGTTACAAGTATCAGAGTGAGTATCCCTCGGACGACAGGGTGCCGAGCGATCTTATCGAGGTATTCGCAGTGCGCGACCACTACTGGGAAAATGGCACCTACGCAGCGCGGGGTAAATCGCCCGCTCAAGGCATTACGACCCAGGATGACGGGGAGGGCGGAATCGACTGTATTTATCATGGCCCCGTTCACTTTGTCGGGAGGGATCGCACATATCTTCGCGTCATTGCGGTCGCGAAGCAAAAATGGCAGGGGTATCTGAGCATTCGTCTCAACACGAATCACTACGCCCGGCTACGCGTTAGCGCTGACCCGACACCAAATTCGTAAACGGGCGCGCGGTCCGCCGGATAGGAAACACCTCATCTACTGAAACGCTCGTAACCGCTCTTTTCGCAGCGCCGAGACCTGATCAACTAGGTACGTAGCGACGGTAATCACGATGCCGGCAAAGGACAGTAATGTCCTCGCCACTCGGATATTCTTGTCGAAAAAATATTCCTTGATGGCAGGCGTCGGGTTGTAAACCAGTCGCGAGTAGACTACGCGACCATCCTGGCCGAGCAGTTGAAAGAAGGTGCTCGTGCCGAACGCCTCGATGCCGAGACCGCCAAGGCGAACAGCGGCAACCTGGCTCTTGTCCATCGGAGGCGCCTCGATTGTCGCAAACTCCAGGAGTTCTTTGAATCCCGGGTCTTGTCTGGCAAGACCCGTCCCAATGCGAGGATTTCTATACCCCGCCATCGCTGGCGCGTAGCTGGGCGCGAGGCTGTGACCGATCCACGAATCAGGCGAAGGAGCATCGACGAACACACCACAGATCGTTAGGAGGATCCCGAATGCAAACAGCGCATGTTTGATTAGGCGAGCGCGTTGTAATCGAGCAACGCTATGCAAAGTACTGGTCAACCATCGCCCCATGAGCGTTGATCCGATCGAGAGAGTAGTCGATTCGGAGTGGTCGCTGCGCACACCAGTTGAAGTAGGCGTGTAGATTTGCCTGCAACGCGGCCCAGATCGCTTGAACACCCGGGTCTCCAAACGTATCCCAGCGCCACCACTGCTCATGCAGAGGCTCCTGCCCAGCCGGTGCGAATGCCCGAGCCGATTCGTGTACGAATACGCCAAACGGCGGGGCGCCTGATTCCGAAAGGTGCGCTTGAACCATCGGCATCCCGAGCAAAATCGAATCCCGGTAACCGACGTTAGCTCCGAGAACGGGCGAGCAAGCCTGAGGAACAACATTGCCGTGGATCGAAGGCCCGAACGCCAGACCACCTTGCGCGAGGAAGCGAAAGCGATTCTCCGCTTCGGCACTAAACGTCTCCGCGAGAGCAGCAAACACAACACGCAGGAAATTCAGAATGTCATTCTTGCCGGCGGCCGCGGCGTAGAAGCCGTCCATAACCGGATAGATCCGAACATTCTGGTGCGGCGCTTGGAGCGCGGCGATATGCAGCTTGAATACGAAGTTCGCCGTAATGCTCAAAGAGCGTGACATGGACGCCTGAGTGCCCATGACATCGACCCATGCCACATACTCCTCGGTTGTCTGGGGAAGATGAGTGGCGTTGAAGAAGAGCGGCATCGGAGACCGATGATAGAGGTGCTTCGCGGCAAGTACAATCAGGCTAGCGGGACCGGGGGTCGAGATAACCGCGGGGCTGCTCTCCGGAGGCTGCTGGTGATGCTAGATGTTTATTTTGACGAGAGCGGGACGCAGACGGCCTCGGATGTCGTGGTGGTCGCCGGCTGGATCGCGACAGACGCGCAGTGGCACCGGTTCTCTCCGAAGTGGACCGGCATCCTAAAGGCGGCGCGCCTTGATCCGCCCGTCTTTCACGCAACGGACTATGAAGCCATTCGGTCCTGGCGACCCGAGAAGAAGATCCGAGTTCGTCAGCGGCTCATTACCACGATCCACAAGCGGACCCGAGGTTACACCGTTGCTGTCGTCCTAAAGAAGCCTTACGAGAAAGCCATGGCCGACGGCGTAACGCCTGGGATTCCCGTGGGCGCGTTCGCGGTTTTGGAAGCCCTAAAGAAGGTGCGTGACTGGCTGACGCGGCATGGGATGAAACACGATGTCGGCTATTTCTTCGAGAATCGTGCCGAGAATCGCGGCGAGGTCGAGAATCTCATGAGACATATCGAAAGCAGTCCAACGCTCCGCGAGCAATTTCGCTATGTAACATGGGGTTGGGTTCCCAAGACCGCCGCCCCCGCGCAAGCGGCCGACATGCTAGCGTACGAAGTTTGGAAAGAGTGCGTCAACGGACTCCTAGCCTCGCCGCGTAGATATCCGATGCGGCGTTCTCTCCACGCGCTGACGCATATGGTGCCCAATTTCACTTACTGCGACGAAAAGACTTGGGACGCCGAGCGCCGTCGTAAGGCCCAAGCCGTTTCTTCCGGCGGGATTTGGCCTTGATCTCCACGGGGCGTCACCCCTCTCAGATGTTTGCAGAAGTTGTGTCTCGCGTGGGTGCCCCGTCAGGGATTGTCAGGCTCCTCCCTGCTGAAACTGGTGGAAGGCCCTGATAAAGGCTTGACACCATGATGCGCGGTACGCGGCGGTGACCGATCAGATGCTGTGGGCGGCGCCGGAGGCGGTCAGCGGGAGCGAGCCGTTGCAGACACAGCGACTGCTTCCCGCAAAGACTTGACAACGGTTAAACCGGTACCCGGAATCCGCCTCATGTGGTTAAAGAATCTGTCGTCATTCGTTACCAGGACATTGGCCGTGGATGCTTGAATTGCATGCCACAGGTCATATCCATCACCGATCTCCGGAAGCCTTCCCGTTGAAACCTGTACATGGATCAACGACCAACGTCATGCCGACGATTAATCTGACCGCTCGGACGAGCAGCAGACCGTCCAGACCGCGCTTACGGCAGGCGTCGACGAGTCCGGCCGGCCCGAAAGCGCGCTCCGCCCCGGCTGCATAGTCCTCGGCCCAGCCGAGCGAGCCGACTTCGAAGAATTCATCGAATGGAAGAGCCCGCAACTCGTCAGGCCGGTATCGGGAGTTGAGCTCAGCCAGTGACTTTTCACGTCCCTCGGACATGCCCGTGAGAATGCTCTCTTTTTGGACCCGGACGCCATCGAGGATCTCGTCGATCATCCGGTTGAAATTGCCGCTGCCGGTGGCGATCTTCTCAAAATTAGCAGCGAGTTCGAGTCGTCGTGGCCGTGGGAATAGCGGTGAGCCTGATTCTGAGGCGCCAGCCGCATATGCCTGGATCGCGCCCGCCAAGAGGTCCGAGGGCTGGTTCAGAAGCTTGTCGAAGCCGGCGAGGTTGCGAAAGATGTGGAGGCGACGCAAGGCCGCGGGCCGGTCCGACTTCCAGACACCGAGTGCCTCTTCGAGGTCGACGAGGCCTGCACGGACGACGAGCTCACCATTCTTCACCGCCGCTTCAGCATCTTTGACGTCGTCGGCTGGAATGGCGCCGCGCTCGATGTCGTTGTAGACGTTCGAGTCCAGGTACGCAGAAATCACGACGTCAAGCATGCGGGGCGATAGCGAGGCCGTCAAGCCGTGGCAGCAGAACGTGAAAGCCGCGCCAGCATCGACGATTCGCGCGACCCTTTCAAGGTCGCAAAGGGACTGCCGCGCGGCAGGCGCTGCGCCAGACGCTCCGCGAGCGGCCGTTGTGCGCACAGCGGTAGGGCAAACCGCCGTGATATTCTCTTCGGTTGGCATGGCTTGGATAGCGCCGCAGTATACGCGTGAGCAGGTCAATCGGGCCGGTAGGACCAGGATTGACCCAAACGCCACGGAGGATGCCCGCGAGACCGTCTTGGGCGTCATCAACAACTGGCGTTCCTCGCACAGCTTTCCTCTGAATTCCTTTCAGATGACGCTGCGCCACCGAGCACGGAACACTGACCCCCATGCGCTCATCGCTCAACGGCTGAAACGCCTACCCGCAATTGAAGCTAAGCTACGCCGCTCGGCGAAATGAAACTCTCGTCGATGCAAGACATTGGCGGTTGTCGCGCCGTTGTTCGCGCTGTATCCCGAGTCGAGGAACTAAATTAGCAAAGCTCTATAGACAGAGCAAATCCAAGAATCCGACCGGTAGGCACGAATTCGTTTCCGAAGACGACTACATTGCGAAGCCCAAGGAGGATGGCTACCGCGGTATCCACCTCGTCTATCGTTACCACAGCGAAGCTAAGAAGCATCAGCCGTATAACGGGCTCAAGATCGAGATTCAACTGAGATCGCGCCTCCAACACATTTGGGCGACCGCGGTCGAGACGGTGGGAACGTTCACTGGTCAAGCATTGAAGTCAGATATGGGCGAGCAGAAGTGGCTCCGCTTTTTTTCCCTCATGGGAAGCGTCATCGCCATGAGGGAAAACAGATCAATCGTTCCCGGTACTCCACTCAATCAAAAGGAGTTGGTCGCCGAACTACGCAAGCTTACGCAAGAACTCAAAGTGAGGCGGACCCTCGAAGCGTGGCGGTCGGCTGTCGTTCTGCCCACTACGGCTGATCCTGATGCGTATTACTTCCTTCTCCACCTTGACCCCGACGTGAAAAAGCTTCATGTCGCCGAATTCAAACTCGGCGAGTTGCTTCGCGCTCAAGAGGCATATGCGTCAGTGGAAAAGCTCGTTGAGAAACAGCCGGGAACGCAAGCGGTGCTAGTCTCCGTTGAAGACCTTTCTATGCTTCGACGGGCCTATCCAAACTACTTTCTCGATACCCGGGCTTTCCTGAATGAGGTGAGGCGGGCTATCGCGGATTAGGGCAACCGTGGACCCGCGCGAGCCGAAGGGGAAGTGAACGACGTGACGGCTCGTCGAGCCTCAGAAGTCAACTGGACCAGTCGCTTTTGAGACGCCCTGACCGAGATGATTTTGGCACCGAGGCGCGATCCGATGACGTCCGATTCACGCGCGGTTGTGTCCCATACACTTCGACTAGCCTGGTCACGGTAGGTAGATCATAGGGAAACGTATCCCGCGGCCCGAATTCCTCCAGCCGAACTCGAACAACGCGAAACCAACCAGCATCGTTTCCACTTGCCTCTTGCGTATTCCAGCTCACGAATAGGTCGTGCGAGCTCTTGAACCTCCCCACCAGGTTGTCCAATTCCTGAACTTGGAGGCAGCGGCGACGAACTACATACTCGTGTCTGTCAATCGCGCGACCACCCACAAGCGCCGAGACGAGCTCCATGACCGATTCTTGTTCCCCAGATGTTAGCCGAGGCCCGTCTCCTTTCTGTTTGTCTATGAGCCGTTCAGCGATGGCGCCCACGATCCAAGGAGCAAGCTTCGGCGCAGGGCCGCGACGAGCCCGAATCAAGGGGTCCGGTCGCGTTCTCACAGGTGAGACGTAGCCAGCGTTGTCGGCGCTCGGGACATCATCATCGACGGACCTCGGGTCTGTCACAACAAACACCTTCGATGGCGTGTCTTCCCATTCTGGCGCAAGCACCCGCTGAGTTTTCAGAAGCTTGCGAACCCTTGGGGCGAGGGCTTCGGTTACCAGCCAAGCGTGCTCGTGCAGAACGGGAAGTAGTCGGCTCTCGATCTGGGACAGAACTATCTCTGCATCACGTGGCCCCGATGTCCGCAGCCGGAACATCCACTCACAACCCAAAATCACAAAGCCCAGCAAAGACTCTTGCACACCGCTCTCCGCGAGCCTGACGATTTGCTTAGCGAGCAACTGATCGTCGATCTTGGTCCGATTCTCGACGGCGCCGCGCCACTCTCGAATCTTGGTAAGTGCCCAACCGAGCCCCTCATGGTCAATACGGTCCCCGTCGGAGCCTTTTGGGGAATTTGGGAGAGCCTTCCTGCCCGACATCCTCTTAACTCCTGATCGCTCCTACCAATTTCGCAGCAACGCGTTTCTCTGAAAAATACCCCTAATTCGATCTCGCGAAGGAAGAACTTTTCGCGCACCTTGACCAACATGAGCAGGACGATCACTCTCCTATTACCTGCGATTCGCTCGGCGATGCTCCTTCCGTTTCCCGACTCTCGTGGCGGCCTCATGAATCACCTGCGTTTGAAGGTCTTCCTACCCTGATTGCCGCGCGGCAGTAGCACGGTGACCTACCCCCAACCACGCTCGGTGACCCATGGCTAGCGAACAGAGATCCGCGATCTTGGCCTACCTCGCTAGAGTTCCCGACGCTTGTGCCGCGGATTTGGCAGACGCGCTTGGATTCTCACTGCCCGCCGCGGGCATGCACCTGCTGCGCTTGACACGTAGCGGCCTCGCACGGCGGACATTTGATCCTCGTCACGGCCGCTATTTTCACGAGATCACGGCCAAGGGGCGAGAGCGCCTGAAATTTCTCCAAGGAGGAATCGACTGATGCCTAGACGAATCAGCGTTCGTGGTCCTAACGAAGACCATTCGGGTGCCAGCGATGAGTCACGTCGCCTGTGGGTCGCCAAGTGGAAGGCGTCGGCTGTAGCGCAGATGCCCGCCGACACGCCGCTCGAGGTCAAGGTGCAGCTCCGCGCGGATGTCGACCGGGCCCTGGCTCGCTATCGTCCCGACGACGACGAGGCCGAGATCTCTGACATCGTGACGAGCGCGGTCGAGGAGGCGCGCACGCGACTCACAGCGAAGCTGACCGGGCAATTCCAAGAGGCCGGGCAAAAACTCGTAATCGCCCTGGCTTCGGTCTATCTCCGAGCCGCCTTGGCGAAGTTTGATCAGCGTCTCGTGGCCGCCATGCTTAAGCGGCCTGGATACTCTTCGGCGGCGCTCACGGCACGACTCCAGGGACATCTCAAGCACCGCCTGAAGGGCGATGAGGACCAGGGCGACGTCCAACGTCTTGTCGACGCCTGGGTCGTACGCAGATTGGTCGAGCAGCCGCCAGTGTCGGAGGGCCGTTTGCGCAGCGCGCTGGGGGCGGCCGGCGCTGTCGCGACCGCAGGGGTCGCCGCCTACCAGCTCCCGACCGTGAAGGCCGCGGTCGACCAGGGGCTCACGAAGGCGCACCGGCTCATTCAGCGCTGGTGGACCCCACCGCCACCCTCGGCGCCACCACCGCAAGGAACACCTGATGCCGCTCCTGACAATTAAGGAGGCGGCCGGTCTCCTCCGCGTCAAGGTGACCTGGCTGTACGAGCGCACCCGGACCAACGAGGTGCCACACGTCAAGCTCGGGAAGTACCTGCGGTTCGACCAGGATGAGCTCCTCGCCTGGACGCGGCAGTTCCGGCGCGACGGTCGTGGCCGCGGCGTTTCCCCTTGTCATGAGATTGTTCTTGATGAAAGAAAGCGCTCGCCCAAGGGATGACCGGTGGGCGAAAAGCCCAAAGGTCGTCGGCGTCAAGCACGCGTTTTCAATGACACCGCCGGACTGGGGTTCATCCGCTGCTCCCGTTTTGCTCCCACGTCCTTGCACTTCTCAATTGACGCGGTTCGCGATGTCCGCTATTCGTGACGCCGATGTACGGATCAACCCGCGAGATCAGAGGGTGCCGGCATGGCCTCCCGCAGAAAGGAGGTCATAAACTTGGGAGCCATCCGGAAACGCGGGAAGCACTATGCGATCACGTACTACGACGCGACGGGGAAGCGGAAGTGGGAAACCGTCGGGCCGAACCTTCAGGAGGCCCGACAGGTATTGGCGGACCGGATGTGGGAGCGGCGCAACGGCAAGTTCCGGCTGTCGCGCCCGAAGATCACGGTGGCGATCTTCGTCGCCAAGTGGCAGGAGGACTATCTGGCGGTTCGGCAACAACTTGGCCGCTTGAAGCCATCTACGGCCAGTTCGTATCAGAGCAATCTGGCCAAGCACGTCCTGCCGTTTTTCGGAGCGATGCAGCTGCGCGATGTCACCCTGCCCCATGTCCGCGAGTTCATCAAGACGCTGCTGGGCAAGGGCCTGGCGCCCAAGACCATCGGCAATGTGATCCTGATTCTCAAGGAGATGTCCAAGCACGCCGTCCAGTGGGGTTACCTCGACTCGAACCCGGTGCAGTACGTCGAGCTTCCACGCGGAGAGGAGACCGAGATGGACGTCCTCACCCTGGAGGAGATCCGGCGCCTGCTGGAGGCGCAAGAGGAGCCGCTCAAGACGCTGCTCCTCACCGCCGTGCTCACCGGGATGCGTCAAGGCGAGCTCTTTGGGCTGCAGTGGCCGGATGTCGACCTCGAGGGTCATCGGATTCATGTCCGCCGATCGCTGTGGCACGGCGAGCTCGGCACGCCAAAGTCCAGGCGCTCACGGCGCGCGATCGATCTGCCGCCGACGCTCGAGGACGCGTTGAAGTGTCTGTCAGCCCAGCGCCGGAGCGAGTTCGTGTTCTGCAGTCGGGACGGCACCCCGATGGATGCCGATAACTTCCGGCATCGGGAGTTCCCCAGGGCCCTACGGCGTGCGGGCCTGCGTCACATCCGGTTTCACGACCTACGCCATACGTACGCGAGTCTGCTGATCGCCCAGGGTGCGCATCCGAAGTACATCCAAGCGCAACTCGGGCATGCGTCGATTCAGACGACGCTCGACCGCTACGGGCACGTCATGCCGGAGATCCATCAGGCGGAAGCGCGGAAGCTCGATCGGCTCGTGTTCGGGAACGGGAGCGCGCCGCGGCCGAGCGAGTTGGCCGTCGTGGGCGTCGGGAGGCCAGCGAACGGGAGCAAAATGGGAGCAGAAACGACGAAGGAGTTAGCGACCTGATCGCTAACCCCTCGTCGTACTTGGTTGCGGGGGCTGGATTTGAACCAGCGACCTTTGGGTTATGAGGGGGATTTAGACCCTCACGCCAGCCAACGCCCACCAACGAAACCCAAGAGAAATGTGCCTTTCCGCTCCTCGGCTCTTGGGGCTTGTTGGAGGCGCTTGGGGCCCGTACTCGGAAAGAAGTCGGAGAGTGCAGCAGTGAACCGGCACAGGCGCCCCTTCTTGATCCGGGGAAACGGCCCTCCCTGGGGGCAGGAATGTCGATAGAGAGTGGATAGCAAGCCAGTACAGCCCTTAGGGCGCCTTC
>Ga0137407_10002947_pt1 | contig 11292 bp, 13 predicted proteins | sample CZOMad2_2_16fung_FD_108410 | JGI IMG/M metagenome (GOLD analysis project Ga0137407, IMG submission 108410) | Vadose zone soil fungal communities from Angelo Coast Range Reserve, California, USA - CZOMad2_2_16fungal (Illumina Assembly) | ecosystem: Environmental > Terrestrial > Soil > Vadose...
CGGCGCGGCGTCATTATAGCGGCCCGCGCCGTCTCAAGTCACGTTCCGCGCGGATCGCCGCGAGGAATTCACGGGTCGCCGCGGTGGGATCGGGCGCTCCGCAGACGGCCGAGATCACCGCCACGCCGTCGGCGCCGGCGCGGATCACCTCGGCGACGTTCTCACGGGTGATTCCGCCGATACCGATCAGGGGGGCCTTGGTCGCGGGCCGCACCGCGCGGATCAGCTCCGGCCCGACGAGCTCGAAATCGGGCTTGGTCTGCGTCGGGAACATCGAGCCGACCGCGATGTAGTCGGCGCCCTCCGACTGCGCCTCTCGCGCCTGGGCGACGCTGTGGGTCGAGCGACCCAGCACCATACCGGGCCGCAGGAGCGGACGGGCGGCGCGGACGGGCAGGTCATCCTGGCCGAGGTGAACGCCGTCGGCGCCGACGGCGATCGCCAGGTCGACCCGGTCGTTCACGATGAACGTCACGCCGGCCCGGCGACACCGGTCGCTCAGCCGCTCGGCCAGCGGCAGCACGCGTCCGGACGGCCACTCCTTCTCTCGGAGCTGGATCAGGCGACAGCCGCCGGCGATCGTCGCGTCCAGGATCTCCTCGAGATCGCGCCCCCGGGAGGCCGCCCGATCGAGGATGACGTACAGCGAGGGGTCCATCAGCCTCGACGTCTGACCATCTCGATCTTGCTGACGTGACCCTCCTGAAACGCCGGATCGTCCAGCAGCCGCAAATGGAACGGGATCGAGGTCTTGACGCCTTCCAGGATCGTCTCGCGGAGCGCCCGGCGCATCCGGTCGATCGCCTCCTCGCGGCTCGCGCCGCGCACGATGATCTTGGCGAGCAGCGAGTCGTAAAACGGCGGGACCGCGTAGGGCGCCATCAGGTGGCTGTCGACTCGGACGTTGAAACCACCGGGCGGCACCCACATGGTCACCCGACCGGCGCTGGGGGCGAAGGTCTCGGGGTCTTCCGCGTTGATCCGGCATTCGATCGCGTGCCCCTCGAACCGTACGGCGTCCTGCCGATAGCCGAGAGGCTCGCCACCGGCGATCCGGATCTGCTCCCGCACGATGTCGATTCCGGTGACGAGCTCGGTCACGGGGTGCTCGACCTGGATCCGCGTGTTCATCTCGATGAAGTAGAAGTTGCTCTCTTCGTCGACCAGGAACTCGACGGTGCCCGCGCTGACGTAGTTGACGGCCGACGCCACGGTGAGCGCGGCCTGCAGCAGCCCGTCGCGCGTCTTGGCGGCCAGAAGCGGCGCGGGAGATTCCTCGAGGAGCTTCTGGTGACGTCGCTGGACCGAGCAGTCTCGCTCACCGAGATGGACCCGGATGCCGTTGCGGTCGCCGAGCACCTGCACTTCGACGTGCCGCGCGTTCTGAACGAACTTCTCGCAGTAGACCTCCGACGAGCCGAACGCCGCGCCGGCCTCCGACTGGCAGGCGTCGAACGCCCGCACGACCTCGCCCCGCTCCCTGACGATTCGCATCCCGCGGCCGCCCCCGCCCGCGGCGGCCTTGAACATGATCGGGTACCCGATCCGATCGGCGACTTCGAGCGCTTCCGCGGAGCCCTTGAGCGCCACTTCGCTGCCCGGGATGACGGGAACGCCCGCCTGCATCGCGATCTGACGCGCCTGCGCCTTGTCGCCCATCAGCCGGATCGCCTCAGGCGACGGGCCGATGAACGTGATCGAGCACGCCCGGCAAACCTCGGCGAAGGCCGGATTCTCGGCGAGGAACCCATAGCCGGGATGAATGGCCTCGCTGTCGGTGACCGCGGCGGCGGAGATGATGGCTGGAATGTTGAGATAGCTCTCCCGCGCCGAGTCGGGGCCGACGCAGATCGTCTCGTCGGCGAGCCGCATCGGCAGCGAGTGGGCGTCGGCCTTGGAGTGTGCGAGCACCGAGCGGATGCCGAGCTCGCGGCACGTGCGGATGATCCGCAGCGCGATCTCACCCCGGTTCGCGATCAGGATCTTATGGAACACAGATCAGCCGCCCAGGACCCGCCGCCACTGGGACTCGAGCTCGGTCAGGCGCAGGCCGTAGACGCGCGGCATCGCCTCGGCCATCGTCTCGCCGGCGCCGAGTCGAGCCAGGAGCTCGCGCAAGGTTTCCATTCCGCCCCGGTCGAGGAGATCCCGCACGATCCAGAGCGCGATGTCGTACCCCGCGCGGGCGCGGAGCGGATCTTGATCACCGGCCAGCGCCTCCACGCCGGCGAGCGTGAGGCCCCCCGGAGCCCGAAGAATCGGGTCCGAAGCCGCGCCCTCGAAGACCTGGGCCAGGCCCTCGTGGAGCCACCGCGGCGCCCGACCTCGCGCCAGGTCGTGAATGGCGGCATGGGCGTACTCGTGCACGACCAGCCGCTCGAGCTCGTGAGCGGGCAGCCGGACGCGACCGACCGGGAGGCGGATCTTCCCGTCGAACAGCCCGGTGGCCCACGCGTGGACACGCGTGACGTCACGGAACTCGTGATGCTCGTACAGCACGACCGTCGTCCGCTGCTGTGGGGTGTAGGCGAGCATCCGGCCCACGCGCGCGGCCGCCGCCTCGAGCTGCGTGACGATCTCGCGGCGGGCCTCGGCGTCGAGCGTGTCGCGATACTTCACGACGAAGCGCGGCGTGACCTCGCGCCGGAATCCGGCTTCGGCGCGCCACTCGCGCTCGACCTTCTCGAGCAGTCGACGCGCCGGCTCGTTGGACGGCTCGCGCTGGAGCACCGCGCGGAGATTCTCGATGGCCTCCGCCGGATTGTCGCGGCGGTCGTGAAGATGGGCGAGCAACAGCCTGACCTCCGGATCGTACTCCGCCCGCGCGGCGCGCTCGAGCGGCGCGAAGGCATCGTCCGGCCGCCCGGCATGGACCGCGGCCACGCCGAGGCCTTTCAAGAGCGCCGGATCGTCCGGTGTCTCGATCAATCCGTGCTTGAACAGCAGGGCTGCCTCGTCCGGTCGGCCCTCGCGAAGCGCGTGCCAGCCCCAACCCTCGAAGCATCGGATCACGTCCTGACGTCGCGCCGCGCTCGCCGGGTCGTCCGCCGCGGCGAGGCCGAACTTCTCGCACGCGCGCGGGAACTGGCCGGCGGCGTACAGGCGAATGGCCTCCTCGGTGAGGACCTGCGCATCCCGGGCACCAAGGGACGCCAACACGACGGTCCGCTCAGCGGCGCCCCGCTCGTAGCGGCGGCCCTCGCGCCAGCCGAGAGTCAGCGCCGCGGAGCCGAGCACCAGCGCGGCGAGGGCGACCAGGCGAGCCTTACAGAAGGGCGGCACGCCCGTGCTCAGCGGGCGGGATCGATCAGGAACAGGGGTTGGCCGAACTCGACGGGGTGCGCGTTCTCGACGAAGACGTTGACGACCCGACCCGCCACCTTGGATTCGATCTCGTTCATGAGCTTCATCGCTTCGATGATGCAGAGGATCTGGCCTTCCTTCACCAGGTCGCCTTCGCTCACATACGGGTCAGCCGTGGGAGACGACGCTCGATAGAAGGTTCCGACCATCGGCGCCTCGATGGTCACCCCCGAGCCCGACTCGATCTCGGCCGTGACCCCCGCCGGCCTCTCGACGGACGCCACCACGGGCGCGGCGGCGGCGGGAGCCTGCGTGACGCCGCCGCGCTGCAGGCGGACGCGGAGCTCGCCGACGGTCACGTCGATCTCGGAGAGCCCGAGCTCGGTCAGCAAAGCGCCGAGGCGCCGCGCGAGCTCGACGGGCGCGCCCTCGCTCGCCACGGACTGTCGGCGGCGCCGCGCCATCAGGAACCGGCCACGGCGACGCGCCCGAGGTACTCGCCGGTCCGAGTGTCCACCTTGACCACGTCGCCCTCGCTCAGGAACAGCGGAACGTTGACCACGGTACCGGTCTCGAGCGTCGCGGGCTTCGTCCCGCCCTGGGCTGTGTCACCCCGGACGCCAGGGTCGGTGCGGGCGATCGCGAGCTCCACGAAGTTGGGGAGCTCGACCGCCGTCGGCGAGCCGGCGATGTAGAGAACGTCCACTTCGGTGTTCTCCTTCAGGTACTCGCGGGCGTCGCCGACCTCGTCGGCCGACAGCGAGACCTGCTCGTACGTCTCGGTGTCCATGAAGTTGTAGCGGTCGTCACGATAGAGGAACTGCATGTGCTTCTCTTCGAAATCGACCAGCTCGACCTTCTCACCCGAGCGGAAGGTGTTGTCGATGACCTTACCCAGCTTCATGTGCTTGAGCTTCGTCCGGACGAATGCGCCGCCCTTGCCCGGCTTCACGTGCTGAAAGTCGACGATCGTGTAGGGGTTGCCGTCGAAGACGATCCGCAGCCCCTTCTTGAACTCGGCGGTTGACACCTGCATCGAGCTTAGCCTTTCCGTCGCTGACGCGCGCGCAACACACCCTCCAGCCTCTCGCGCGCCTCTCGATGATCCGGATTCTTTCGCAGGATCCGGGTGAAAATCTGCGCGGCCTCCTCGACGCAGCCCTGCTCGAGGCAGAGGGCGCCGAAGGTGACCGTCGCGAACGTGTCGTCGCTCAGAACCCGCGCCAGACCGGTCGCCCCGTCGGACGGCGGACCGGCCGCGCGCAGCAGCGAGAGCAGCCCCTGCGCCTCGCGGTCGGTCGGATCGAGCGCGATCGCCGCTTCCAGATGCCTCACGGCCTCGTCGATGTGGCCCAGCCGTCGCTGAACCTCCGCCGCCAGCCGATGGCTCTGGACGTCCTTGGGGCTCACTTCGAGAATCGCCTCGAGCTCGACCTGAGCCGGGGCCAGCTGCCCGTCGGCCACGAGCGCCTTGGCCAGGATGAGGCGGGCCGTCGCGTAGTGCGGATACCGCGTGAGCCCGTTGCGGCAGAGCGCCACCGCATCCCGCGTCCGCCCGGCCTTGCGATAGAGGTCGGCCAGCTGCGCGAAGGCGAGGGAAGCGGGATCCCGCGCCAACCGCTCCTCTTGCCGGCGAATGGCGCCGACGATCGCCTGATCTTCCCCGGGCATCCCAAGCGAGTTATACGGAGCACAAGTTTCCGTTGTCAACCCTGCTTCTGACGTCACGACGCGAGGGAGGCGATGACCGCGCGAACTTCGGTGGTGGGGACGTCGTAGACGATTCGGAAGGCGCCGATGCGGGGCGCCAGCACGAAAGGAACGCGTCCGTCCTTCGCTTTCTTGTCGCGCGCCATCGCCGACACGATCGGCTCGACGTCGATCGAGGGAGCTCGGACCGGAAGCCCGAGCGTCTCGAGCATGCGCTCCTGCCGGGCCGTTGTCTCGTCGTCGGCGATGCCGAGCCGCCGCGCGAGGCGCGCCTCGGCGACGATCCCGAGGGAGACCGCTTCGCCGTGGGCGTAGCGCGCGTACCCCGTCGCGGCTTCGAGCGCGTGGCCGATCGTATGGCCGTAGTTGAGCACGTGACGAAGCTCGGCCTCGCGCTCGTCACGCTCGATGACCGAGGCTTTGAGTCGGCACGAGCCGCCGATGATCCGCTCGAGCACGTCGAGGTCGCGGGCCGCGAGCGGCGCCAGATCGCGCTCCAGCTCGGCGAAGTAGTCGGCGTCCAGCACGATCCCGTGCTTCACGATCTCGGCAAGGCCGGAGCGGAACTCGCGCTCGGACAGGGTCCGCGCCACGGTCGGATCGACGACGACGAGCCGCGGCTGGTGGAACGCGCCGATCATGTTCTTTCCGAGCGGGTGGTCGATGGCCGTCTTGCCTCCGATGGAGGCATCGACCTGCGCCAGCACCGTCGTCGGCAGCTGCACGAAGTTGATCCCGCGCATGTAGGTCGCGGCGGCGAAGCCGGCGACGTCGCCCACGGCGCCGCCGCCCAGCGCCAGCACCGTCGAGGTCCGGTCCAGGCCGGCCGTGAGCAGCTGGTCCCAGCAGTGCTCCGCGACCGCGAGGGTCTTCGCGGCCTCGCCTTCCGGCACGTCGATCGTGGTGACGGTGAAACCCGCGGCTTCGAGGCTCGCGACCACCGTCTTGCCATAGAGGCGCATGATCGCCCCGTCGCTGACGAGGGCCGCCCGGCTGCCGAGGCGTAGCTCTCGCAGGCGCTGACCGACGCTCTGAAGCGCGCCGGACGCGACGACGATCCGATACGAGCGGCTGCCGAGATTGACGTCGACGATCATCTGGGTTTTCCCGGCGATTCGCCCCGCAGGGGTGAACCGCCACCCAACCAGGCTACCAGGTTTTCAGGGTGGCGAGATAGGTGTCATCGTTGCGGCGGATCTCCTCGAGTCCGTCGCCGCCGAACTTCTCGAGGAAGGCACCGGCCGGGACGATCGCCATCATCGCCTCCAGTGCAAGCCCGCCGGGACGCCGTCGGTGACGGCCACGGGGGCCTCACCGTGGGACTCGCCCGCGGTGAGGAACCGGAACATCCTGCTCATTGTGACGACTTTACTTCGTCGGGGTCGCGGGCGTCGCCTGCGCCGTGTCGACCTTCAGGACTGAGGGCGTGATGAACACGACGAGCTCGCGGCCCGTGGTCTGCGAGGCCGTCGTTTTGAACAGCCACCCGAGGACGGGGATGTCGCCGAAGAGCGGAACCTTCCGCACCTCGTCGGCGTCGAGGTTCGTCGTCACGCCGCCGATGACCAGGCGCTCGCCTTCTTTGATGAGGACTTCGGTCACCGCCTTGCGCTTGTTGATGACCGGCGGAGCGCCGGCGGTGGTACCGAGGTTCACGGTCGTGTTGCTGCGCGAGTTGTTCTCGATCGTGACCTTCATCTTGATCTTGGTGATGTCGCCCTCGCGGATGACGGTCGGAATCACGTCGAGCCTCAGAACCGCTTCCTTGAACTGGATCTGCGTTCCGGCGGAGCTGACCGTCGCATACGGAATTTCTTCACCGAGCGAGATCGAGGCGGTTCCGTTCTCGACCGTGACGACTTCGGGGCGCGCGAGCGTTCGCGTCTTGCTGAGCAGTCGCAGTGCCTCGAGCGCGAGGTTGATGTTGTACCGGCTGCTGGTGAAGCCAAACGCGATACCGCCGGCGCCACCGCCCGTCACCGCGCCGCCGCCGAGCGCGGCGCCGATTGGCAGGTTGACGAGATTTCCGCCGAGCGGCAGACCGGTCGCGCCGCTGACCGGAAGCAAGTTCGGGAAGCCCGTGGGAGCGTTCGGGGGACCGAACACGTTGGCGACGGGCACTGTGCCAGGCACCGCGAGGCTGTTGGTGACATCGCTGGTGAACCCGCGCCCGACCAGGATTGAATTCCCGTTGGCCTGGATGACACCGCCGCCACCCCACTGGACGCCGATCGCGAAGAGGTCGTCGCGATCGAGGATCTCCATCCGCGCCTCGATCTTCACCTGCGGCAGCGGCACGTCGAGCTTCTCCCGGATCAACGTCTTGATACGCTCCAGGTCCGCCTCGTAGTGGCGGATGAAGAGCGAGTTCGTGGGCTTGTAGGGACGAATCGTGATGCCCTTTGCCAGCACCTCGGCGGTCGGAGACGGAGGAGGCGGCAGCGGCATCTGGGGCGCGGTGCCGTACAGCGCGGAGAACGGCGGTCCCGCGATCGGCGGCATTCCCTCCGCCGTTGGGGCTATTTGGGCTTGGACGCCGCCGGGCGGGATTCCGAGGATTCCCTGCAGGGTCCTCGCGACCTCCTCGGGGTCGGCGTAGGAGAGCCGGATGGTCTCTTCGCGGAGCGGCCCGCGGGCTCGCAGCTCGGCGACCGCGGCCTCGGCGAGGCGTTTCTTGTCGATCGCCTCCTGCTCCTTGAGCTGCGCCTCGGCGAGCTTCGTGCGGACGTCGCTTTCCGCCTTCATCCGCGCCTCTTCGACCCGCGCGACTGCCTCGCGCTCCTTGATCAGCTGCTCGTTGGAGACAATTCGGAGCACGCCGTCCTTCTCGACCTTGCGGAGCCCGCGGGTCTCGAGAATAGTGTCGAGGGCGAGATCCCAGGGGACGTTCTTCAGCGTGATCGACATCTTTCCCTTGACGTCGTCGCCGATCACGACGTTCTTGTTGCTCTCGGCGGCCAGGATGCGGAGCAGATTCACGACGTCCGCGTCCTTGAAGTCGAAGGAGATGAGGCGCTGACCGTTGGTCGGAGCCGCCGGGGCCGCCGGCGGCGCGGCCTGGGCGATCTGCACCGGTCGCGTGGATGAAGCCGGCGGCACGTCTTGCGCGGCAGGCGCGACGCGGGCCGCGGGCCCGGTCGGGGCCGCCGCCGCGGCCGTCGCCGCGGCGGTGGGAATAACGATCGCCAAACCGTCGGGCTCCTCGCGGATCGCGTATCCCACGGTGCGGCTCAGGTCCAGCACCACGCGCGCGACGCCCTGCCGGTACTGGCCGCCGCGAACTTGCCTGACCGGATCTTTTCCGACATTCAGCGGCGTCTTGCGCCACGCGTAGACCGTGTTCTCCAGGTCGATGACGAGCCGGCTGGGCGAATCCACCAGATCGGCCTTGTACTGCGCCTCGCGCGATGTCTTCACGAACACGGTGACGGAGTCCGGATGCGGCGTCACCGTCACATCGCTGAGCCGGGCCGGCTCGGTCTGGCCCCCCGAACTCGCCGGGACCAGGAGCGCCAGCGCGAGGCTCACCACGACCAGCACGATGGGGATCCGTCTTTCAGCGTTCATTTAGTTTGTCGCCAGTCTGAGAACCACGCGGTTTGACGGCGCACCGGTCTTCGGTGCCACCATGAACACCACACTGTCGGAGCCGATCTCCAGCAGGCGGCCATCCCCGAGCGTGTCGCCGGGTTTGAGGATGTACCCGATGCCATCAGGCGCTTCGACCAGCGCGAGCGCTACGCGATTGCTTCGAACGATGCCCGTGAGCCGAGTCGCTGCCACCGTGAGTCCTCCGGAGCCCTCGCGAACCTCGAGGGTTTCGAATGGATCGCGTCGCCCCTTCGGGTCGTACTTCGGCACCGGTACGATGACTTCGGCTGGCGGTGCTTGCGCCGCGGCCGCGGGCTGGGCGGCGGCGGGCGGCTTCGGCGGCGCGGAGGGAGGAGTGCTCTCGCATCCGCTCAGCATCACGGCCAAGCCGACCGACGTCAGCACCCCCTGGTGTGCGCGCATGTCTCTGGTCCTCACTTTGGCTTCGGCGCCGGCGCCGCGCCGACGGGACGGTACATGTACGTTGCCAGGACCAGCTCGGCGCGGATCGGGTTGCGCGGCCGATTGAGGCCGCCCAACTTGATCTCGGTGACGTTCACGACGCGCGCCAGCTTGGCGACCCGTTCGAAGAATTCGCCGAGCTGGTGATAGCCCGCCTCGGCGTTCACCGCGATGGGAATCTCGCTGTAGTAGTCGCGCACCGCCGGCGGGCGCGGCTGAAAGAGGGAGACGGCCAATCCCGACGCGGTCGCGGCATCGGAAAGCGACCGGTAGAGCGTCGGGATCTCCTTCTCGCCGGGGAGCTTGTCTTTGAGCGCATTGAGGCGCGCCTCGAGCTCCGTGACCTCGCGGCGATACTTCAAGAGGTCGGCGACGATCGCCTTGCTCCGCGTGATCTCGGCTTGCAGCGAGCTCAACTGGGCGCGCAGCTGGGAGACCTGGGCCTCCGCGGGTGCCAGGAGCAAGAAGTACGCGGCGGCCGCGATCACGATCGCTCCCATGACGCCGACGACGAGCTTCTGCGACCGAGGGGCGTTGACGATCGGGTCGAAGATCGGTGGGAGCGCCATGTCAGCTCTCGTACCGGCAGGTGACTTCGAAGGTCACCAGCGGGGATGGCCGGCCCAGGTCCCGGCGGGTCACGACGAGATCGACGTCCTTGAACTTCCCGGAAGCGCGCAGGTTCGACATGAAATCTGCGATCGCCGTGGGAGAGAACGCCGAACCGGTGACCTTGATCTGTCCGCTTCGCTCTTCGAATCCGGTCACCCAGAGATCGTTCGGGATGACGGTCGCGAAAGCCTCCACGAGCTGGATCTTCTGGCCCGGAGCCTTGGTGATCGCCTCGATGACGTCGACGCGCTTGCGGAGCTCGTTGGCGAGATCACGGACCTTGCTCTCTTGGCCGATCTGCTGTTTCAGCAGCGCGAGATCCTTGTTTGCTCGATCGATGTCGGCGGTGAGATTCGCCTGCGTGGCCGTCAGCACCCACCAGTACACGCCGATGCCGAGCAGCAGCGCGAGGTAGATGACGCCGAAGAGCCAGGCCAGATTGAAGGCCGGCAGGCCGAGCTTGATCCCCTTGAACCCGGCGCCGCGCCGACGGCTCCGCTCGGGTGCGAGGTTGATCTTGATCATTTCGATTTGTCCCCCGGGCGTCGCAGCGCGAGACCGACGGCGACCGCCAGGGACGGCCCAGCGGCGTGGACTTCGTCCGCGTAGCCGGGGTCGATCTCGATGCGCTGGAACGGCTTGGTCAGCTCGACCGGGATGCCCCAGTTCGACGACAGGTAGTCGCTGAGTCCGGGTAGCTGGGCGCACCCTCCGGCGAGAACGATCTTTCCGATGCGCTCGGATTCAGCCGTCGACGCGAAGTAGTCGAACGTGCGCTGAACTTCGAGCGACAATTCGCGCGACACCGCTTCGAGAGCGGGGACGACGGTCTCCCAGCGGACGCCGACGTCGCGGCCGAGCTTGGCGGCCTCCGCCTGCTCGAAGGGAATCTTGAGCTGCTGCGCGATCGCCTGCGTGTAGTTGTTGCCTCCGAAGGGAATATCGCGAGCGAAGATCGTCGAGCCGCTGCGAACCACGTTGGTCTTCATGATCGAGGCGCCGATGTCGATGAGCGCCACCGTCTCGCCGCGATCGCCCGGGTAGTTCAGCTCGAACTGATTGCCGAGGGCGAAGCTGTCTACGTCCACGATCATCGGGGACAGCCCCGCCTCCTCGACGACGGCCGCATATTCGAGCACCTTGGACTTCTTCACCGCGACGAGGATCAGATCCAGGACGCCGTTGTGTTGCCCGATGCTCTGATAGTCGAGGAACACTTCGTCGATGGCGAAGGGAACATGGTGCTCGGCCTCGAGCTGGACGACGTCGCCGACTTCCTTCGCGGGCACTTCCGGAATCTGAACCTTCTTGATGATCAGCTCGCGGCCGCAGACCGCGATGGCGCAGCCGGTGCCCTTGAGCCCGGCCCGAGATACGGCGCTCCGGATCGCCTCCACCACCGTCGTGGGGTCCTTGATGGTGCCGTCGGTGATAGCGTCGGGGGGAAGGGGCGCGACCCCCAGAGAGGTCAGCGTGTGAGCCCCGCCCGACTCCTTGACATGGACGGCCTTCACACCACTCGACCCGATGTCGAGGCCGAAGATTTCCGGAGACTTGCGGAAGAACGCCATATTAAACGCCTTTCTCCCTGTTGGCTATGTAGTATAGGGCGCC
>Ga0137407_10002950_pt1 | contig 11288 bp, 15 predicted proteins | sample CZOMad2_2_16fung_FD_108410 | JGI IMG/M metagenome (GOLD analysis project Ga0137407, IMG submission 108410) | Vadose zone soil fungal communities from Angelo Coast Range Reserve, California, USA - CZOMad2_2_16fungal (Illumina Assembly) | ecosystem: Environmental > Terrestrial > Soil > Vadose...
GACTTGGGAAGGAGCACATAGACGATACCAACCGATTACCGACAAGGTGCAAATCCAGCTTGAACGCGAACTGAAGCTGATCGAGAAGCTCGGCCTTGCCGGATATTTCCTGATCGTCTGGGATCTTGTTCGGTATTGCAACCAGAACGACATTCTGGTGCAAGGTCGAGGCTCAGCGGCAAACAGTGCTGCGTGTTACTCCCTGGGAATCACTGCGGTCGATCCCATCGGCATGGACTTGCTGTTTGAAAGATTCCTATCGGAAGAGCGTGGCGAGTGGCCGGACATCGATCTCGATCTGCCCAGCGGCGACGACCGGGAAAAAGTGATCCAGTATGTCTATCAGCGTTATGGGCAATTGGGCGCTGCGATGACCGCGAACGTCATCACGTATAGGGGACGGCTGGCAGCGCGTGAGGTTGGAAAAGTTTTTGGCTTCGATGCTGAAACATTAAATCGACTCTCTGCACTGGTTGGTGATTTCGAGTGGCGAGGGCCAAACGATACGTTCGACCGCCACTTCACAACGGCCGGTCTTGATCTGACGCAGAAGCGAATTGCGAAGTATCTCGATCTCAGCTTGCGGCTGCAAGACATGCCACGGCACTTGGGGCAGCATTCAGGCGGCATGGTGATCTGCCAGGGACAACTAGATGCAGTTGTTCCTCTCGAACCAGCCACGATGCGAGGTCGAGTTGTTTGCCAATGGGATAAAGATGACTGTGCTGATTTAGGGATCGTGAAAGTCGATCTACTCGGATTGGGCATGATGGCCGTCTTGAAGGATTCGATAACGCTGATCCGAGATAACTACGATGAGGAAGTTGACCTAGCGCATCTCCCGCAGGACTGCCCGGACATTTACGGTGTCATTCAAAACGCTGACACAATTGGGATGTTTCAGATTGAGAGCCGGGCACAGATGGCCAGTCTGCCAAGAAACAATCCGGAAAAGTTTTACGATTTGGTGACGCAAGTGGCTCTCATCCGGCCCGGCCCTATCACTGGCGCAATGACGGCACCGTATTTGAAGCGCAGACAAAAGAAGGAACTGGTCACCTACCCTCATCCGTCGTTAGAACCTGTATTGAAACGCACTTTAGGTGTGCCTCTCTTCCAGGAACAACTTCTCAAAATGTCGATGATCTGCGCCAACTTCACAGGTGGTGAAGCTGAGGAACTGCGTCGGGCGCTGGGCCACAAGCGTTCCAAACAGAGAATGATGGAGATCGAGGTTAGGCTCCGCCAGGGAATGACACAGAACGGTATCACTCCCAAAGCGCAGGATGAGATTGTTCAGTTCATCACCAGCTTTGCCTTGTACGGATTTCCTGAGAGCCATTCGGCCAGCTTTGCATTACTGGCCTATGCCAGCGCCTTCCTGAAAGTGCGATACCTGGCGGCGTTCACGGCGGCCCTGCTCAATAATCAGCCTATGGGCTTTTACGCCCCTGCGACTCTAGTAAAAGATGCGCAGCGTCATGGGCTGAAAATCAAATCGATTGATGTCACATGTTCCAAATGGGATTGTTCGCTGGAGAAGCTGGATGGAAAGATCGGAGTGCGGATGGGTCTGCGGTACGTTCATGGCCTGCAACAGATTGCCGGCGAGTCACTGGTGTATGCAAGGGACCAACGTCCTTTTTCTTCAATTGAGGATTTGGCCCGGAGAGTACCGGAACTGAATCGCGGCAATTTGAGGACATTGGCTGAGATTGGGGCACTGAACAAAATTGGCGGCATCGGATTGCATCGCCGCGATGCGTTGTGGCAGATCGAAAAAGCAGGAAAGAAGGTGGGCAAGTTATTGGAAGGAATTGTGGAGCAGGATATCGCTTCACCACTCGCACAAATGGATGTTGAAGAGCGGCTAGTTTCGGATTATCACGGTAGTGGCCTGACGACCGGGCCGCATCCGATGTTCTATAGACGAGAAGAGATGCGGAAGTTGAAAATTAAGTCGGCTGCCGAATTGAGAGTGATGCCCCACGGCAAAAAGGCAACGGTTGCAGGAGCAGTGATTACACGGCAACGACCTGGCACCGCAAGCGGCCTTATTTTCCTGACAACTGAAGATGAAACAGGATACGCCAATGTAATCGTCATGCCGCATGTGTATGAGAAATATCGGCAGGCTGTATTAGGGCCGAAGTTCATTCGCGTATCCGGTACGGTGCAGAATCAGGATGGAATTGTGCATTTGAAAGCAGATCAGGTCGAGGCATTGCAGGTAAGTGCGGTACACGTTGCATCCCATGACTTCCATTGACTGCGCATCTTCGCAGGAGCCTAGAGACCCGATGCGTCATGCTTCGTTCAGGCGCATGCTGCCGAGGTCTGGAGACAAGTGACTGGAAATTACTTTCTTTGGCGTTAGCGTTTTGCTTGTCCGCTCGGCAACGGCCCATATTAGTTTTTACAAGGGGGAATCGGGCAGTTACAACCCCCCTCCACCGGCTTCCCGTCTGTGCGGCACTCGCCTTTTCCTTTGCAGTCATTCCTAGCTTTGTTAGTGCCGCAGCCGCCCTTGCCTTTACAGGAGTTCATGCCTTTACAGGCGTGTTTTTCTTTCTTTGCTTGGGTGGCTTTTTTGCCGGTGTGGGTGTCGGATCTTTTGGCATCGTCCTTGTCAGTAGCCTGAGCGATGGCATTGTGTCCAGCCACAAATCCTGTGAGAGCCGCAGCCATAAGCATTGCTTGTATCGGTTTTGTCATGTTTTCCTCCGTAACCCGCTACTGAAGAGCATCTATTTGCAGTCCCTTTAGCGACGGCCATAAAATCTTGGCCGTAACTGCTCCCATTGCTGTTCGGCGATTCGCATTGTGTCAGAGCGATCTCCCGCCGTCAGGGCGATCACGCATCTCCAGCCCCGCATTGCGTCCCAACTATAGACCCTCATATCCACTGAAGAATTCTTGAGAACAGCTATTACTTCCTGCGATTTACTGAAGTCGCGCTTTGCAACGTGGTAGAGCCATTCGTTTGTCAGGATTCGTTGGCGCATATCGTGTTGGTCTGGCCCGACCAAGTAAAATGTACGCTCCAGCAATTTGTTTCCGAGTTCCAATCGTTGTGCAGCTTCAGGAGTGCGATCAGAACTAAGATCGGAGATGCCAATCTGCACTTCCATCGAAACCGATAATTGTGTATGTCGCCGGGTCGCTTATTTGGTCGAATGCGATTGGGTCTGAACGCAACTTTTCTAATACTGGTCGGGCTTCTGCCCAATCATCAGTGATATTTAAAGATGCAAGCAAGGGAATGAGAACACTTTTCTCGTAAGTGTGCCCACTGTTAAAACATTTGAGCAATTTAGGGATTGCGGCATCATATCGGCTTTGGGCAAACAGGACCGAACTCGCCATCACATCGCCGTAGTATTGGTTTGCTTCGGCTATGCTGCGCTCGATCTTGGTATTCATGTTCTCTTTGGCTTCGTGCCAGTTCTTAATGCCAATCCAACCCGCTATCGCACCCCCGACAGCCAATAGCAAAGGCAGGAAAATAGTCGCCATTTTGAAGACTCGCCACTTTTCGTCAACTTCGGCCTTTAATGCATGAAGCTGTGCCAAAATATCTTGGAATTGCTGGATATAGTTAAGTTGTATGGCTTGCTCCGTGAGTTTCTCGCGGATATCTTTCAACTCATCGTTCGCTTCGGGCATTTGATCCTCCAACGAAGGAACTTACTGTGTCCCGTGTTTCCGGTCCCGATAGTGATCGCGTGTTTTCTTGTTTTTGTAGTGGCCGCCTTTGTGAGACGAACCGTGGCCGCCTTCGTAGTGGCCGTCATGGCTTCCGGCGTTGTGAGACTTCTTGGAAGCGTGAGAACTGTGGCTGTGTGGGGAATTAGAGCGTCCGCCGTGGCTACCCTTGGCGAACACGGGTGCGGACAATACGAGGGACAACAGCAGAATGAGGATGATCCTCATAGATTTCATAGACGAACTCCGGCCAGGGATTAGGGGTGTGGCGGTACACAATACTGCGAATTCTCATCTTTTTGCAAACGGAATCTGGCGGCAGAGGCATTGCTACCTAAAACGGCTGTAATACATACTGATAACAAATACGGCGGCGAATATAGTCCAGAGTTTTATGAATTTGTTAGAGCGCCTTTGTGTGAATGGATAGACCAACCCTGTCCAAAAGATCGGGCCGATCAGCATTAACCAAAGCCTGATTTGAAGGTCATGTTCGCGTGTGCCTACGGTCAGCACCACCACCATTCCAATGCAGTAACAAATGATCAGGAAAAACGACCATATGGCACCTTCCATAACCCCATTCCGCCTTGGGACTGGTGTAGAGTCGGATAAAGTATTTTGCCAAAATTCTGGCGCAAGGCGCTCCGTGTCTGTAGCTGCTGGCTTCTCTGCATCAAGACGTCGTGGTGAAGGTTTTGGAGGTGAATCTGATCCCCACCGAACTCTCATCCGCTCCTCCAGTCCCTCCTCGTAACCTGCTTTCCAACATTCATATTCTTTGTCCGAGGCGAGCTTTGGTATCAAATCGGTCATTTCTTGGAGCAGGGTGACTGCCAGCGGGTCTTCAAATGCTTTTTCTCTTCCTTTTGCATAAGCCTCCTCGCATCGCCTCTGTGCCGCTGACCTTTCATCGCCGAACATTTCGATCCTTCCTCCAGGGGATGAGAATGTACTGCTTACTTTTCCCCCTTGCAATGCCGTTTTTTGCTGCTAGACTTCTGCTACCCCCTTTGGCCCCAAAACATTTGTCCTCGGAGATCGATAATGAGGAAACTTCTTGGGCTATTACTCGCCCTTGCCCTGTCCGTTCCCATCTGGCCGCAGGCACAACCCAAACCTACCCCATCGCCGACCCCGCAAGCATCCTCGCCGGCCACGGCTTCCGGCTCTTGCGCTGCGGACTATTACCGCAATAGTGATGGTGTCTGTGTTCATCGGCCCGTAAAGTCAAACGGCTCGGTTCCACAAGGAGTGACTGCTCAGTGTCGGGACGGTTCATATTCGTTCAGCCAGCACAGATCGGGAACGTGTTCGCATCATGGAGGTGTGGCTAAATGGTTGTAAGCAGCATGGCTGCAAGGAGCGCAACGAATGGGTGACACATCAAGCGTCCATGACTTTACGTTTAGTGGCCTCCTCGTCGTCAGCGTCGTGGGCTTCTGTTGCATATATCTACTTGCACAAATCACAAAGCGTCGGCGATGGAGCCTTTCAAAAAGAGCTGAGGACCAGCCGCATTTTGGCAGAGCGTTCATTCTTATGGCAGCAGCATTCGGCGCATTCAGTATGTTCAGCTATCAAGCCTTTAAGGAAAGTTCTGTCAACTATGACATTGGTAATCCCTCGGTTCGTACTTTTGGGCTGCGTGTCATACCGGCCAGATTTACCGTAGAGACTCGGAATTTATTCGTCATTAAGGTGACACAGGATGACTATGAGTGTGGCCGTATTTCTGGCAGAATCGACGAACTTGGATACAAACAGGAATTCACGAGGTCCGAGCTATTTCACGGAGTCCGATCTGAAATCAATCCGAGGCAACCAGGAATTTTTCAGATGCGTTTCTATTGCGACGAAAGGGCGGTGGCCTCCGTACCAGTGACGGTAACACTTCCCAAGACCGCGCTGCCAAGCCGCGTTGTATGGGAACTCGACGCTGGCGATGTCACGTATCAGACTTCATCTTTCGAGATACCGGTGTTTGTTCGTGCTTTGGAGATTCGTGGTAATCGCAAGGCTCCTTTTGCGGTTTCCAACGACACGAAGTTTTTGGTGGAGGATGACAAGGGTAATGTCAAACCCTTCGAGCTAACGATCCCAAAGAATACGGCTTTGTCCGCTCCGGTCCCGTTGCCTTTTCCTATTAACGCCGATTACCAGCTGCTTGCCTTTAATCAAAACTCCCGGCAGAGATCGCAACCGCTCAATTTGGTATGGAAACAGCGAGGCCCTCAATTGCACCTCGCAGTGTCTCCCAACACCATCAACATCTATTCTGTTCCAATATCGGCTCGGGTGGCCACCGTTTATATTGAGGGAAAAGGAAAGTTGGTTAGTCCAACAGTGCCCCTCAGCGTAATCGTTCAGCCACCGATCAACCTCCTATTCGATCCAAACAGCCAGTTGCCTCTTTCCCCGCAAGCCCCGTCTGGGCAGGTCCACATACACGGCGCAGGAACGAGCGGAATGTTTACTGCGGTATTTGAAGAACCCACGTTGGGCTTGTCGAGTCAGATGAATATTCATGTCCTGAGTATTGGCAAGTTCCTGATTTGGGCTGCTCTTGCCGGATTGTTGGGAGTTCTTATGGGAAGAGGGTTCGATTTATTTACGGAAAAGGGCTGGAGACTGTTTATCACGCTGGGCACGGCAGCCGTGGCCGGACTTGCACTATACTTTGCCATTGTGAGTCAATATATTCCGCCCCACCCTGATGAATCGGCTTTAGCTTTTATGCAAGCTTCTTTCATCGGTATGATAGGAGGGTATATGGGGTTAGGCGTATTCAAGATATTGGCCAAAGTATTTGGTGCTCCCTAAGGAAATCCAGCGATGACAGGATCAATCTACCTACTAGCAACCACTGTTCTGTTCTTTTTCGCCAGCGCAAGCCCCCTCACGACATCCGAGGCCGTCAAACACGTCGGTGAGAATGCGACCGTGTGCGGCACGGTTGCTGGCGTTCATACTGCGACGAGCTACGAGTTCTATCGTTCCACCTCACATTCTGCCGAATAGGTCACCAGTTCCGCACCTGCGGCCTGAAAGTACAGCGTCCAGAAATCCTTGATCGTTAGCCATGCCTGCGGCGTGAGGCCGCTTGGAGTCGCGCCGTAGACGTAGACCTTGTAGCCTTTCAAAGGGACCAGAAGCCCGTTCGACTTCACCTGTTCGAGCATCTTCTCCGCGCCATTCGTAAGTAGAGTAGGCATCGGAAATTCCCTGGTCTCGTTCATCATGTCTGAAAAGATCCAAATCGTTTTTGAGGTTTCTCGGGACCCTGACTCGAAGAGGGTTTTGAAATGCCAGAGGGCACCGAAGATGTCCGTTCCCGATGCCGCAGGGGATATGCCAGATGAGTTTTTCTCAAAAGTTGAAGCAAGCTGGTGCCGGGCACGGTTCAGATCATCCGTGAAGACGCCGCGAGACTCAGGCGTCCAGCCTTTGACGACTTCTCGCATGCCGCCAAAGGAATCAACTGAGATGGTCGATACCCAGACGCGACTCTTGGCAGGCTCGCTGAGCAAGAGCGTCCTGGTCGAGGTCAGATATGCTCGGAAGAGGTCACTGGGCTTACCGTTCCTTCCGATCGAGCCGCTCACGTCAATAAGGATGCCTTCGTGATGGTCGATGGTTTGGGCGCAAGCCATGCCAGTGCCGAGAAGAAGGAATGCAACAAAGAAGGCCAGCGCTCCGTGATACGGCGGCTTGCGATTGTTCCGCACGTTCTGAGCCCGGAGGATTCCGGCGGAGCAGAGTTTTTTTGCGATTTCGATGGATGCGTGACGTTCAGACACAGTTTCCTCCAGGTTGGTTACCAATTTTGTAATCTCGCGCAGTTCCCACCAGGCCGCGTAATCGTCGTCGGTGTTCATGTGGCCCACCAAGCCGACGAAAAAGCCAAGCATCAGGTCCGCCGCTATCATGATGAAAAGCATCGCGCTGCCAAACGTCTCCCTAACCTTCGCCTCAGTGTTGTCACTACCATTTTGATCGTGGTCAACCGAAGTCTCCGGGGTCGCGCCATATACATACGAGGTCGCCGTCGGTGTGGCAGTTGCAGTCTTGCCCATCATCAGCTCACGCGCTGCGGCGAGGCGAAGAACGCCCATGAGGCTCAACGCCACCGCGAGCAGGATGACTGCGACCCGCAAGTTCCTGTATTTCGCCACGATGTGCTCATATGCCGGGTGTCCGACCACGAGGGGTAGCACGGTCGCTCCTGCCGCGAGAAGCATCGTCATGAATGCGCCGAACCCGAAGAGATAGAACGTAGCGGTATTTCCTGCCAAACAGGCGATGGCAGCGAGGATTGCGAGAAGGCGGTATTTCCGGACCTTCTTGGCGTGCGTGAGCATCGCGGCGTCATTCACCGGCTCGGGACGGATGTAGAGATGCGCATGAAGCGCAGAGCCGTGGGTCTTGTTCTGTTCGATTTCCGACCGAAACCGCGTGAGTTCCGGCTGGAGCCCGTCGGCGTAGCTATAGATGCACAGACCGCACAATTTCCTCGCGCGTTCTTCATCGTCACCGCATTGAAGCATTGTTTCGTAGCCGAATTTTTCAAAATCAATTGATTCCTGTCTTTCGATCAGTCTTCTGATAAAGCTCTTGATCAGTTTCATCACCATTCACCTCCATCGCGATTGCTCTTCGCGTTGAGTCGCGTCACCGATGTTCGTGAGAGCATCCATAAAAGAAGGATAAGCGGGGCGATGATAATAACGGCAACAACGAGCCAGCGGATCGCAGTCGCAAGCAGTGCGACGAGGGCCGCTAGCCCGGCGCGGACCGGAGAGACGAGCATGCAAACTGCAAAGTACAGGATGAAAAGCAGGAGAAACGCCTTTCCTATTGCTTTCAGTGCGTCCTCCAGAGAAATGACTCTCGTCGTGATGAGTATCGCGAGGACAACAAGCCCAAGCGTACAAATTGCCGAAATGCACTCAGTTATCATTTGCTGCTCCAATAAAAAAGGAGCTTGCCGTAGGCAAACTCCGTTCGTTATATGGCCTCAAGGACCTTTTTCGCCTGCTGCAACTTTTGCAGCTCGCGTTCTTCTTTCTTCAGTTCTTCTCGCATGTCGTTGACCTTCTCTTCCTGCTTGGTGATTTGGTCAAGGACGACTTGTACGGGAGTCTTCTTCACCCACGGCTTGCGACCACCTTGGGTCTGCGCTGCATCTGGTTCAGTGTCTCGCCCTGCGGCGGCCGTCTTGCCGTCCGCCGGCCGTTTCTGTTTTCGTTCAGGACTCATTCGAATCTTTCTCCTTTATTTAGTTTTTCAATGTGCCAATTTTCAAACAGCTTCTTGTCACCGGCGCAGGCCGGTGGCCCGCGCATAGCGAGACAGGACCGTACCGACGTAATGCACTCGATCTTCCAGCCCATCAAAGGCTCCGACGGCCTGGAGGTATCGCTCTTTCTGCAGGAGCTCTGCCACTTCTCGAAGCTGTGCGAGTGCACATTCCGCTTCTTGCAGGGCATCCTTGATGACGGCGGGTAGGCCCGGTGCTGGTTCTGTCATGTAACTTTTCTCCTTTCTGCTGCGAACGGTGGTACTCACAAATGTTTGCTTCAATGCCGCGATGCAGCTGTTGTGCGTTTTCTTTTCGGTTTGCCGAAGATGACGCGGACATGCTGGCCAGCCAGCACATCAACGATCTCAAGCGTGTTGTCCTTGCGCAGAATCACGAATCCCAGTTGCTTGTCGGTCTCAGTGGAAACGTCAACCAACTCCGCAATGCTCGGATCGGGTTCAAGCGGTAGTGCCTCTGCTGGCGTAGACGCGTTACCGTAGGGGAGTTTCAGGTGGTGATAATAAAAATCACCAGGTTCTTCTTTCGGTACATCGGGCAGTTTTTCCGTTTTCATTGCTTCTCCTTTTTCATTTCTGATTTGATCGGTGCAGGTCAATCGTCCTTCCAATTTGGGAAGGGATTCCGGCTGGATTTGCGAAAACCGGTGATGAGTTCACGGAGTAGCGTTCGCCGCGGATAAAGTGTTCCGATCAGCCGCGACAAACCATCGGCATCGCTCCGGTACCAGTCCTCTGGAATTTCGCGGGCGATCTTCCAGAGATCGGCGAGTTCTATCTGCTCGATCCGTGAGAGCACAGGCTCGAAAGATTCCCAGCCTGTCACCCTCTCGTAAACAGAATCACGAGCAAAGACTCCCCGGAGCGGTGAGTCGGGAAAGTTCCACTCGCCGGCGTTGAAACAATAGCCCTGGTCGATGAACACGGCGCGATACGAGCGCGTCCCGACAGGCTTCACGAACACCGCTTGGCGACCATCGCTATTGCCCGTCCATTTGTCGAAAATGAGCATGCGATGGAAATCCTGCCGGTTACTTACCCTGCTAAGCATCGGCTTCGGCAGGTAATCGAAAACTGGCGTGTGTTGCGGGTCGGCAACGTAGCGCGACCCGAACTGTAGTCCGCTTGCGCAGGGAGCAGACAGTGCGGCATTTTCGATCTTCAGTTCTGGGGTGTTGCTGATAAGCCATTCCGGAACGTCGATGACCCTGGCCTCCGGCATGGGCAAGCCGAGTAAGGTGCCGAGCTTCGTTCCCAAATACTCGTTGGCCAGGATTCGGACATCCTGCGGGTTATTCCGGAACTTGACGACGTAGTATTGGCTATTGGACGCGCGCATCAGGTGGGCTTGCGAGCCCCCGCGCATCTTCCGGATGTGCTGAACCGCTTGAAGCGGTTCGAGCGGCGGCGCTTTGGGGATCACAGGCATTTCCTCCTTCCTTGTTGGGAATTTCAGTTTCAAGCCATGCTTCCAGCTTGCGGATGGCTTCGCGTTTCAGCGGCAGTTCGACGTGCTCGTAGTTTTCATGCGTGTCGCCGAACGTGTGACCGAGGAGAGCCATGCGGACCTCGCGAACGACGCCGAGTTCCAAGAGACGCGTGTTAAATGTGTGGCGCAGGTAATGGAAACGCGTGCGGCGAATTCCCGCCCGGCGGATCGCCGTCTTCCATGCGGTCTTCAGGCTTCCGATGGCTTTGCCTTTGAACGTGAAAATGAGGCCTTCGGTGTTTTGGTTTTCAGACAGCAGTTGGAAAACCCTGGCGGTGAGCGGAATTTCGCGCGCTTCGCCTTCGGGCGTTTTGGAATGGGTGACGTAGAGCAAGCGGCGGGCGAAATCGACGTCCTCCCATCGCTGGTGGAGAATCTCGCCACGGCGCATGCCGGTGTCCAGCGCGACAATTGTGATGTCCCGCAGATGCGGCGCCGCAGCTTCAAGCAGGAGTTTCTCTTCGGCGTAACTGAGGACCGGACGTTTCTTCCGCCGCTCGCGTTCCATGCGGATGCGTGCAATCGGATTCGCCGCGATGAATCCTTCATCGACCGCCCAATAGAGCAGATGGCGGAGGCATTCGATGTCGCGGTTCACGGTGGTTTCCGTGATGATTTTCTGTCGGTGGCGTTCGGCGCGGTATTGCCGGATGATTCCCTTCGTGATTCTTAAGACTTGCATGTCGGCGAAATACGGCAGCAGGACTTTGAGCCGGTCCCGGTGCCATACTTTCGGACAGCCATCTTTCAAGAAACGCGCGGCGAGTTCCGCAAA
>Ga0137407_10002951_pt1 | contig 11288 bp, 7 predicted proteins | sample CZOMad2_2_16fung_FD_108410 | JGI IMG/M metagenome (GOLD analysis project Ga0137407, IMG submission 108410) | Vadose zone soil fungal communities from Angelo Coast Range Reserve, California, USA - CZOMad2_2_16fungal (Illumina Assembly) | ecosystem: Environmental > Terrestrial > Soil > Vadose zone...
AGGAGACCTCGTCATGAGCGTCCCTTACGAACAACAAGCCAGCTCCGCCTTGCAGCAACTCGGACTCAGCATCGCCGAACAACAGTTAGACCAAGCCGCCCAGCAGGCCGCTGCTTCCAGTTGGTCCTACACTCACTTCCTCGGCTACCTGCTCGATGCTGAGCTGCGCTTCCGTCATGAAAAAACCGTGCGCTTGAATCTCCAGTTCGCCAACCTGCCCTATCAGAAACGGCTCGACACCTTCGACTTCCAACAACAACCGTCGATCGACAAACGCCTCATCGACGAACTGGCCACAGGCCGCTTCCTGCATGAAGGCCGCAACATCGTCTTTCTCGGTCCGCCCGGCGTGGGTAAAACTCATCTGGCTATTGCTCTGGGCGTGCTCACCGCCAAGATGGGCCATCGCATCTACTTCACCTCCGCCATCGAACTGGCCCGCCGCATGGCCCGCGCCCTGGCCGAGAACCGCCTCTCCCGCGAGATCAAAAATCTCACCCGCCCCAAGCTGCTCATCATCGATGAGGTCGGTTATCTCACCCTGGAGACTACGCACGCCAGCCTCCTTTTCCAGGCCATCTGCGAACGCTATGAGAAACAGCAGCCCATCGTTCTCACCAGCAACAAAGCCTTCGCCGACTGGAACCAGGTCTTCGCCGGAGATGCCATCATGGCTTCGGCTGCTCTGGACCGCCTGCTCCATCGCTCCACCGTCATCAACATCCGCGGCGACAGCTACAGACTGAAAGAAAAGCGCAAGTCTAAAACCACATCCCAGGAGGTGATCGCTGAAAAATAATCTCGCCCGTACTGCTTCGTTCTTAGCCGGAGGGGTGAATTCTAAGTGAGCGCTAGGGGGTCAAATCTACATGAGCGTTGACAAAACGGAATTAGTCCTCAGCGGAGCAGGCCAAAGGTACGTTTCGGCTCCTTCGCATCCTGACGGATCGTGGCAACGCTCTGGGTGGGTGCAATGTTGTAGCGCGGCGTCCAAAGCTGAGCGGTGACCATGTTTTTGATCCTGGATTTATTGGCTTTGAAGATTCTGGAACACTCATTGTTTCCCCTGTTGCCGATTCGCCGTTCGATGGGGAAGGCGGGAGGCGATAATATGGTACAGAATCTATGGTCATCATCGTTATGGGGGTATCCGGTTCTGGTAAGACCGCTGTCGGCGAGGCGCTCGCTGCGAGCTTGAACTGGCTCTTCGAGGATGCCGACAATTGGCATTTGGCTTCGAGCATTGAAAAAATGCACAAGGGCGAAGCGTTAACGGACGAAGACCGTGAGCCTTGGCTTAGATCGCTGAACAGCGCCGTCCTTGCCTGGATCGCAGAGAAGCGCGATGTAGTCTTGGCTTGTTCCGCGTTGCGTAAGTGCCACCGGAATGCGCTGCATGAGGGGGTTCTCGACCGGGAGTCGGTGCGTTTCGTGTACCTCAAGGGGACATATGAAGAGGTTGCCCGCAGACTTAGCGGTCGGGTGGGTCACTTCATGCCGGGATCGCTTTTGGAAAGTCAATTTGCGGTGTTAGAAGAACCGAACGCCTCCGAGGCGCTTGTGGTCGACATCAGCCGGTCGGTCGCAATCATAGTGGACTCGATAGTTGCGGGCCTCCGGCTCGGCCCGGCAACGAGAGTGGAACCCGAGTGAGACTGCCGTGACACCAGAGCGGTCGGCATCTGAGTGCAACCCGTGATGCAGGGAGCCACGATTGGGACTCGCCCGGTCTCGCGCCGGCGCTGGGGCATCGCCTGCCTGCTGGGATTCGGTGTTTTGGTGAATTACTTCGACCGGGTGAATCTTTCGGTCTCGCAAGAAGCGCTTCACAATGAATTTGGCATCTCTGCGATCACCTTCGGGTACTTGCTGAGCGCCTATAGCTGGACCTACGCGGCCTTTCAACTGCCATCGGGCGTCATCCTGGACAGGTTCGGAGTGAAGCTGGTTGGCCGCATCGGAACGTTGTTGTGGAGTGTCGCTTCATTTGCCGCGGCGATTTCGACAGGCCTGGCAGGCTTTCTGGGGGCGCGCCTGCTGCTCGGAGTAGGCGAAGCTCCCACATTTCCGGCAAATGCGAAAGCAATCGGCTATTGGTTTCCCTCACAAGAACGCAGCCTGGCGACTGCGATCTTTGATTCCGCGGCCAAGCTTGCCTCTGCCATTGGAGTCCCGGCAATGGGGCTGCTGTTGCTGCGTTTCGGATGGCGATGGAGTTTTGCCGCGACCGGACTGATCAGTTTGCTTTATTTTGTCCTCTTTTACTGCTTCTACCGGAACCCCAGCGAGGACCAATCTCTTTCCACCGCGGAGCGCGATTTTATCCTGCGTGGCGGAGCGCAGCCCGAGGACCAAGCCAGGGCAGCGAAGGGCGCGCCGCTTGGATATTTGTTGCGACAACGAAAGGTGTGGGGGCTGGCGTTGGGTTTTGCGTCTTACAACTACACTTTTTATCTCTTACTGACGTGGCTGCCTTCTTATCTCTCGTCCACACACCACATCGATCTGCTGCATTCGGTTTTATACACCAGCGCACCTTGGCTCTTTGCAACGTTGACGGACATTCTCATGGGCGGCTGGCTGGTGGATAAATTAGTCCAGCGTGGCCGCGACCCGTCATTCGTCCGGCGGGCAATCCTCATCGGCGGCACCACCCTCGGCCTGGGAATGCTGGGAGCAGCTTACTCGCAAAGCACCGTTATGGCCCTAGTGTGGATTAGTCTGGCGATTGGCGGGCTATCTGCGGCCGCACCGGTAGTCTGGTCGATACCGTCACTGATTGCCCCGCGAGAGAGCGTGGGAACACTGGGCGGAATCGTGAATTTCGGCAGCCAACTCGCAGCGATTGCCGCGCCGATCGTAACGGGTTATGTCGTGCAGATCACGCGTTCGTTTTTCTGGGCATTTGGGGCAGCTGCGGTTTTTCTTACGATCGGCATCGTTGCGTATGTATTTTTGCTTGGTCGCATTGAAGCGATCCCCGAGCCGTCGTAAGTTTCCCTACCGCGAAGGCGCGTAATGTTTGGTGGTCTGTGTTCGCGAATTGCTCAAAAACGCCAAATTTCTGTGAAAGTGTAGATCAACATCGCAGTGGGAAGCCACAGGTGGTAGCCAGGGTGGAGGGCAGATCGTGAGGGAGTCAACACCTCACCTTTATGTCGTAGGGTCAAATTAATCGTCGCGGGCTCATTCCCTCCGCTCTTGGTCCACAGAGCCAGTGATGTATGCCAACATGCGCGCCCAGAGCATTTACCGTCTTCTATTTTTAGTGGGAACTGGGATTCTATGCAGCTCTTGGGGTTTGAAGAAAAGAATTGTGTGAGGGAAAACCAAAATCTTCTTAAATCACACCAGTCATAGATTTCCGCAGATGCGGATGAGTTTTTTTGACATAAGAGATGACGATTCGCTGAAGAGTCATGGCCGGGGAATGACCGTTTGTGTCGTAGTCGACATGCTGGCACAAAGCGCAGACGCCGAATACATATTAGAAGGTTCAAAGGCTATATGACTTAAATAGGTATACGAAAGAAGCATTCGTTGACTAGTCTACAGCATAGTAGATTTTTGGAGGGTCTCAGTCCTACAATCAGTGACCGAGATTAAGCAGGGGTTTTTCGTGCATCGCCCTTCGATATCCAGATCGATAGCTAGGCCCCGCACCGCTCGCGACGCCACAAACGACTTCTGTCAAGAACATCTCGGCGTTTCGGATGCTTAAAAATAACCATATGTAATGTCGCCGATGGTAATGGCCACCTTACCAGTTCGCTGCAATCGCATTCAGAATAGAGGGACAACAATGAGAAAAAGTGCTTACCTGAGCTTCTTCACGCTGTATGCCAAGGTCGCGAATTACGACACGGGTGGCGAAGGGTGAGTCTCGATCCAAACAATCACAACGTTGGTTACGGCCAGAATGCGTTCCCGCGCTGCCCGAGTTCCACTCTGATCTTCGCCTTGACAGCTGGAGCTCGCAGATCGTGATCAACACAACCAATGCTGTGGATAACGCGCAGCTAAACGCCATCGAGATTCACTAAGCCGTTCCAGTCATGTGACGGCCGTGTCGTAGTACGCCTTTACTCAAAGGCGATCTTAATCAGGAGCAATGCAATGATCACGGAATCACATCACAACGATAACCGCGGCTATACGAGACAGCACCGATTCTTACTCAATCTTTGTTGGTTCTTTTCCCTCCTAATCGTAGGGAGCGGGTTGGCCTTCGCGGCTGCACCGATCGGCAAAGTCATCTCCTTGAAAGCCGATGCGACCAACCTCTTCGTGTCCGCGGATCAGAACCTCGGTTCGACCGCCCCTCTGGTGGGTGACCGCACCGTGGTGAGCACCTGGGAGGAGTTTCAGGTGGTCGACGCAGGCGGAGGACTGATTGCCCTGCTCTCGGTCGGCACCGGCAAGTATGTGTCGGCGGATCAGAATCTTGGTGTGAATGCACCTCTTGTTGCTGACCGCGCCGTCTTCAACACCTGGGAGAAGTTTCAATGGATCGACCTCGGCAACAACCAGATCCATCTGCTCAGTGTCGGCAATGGCAAATTTGTGTCGGCGGATCTGAATATCGCATCGACCGCGCCCTTGAACGCCAACCGAACCGGAGCGTCAACTTGGGAAACGTTCGTGTGGGCATCCGTTGGCGTTGGCGGCGGTAACAGCGGTGGTTTGCCCAAGCACCTATTGTTGGGATACTGGCAGAACTTCACCAACGGCTCGACGTGTCCGCGCCTAAGCGCGGTTCCCACCAGTTACACCATCGCCGCAGTGGCGTTCGCAAATTCAACGTCCACGCCCGGAGCGGTCGGTTACACCACGGATTCGGGACTCGACGCGTGTATTGGAGGATACAACGATGCACAGTTCACTTCGGACATCAATGCCCTTCACTCCCGGGGACAGAAGGTCATCCTTTCCGTCGGCGGTGCAAGCGGCGGGCTTGTGATCAATAGCCCCTCCAGCGCAACCAATTTCGCTAACAGTGCCCATTCGCTGATGACTAGGTTCGGATTCGACGGCGTCGATATCGATCTGGAAAGTGGAATCGATGTCACAAACTTAGCCAGCGCGTTGCAACAACTTGCGGCACTTTCGCCCGGTCTCATCATCACGATGGCACCGCAGACCACCGACGTAGCGAACACAAGCAGCCCCTATTTCGCGCTTGCGCTCAGGATTCAGAACATCCTCACGATGGTCAACACGCAGTACTACAACTCCGGCACCATGTTCGGCTGCGACGGCAACATCTACACAGAAGGCACCGAAGACTTCGCCACTTCGCAGGCTTGCATTCTCATACAGGGCGGGTTGCGCCCGGATCAAGTCGGTCTAGGGTTGCCAGCGACGCCCGCGGCCGCCGGCGGAGGCCACGTTGATCCTTCAGTCGTAGTGAATGCCCTCGACTGCCTCACCGAGGGTCGAAACTGTGGAGCGTTTCGCCCAAGCACAACGTGGCCCACCCTGCGCGGCGCAATGACTTGGAGTATAAACTGGGACGGAACCACTAACTTCAACTTCGCCAACACTGTGAAGGCCGGCCTAAACGCATTACCGTAAAACCGCCGAGCGAGCCCCGGAGTTATTTAAACGGGTCTCGCTCAGGGATAACGAACATATTTCCGAGAGCGCGATCGCGCTTGAGCCGCCAGTCTCGGACGCGATGAAACAGGAGTTTTGAACGAAGAGTGACACCGCACGTTCTTCGTCACTATCTACCCTTCCTGACGACGTCTCGCCTCTCAACTCCGGCCTTGTTTTCTCGGCAGACGCGGGCCCCGATGCCGACATAGTCTTGACGCCTTTGTCGTCCCCGAACAGGGGAGAAAGGGAGTTTCACCGCGAAGTGCACTATCAATAATCAGGTGGTTCTGTCGCGGGCTCCGATGGTCCGCTCGCAGCACACATTGGCGCTCTTGCCCAATTACAAAACCCGCAAGGACATGCCCGGCATTCGATTCACCGAACGGTGATGCTTGGCTGAAGGCTTCAGCCATTGGCTGAAACAACAGGGAGTTGCTTTACGTCATCTTAGCTCGATCATCCATGACGGTATCTGCGCGACCGCGCTCGGCTTCCTGACTGCTTTGTGATTGCGGCCGCGCAGACACTCATTTCTGCCTTATGCGGCACAGAGCCTCGGATCAAGGATCGGCTTTCACTGTTGCTCACCGCGAGTGCTCTTGTACACCCTGCGCCTGCTGCGCTGGCCGTGCTTTTTGCTGCCATGGTGGCGCTCGGAAGGGCACAGACCCAGGGTGTTCAGCCGGGAAAGGGTTCTTTCAAAGCGCCAGTGCTGGTCTTGGCCGTTTGTACTGTTCTTCTCCTTGTCATGGCAGCCACCTACGCTGGCTTCGAAACTCGCCTCTTGTTGCTTCGCCCAGGGCTACCCGGGCTGGTTGGCCTGGCAATCACCGAAGATGTTCCGGCTGAACTGAAGTTAGGCGGAGCCATCGGCGTGATGGCTCCACCAAGTCGGGTGAATTGCCTTTCACGGGAAATTTGTGACTTTGGGAGTGAATCTAACATTGGGAGATGTTGATCCACCCGTGCTGTTGATGACGTTCTGGATCCCGCCGTTTCCGCCTATACAAACCGTAATCATGTCGTGAAACTTGACGTTGGGATTGTTAGGAACCTCAATGGCCCGGGACACAAAGACACCGGAATTGTGAAAGACGCTGTAGATGCCAAGGCCCCAAACTTCGTGACTGGTGACAGTGTCGGCAACCTTATAGGAAGCCCAGCCATTGACGCCGGGTGCGCTCGTATAGCTAGCCTGGCTGGGCGGATCGTACGGAATCTCGGACTGGTAGAAATAAACTCGTCCGCCATTGCCATTCCAGCGGACCTGGAACTGCTGGTAATGCTCCACAAACAGACCGTAAATAATGACATTGTTGCCATTGACGACGAGTCCGTTTGTGCTGGTATTGCTGGTCCAACCCACAGCCGAGCCGTGGTCCGCACGCCAGATCCAGGTGTGATCCACAATAGTGTCGTTGCTATTGATCCTCAGGTTGACAGTCGTCTTACCTGAACCTGCACCTCCCACGCGGAAGAATACATCGTGAAGAGAGATGGGGTTGGCGGCATGGCTGGCGGTGCTGCCGCTCGGACCCACTTCAAGCAGAACAGGCGAATTGGCAGGTCCAGCGTCGAAGAAAAGGCCGGAGAGGATCACGCCGTCCACATCGGCCACAGACATGGCTGTAATCCCATTGTTTGCTTGCAGAGTGGCAAAGCCCAGACCTAGGACCACCGTGCTGGCGCGAGTGATCCGGATGGTATCCGTCAAAGCATAGACGCCGGGTGTAAGTATGAGGTTCTTGCCGGCAGCAAGTTCGGCATTGATCGTAGCAGCAGTGTCTACATCCGATCGGGCAATATAGAACTGGCTGATGGAAATGGTCGTTCCAGGAGTCGATCCACCGCTCCAGGTGATCCCTGAACTATTGGTCCGCAGAGACGGGACACGAACGCTGAAATTCTTGGCGGCATCAATCTGGAGGAAGGGTTTCTCGCGTACGATGGGAGTCTGCGCGACCACGGTGTAGTCCGGGCTGGGCCAACTGCCTGCCGGCGGATTGTCAACGCCGACAAAGACCATGTTCCAGTTTGATCCAGTCCAGCTGCCCCACTGGGTATTTCTGGAGATCCACTGCTGCTGCGGGCCGGAATTCACGTTGCTGTCAATCAGGTCGTCTGACATCCAGCCGCCGCTCCCAAAGCCACCGTTCTGATGAAGCACCATGTTGCCCCGAACATGCATGCGGCGAAATGGCGCAGCCTGAGAGACCGCCCACTGCAAAGTCCCTGTCGAAGGGTTCACCGAAAAGCCTTCGGCTGCCCTCCAAAAAGTCTGGGTGGCGTTGTTGTTCGGCAGCGTGGGATCGGCATGCACATTGCCTATGATGGTTACGTCATCGGGCGAGGCGCCTAGCCCCAGTACCTGGGTATAAAACCCAATCGGGATATTTACGTTGTACTGACCAGGTTCAAACAACAAGGCATTCCGTTGGGAACCAAATTGGTTGTTTTGCTGGGTGCTGAAGACACTGTTGATCTGGTTCTGGATGATAGCGGCTGACATCGATGTGCTGAAAATGAGCACATTGGGCCCAAAATCGGGCGGCGTGGGATTGCCGGCAACCACTCCCCAGATAAATCGTTCCCAACCCGAGGCGGTTGTGCGGTCAGCCACCAACGGAGCATTTGTCCCGAGATTCCGGTCTGCGGAGACAAAGCGTCCAGTGCCCACCGATTGCAGGTTAATCTGTCCTCCGGTCAGCTCAATCCATTGGAATTTCTCCCATGCGCCAATGGCAGTGCGATTCGCCGCTAGAGGCGCATTGGCTCCAAGATTTTGGTCGGCTGACACGAAGAGGTTGTTGGACACGGACTGGAAGGCGATCACACCGCTACCCGCATCGATCACTTTGAACTGCTCTGGAGCATCCATTGCTCCGCCGTCGGCTGCAAGGGGTAAGTTTGTTCCAAGGTTTTGATCGGCCGACACAAAGAGGTTATTAGCATTGGCCCTCAACCAGATGGTTTGGCCGATGGGGGCAGCGGCCAAAGCCATTGTGGTATGGTACCCACATAAACTCAGCACCAGGCCGAGTTTCACGACCATTCCCAAACCTCTCAAACTACGTCGGCTATCATGACGCGAGAACGTTCTCATTTGTTGCTCTCCTTAATTTTTGGTGAACCAGAGCGGAGTTTCCGATATGCACAACGATTATCGGCTTAGAGTCGGCTGCACCTGATCACTCAGAATTCCAGACGCAGCACAGTTTGAAGGATCCGCGGATCACGCGCTCCATTCACGGTGCCAAAGCCGGATGGGTTCACTAGCTTTCCGGTGGAATCGAATGGAAGATTTTGAGGTACCCCAGCCTGATTGAAGTTCAAGGTACTGTTGATACCGCTAAACTGCGTGTGATTGAAGACATTGAATGCGTCTATTCGCAGCCGTAGGCGCACTCCTCGTTCGCCAAAAAAGCCGAAGCTCTTTTGTACAGACAGGTCAGAGTTGTTGATCCCGGGGTTGTTCAAGTAATTATTCGGGGCACCCAGTCCTATGCTACCCGCGACTGGCGCCGCGAACGCTGCCGGATTGAGGCGCTGGAAAGGGTTGCTAGAGCCGGTTTGAGGATTGCCTACCAGGACAAGCCGCGCAGGCTCAGTGTAAGAGCCGGTCAGGTTCTGATTTCCTTCGCCGGAGATTGAGAACCCAGGTGAGAACGGACTGCCAGACTGAAACTGGACAAATCCGGAGACTTGCCAGCCATTGGTGAGGTTGCGAAGAAAGAAGTTGCCCGAATGAACCCCGGTAACGTCGTAGACATAATTCAGCACAAAATTCTGCCGGCGATCATTGCCGGTTGGTCCATAGTTGGCAAAACGAGTTAAACCGTCAATTCGGAGGAAGTTGCCATCCGCGGTAGCTGTCCCCAGGGCCTTGCTCCAGGTGTAGTTCGCGCCCAGGAAAAGCCCTCGTGTAACGCGCCGGTTCAGGGAGACCTGTAGGGCGTTGTAGTTCGCGGTAGCAGCGTTCTCGTGGAGGATAATATCCCCGAAACCAGGGAAGGGTCTCAGAAAATCCACGCCTTTCGCGGCGCATCCCGGCAGGGGACATGTCGGTTGTCCGCTGCTATTGAGCAAAGAGGGGTCCCAATTCTGCGAAAGAAATGTCGCCCCGTAGGGAATCGCGTTCAGATTGCGCTGATCCGGCTGATGGTTGGATATTGATCCGACATATGCGGTATCCAAAAGGAATTTGTATGGCAGGTTGACCTGTATGCCTGAGGTGTAGTTGTATGTAGTCGGAATTTTTCCGTTTTGATCGATAGCCTGCAATCCTGGCGGTCCGGCAAGCGCGATACCGCTGGGATTGATAGTGTTGGCGAAGCCGAAGTTAATCACGGGTTGGCTTGCCACTGGTGGATTTTGGATCTCGAAAAAGGTGGCGTTGTTGCCTTGCGTGCGATCATAGTACACCCCGCCTCCAGCATGAAACACCACTTGCTGCTTGCCGGTAACGTCCCAGGCTAGTCCGACGCGAGGCCCCCACTGGGGTCCGCGGTTCTTGGTCAAATATTTGGAAAAGCCATTGCTGCCTTGCACAATGCCGTCCAGCGGGTTGCCGCTGCCGGGAATGACTTTGCCCTTATTCGGTCCGGATGCGAACAACTGCTGAGCTTGAGCTGGATTGTACGCGCTAGCCAGGAAGGTGGAACCCTGAAGCGACGAATCGTACTGTGGTTGATACCATGCCAGGCGTATGCCGTAATCCAGAGTCAACCGCCGATTGAGCTTCCATGTGTCCTGAACGTAGCCCTCTATATTCCAATAGCGGTATTGTCCCACGACATAGCCAGCGGCCTGGTCAAACCTGTTGAAGACTCCAATGGCCGCATTGGAAAAACCAAACCCGGTATCGAATGGATTGGAAGCATTGTCGCCAAAGTCGTAATTCGCATTGTTATCGGCAAAGGAACTCTGGTTCTTGCGGCTGCGCTGCAGATACGCGCCCGTTTTAAGGATGTGGCTGTGTAGGACTTTGCTGAGATTGTCGGTCAAATCGATGGTTGTGTTGTAGTTGGCGAAGGGCGCAGAGCCAATGTTGAAGTTGGGGCTGTTGCCAATGCGAGTACCGGCAAAGGACACGTTGGGGACAAGATCCAGTTGCACCGCATTAGGAAAGAGCACGGGCAAGTTGACGCCGGTAGCTGTTCGAGTGTAGGAGTTGGTCGTCGGCGCGATCAGAAAGCTGTTGTTGCTCCAGCCTAGAGTCAGTTCGTTGACCAACGTAGCGCTGAAACTATAGGTATTTCCGAACGCCCAGCTGTATCCAGGATTGGCGACGGATACGGGCGTAACCGGCGTATTGGAGCCAAGAACAAAGGAGCCATACTGCGAGGTGAAGGTATTGCTGTTAATGATTCGGTGCAGGAAAAAGCGGGACTTGTCCGACATGTTGTAGTCCAGCCGCAACAGGTCCTCGCGTCGTGGATAGCTGTCCGATATCTGCGATTGAAAGTTGAAGCCCTTGTTGCCCGGAGCATTCGGCATCGGCAACATGTTCAGTAGCGCTACTCCCGGTCCATACAGCCTGTTCTGCGGAATTCGACCTAACACGCCTCCGTCGGCGAAGCAGCCCGTGGTGTTGGCGGCGGTGCAAGGCAGCCCGGAGAGCGGGTCCCTGATTCGGTTGAACAGATTGCCGTTGTTGTCCACGCTCTGGGAAAAATCTCCCTGACGCTCCA
>Ga0137407_10002952_pt1 | contig 11282 bp, 4 predicted proteins | sample CZOMad2_2_16fung_FD_108410 | JGI IMG/M metagenome (GOLD analysis project Ga0137407, IMG submission 108410) | Vadose zone soil fungal communities from Angelo Coast Range Reserve, California, USA - CZOMad2_2_16fungal (Illumina Assembly) | ecosystem: Environmental > Terrestrial > Soil > Vadose zone...
CGTTGGCGTGAATGAAGCTGTTGGACTCGGAGTGGCAGAGGGCGTAGGAGTTGGGCAGGGTGGGGGGATATAGATATAGCTTTGTCCGCCAGTCGCCGCGCCACCAGTGCCGTTGCAGAAGTACTGAGTAAAGAACGTGTTGTCTCTCTGCACTCCGGCCGTGGCCGATGTGTTACCATTGCTCACTGTGCCGTAGATCACGTCAAAGCGTAGCTGCCCCTCATACAATCTCAGCTCGTGGTTGGCTTGCTGGGAGGTGTTGGCGAAATACACCGCGCGCCATTCGATGTTGAAGATACGATTGGGCGCAGTGCCCGATACCGAGGTGTAAATGCCGCAGGTGCCACCCGGGTAAGTCGTGCAGCCGACCCAACCTAGATTGTCAGTGCGCTGGTCGTCCCAATACGGCATGATCGTGTAGTTGTGGCTGAGCCACGGCAGGCAGACGTTGGTAAAGTCGGTAGCCATGGTCGTGAACTGGGCATTGCCGTTGGACGACACAGTGATCGAAGTGAAGCTCTGGTCGTACAACGTGTAAGGGAATGGCAGCGAGATGGTGGTTACGGTATCATCCCCGTGATTGCCGATGTCGGTCGTGCCTGGCACGATGCTGCCGCCTATCTGATTTATCACATACGGGCCAATGCAAGGCGTGGGCGTTAGAGTTGGCGTGGGCGTCGGAGTGGGCGTGAATGTTGCCGTAGCTGTAGGTGTAGGCGTAAATGTAGCAGTTGCTGTAGATGTTGGCGTCGGGCTAGCTGTCGCAGTTGCCGTTGGCGTGGGGCTGGCTGTGGGTGTGGGAGTTGGCGTGCCGCCGCCCATTGGTCCCTGGATCGCAACCATCGTCGGCGAGCCCGTCTTGAAGAAACCGACGATGGCGCTGGTCGATCGCGGTGGCTGATTCGCGTCGAAGCGAAAGTTGTACATCGTGCCGAAACGAATCGCGTTAGCATTCTGATTCTGCGCAAACGTTTCCGAGTTCCAAGTGATAGAGCTTGCGTCCTGAGTAACAGTCCAAGGCGCACTGCTGTAGCCCTGATTATTGAACGTGCCGTCATTAGCCCAGCCAGGCTCCTGAAGCGGCGCATGAAATCCGATGTTCGAGATATTCACTCCTGGTGCGAGGGGCACGCTGAAAGATTGGATCGAGCGATCGAGGTTTTGGTTATAGAGAGAGTATTCGTAGTGGTAAACACCCGCAGAAGGGTTGGTCACTTTGTAGCCCATGAACCATAGCCCATCGTTACCGGGATCGGGCTCGAGCTGAGCAACCGTTGCGCTTGTCCACGCGTTAATTGCAGGCTGCATTCGCGTCGTCGAACCAACAGCGGAAAACGTAAAGCTGTCGCCGCTGCCATTCACAGTGAACTGGCGATAAGAGGCATTGTTATACATGTTACATTGCCCTGGATGTGACTGGCACCATGCATATTCATGCGGAGTGATATATTGGGCTTCGGCGAAATAGGTCGCGCCCGAGTTCTGCGCGGGGTTCAGATCGCTCGACGCGACCGTGAGGCGATGCGATGTGCCGGTGTGAGAATGCCCGGTGTGAGTGTTCGCGCCCGATGGGAAGACGCCTGTAAACGGATTCACCCAGGCGCGCGAGCCGATTCCGGTCTGGCTATAGTTTAAGCTCGCGGAGTACGGATCGGAGCAGCCGGGGCATAGGTGGGTCCCTGTTTGGCAATTACTAGTGTTGCACGAGCCGCAAACAAAGCCCTCCAATGCGGTGAACGCGTGTTTCCCCCAGGATTGGCCGATCTGTTCGAAGCGATCATTGTTGCTAGCCCCGCCGCTCATTCGATACAGATTTTGCGGGATGAACGGATGATCGGTCTGTGGCAATGCAAACCAATTGAACGGCTGGTCGCCATTGTTACAGGAGGTTGTTCCCACTCCCAGCCCGACAAGATGCTTTACAGTATCGTTTCCGCCCTGCGACACCTGGGGCAGGTCCCCTACGATAACATCCGGCCCTGGCACAAGAGCAGGCGCTTCTGTTCTACTAGCACTTCGCAAGGCTGGCATTACCACCGATTCTGGATTGCCATTCACGAGTTGCGTAATCTCAACTGGCTGCATAACCGCTCCCACGGAGATGTTCCCAACTGTCATGCCCGCATCTGCCGGGCGGCCGAGCACCCTGGCAAAGTCCTGTGAGAGCAGAAGCCGCCCACCTGGGATGCTGAGTGATTGAGCCTTCGCATCGTAATCGTATTGGTGACCTTCGATGTTGAAAAACGTGAAGCCTGTCTTTGCGTCGCGCACGGCCAGATCGAACGCTGCATCCGGAGGAAGTTTTTCGATTACGAGGTGTTTAACGGCCGGGCTTAAGGACACAGGAAGAGTCGAAGCAGAACTTTGGGGAATTAGCGCAATCGAACCCGGCTCAGGTCCGCGCAGCAGATCGTTGAACACAAGAATGCTGAAAAAGGAATTGGCGGCGATGGTGAATTGCAATGTCACGGCACCTTGCGGCGTCGAGCTGATTCCGTTCAACCGGTTCCGATCGAGATCCATTGTAACGCTTCCGCTCTCGACGATCATCTTTTGAAGAGTGCCGCTTGGCGCGTCCGAGGGCTTCTGTTTGGATTGAGCTGCGTAATTTCCCGAACTATTCCCAAGAAATAGAACTAGCGTGAGCATCAGACTGCTAAGCGTTATTCTCGACATGGTGTTGGGTCCCTGATTGGTGCTAAAGCTTGGCTAACGGATTGAGTGAAGATAATTTCTCCCAGAGCTCATGGGAGGCGTAAAGAAGATTTTGAAATTTTTGCCCCGCGCGAAATCGGGTGTCCAACTCGCGAGCGGCAACGCGTCCCACCCGAGCGCTTTGCCTACCATAACTTACGGCCGAGGTGCCGGTGTTGGGCGAGGCCGTCCTACGGGGCTGGGCCTTGCTGTTGGAGAAGGCCTGGGAGTAGATGTCGGTGTTGCGGTCGGTGTGAGCGTCGGTGTAGCTGTCGCTGTAGCCGTAGGCGTAGGTGTAGAGCTGGCTGTCGGCGTAGGTGTGGGCGTGCCACCCGTGGGGCCTTGGATTGCAGCCATAATCGGGGAGCCTGTCTTGAAGAAGCCGACCGTTGCACTCGAACTCTGCGGTGGTTGATCGGCATCAAAGCGGAAATTATACAATGTTCCCCAGCGAATGGCGTTCGCGTTCTGGTTCTGCGCGAACGTTTCGGTGTTCCAGGTTATGGAATTGCCGGCCTGAGTCATAGTCCATGGTGTACTGCTGTAACCCTGGCTGTTAAGCGTCCCGTCGTTTGCCCAGGCGGGATGTTGCGGCGGAGCGTGAAACTCGATGTTACTTACGTTAATTCCAGCTCCCAAAGGCACACTGAAAGATTGGATCGCCCGATCCAGATTCTGGTTGTAGAGCGCGTACTCATAGTGCCACATACCTGCCCCAAGGTTTGTTACTTTATAGCCAACCAGTCCAAAGCCATCGTTAGCCAGATCAGGTTGGATCTGGGTCACCGTTGCACCCGTTACGACCCATGCCATTATGGCAGGCTGCGTTCGCACGGTTGCCCCGAACGCTGAAAAGCTGAAATTGGTTGTGCCGGTGACCACAAACTGACGCCAGGAAGCGTTGTTGTACATGTTGCATTCCCCAGGATGCGCTTGGCACCAGGCGTATTCGTGTGGGGTGACGTATTGGGCTTCAGCGAAATAGCTCGCGCCCGCATTGAGCGTGGTGTTCAGGTCATCAACCTCAACTAGAATCCGGTGCGACACGCCGTTGTGTGCGTGCCCACTGTGGTTGTTTGGAGGCGTGCCCGAATCTCCCCGCGGGTAGAAGCCGGTAAACGGATTGATCCAGGCGCGCGAACCCAGGTTTGGCCCCGAATTGAGACTTGCAGAATAGGGGTCGGAGCATCCCGGACATAGATTGGACCCCGTGGTACACCCGCTGGTGTTGCAACCAAAACCACACGCATTGTTTTCCAATGCCAGGAACGCGTGTTTGCACGAGGATTGGCCAATCTGTTCGAAGCGCTCGTTGTTGTTCGCGCCACCGCTCATTCGATAGAAATTTTGCGGAATTACTGGATGATCGTTATCTGGCGACGCAAACCAGTGCAGCGGCTGCGTGCCGTTGTTACAAGAAGTTGTCGCCACAGCGAGACCGACCTGCGTTCCCGCGCTGCCGAATTGCTCCATGTCCGGCATGTCGCCCACAATTACATCCGGCCCCATAGCCGCCGTCGGCCTTTCTCCGGCGACTCCTCTCAACGGGGGCATCACGACCGACTTAACCTCGCCGTTGACCAGCTGCGTGAGCTCGATAGGCCGCACCGTTGCGCTGATGGAGATTTTTCCAACGGCTAAATCAGCGTCTGTGGGCCGGCCGAGTGCGTCGGCAAACTCTTTTGAGATCAGAAGCCGTCCACCCTGGATACTAAGCAACTGCCCTTTGGCATCGTAATCGTATTGATTTCGATCGATGTTGAAAAACGTGAAGCCGCTTTTTGCGTCGCGCACGGCGAGATCGAACTGCTCAGACGATTGAAGTTTTTCCAAAGCGAGCTGATTGATGGATGCCATTAGCGGAGCGGGCAGTGCTGTCGAGTATTGCGGGACAAGCGCCATAGACCCGTGTTCGGCGCCACGCAGAAGATCGTTAAATACGAGAAGACTGAAGAAGGAATTGGCCGCTATAGCGAAACGCTGCTGAACCATTCTTGCAGCCAGTGAACCGTCTGCGATGAGCCGGTCCAGATCGAGATCAATGGTAACCACCCCGTTCTCGACGATCATCTTTTGAAGCGTGCCGCTCTCGGCGGTTGTTTGCTTTCGCGCTGTAGAATTTTTTGAGTTGGCATCGGGCGAAGCAAAGAGCAGCAACAACGGGAGCATGAAACCGATAAGCGTTGATTTTGACATTGGCGGATTCCTTTCGTTGCGGTGAGCGTGCCTAAGGTCGAGTAACCTCATTTTTTCTCACGCCCTCACGGCAGATGTAAAGAACATTTTCGAAAAATCCTTGGCGGCACGCGACCGAAGGTGATCGGCTGGTCCACAAGACGATGCCCTCACCAAGGGCGCAAATGTCAGTCGGCACGAGGAGATTTAGCCGACGCGTTGGGGATAGCGCGCGCACCGCGGATCCCACGCTACGGGCGAGGCGCCGGCGTTGGGCGAGGTCTCCCCGGGGGACTGGGCCTCGCTGTCGGACTGGGCCTTGGAGTAGGCGTCGCTGTAGGTGTGGACGTGGGAGTGGAAGTAGGCGTAGCTGTAGCTGTTGCTGTTGCCGTCGGTGTCGCCGTTGGCGTTGGAGTTGGAGTTGGAGTGCCGCCCCCTCCTGGTGCTTGGATCCCAACCGTCATGGGCGATCCTGTCTTGAAAAAGCCGACCGTCGCGTTGGCGCTCTGCGGCGGTTGATCGGCATCGAACCGGAAATTGTATAGTGTGCCGAAGCGAAGGGCGTTTGCGTTAGGATTTTGGGCAAGGGTCTCGGAGGTCCACATCAATGCGCTCGGCGTTTGGTTTGGAACCCATGGATCGTTGCTGAATCCTGTGTTGCCGACGGTTCCGTCGTTCGGGAAACCCGGATGGTTCGGCGGAGCATGAAATCCGATGTTACTTATGTTGACGCCGGTCCCGAGCGGCACGCTGAAGGATTGAATCGAGCGATCGAGGTTTTGGTTGTGAATGGCGTACTCGTAATGCCACACGCCGGCAGATGGGTTCGTTACTCTGTAAACGACGAACGCGCGACCATCGATACCGGGCTCCGGCTCGACCAGCACGCTAGTTGCGCCGGTCCAGGCGTCGGTCGCCGGCTTCATTCGAAATGTCGCGCCGACCGGCGAAAACGTAAAATCGGTAGTGCCGGTGACCGAGAACTGCCGATAGGAGGCGTTGTTATACATGTTGCATTGGCCGGGATGCGCCTGACACCAGGCGTATTCCTGCGGCGTATCGTACTGCGCTTCAGCGTAGTAAGTAGCGCCCGTGTTTTGCGTCGTGTCCAAGTCGCTCTTTGCGACAAGAACGCGATGGGAGGTCCCGGTGTGAGTATGACCGGTGTGGTTTCGAGCGGTCGATGGAAAAGCGCCGGTAAAAGGATTCACCCAGGCACGCCCGCCGAGCAGGCTGTAAAAAGCATTTTCATCTGCGAGGTAAGGATCCGAGCAGCCCACCCCGAGCTGCGTGGAATCAGGCCAGGGTATGCAGCCGAAATTACAGTCGTCATCCTGGTCTGCGCCGAACGTATGCTTCACCCAGGATTCGCCGATTTGTTCGAAGCGATCGTTATTGTTAGGCCCACCGCTCATCCGATAGAAGTTTTCGCAGATAACCGAATGGTCCGTGTTGGGTATGGCGAAAAAGTGCACTGGCTGATCGCCGTTGTTGCATGAAGTCGTGGCAATGCCCAGGCCCACTTGAGTTCCGCTGCTGCCTGCTTGCACCATGGCAGGCAGATCGCCAACGATAATGTCAGGCCCGGGCACGGGTACGTGGCCACCTGGAACAAGCGCGTTGCCTGGTGGCAAGACTGATGATTCAACTTTGCCGTTCACTACAATAGTCTTGGCGATTGGAGTCACGGCTGTGTCGATCGAAATCGTGCCGGCTTGCCTGCCCGCCTCACGCGCACGACCGAGTCTGTTAGCCAACGCTTCGGAAATCAGAAGCCGTCCACCATGGATTCCAAGCAGCTGTTTATTGGCATCGTAGTCATAGAGGTTTCCTTCAATATTAAAAAATACAAAACCGCTCATGGCATCGCGCACAACCATATTGAAGGTTTCGCCCGGGTGGGCCTGTTCAATGGTCAGACTGTTGACGGAAGCAGTTAATACTGCAGGAAGCGCGACGTTATTTTGCGGCACCAGCGCCATCGAGCCTGTCTCTGCTCGCCGCAACACTTTGTTAAACACAAGCACCGGAAAGAAAGAACTCGGTGCCACGCCAAAATGTAATGTCTCCAATTTTCGTGTCGTAGAGTTGACTCCATTGATTCGATTCAGATCGATGTCCATGCTCACGCTTCCGCTGGCCACAATCATCTTCTGAAGTGTCCCGCTCTGGCCGAGTGTCTGCTTTCGCGCTGTAGAAATTTTTGAGTTGGCGTCGGGCGAGGCAAAGAGCAACACCAACGGGAGCATGAAACCGGTAAGCGTTATTTTTGACATTATGTGTTGGATCCTATGGTTGTGCTTAGCTCTGCCAAGCCAAGCATTGACTAACGCTGATTTCTCTCACTCCCTGACGGCAAAAGTAAAGAGAATTCTGCCTGTCTTGCCACCAGCTTAGCTTCCTTGTCGCGACGGAGGAAGTTTCGGGAGCAGCCTCGGCGGGCTTCGTCGTTCTTTCGAAAATCGCGTTCTTCATGATTTGGATTTCGCAATTTTCAATATGCTGGGAGTTCACGATTCGCCACAGTTATGGCTTGCCTTCCACCAGTGTGGCTGCTTCCCGATCCAGCGCGGCGTAATCGGGATTGCGCGGTTGCAAATAGAATTCATCGATCACGATGTGCACCAGCGCGGCGGCAGGCACGGCAAGAAAGACTCCCAGCAGTCCGAACAACGTCGCGGTTGCCAGGGTGAAGAACAAAATATTGACCGGATGCAATCGCATTTCTTTGCCGAGCACGCCCGGCACAAGAACATTCAGCTCGACTTGGTAAACCAGCACGATCACGCCGAGAGCCAGCCAGAATTTTGTCGCACCCAGGCTGAGCGCGATCAGCAGGATGGGAATCGCAACAAGGAACGCGCCGATGTTTGGCAGAAATTCACCGAGAAACGCGAACACGCCGAAAATCAGCGCCGGCTGCACTCCAACCAGCCAAAGCAACACGCCTATCGATAGGCCAGTGATGACGCCGTTGATGGCGACGCCGCGCGCCCATGCAATCATTTGTCGCATCAGCCGCGCGAGGGTACGATGCGCCTGCTCGCGATAACGAGCCGGCACCAGCGCCAGGTACGCGGCGACCAGCGGCCGCGGATTGGCCAGGACGAAGATCAGCAACAGGATGGCGAACACGAAGCTGGCCACGCCGCCGACTAAACCGAGCGTCGATCTTAACAAGATGTTTCCAACGGTTCCTGCAGCTGCGCCGACTTTTCCGGCCATTTCATCTGTTCGCGGCAACGCCTCGCGAACGGTCGGATAATTTTTTGTTACCGATTCGATGCGACTGAGAATGCCTTGCCAGACGCTCGGCGCGCTTCGCACCAACTCCTGCGTTTGTTTGCTTAGCGGTGGTATGGCGAACAAGATGATGGTGGTAGTGACGGCGACCAGCGCGAGCATCAGCAGGATCACTCCGAGAAAACGGGGTATGTGGTGTCTCTGCAGCCAGACCACGATCGGGTTCAGGACCATGGCGAGAAGGAAGACTACCGCGAACAGCAGAATCACCGGTTCCAATGCGCGCAAGATCAGCCAGAGGATGATTAGCAAAAAAACCAGCCAGACGATGCGCCAGATGCCGTGATAACTCAGCGGCGCGTGCCGATCCTCGTGATACGGGTCATTCATGAAATGCAGCGCGATCTTCGCGCTGGCGAAGCTGATCTTAACCACGAATCAACACGAATGGACACAAATTTTGTGGGGCCGGTATCCAAGGCCACTTCCCGCCCTCTGATTTTTGCAGCTTTAACTGGTGACTCACTTGTCCGCCGTAGCCTTGGCGTAGGCGGATCACTCGTCACTGCTCACTCGTCACTGGTCCTTATGGCCGGGGCGGCGGGCTAGGCCGTATCCTCGGTGTTACGTTTGGTCTGGCAGTCGGCGTTGGCCTGGCTGTAGCTGTAGGAGTAGCTGTTGGAGTTGTAGTCGTGGTTGCGGTAGCAGTAACCGTCGCCGTTGGCGTTGCTGTCGGCGTATGCGTAGCCGTTGCTGTCGCCGTTGGCGTAGCTGTAGGCGTGACTGTCGGCGTCTGTTGGAGTACAGGAGCCTGGACTACAACAGTGATGGGCGACCCTGTCTTGAAGAAGCCGATCGTCGCATACCAAAGTGTCGGAGGTAGATCGGCGTCAAACCGGAAGTTATATAATGTGCCGAAGCGGATCGCGTTGGCGTTCTGATTCTGCGCAAACGTTTCACTGTTCCACATTAGACAACCACCATTCCATATTAGACAACCGTTGGGATCCTGAGTGCCAGCCCACGGCGTGCTGCTGTAACCCTGGTTATTAAACGTGCCGTCGTTTGCCCAGCCAGGTTCCTGCGGCGGCGCGTGAAATCCGATGTTACTGATATTGGCGGTTGCCAAAGGCACGCTAAAGGATTGAATGCTGCGATCGAGGTTCTGATTATACAAGGCATACTCGTAGTGCCAGACGCCAGCAGACGGGTTGGTCACTTTGGAGCCGACAAACGCGATGCCATCGTTTCCCGGATCAGGCTGCACCTGATTTATCGTCGCCCCTGTCCAAGCCATGATGGCAGGCTGCATTCTCACGGTTTGATCAAGCGGGGAAAATGTGAAGTTCGTTGTGCCGCTAACAAGGAACTTACGGTAAGAAGCGTTGTTATACATGTTGCACTGCCCGGGATGGGTCTGACACCAAGCGTACTCCTGCGGCGTGTCGTACTGCGCTTCCGCGAAATAGGTTGCCCCTTGATTGAGAGTTGTGTTCAGATCATCCACATTAACGCGAATCCGGTGCGATGCGCCGTCATGTACGTGGCCGGTATGATCGGCCGCGGTTGACTGAAACGCGCCGGTAAAAGGATTGACCCACGCGCGTGAACCAAGCAGGTCGTACCATCCATTCTCGTCGGCGAGATACGGATCGGCACAGCCCGGACATAGCTGTGAGAACGGACTGCAATTATTTGTGTTGCAGCCAAGGTCGCATAAGTCCTGTTCGTCCGCGCCGAACGTGTGTTTAATCCAGGCCTGGCCAATCTGTTCGAACCGCTCGAGGTTATCTGCACCACCGCTCATCCGATAAAAATTTTGCGGAAAGAACGGATGATCTGTTTCTGGTAATGCGTGAAAGTTGACCGGCTGATCGCCATTGTTGCAGGAAGTCGTCGCCACTCCCAGGCCGACCTGTGATCCCGCGCTCCCGACTTGGACCATGTCGGGCAGATCCCCAACGATGATATCGGGCCCGGGCACCAGAGTAGGCGCTCCCGGACTGGCACCTTGGCTCAACGGGGGCACAACCACCGACTTGGGCTTGCCGTTCACCACTTGCGTGATCTCGATCGGCTGCATCGCCGCGCCGACTGAAATTTTTCCAACCATTGACCCGGCGTCCGAAGTGCGACCGAGCGCGTTAGCAAACTGTTTCGAAATCAGAAGCTGGCCACCTGCAATGCTAAGCGAGCGTGCGTTGGCATTGTAATCGTAATCCCCTCCTTCAACATTGAAAAAAGTGAAACCTGTCTTGCTGTCGCGTACGGCGAGACCGAAGGATTGATTCGACGGAAGTTTTTCGACTACGAGCTGCTTGACAGACGCACCTAATTGCACGGGAAGTGCCGGAACATTTTGCGGGATCAAGGCCATTGAGCCCGGCTCAACTTTACGCAGCAGATCATTAAAAACGAGAATGGGAAAGAAGGAATTGGCTGCCACGGAAAATTGCAGAGTGACTGGCCTTGCCACGAGAGAACTGCTCCCATTTAGTCCGTTCAGGTCGACTTGCATCGTTACACTCGCGTTTTCAACAATCATCTTTTGAAGTGTTCCACTCTGTTTGCTGTTATTCTTTGTGCCGGGATTACGCGACTCCGCGTACGTCGAAACAAACAGCAGAACCAACAGGAGCATGAAGCCAGTAAGAGTTACTTTGAGTTTTGACATGATTGAATGAATTCCTCCGTATCCCGGTTTTACTAAAATCGCTGGGGCGATGTCAAAACTTTTCTTTTCAACCACTTGCGGCGGCGACGTCTGACCGCCGACGGGATAGATGTTTTCCCGGTAGCTGGCGGCCGTGTGACGCGGACAGACCTGCGCGTGTCTTTTCCTGGCTTCCACCAGAGCGGCAGCTTCCCGATCAAGCGCGGCCGCATCTATCCTGCGGGGTTGCAAATAAAATTCGTCGACGACGATTTGCACCAGCGCCGCAGCGGGCACCGCAAGAAACAATCCCAATAGCCCGAATAATCGCTAAAGTTTTGGTAGGGACGCCGCGCTGAGGTCGTCGCGGCGACACATCGCAGCGCGATGTCCCTACCATAAGCTGGATCAAGGTCACGGTCGTGGTGTTGGACGAGGTCTCGGTGTCGGGTGAAACCTAGGTCTGGGTGTCGGCGTAACCGTAGCAGTCGCCGTGGCTGTGGCCGTCGCCGTCGGC
>Ga0137407_10002953_pt1 | contig 11279 bp, 8 predicted proteins | sample CZOMad2_2_16fung_FD_108410 | JGI IMG/M metagenome (GOLD analysis project Ga0137407, IMG submission 108410) | Vadose zone soil fungal communities from Angelo Coast Range Reserve, California, USA - CZOMad2_2_16fungal (Illumina Assembly) | ecosystem: Environmental > Terrestrial > Soil > Vadose zone...
GGGGTGGCGGAACTGGGAGACGCAGCGGACTTAAAATCCGCTGGCCCTGCCGGGCCGTGGGGGTTCGATTCCCTCCCTCGGCACCAGGTGCGCGGTGAACTTCAACGCGGGCGACGCAGTCCGGAGCGCCCGGGATGACGGGGGAGACGACGGTGCAGACCCTCAAGGTCGCGCGCAAGACGTTCACGATGTTGAGTGAGCACCGGACCCAGATCCTCGACATCACGAAGACGATTCGCGACGTCATGCTGAGTGCCGACATCAAGGAGGGGATCCTCCTCGTGAACTCGTTGCACACGACCTGCGCCCTGTTCGTCAACGAGTTCCAGGGTGCCCTCGTCGAAGACCTCAAATCCATGATCGAGTCGCTGGTGGCGGAAAACGACGGCTACCGTCACGACGATCCGCGCTTCTCCGACTGCGAGCGGGGCAACGCGCACTCCCACCTGCGCGCCGCCCTCCTGGGCCGAAGTGTTGCCGTGGGTATCAGCGGCGGTGAGCTGTCGCTCGGGAGGTTCCAGTCGATTCTGTTCGCCGAACTGGACGGCCCGAGACCCCGGAGCATCGACGTCCAGATCATGGGCGTGTAGCCGAAGCACAAGGCAAGCTTCCGAACAGCGCGCACGCCGCCCTCTGTCGCGCCCGGCCCCGGGTGCGATTCGCCGTGGTAGACTCGTCTCATGTCGTGGAAACTCAAGAAGAAAGTTCAATCCCTCATCGCCGGTGAAGAGGGCGCCGTCCGCAAGGACTGGGGCGGACGCGTCTCGGTCGCCCTCGTCTACCCCAATACCTACGCGGTCGGGATGTCCAACCTCGGCTTCCAGACGGTGTACGAGCGGCTGAACGCCCTGCCCGATGCCGTCTGCGAGCGTGTCTTTTTCCCGGATCCCGAGGACGCCGACGAGTTCTCCCGCACGGGGACGGAGCCCTTCTCCCTGGAGTCGCTCCGGTCGCTCCGTGAGTTCGACATCATCGGATTTTCCGTCACCTACGAAGGCGATTACATCAACGTGCTGCGACTCCTTCGCATGGCGGGCATTCCCGTGCGCGCCGCCGACCGCGGCCCCCGCGATCCGCTGGTGCTCATGGGCGGGGTATGCGCCTTCTCCAATCCCGAGCCCATGGCGCCCTTCATGGACGCCGTGGCCGTGGGCGAAGGGGAGGAGCTGGTGGGCGAGATCGTGGCGGCTTACGCGGAGGCCCGCGCGGTCGGGCCGGGCGCGATCCGGCGGGACGTGATCGAGCGGCTCAAGCCGCTCCAGGGGATCTACGTACCCGCCGCCTACACGGTGAGCTACGCGGCCGATGGGAGCATCGGGGCGGTGGAACCCATAGAGCCCGATGTGCCGGCCCTCGTCGTCAAGCGGCGACTGAAGGACGTCAACCTCTTCGAGACGCGCTCGATGCTGAAGAGCCCGAAAGCCGAGTACGGTCACATGGCGCTCCTCGAGGTGGGCAAGGGGTGCGGGAGAGGATGCCGCTTCTGTCTCGAAGGCCAGGTCTACAGACCCGTGCGTCACCGGAGCCTGGAGGCGCTGCGCGAGTCCGTGGCGAAGATCGCCAAGGAGTCGAAGCGCGTGGGACTGGTGGGGGCCTGCGTCTCCGACTATCCATGGATCGGCGAGCTCATGAAGCTGCTCGAGGAGTACGGCGTGGAGGTGTCGATCTCGTCGCTGCGGGCCGACAGCCTCACCGAGGATCTTGTCGCGTCGCTTCAGCGGGGCGGCCACCGGACGCTCACCATGGCCCCGGAGGCGGGCACCGAGCGACTGCGCCGGGTCGTGCGCAAGGTCATCACCGACGAGCAGATCTATGCCGCCTGCGCTCTCCTCCGGAAATACGGCATCCCGAACCTCAAGTGCTACTTCATGATCGGCCAGCCCACGGAGACCATGGAGGATGTCGAGGCCATTCCCGATCTCGCCCGCCGCATGCTCGAGCGGCTCCGGGTGCCCGGGCCCGACGGCCATCCGTTCGGCAAGCTGACCCTGTCCGTATCGTCTTTCGTGCCCAAGCCGTGGACGCCCTTTCAGTGGGCGGCCTTCGACGAGCCGCGCGATCTCGAAGCGAAGCTCGAGACGATCAAGAGCGGGGCGCGCCGCATCCAGGTGCGCGTGGTCCACGAGAATCCACGGGAAGCGGGGCTTCAGGCGCTCCTCGCGCGGGGGGACCGTCGAGTCGCGGACTTCCTCGAGATGGCGGCGCGGATGGACGGAGACTGGCGCCGCGCCCTGCGTGAATGGAACGGCGATCCGGCCTTCTACACGCGGCGCGAGCGCGCGGCGGGCGAGATCATGCCGTGGGATCATTTCGACGTGGGCGTGAAGAAGGCGGGACTCCTGCGCGAATGGCAGCGCGCGGGTCTGGGCGAGCCGGTGACGGCATGAGCGCCCGCGTCCGCGTCGCTCAGGTCGCGGACGTCCCGGCGGGAGAGGGACGTGTGGTGGACGCGGAGGGTAAGACGCTCGCCCTCTTCAATGTGGACGGCACGTTTTACGCCCTCGACAATGCCTGTGCCCATCGCGGGGGGCCCCTCGGGGAGGGCGAGCTCGACGGTGTGGTGGCCGTCTGCCCGTGGCACGCGTGGCGCTGGGACGTGAAGACGGGTGCCAACGTCAACAATCCCGCGGTCAAGATGGCCTGCTTCCCCGTCTCGCTCGACGGCGGTAGCGTCTACGTGGAGCTGCCGTGATCCGCGACACGTTTGCCCGGCCCCTCCGCAACCTGCGCCTCTCCGTGACGGACCGCTGCAACCTCCGCTGCGCCTACTGCATGCCCGAGGAAGAGTACGCGTGGCTGCCGCGGGCCGACATCCTCACCTTCGAGGAGACGGCGCGCCTCGTCGACGTCTTCGCCGACCTCGGCGTCGACAAGGTCCGGCTCACGGGCGGCGAGCCGCTGCTCAGGAAGGACCTCGCGCACCTCGTGAAGATGATCGCCGCCGAGTCTCGCATTCGCGATCTGGCCATCACCACCAACGGCATCCTCCTCGGCCAGGAGGCCCAGGCTCTCCGGGACGCGGGCATCCACCGCGTCACGGTGAGCCTCGACACCCTCAAGCCCGACCGCTTCCAGGCGCTCACCCGGCGCGACTCGCTCACCCAGGTGCTCGAGGGTATCGAGACGGTCCGGGCCATGAGCTGGCCCGGGCTCAAGCTCGATACCGTGGTCATGCGGGGCGTGAACGACGATGAGCTCGTGGATCTGGTGGAGTTCGCGCGCCGGATGTCCGCCGAGATCCGCTTCATCGAGTACATGGACGTGGGCGGGGCGACCCGGTGGTCCATGGACAAGGTCGTCGCGCGCGCGGAGATTCTCGAGCGGCTGAGCGAGCGTTATGGACGGATCGAGGACATCGTCGAGGAGTCCTCGGCGCCCGCCGACCGCTTTCGGCTTGGCGACGGCCTGACCTTCGGCGTCATTTCTTCGACCACAGCTCCGTTCTGCAGCTCCTGCGACAGGAGCCGGCTCACCGCCGACGGCCAGTGGCTCCTCTGCCTCTATGCCAGGACGGGAATGGACCTGAGGAAACCCCTGAGGGATGGCGCCTCAAAACCTGAACTTATAGCGCTTCTAAGCTCCGCTTGGGCGGCACGCCGGGACCGGGGCGCCGAGGACCGGCTCCTGCTCACGGACAGACAGCCCCTCATCCAGATCACCGAGCTCAAGGCCAAGCCTCACCTCGAGATGCACACTCGCGGAGGGTAACCGCCTCGTATGAGTGGGTCGACGCATGCCGGAACTCCAGAGGTCAAGGTGGACGTCGCCGAGCGCGGCGCCAACGGGCAGAGCTCCGACCGCCGTCTCTTCATGCAGCTTCAGGCCTTCGGCGGCTGCTCGGAACCCAAGGGCCTCGCGGGCGCCCTCGAGCGGAGCCAGATCGATGCCGTCCTCTACGCCGACCTTCAGGACCCTCGCGGCGTCGGCGTGCTCTCCTTCGCCGAGGATCCCGCTTTCTTCGTGACGCGGCTCCGGGAGGTGCTGGGCGCGGAGCCGTTCGCGTCGCTCACTCACAAGCCGGCGCTGGCCATGATCGGGCGGAGCTATTCGAGCGGCTACGAGCAGGATCTGGAGGACTGGCTGCTGCGCCGCCCGCGCCGTACCGTCCTCAACCCCGCGTGGCCGTGGGCCGTCTGGTATCCGCTCCGGCGCACGGGCGCCTTCGCCAAGCTGTCACCCCAGGAGCAGGGGACGATCCTGCGCGAGCACGGCACCATCGGGCGAGCCTACGGCGAAGCCGATCTGGCCCATGACATCCGGCTCGTCTGCCATGGCCTCGACTCGCACGACAATGACTTCCTGATCGGCCTGGTCGGCAAGGAACTCCAGCCGCTCTCGCACCTCGTGCAGGCCATGCGCAAGACGGCGCAGACGTCGGAGTACATGGCGAGCCTCGGCCCCTTCTTCGTGGGCCACGCGCTCTGGCAGAGCCCGTCGCGATGAGTGTGCGCGCGCTCCGCCGTGCGCTCATGGTCGCCGTGGTGGCCGCGCTCGTGGGCTGTGCCTCGGGGCAGCCACCTCCGGCCCGTCTCATGAGCATCGAGCCGATCGTGGGCAAATGGCAGGGGACGATAGCCGTGGGGCTGGGCCCGCCCCAGTTCTACTACCTCACCGTCAATCCCGATGCCTCGATCGTCGCGACGTGGGGAGCCAACTGGCAGTGGGGGAAGATCACGGTCAACGGAACGGAGGGGGCACGCTTCGAGCTGGATCACATCACGAGCGGCACCCTGCTCTACTACAGCGGGCCGAGCGGCAAGGCCATACAGATGACGCCCGACTTCGGCGGCTGGTACGTCTGGATAACTCCGGTCAAGTAGGGCGGCTGCACGCCGCGCGCCACGCCGCCACGTTCGCTTCTATCTGGGCGGCGTGTACCTCCAGGTGCTCCGCGTAGATGGTGAGCCAGTCCTCCGCCCCGTAGCGGCCCGATTCGCTGTGCCGTCCGACACGCTGCCAGGCGTCCTCGGGCATCCGGTGGAGGAGGGCCGCGGTATTCGCCCTGACCGCTTCCACGAGGGCGAGGGCGGGCTCCAGAGGGAGCTGGTGGTAGTCGAAGCGGCGCGCCCACTCCGCCTCGTCATAGCCCAGGATGACCGGATCCGGCTCGGCGGCGAGATAGCGTATGCGGCCCGCGGCATTCGTTTCCGAATCGGCGCAGTGGACGACCACTTCGTGGGCTGACCACTCTCCGGGCTTCGGGCGCCACTGGAGCGCCTCGGCGGGCACGGCGGCGAGGGCGGCCTTCAGGCGCGCGGGGCCGTCCGCGTAACGCCGGATCAGTTTCTCGCGCTCCTCCTGACTGCGGGCCATCTAGCGCAGCGGGGCGGGGAGGTCGCTCTTCCCCATCAGGTAGAGATCCACCCCGCGCGCCGCGCTCCGGCCCTCGGCGATGGCCCACACGATGAGGGACTGGCCGCGCTGCATGTCTCCGGCCGCGAAGACCCCGGGCAAGTTCGTCATCCAGTTTCCGTCCCGCCACACATTGCCGCGGTCGGTGAGCTTCACGCCGAGATCCGTCAGGAGCCCTTCACGGCGCGGCCCGAGAAAGCCCATGGCGAGCAGCACGAGGTCGGCCGCGAGCTCGTACTCGGTGCCGGGAATCGGGCGGAAGCTCGCGCGCCCACCCTCGGTGACCATCTCGACGCGCACGGCGTGGAGGGTGGTGACGCGTCCGTTCGATCCGGAGAAGTGGGTGGTGTTCACCGAATACTCGCGCGCGCCCCCTTCCTCGTGAGCCGAGGAGATGCGAAAGATATTGGGCCAGAGCGGCCATGGATTGCTCCGGGGGTCCCGCTCCTCGGGCGGCCGGGGGAGGATCTCGAACTGGGTGACGGAGCGCGCGCCTTGACGGTGGACGGTGCCGAGGCAGTCGGCGCCGGTGTCGCCTCCCCCGATGATGACGACGCTCTTGTCCTGGGCGGAGATGAAGTCGCGCTCCGGCACCGTGTCGCCCTCGGAGCGATGATTCTGGAGCGTCAGGTAGTCCATGGCGAAGTGAATGCCGTCGAGATTCCGGCCCGGGATGGGCAGGTCGCGCGGCCACTCGGCGCCCCCGGCGAGGACGATGGCGTCGAACTCTTTGCGGAGGCTCTCCACGGGCAGACTCGCGCCCACGTTGACGCCGGTCTTGAAGCCGATCCCCGACGCCTCCATGAGCCGGAGGCGCCGCTCGAGGAAGCGCTTCTCCATCTTGAATTCGGGAATGCCGTAGCGGAGGAGCCCGCCCACGCGGTCGGACTTCTCGAACACGGTCACGGTATGCCCCGCGCGATTGAGCTGCTCGGCGGCGGCGAGGCCGGCCGGGCCCGAGCCGACCACGGCCACCTTCTTTCCCGTGCGCACCTCGGGTGCTTCCGCGGCCACCCAACCCTCGTCGAAGGCGTGCTCGATGATGCCGACCTCGACCTGCTTTATGGTGACGGGGTCATCGTTGATGCCGAGCACGCAGGAGCCCTCGCAGGGCGCGGGGCAGAGGCGGCCCGTGAACTCCGGGAAGTTGTTGGTGGCATGGAGCCGGTCGATCGCCTCGCGCCAGCGGTCGCGGTAGACGAGGTCGTTCCAGTCGGGGATCAGGTTGCCCAGCGGGCAGCCCTGATGGCAGAAGGGGATGCCGCAGTCCATGCAGCGCGCGCCCTGCTTCTGCAGCTTCGCCGCCTCGAAGGGCAGGTAGACCTCCTGCCAGTCGTGGATCCGCTCCGCCACGGGACGCCGCTGGGGTGTCTCGCGCTTGATCTCGAGGAAGCCCGTGATCTTGCCCATCCCTCGTTCCGCCCTTAGCCGTGCGCCGAGGCCATCACGGCTTCGTCCACCGACATGCCCGTCTCCTCGGCCTTCTTGATGGCCTGGAGCACGCGCTTGTAGTCGCGCGGCATGACCTTGACGAAGCGCTGCCGCGTCGCCTCCCAGTGCACGAGGAGGCGGGCGGCCACCGGGCTCTGGGTGTGGCGGATGTGGCGCGAGAGCAGATCCTTGACGAGCTCGACGTCCTCCACGTCCACCAGCGGCTCGAGGTCGACCATGCCCGCGTTGCAACGGCTCGCGAAGTCGCCCGCCTCGTCGAGGACGTAGGCGATGCCGCCCGACATGCCGGCGGCGAAGTTGCGGCCCGAGCCGCCGATGACCACGACCCGTCCCCCCGTCATGTACTCGCAGCCGTGATCGCCGATGCCCTCGACGACGGCGAGGGCGCCGCTGTTCCTCACGGCGAAGCGCTCGCCCGCTACCCCGCGGAAATAGGCCTCGCCGCTCGTGGCCCCGTAGAGGACGACGTTGCCGACGAGGATATTGTCCTCGGCGGTGAAGGTCGCCTCCCGCGGAGGGAACACGATGATCTTGCCGCCGGAAAGGCCCTTGCCGACGTAGTCGTTGGCGTCGCCTTCGAGGGTGAGGGTGATGCCCCGCGGCACGAAGGCGGCGAAGCTCTGCCCGGCCGAGCCGATGAAGTGTACGCGGATGGTGTCATCGGGCAGACCGTCCCGTCCGTAAGCCCGCGTCACCTCCGAGCCGAGTATGGTCCCCACCGTGCGGTTCACGTTCCGGATGGGCAGACGGATGTCCACCTGCTCGCGCCGCTCGAGCGCCTCGCGGCACAGGGGCAGGAGGGTCGTCACGTCCAGCGATTTCTCCAGGCCGTGGTCCTGGTCGACCACCTTCCGCACCGCGACCTCCGGTCCCACCTGCGGACGGTGGAGGATGGCGGAGAAGTCCAGGCCCCGCGCTTTCCAGTGGTCCACCGCCTTCCGGACGTCGAGGAGGTCGGAGCGGCCGATCATCTCCTCCATGGTCCGGAAACCCAGGCTCGCCATGTGCTCCCGGATCTCCTCCGCGAGGAAGCGGAAGAAGGTCTCCACGAACTCGGGCTTGCCCGTGAACTTCGCGCGGAGCTTCGGATCCTGGGTGGCGATGCCCACCGGGCAGGTGTTGAGATGGCAGACGCGCATCATGATGCAGCCCATGACCACGAGGGGCGCGGTGGAGAAGCCGTACTCCTCCGCGCCGAGGAGGGCGGCGATGACCACGTCGCGCCCGGTCTTGAGCTGCCCGTCCGTCTGCACGATGATGCGGTCGCGCAGCTTGTTCATGACGAGGACCTGCTGCGTTTCGGCCAGACCGAGCTCCCAGGGGACTCCGCCGTGCTTGAGCGAGGTCAGGGGGGCCGCGCCGGTACCGCCGTCGTGGCCGGAGATGAGCACGACATCCGAGTGGGCCTTGGCCACTCCTGCCGCCACCGTGCCCACGCCCACCTCGGCCACCAGCTTGACGCTGATGCGCGCGCGCGGATTCGAGTTCTTGAGGTCGTGGATCAGCTGCGCGAGGTCCTCGATGGAGTAGATGTCGTGATGCGGCGGTGGGGAGATGAGTCCCACTCCCGGCATGGCGTGGCGGACCTTGGCGATCCAGGGATACACCTTGTGGCCGGGCAGCTGGCCGCCCTCGCCGGGCTTGGCGCCCTGGGCCATCTTGATTTGGAGCTCGTCCGCGTTGATCAGGTACTCGCTGGTGACGCCGAAGCGTCCCGAGGCGACTTGCTTCACCGCGCTCCGGCGCCAGTCGCCGTTGGCGTCGCGGAGGTAGCGCGCGGGATCCTCGCCGCCCTCGCCGGTATTCGATCTCCCGCCCATGCGGTTCATGGCGATGGCGAGGGTCTCGTGCGCCTCGAGGCCGATGGAGCCGTAGGACATGGCCCCGGTGGCGAAGCGCTTCACGATAGCCTCGACGGGCTCCACCTCCTCGAGGGGGACGGGATGGGGCGCGGGCCGCAAGGTGAAAAGTCCCCGCAGCGTGGCCAGGTGCTCGCTCTGCCGGTTGACGAGGTCCGTGTACTCCTTGAAGATCGCGAACTGCTTGGAGCGCGTGGCGTGCTGGAGCTTGAACACGGTGTCGGGATTGAAGAGGTGGTACTCGCCGTCCCGTCGCCACTGGTACTCGCCGCCCCAGTCCAGCTCGGGCTCGCCCACGGGCCGCTCGGGGAAGGCGCGGTGGTGCCGGGCGAGCACCTCCGTGGCCACCACGTTCACGCCGATGCCTCCGATGCGCGAGGCGGTCCAGGTGAAGTAGCGGTCCACGAACGCCTTCTCGAGGCCGATCGCCTCGAAGATCTGGGCGGCTCGGTACGACTGGATGGTCGAGATGCCCATCTTCGAGATGACCTTGAGCACGCCCTTGTTCAGCGCCTTGATGTAGTTCTTGATCGCCGACTTGTGGTCGAGGGCGGGCAGCATGCCCTGCCGGATCATGTCGTCGAGCGTCTCGAAGGCGAGGTAGGGGTTGATGGCGCCCGCCCCGTAGCCGAGGAGCAGCGCCATGTGGTGCACCTCGCGCGGCTCGCCCGTCTCGATGACGAGGCCGACCTTGACGCGCTTGCCCTCGCGAATGAGGTGATGGTGCACGCCGGCGGTGGCGAGGAGGGCGGGTATGGGGGCGTGCTCGCGGTCCACGCCGCGGTCCGACAGGATGAGATAGGTGAAGCCGGCCTCCACCGCCTCGCTCGCCCGCAGACAGAGCTCCTCCATCGCCTGCGCCAGCGCATTGGGCCCGTCCGCGACCTTGAAGAGCATGGGCACCGTAGTCGCCTTGAAGCCGGGCAGGTCCACGTGGCGGATGCGTGCCAGCTCGCCGTTGTCGAGGATGGGGGTCTTGAGCTTGAGCTGCCGGCAGGCCTCGGGCGTGGGCTCGAGCAGATTGCCCTCCGGACCGATGCTCGTGGCGATCTGCGTCACCAGCTCTTCGCGGATCCCATCGAGGGGAGGGTTGGTCACCTGGGCGAAGAGCTGCTGGAAATAATCGTAGAGAAGCCGGGGCCGGTCGGACAGCACGGCCAACGACGTGTCGGTGCCCATGGAGCCGATGGGCTCCTCGCCGGCCGTGGCCATGGGAGCCAAGAGCAGGCGCAGGTCCTCGTGCGTGTAGCCGAAGGCCTGCTGGCGCTCGAGCACGGTGTCGTGGTCGGGCTCGGGGAGATCCGGCGGCTCCGGCAACGCCTCGAGGGGCTTGAGATGGGCGGCCAGCCATTCGCCGTAGGGATGCTGGGTGGCGAAGGCGTGCTTGAGCTCGCTGTCGTCGATGATGCGGCCTTGGGCGGTGTCCACGAGGAAGATGCGCCCGGGGTGGAGGCGCTCCTTGATCAGCACCCGATCCGCGGGAATGTCGAGCACGCCCACTTCCGACGCCATGACCACCAGATCGTCCTTGGTCACGTAGTAGCGGGACGGGCGCAGCCCGTTCCGGTCGAGGACGGCGCCGATGACCGTGCCGTCGGTGAAGGCGATGGAGGCGGGGCCGTCCCACGGCTCCATGAGACAACCGAGATACTCGTAAAAATCCTTGCGGAGGGTGGGCATGGACTCGTGACCGCTCCACGCCTCCGGGATCATCATGAGCACGGCGAGGGGCAGGGGCCGCCCCGCCATGACCAGGAGCTCGAGCACATTGTCGAAGGTGGCGGAGTCGCTGCCCCCTTCGACCACGATGGGGAGGATCTTCTTGAGGTCGTCACCGAGGAGATTCGACCGGCAGAGCGCCTCGCGCGCGTGCATCCAGTTGATGTTGCCGCGCAGGGTGTTGATCTCGCCGTTGTGGGCGATGAAGCGGTAGGGATGGGCCAGCGGCCAGGACGGGAACGTATTGGTGGAGAAGCGCTGGTGCACGAGAGCGAGGGCGGACTCCACGAGCGGATCCACGATGTCGGGGAACATGGTCTCGATCTGGTCCGCCGAGAGCATGCCCTTGTAGATGACGGTGTTGGCGGAGAGGCTCGGCAGATAGAAGAATCCACGGTCGGCGATATCCGAGGTGCGCACGGCGTGCTCGACGCGCTTGCGTATCACGTAGAGCTTTCGCTCGAAGGCCTGGGCGTCGGAAATACCGGGGCCCCGGGCAATGAAGACCTGCTCGATCAGGGGCTCGACGGCGCGTGCGCTCGGCCCGATCGGGGAATCGTCGATCGGCACCGGGCGCCAGCCCAGAACCGCTTGCCCCTCTTCTCGGGCCACCGTCTCGAGCATGGTCCGGCACCGCGCCGCCTGGGACGCGTCGCGGGGCAGGAATACGAGGCCGGCGCCGTAGTGCCGGGGCGCGGGCAGGGTGATGCCGAGCCTGCCGCACTCCCGGGCGAGGAAGGCGTGAGGCATCTGGATCAGGATGCCGGCGCCGTCTCCGGTATTGACCTCGCACCCGCAGGCTCCGCGGTGGAGGAGGTTCTTGAGCACCTGGAGGGCCTGGCTGACAATGGCGTGGGACTTCCTGCCCTTCATGTCGACGACGAAGCCGACGCCGCA
>Ga0137407_10002955_pt1 | contig 11274 bp, 9 predicted proteins | sample CZOMad2_2_16fung_FD_108410 | JGI IMG/M metagenome (GOLD analysis project Ga0137407, IMG submission 108410) | Vadose zone soil fungal communities from Angelo Coast Range Reserve, California, USA - CZOMad2_2_16fungal (Illumina Assembly) | ecosystem: Environmental > Terrestrial > Soil > Vadose zone...
GGACCCGCGCTCGGCGCCGGCCATCGCGGCGGCACGCCGGGCCATTCCCGCGCCGAGCCCCTGGCCCACCCGCTACGCGGCGACGCCGCAGTCCGTCACCCTCACCGTGGCCGCCCCCGGGCTGCGGGCCGATCGTGTCGGAGAGGTCTGGTTTTTCCCGGCTCGGTGGGGCGTCATCGACCATGCCGCGCCACAGGACACGACGGTGGACCCGGGCGGGCTAGTCTTGCGACTCAAGCGCGGTGATTTGGTCGAGGCCGCCGAGGGACCCATCGACGGCGTGCTGGTGATCCGCGAGCGGCTCGATGGCGGCATGGTGAGCCAGGCCTTCGTGATCCAGGCGAGACCTTCTGACGCGCCAGGACCCTCGATCCCGATCATTCCCGCTCTCTCCCTGCTCGAGGCGATGGGCCTGGCCCTGCTCGGCGGCCTCGTCCTCAACCTGATGCCGTGCGTGCTCCCGGTGCTGTCGGTGAAGGCGCTGGCCCTCGTCGCCCACGCCGACGCCGCGCCGGGCGTGGCATGGCGTCAGGGGCTCGCCTATACCGCGGGCGTGCTCGCTTCGTTCGCCGCGCTCGCGGGCGGCCTGCTCACCTTGCGCGCGGGCGGCGACCAGATCGGCTGGGGTTTCCAGCTGCAGTCGCCCCTGGTCGTCACGCTGCTCGCGTACCTCTTCTTCGCGCTGGCGCTCGCGCTCTCCGGGGTCTGGCTGGTGGGCGGACGGCTGACCGGATTCGGCCAGGGGCTGACGGCGCGACCGGGCCACGCGGGAGCCTTCTTCACGGGCGCGCTCGCCGCGGTGGCGGCCACGCCCTGCACCGCGCCCTTCATGGGCGTCGCGGTGGGATATGCCGTCACCCAGCCGGCCGGCGCCGCGCTCCTCGTCTTCGAGGCCCTCGGGCTCGGCCTGGCCCTGCCGTTTCTCGCGCTGTCCCTGGCGCCGGCATGGCGCCGCTGGCTGCCGAGGCCCGGCGCGTGGATGGAGTGGCTCAAGCAGGCGCTGGCCTTTCCGCTCTACGCGACCGCGGCCTGGCTGGTCTGGGTGCTGAGCCGGCAGGCCGGCCCGGAGGCGGTGGCGGCCGCGCTCGGCGGACTCGTGCTCATCGCCTTCGCGGCGTGGCTGCACGGCCGCACGCGCGGCGCGCCGCCGCACTGGCGGCGCACCGGCTCCGTGACCGCGGCGACGGCGGTGGCCGCGGCGCTGGCGCTGGGTCCGCTCGCGCCCTCCGCGCCGCCGTCGGCCCCGCCCGCCTCGGCGGCGACGGCGGGCGGCCCCGTCGCGGAGCGCTGGAGCCCGCGCCGCCTCGCGGAGCTGCGCGCCCAGGGCAAGCCCGTGTTCGTGAACTTCACCGCCGCCTGGTGCATCACCTGCCTCGTCAACGAGCGCGTCGCGCTCCATTCGCCCGTGGTCACCGAGGCCTTCGCGCGCAAGGGCGTCGCCTACCTCAAGGGCGACTGGACCAGCCGCAGCGCCGAGATCGCCGCCGGCCTCGGCACCTTCGGACGGAATGGCGTCCCGCTCTACGTCGTCTATCCCGCGGGGGCCACCACCCCCACCGTCCTCCCGCAAATTCTCAGCGAGGGGACCATACTCGAGGCCATCGAGAGCCGGTGACCCGGCCCTGGACTCGAAAGGAGATCCCATGACCCCCGAGCGTTTGTCCCGTCGCGATTTCATCGCCCGTACTGGCCTCGCGTCGGCGATGGTCGGCGCCGTCGACGGCCTCGCGCGCCCGCGGCCGGCGCAGGCCGCCGTGGCCAAGGTCGGCGAGGCCGCCCCCGCCTTCACCTCGACATCGACCCGCGGCCCGGCGGTGAGCCTGGCCGACTACCGGGGCAAGCTGGTGATCCTCGAGTGGACCAATCACGATTGCCCGTACGTGCGGAAGCACTACGACACCGGCAACATGCAGGCGCTGCAGCGCGAGACCACCGGCGCCGGCGTCATCTGGCTCACCGTCATCTCCTCGGCGCCGGGCGAGCAGGGCTACGTGAAGCCCGCCCAGGCCGACGAGCTGACCACCAGCCGCAAAGCGGGGCCCACGGCGGTGCTGCTGGATCCCAAGGGCGAGGTGGGCAGGATGTACGGAGCCACCAATACGCCCCATATGTACGTCGTGGACAAGGCCGGTCTCCTCGTCTATGCGGGGGCCATCGACGACAAGCCCACCACCCGCCGCGGCGACGTGGCGGGCGCCAACAACTACGTGCGCGCGGCGCTGCAGTCGGTGGCCGCGGGCCAACCCGTCGAGACGCCGGTGACGCGGGCTTACGGGTGCACGGTGAAGTACTCGTAGCCGTCATGGCGGGACTCATCACGCGCCGCCGGCTGATGCAGGGGCTGGCGGGAGGATTCGTGGCCGGCGCGGCGATGGCCGCCCGTCCGCGGCCCCTCCTTGCCCAGCCGGCCGACGCCGCGCGGACCGCCATGGCGGCCGCGGCCGCCACCTTCCTCGCCACGCTCCCCGGCGACGCGCAGCGGCGCGCGCTGCTCGGCTTCGCGGACAAGGAGCGGCTCAACTGGCACTATGTCCCGCGCAGCCGTGAGGGCCTACCCTTCAAGGACATGCCGGCGCCGGCGCGGGCCGCCGCGCATGACCTGATGAAGACCAGCCTCAGCGCGGTGGGCTATGGCAAGGCGGTCAACGTCATCCGGCTCGAGGAGGTGCTGCGCCGCCTCGAGACCTTCGGGGCGCTGCTGCGCGATCCCGAGAATTATTCGCTGACGGTGTTTGGCGCGCCGGGCGCCGCCGGGCCCTGGGGCTGGCGGCTCGAGGGGCATCATCTGTCCCTCAACTTCACCCTCGTGCCCGGCAAGCCCATCGCCATGACGCCGGCCTTCCTGGGCGCCAATCCCGCCGAGGTGCCCGATGGGCCCCACAAGGGACTGCGCACGCTGGCCGCGGAGCAGGACCTCGCCCGCACGCTGGCGCGCAGCGTGGAGCCGCGGCTGCGCCGCCGTCTCCTCATCGACACCCGGTCCCTGGGGGACATCGTGAGCGGGCCCGGCCGCGCCCCGAGCCTGGCCACCACGGCCGGGCTGCCGCTCGCGGACATGACGGGCGACCAGCGAAGCCTGGCCCTCCGCCTGGTGGAGGAGTACGCGCGCAACATGCGCGCCGAGCTGGCCGACGCGGAGCTCGGCCGCCTGCGCGAGGCCGGGATCGAGGCGCTGCATTTCGCCTGGGCCGGCTCGCTCGAGCCGGGCAAGGCCCACTACTACCGGCTTCACGGTCCCACCCTCCTCATCGAGTACGACAATTCCCAGAACGACGCCAACCACATCCACTCCGTGTGGCATGATCCCCGCAATGACTTCGGCCTGGATCTCCTGCGCGCCCACTACCAAACGCATCGCCATCGCCACGCCTGATCCCGAGGAGAAACGGACACGACATGATCACTAAGTTCTCGACGGTGTACGCGGGCCACGTGGATCTGGGCGACATGGGCCAGCAGGCCACCCCCGCCAACGAGCGCCGCTATTCCAACGAGCACCTGACCTCGGTGTTCGCGAAGGCGGAGGCCATCGCGCGCTGCATGGACGACCACGGCTATCACGCGCTCTGGCTGGCCGAGCACCACTTCCAGCACGAGGGCTACGAGTGCATTCCCAATATCATGATGGCGGCGGTGCACCTCGCGCACCTCACGGAGCGCCTCCGGGTCGGCTGCGGCTTCAACATCACGCCCATGTGGCACCCCCTCCGGCTCGCGGAGGATTTCGCCACCGCGGACATCCTCACCGGCGGGCGCTGCATCTTCGGCGTGGGGCGCGGCTACCACACTCGAGAGGTGGAGACCTTCGGCAGTCCCATGCGGGATGCCGAGGCCAACCGCACGCTCTTCGAGGAGCAGGTGGAGATCATCATGAAGGCCTTCCGGTCGGAGTCCTTCTCCCACCAGGGCCGGCACTATACCCTGCCCCCGTCGGTGCCTTATCGCGGCTACGAGCTCAAGGAGCTCACCCTGGTGCCGCGCCCGATTCACCAGCCGGTGGAGTGCTGGCAGCCCATCGTGAGCGCGGGCGCCCGCGGGCTCGACTTCATGGTCAAGCACCGCATCCGGGGCATGATCGGGGGCGGCGCCGCCACCATGGCCTCGCGATCCATCTACGCCTACCAGGAAGCGGCGCAGCGCGCGGGTCTCGACTACCGTCTCGGGGAGGGCCTGAGCCTCGGCATCTTCTACCACCTGGCCGAGTCACCCGAGCGCGCGGTCCGAGAGATCACGCCCTGGTACGAGGAGCACGTGAAGATGTTCGGGCCGCTGGGCTTCGTGCCGGGCATGACGCCGGAGCAGAACGTGGCGGCGGCGCGGCGGGGCGGCTGGGACGCGGCGGGGGTGCCGAAGCTCGAGGACTACACCAAGGTCGGCGCCTGGTTCGCCGGGCCGCCGGAGGAGCTCGTGGCGTATCTGAAGTCGCTCGAGCAGCAGTTCCCGGGCCTCGAGTATGTCCACGTCAGCAACAGCATGGGCACGCCCCAGGCGGCCATGGTGGAGCAGCTGGCCTGGTTCGCCAAGGAGGTCATGCCCGCCTTCGTCTCGCGCGCCTAGGTGCTCACCACCACGGTGGTGGGGAGCTATCCCCAACCGCCCTGGCTGGTGGATCACGACCGGTTCCGGACCAACGCGGTGCCGCGCGTGCGCATGCGCGAGATGTGGCGGATCGCCGAGCCGTTTCTCGAGGCGGCCCAGGACGACGCCGTCCGCCTCGCGGTGGCGGACATGGAGGCCGCCGGCGTGGACATCGTCACGGACGGCGAGCAGCGGCGCGAGAGCTACTTCAACCAGTTCGCCACCGCCCTGGAGGGCGTGGATCCCGTCACCTCCGGTACCGCCATCAACCGCGTCGGCAAGCCGCAGGCGGTGCCGCGGATCGTGGGCCCCATCGCCCGCGCGCGCCCCGTGCTCGTGCCGGACGCGCGGTTTCTCCGAGCGATCACCCGCCGCCGCATCAAGGTGACCATTCCCGGCCCCTTCACCATGACCCAGCTCGCCCAGGACGAGCACTACCGCGATCCGGAGCGGCTGGCCATGGCCTATGCCGACGCCGTCAACGCCGAGCTCTCCGAGCTCGAGCCCATCGTGGACGTGCTCCAGCTCGACGAGCCGTACATGCAGGCCCAGCCGGACCGCGCCCGCGCCTATGCGGTGCCGGCCATCGACCGGGCGCTGCGCGGGCTCCGCAAGACCACCGTCGTCCACCTCTGCTTCGGCTACGCCTTCTCGGTGAAGGACAAGCCCAGCGGCTACTCGTTCCTGCCCGAGCTCGACCGCTGCGCGGCGGATCAGATCTCCATCGAGGCCGCCCAGCCCGGGCTGAATCTCGCCGTCCTGGCGGCCCTCCCGTCCAAGACCATGGTCCTGGGCGTGCTGGATCTGGGCTCGCCCCACGCCGAATCGCCGGACCAGGTGGCCCGGCGCATCGAGGCCGCGCTCGAGCATCTCCCCGCCTCGCGGCTGGTGCTGGCGCCCGACTGCGGCATGAAGCACCTGCCCCGGGCCCTGGCGCGGGCGAAGCTGGAGGCGATGGCGGCGGGCGCGCGACTGGCGGCGGGCGCGCCCTGAGGAGGCCGGCCGGCGGCCGCCGGCGCTTTCACGACCAGTCTGAGCCGATCAAGTCTAACTATTCGGAACCGCAGGGATTGTCATGACCATCGCGCAAAGATTCCCTTCAGCTCCTTGCCGGTCACCGTATCCCGGGACCAGGTGAACCCGCCGGTCTCCTTCATCTCGCGCGCCCCGCGGAGAAAGGCGGCCAGGGCCAGGCGCGAGAGCGAGCCGCCCACGCTGATGCGCTTCACGCCGGCCGCGGCCAGCTCGGCCGCGGTGATGGCGGGATCGATGTGGCTCATGACAACGTTCACCGGCCGCTTCACCGCGGAGACGACGGTGCGAATGGTCGTGAGGTCGCGAAGCCCGGGCGCGTAGAGGACGTCCGCCCCGGCCTTCTCGAAGGCCTGGAGCCGCTTGATCGTGTCATCCAGGTCGAGCCGGCCGTGGATGAGGTTCTCGGCCCGCGCCGTCAGCAGGAACGGGACGGGCAGCGCGCGCGCCACCTCCACCGCGGCCGCGACCCGCTCCACCGCCAGGGTGAAGTCGTAGATGGGCCGGGCCGGATCGCCGGTGGCGTCCTCGATCGATCCCCCGACCATGCCCGCCTGAGAGGCCAACCGGATGATCTCGGCGGCGGCGCGCGGCTCGTCGGCGTAGCCGTTCTCGAGGTCGGCGTTCACGGGCAGGTCGGTGGCGTCCGCGATGGTCCGACAGTTCGCGATCACCTCGGCGCGGCTCACCACGCCTGCGCCGTCGGGCCGGCCCAGGCTATTGGCCACGCCCAGGCTGGTCGTCGCCAGCGCCTCGAAGCCCAGCGAGGCCAGGAGCCGCGCGGTGCCGGCGTCCCAGGGATTGGGCATGATGAACGCGTCCGGCCGCGCGTGCAGCGCGCGGAACGTCGCCGCCTTCTCCGCCTGCGTGGGCATTCCTGGTCCCCCCGTCCCTGCTCGCCGTCTCTGGGATGTTACACTACCCGCCGTCGGCGGGCCGTCGACCCGCCATGGGAGGCCCACATGACACGTCCGATGACACGATCGCTACTCGCCGCGGTGACCGCCTGGCTGCTCGCCGCCGCTCCGCCGGTCCTCGCCCAGACCACCACGCTGACCATGTCCTCGTGGGTCTCGCCCCAGCATCACCTGACCAGCGTGGTGCTCCAGGGCTGGGCCAACGAGGTCGAGAAGGTCACGAACGGCCGCGTGAAGCTCACCATGCTGCCCAAGCACCCGTCGGCGCCCCCGGGCACCTTCGATGCCGTCCGCGACGGACTGGTGGACGTCTCCTATGTCACCGCAAGCTACACGCCGGCGCGCCACATCCTGCCGCTCATCGCCGAGCTTCCCGGCGCCGGCGACACCGCGCTCGTCAACTCGGTGGCCTTCTCGCGCATCCACTGGAAGTACTTCGACAAGGTGGGCGAGTACAAGGGCGTCAAGCTCCTGGGCGTGTTCACGCATGGCCCCGGTCAGATGTTCACCAAGCGGCCCGTCAACGGGATCAACGACGTGCAAGGGCTCAAGATCCGCACCGGCGGCGGCGTGGCGGAGGCAGTGGCCAAGGCGCTGGGGACCTCGGCCTTCGTGAAGCCCGCGCCGGAGTCCTACGAGCTCCTCAAGGGCGGCGTGGCCGACGGCGTCTTCTTCCCGCTCGAGTCCATCGTCTCCTTCAAGCTGGACACCGTGCTGGAGCAGGCCACCCTCTTCCCCGGCGGCATGTACAGCTCCTCCTTCGGCTTCTTCATGAACGAGGACAAGTGGAACAAGCTCGCCAAGCAGGACCAGGAGGCCATCGCCAAGATCTCCGGCGAGCATATCGCGCGGCTGGCCGGCCGGTCCTGGGACGAGGCGGACAAGAGGGGGCTGGAAGCGCTGCAGAAGTCCGGCGTCAAGATCGTCAACGCCGATGCCGCCTTCGCGGCCGAGGTGCAGAAGCGGTCGGCCCCCATCGCGGACGACTGGATCACCAAGGCGAATGCCAAGGGCGTGGACGCGGCCAAGATCCTCGCCGAGTTCCGCGCGGAGCTGAAGAAGGTCGCCGCCGGGCAGTGAGCCGCGCCGGGCGCGGACGGTGAGCGACTCCGCGCCCGTCTGGGAGCGGCGCGTCGAGGGCCTCCTCGGCGTCGCCGCCTCCCTCATCCTCCTCGCCATGATGCTCCTCACCTTCGTGGACGTGGTGGCGCGCTATGTCCTGAACCGGCCGGTGCGAGGGGCCTTCGAGGTCACCGAGCTACTCCTCCTGGTGCTGATCTTCGCGGGCCTGCCGCTGGTGTCCTTCACCAACGAGCATGCGCTGATGGACTTCATCGACCGGCTGCTCGGGCCCCGCGGGCAGATGGGGCTCGAGCGCGCGGTGAATCTCGGCTCCGCGGCCATGATGGGAGCGCTGGCCTGGTTGACCTGGCTCAAGGCGGACAAGATCTGGGGCTATCGCGATTCCACCGACGTGCTGCGGATCGTCTACGGCCCTTTCGTGTACTTCATGGCGGCGATGATCGGGCTGGCCGCCCTCATCCATCTCTGGCGGGCCCTGGCACGTCGATGAAGAGGCCACGCCGATGATCGAGGGGCTGCTGGGGCTGCTCCTGATGATGGTGCTGGCCTTCGTGCGGATCCCCATCTCGTTCGCCATGGGGCTGGTCGGCATCATCGGGTACGCCTACATGCGCGACTGGAACTGGACGGTGGCCGGCGCCATGGTTCAGACCAAGATCTACGAGACGGGACGGAATTACACGCTGTCAGTGGTGCCCCTGTTCATCCTCATGGGCAATCTCGTCACTCGCGCCGGCATGTCCCAGGAGCTCTTCCGCGCCGCCTATGCCTTCATCGGGCACCTGCGCGGGGGGCTGGCCATGGCCACCGTCTGGGCCTCGGCGGGCTTCGGCGGCATCTGCGGCTCGTCCATCGCCACCGCGGCCACCATGGCCAAGGTGGCGTACCCGTCCATGAAGCGCTTCGGCTACTCGGATCAGCTCGCCGCCGGCACGGTGGCGGCCGCGGGCACGCTGGGCATCATGATCCCGCCCTCGACCATCATGATCATCTACGGCGTCTTCACCGAGACCAATATCGGCAAGCTCTTCGCGGCGGGCGTGCTGCCCGGCATCCTGGGCGCCGTGCTGCTCTGCCTGGCCATCGTCTACACGACCTGGCGCCACCCCAGCTGGGGCCCGCCCGGTCCCCGGTCGTCCTGGGGCGAGCGCTGGCTCGCGCTCAAGGACGTCTGGGGCGTGGCGGCGCTCTTCCTCTTCGTGATGGGCGGCATCTACGGCGGGCTCTTCACCGCCACCGAGGGCGCGGGCATGGGGGCGATGGGCGCGCTAGCCTTCGCGCTCTGGCGCCGCGCGCTCACCTGGAAGACGCTCTACGCCGCGCTCCTCGAGAGCGCCCGCACCACCTCCATGCTGTTCCTCATCCTCATCGGGGCGCTGATGTTCGCGGAGTTCGTGAACATCACCACCATGCCCGCCGACCTCAAGAACCTGGTCACCCGCCTGGGGCTGAGCCCGTTGATGGTGGTGGCGGCCATCTGCGCGATCTACGTGGTACTGGGCACCGCCATGGAAGAGCTGTCCATGGTGCTCCTCACCATGCCGGTGTTCTTCCCGCTCATCGTGCACCTGGGGCTAGATCCGGTCTGGTTCGGTATCATCATCGTCTGCGTGGTGGAGATCGGGCTCATCAGCCCGCCGGTGGGCATGAACATGTTCGTGCTCAAGACCCTGCTCCCCCACGTCTCCACCGGCACCGTCTTCCGGGGCGTGATGCCGTTCATGTGGGCCGACGTGATCCGCCTCGCTATCCTGGTCGCCTTCCCCATCATCTCGTTGTGGCTTCCCCGCATGATGAAGTAGGTCAGAGCCGGCGCAGGCGCGGATAGGCGAACGCGGTCGCGGCCACGAGCCCGACCAGGGCGAGGCCGCTCGCGCCCAGCGCCGCGCTCACGCCGACCAGCGAGGCCAGCCCCCCGATCTGGAGCTGGCCCAGCGGCGCCAGCCCGATGGCGACCACCCAGGCGCCGCCGGCGCGGCCGCGCAGATGCGCGGGGACGCTGCGTTGCAGCAGGCTCTGGGCCAGGAGATCGGCAATCGCCCCCGCGGCATTGGCCACGAGCAGCACCATCACCACCCCCGCGAACCCGACGGCGTATGGCGAAACCCCCAGTGCGATGACGCTCGCGCCGAAGGTCACGAGGATAGCGAGGAAGAGCGCGCCTCCAGCTTGACCCACGCGATGCCCCGAGCCGCCCATCGACGCCACCAGCCCGAAGAACCCCCCCACCGAGCGCGCGGCGTTGAGCACGCCGAGCCCCTCGGGACCGGTGCGGAGCACGTCACGGGCCAGACTGGGCAAGACCGCCTGGTGCGAGAAGCCCAGCACTTCCGCGCCCGCGGTGAGGACCATGAGCACGAACAGGGTCCGATCCTTTCGCACGCCGTCCACGAACTCGCCGACCGCACGCCAGAGGGATTCGCGCTCGGGCGGCGCGGTCCGCACGGGGGGCGAGGCTCCGACCAGCGGTAGCGTCCCCACCAGATACGCGATACCCACGCCGATATAGGCGGGCCCCGGCCCCAGGCCCGCGATCACGGCGCCGGAGCCCAGCGAGCCCGCGAACCACCCGCAGCGCATGGCCAGCCCCTGGATGGCGAGGCCGCGCACGAGCCCCTCCGCGCCCGCCACGTCGTGGGTATAGCTCTGGCGTGCCGCGTGCTCGACGCCGCGGAGCACGCCCGACGCGAGCGTGAAGACGAAGAGGTGGGTGAAGCTGACGTGCCCAGCGAGCGTGATGCTGCCCAGCGCGGCCGTGGAGAGGGCCTGGCCCACGCCGGTCGCCACCAGGAGCTGGTGGCGGGGCACGCGGTCGGCCAGCACCCCGGCGGGCGCGCCCACGAAGAAGAGCGGCAGGGCGCGCGCGCTCATGGCGAGTCCGACGAGGAAGGGCGAGTTCGTCAGCTCGAGCGCGAGCCAGCCCAGCACCACCACCTCGCCCATCATCCCCACCGAGCTCAGGAGCATGCCCGCCGACAGGCGGCGGAACTCCCCGAGACGCAGAAGGGAGAGGCCGAGAATGCGCGTCAGCCTTCCGTGGCGGAAAGGGCGGACAGCGCGGGGCGGCGAAACAGGGTGAGCGCGAGCGGAACCAACACGAGCGCGGCGCCCACGGCATTGAGAACCGCGAAGCCCCAGATCCCGAGGACCATTCCACCGACCGCCGAACCCACCGCCCCCATGAGCCCCATGATGAGGTCGGCGAAGCCCTGGACGGAGGCCCGCTCGGCGGGCGCGAGCGCATCGGTGAGGAGCGCGCTGGCCGAGACGAAGGCCAGGTTCCAGCCCACGCCGTTGAGGAAGAGGGCGCCGATCACGAGGACCGGGTCCGAGCCCGGCGCCAGGCCCGCGAGCATCACCGCCCCGATGAGGATGAGGGCGCCCACCCCGATCATGAGGAAGCGGCCGAAGCGATCGCAGAGCCACCCCGACAGCGGCGAGGCCACGTACATCCCGCCCAGGTGCAGCGACACGCCGATGCCGATGATGCGCACCGAGTGCCCGTGGTCGTACAGATACACCGGCGAGGTCGAGGTGGTGGCGATCATCACGAACTGGCTGACGGAGAGCGCGGCGAGCGCGATCTGCACCCGCACGTCGCCCAGGATGGCGCCGAACGCGCGCGTGGGACCGGCGGGACACCCCGGCGAGGCGTCCGCCTCCA
>Ga0137407_10002956_pt1 | contig 11272 bp, 8 predicted proteins | sample CZOMad2_2_16fung_FD_108410 | JGI IMG/M metagenome (GOLD analysis project Ga0137407, IMG submission 108410) | Vadose zone soil fungal communities from Angelo Coast Range Reserve, California, USA - CZOMad2_2_16fungal (Illumina Assembly) | ecosystem: Environmental > Terrestrial > Soil > Vadose zone...
GGGTAATATTACTCATGAGCAGCCCTCTGCTTTATGCTATGCTCACAGCCAGGAAGCGGCCCCACAGAGGCAATATTTCGGTTTCAAGAGAGGGAATTCCTTAGTGTATAGTGCTTCATCCACTCCCCAAAACGAAAAAGAAAGAGGTAAAGATCGATATTCTTTACCCGTTCAGTTAACTCCATTTGTTGGACGTGAGCAAGAAATTGCCACCGTGTGTACACTCCTCAGACAGCCAGAGACACGCCTGCTCACTTTGATCGGTACTGGCGGTGTGGGAAAAACGCGCCTGGGTCTGCAGGTTGCCACCTGCCTGGCCGATGAGTTTGATGATCAAGTCTACTTTATCTCTCTTATCTGATTGCTCAAGGAGAGAATGGGAGGAACATAGCAACGGAGATGGCCCTGAGATTGGGAAAAGCGTTGGAACGTTCCACGCAACCGCTTTCTCTTTCTCCATTAGAGGAGCAATCAGTGATTAGTGTTCCCTCTTCTCGTCCATTATATAGTAACTTAACGCGACGAGAGCGCGACGTGCTACACCTGGTCGCCCAGGGATTAACCAATGCTCAGGTGGCAGACTATTTGAGCATAAGTCCTCGCACTGTTAACTTTCATCTCACATCGATCTATCGCAAGCTCCGGGTGCCTTCGCGTAGTGCCGCAACCCGTTATGCGCTGAGACACCACCTTTTCGGATAAAAAGAAGCCGCATTTTCGACCAGCCTGCAAGAATGAGTTGATGCCCGTCTCTTCTCGTTCTTTACAGATCGGACAAAATGCGCTGGATCGTATTGCCTCACGAAAAATCTTTGTTTCCCCATATTCCAAAACTCACTATGCGCATACAGTTTGGTACGCTTCTGTATCATAAAAGAAAGGGAAAAGGGAGAACTAAATTGACAATTTTATCTGTTCAAGATACGTTTCCAGCTAAAATAAAAGCCGAAGAACCCCTTAATGTCGTCATTATCGTGACATATGCCCATCCATATATTGGTTCTGGTTTAGGGGTCGTCGCGAAGTTTCAAGCAGAATATCTGGCATCCCAGGGACATAATGTAACAATAATAAGCAGTAATATCCCACGGACATTTAAAAAGTTTGTGTTGCATAACGTCACTTACATTAAAGTTCCAGCAGCAACACAGTTAGAGCGGCTACATATACCAGTTCCGATTCTTTTCTTTAATATAAATGTTATTCGTGCAATAAAAAATGCCGATATTGTACATATTCATGATATGCTCTACCCTTCATCCCTTCTCGCCGCACTTTTAGCAAAACTATATAAAAAACGTGTAATTCTTACACAACATATACCTCACGTAAAATATACTAGCAAAATAATAAATGCTGTAGAAAAACTTGCCTTTTATACAGTAGGACTGATGACGCTCCGAGCAAGCGACGCTACAATAGTGTTAAATACAACCGTTCACAAATGGATAAGACAATATAAAAATGAAGTGTATTATCTTCCTAATGGCGTAGATTTACAACTATTTAATAAACCAACAGAACAAGAAAAACAGGACATCCGAGAGCGATATGGCATAGCACTTGATACATTCGTCGTTTTATGTGTTGGCAGATTTGTTCCCAAAAAGGGGTATGACATTCTCTATAACGCAAAAGACCCTTCCTATCTTCTCCTGTTTGTCGGTGGGGGAATCATGCCCACCTATATACAATCTACTAAGTCTGTCAGAGTTATCGGAGCCCTACCTCAAGAAGAGTTAGCCATGATCTACAAGGCCAGTGATGTATTTATTCTTCCTTCTTATGGTGAAGGCTTCCCCCTTTCCATCCAGGAAGCTATGGCCACAGGGTTGCCAGTTATTACCAGTAAACATAATAATGACGGTCAGCTCCCTGCCAGCCCAATTATTAGCTATATAGATAGAACAGAAACGGATATAAAATCTGCCATTAAAAAAATACAAAGCGATGTAACCCTTCAAAAAGAAATGGGTGAATGCTCTCGTAACATCGCCAGAGAAAACTACTCCTGGGAGAAAAATAATGCAAAATTATTAGATGTTTATTATAAAAAAGCCCAATCAACTGCTATGGGGGAGCCAAAAATGATCTATGTGACTACAAGTTGGGATGATGGGCATAGCCTAGATAGTAGGCTCGCAGAACTGCTTAAAAACTATGGCATAAAAGGGACTTTTTACATTTGTCCGCAAGATCGTGAATTTAAGCACAAAGATTTATTAAGTCCTCAAGGCATTGTATCCATCAGCAAAGACTTTGAAATTGGTGGACATACGATCACACATCCACATTTAACTAAAATCACGCTCTCTCAAGCCGATGATGAAATTGCGCAGTCCAAAGCTTATTTAGAGGATTTATTACAGAAAGAAGTAACCGCTTTTTGTTATCCCTATGGAGATTATAACGACGAAGTGGAAGGCTTAGTTAAAAAGCATGGTTACAAGCTCGCAAGAACAACGAAAAGATATGCGTTTGACCTGGCGCAGGATGTTTTCGCACTTCCAACAACTTTTCACACGTATGCGCATTATTCTGATTTGCATAAGATCATATCTTTTGCTAACTTTTCCCTCACTACTGTTAAAAAGTATTGGGATTGGGAAAAGCTGGCAATAGCGCTCTTTGACCGTACTTGCCAGACTGGCGGTGTCTTTCATCTCTGGGGCCATTCCTGGGAAATAGAAAAATATAATGGCTGGCAAAAGCTTGAAAATGTTCTTTCGCATATTGCCAAAAAAGATACTGTTATACATCAAACTAACACCGAAAGTCTCAGGTCAGTTGACATCCTGGATTTCTCCAGGAGCCTGTAGCTGCTCACTATTTTTGGCAGCATGGAAGTCTGCGTTGAGGCCCTCGCCAGATTCAAGGAGTCCTGATTGAAAATACTTTTTACCGCAGCACATTTTCTTCCATCACTAGGCGGAGTCGAGAACTATGTCTTCAACATTGCGCTTGGATTCCAACGAAGATATGACGCTGAAGTTGTTGTTGTAACCGCAAATATGCCAGGTCAAAAAATGAGTATTGAGGATTATCAGGGCATAAAAGTCTATCGTTTGCCTGCAATGATTCACCTTTCAAATACTCCCATTAATCCTTTGTGGTACTTTATTCTTAAAAGAATCATTCGCGAGGAAAAGCCAGACATTATCAACGCTCATCAACCGGTCGTGTTTATGGGAGATATAACGGCGTTGGTAGCCGGTGAAATTCCATTTGTATTAACCTATCATGCCGGAACAATGAAAAAGAGAGAGTTGCCCATTGATATCATTATCTCTCTCTACGAAAATTTTATCCTCCCTCATACAGCCAAAAAAGCTTCCCGAATAATCTGTGTCTCTAACTTTGTACGAGACACACTTTTAAAGAAGTATGCATCCAAAACCACTATAATTTCCCCTGGGGTTAATACTTCGTTGTATAAGCCCGACCCCAAAGTGAAAAGGGAAGAAAACCTTGTTCTTTTCATCGCGCGCTATAAAAAAATGTATAGGATGAAGGGATTGTATTACCTCATCGAGGCAATAAAAATGCTTCAAGGGGTCAGGCTACGCATTGTAGGAGAAATCGAAGCAAGCGACAATAAAAACATTGAATATGTAGGAGTCAAACAAGGGAAAGAGCTTGTCGAGGAAATGCAAAAAGCAAGCCTGGTGGTGCTCCCCTCGCTTGCCCATATGGAAAGCTTCGGCATGGTACTTATCGAAGCAATGGCGTGTCAGACGCCAGTGGTTGGAACCAATATAGGCGGAATTCCTGAAGTCATCAAAGATGGTATTGATGGGCTCATCGTACCTACACAGGACAATAACGCCTTAGCGCTGGCAATTTCAAAAATACTAGCAGATAAAGATTTAGCAATCCATATGGGACAACTTGGCGAAGCGAAAGTCAGAGAGCAGTTTACCTGGGTTACACGGGTTGATTTAACGAAAGGGGTATTTGCGTCATGCCTAAAATAAGCCTCCTCAAGCCTGAAATCGTGCAAGTCGTATCTTATTACCCTCCTCATCTAGGTGGTATGGAGAACTGTGCGGCGCAGATAGCAGGGGGATTTGTAAACAAAGGATACTCGGTGTCGGTATATACATCCGACGTAGGTTATTCCCAGAACGTAATACCAGACTTTAAAGTGCGAGTTCATTATTTAAAATCGCTTGAATTTGCACACACGCCAATTATATTTACCTTGTTTTTTCGACTTCTTGCTCTCCCTCGTCACTCTCTTTTGCATCTCCATGTTGCGCAGGCATTCTCGCCGGAAATTGTGTATGTGATATCCAGGCTCAGGGGAATACCTTATATTGCGCATATCCATCTTGATATAGATGCTTCCGGCCCTCTCGGTTTTCTACTTAGACCCTATAAAAAAATGTTTCTCAAAAGGGTTTTGCAATCGGCGGCAAAAATTATTTGTCTCTCTGAGCCGCAGAAGAAGCTGATCGCGGCGAAGTATATGCTACCAGAGGAATCCATTGTTGTGATAGCCAATGGCGTGGCTGAAGAATATTTCATAACTAAAAAGAAGAGTGAAAACACTGTTCCACGCATGTTATTCGTGGGCCGATTGGCACTTCAGAAAAACCTTTCTCTTCTCATTGGAGCCGTTGCACAAATGCAAACAAGTGTCTTTTTGGATATTGTAGGCGAAGGTGAAGAAAGAGAAAACATAGAAGCATTAATTCAGAAGTACAAACTGCAAAATGTCAAACTCTATGGTAAAAAGATAGGTCAAGAGCTGATCGAACTTTACAAGTCAGCAGACCTCTTTGTGCTCCCCTCTTTGAAAGAAGGTATCTCTCTTTCGATGCTTGAAGCGCTAGCGGCAGGCCTTCCAGTGGTAGCTTCCGATTCGCCTGAGATACGGCCAATCCTTGGTGAGTGCGGAGTTCTCATTCAAGATCCGACCGTCACAAAGTATGCAATAACGTTAGATGCGGTGCTATCGGATAAAGATACCATGCGGAAGTTGGGAGTTCTATCGACACAAAAAGCGCGTTTTTATTCATGGGAAAACGTTTTGAGTTCCATAGAAGATGTTTATAAGCAAGTTACGTCACCAGGTATCCCGCCTCCAGGCGGCAAGCTTGCTACAAGGCAAATTTCTAGCCCGTCTCGGTAAGCCCTGGATCTGGTTAGCCTTATTGTGCCATTTTAGTGCTCGCTTAGAAGGAGATCTGCTAGAAGTTTCATGAAAAGAATCCACAAGAGCGACATACCCGATCTTACAAGGAAAATAAATTTGTCTATGCAAGCAAAGAAGCCTGTAGATAATAAACACAAATTTGTGTATCTTGTAGGAAAAACTACTCTCCTGATGGTTTTCGTTGGATTAGCAATTTATGGGGTATTTTATGCCTGGTCCTGGTCTGTTGCAACCGGGAAAGTGCCATCAGAAACATTCACTGAATTGTATTTTGAAGATAATCTTCATCTCCCCTCCGAAGTTATCCCTAAGCAACTATATTTTTTTCAGTTTACTCTCCACAATCTTGAGGGTAAAGATATGGAATATCCCTATGTAGTGTATGTCAAGCTTGGACAAGATAAGCTTATCTTTGATAAAGGGACGATTTTTGTGAAAGAGAATGGCTATAAAACCGTTCTAGAGAGGTTTGCCACTGCAAGTGTTTTGCCAAAGAGCAAAATCGTCGTGGATCTGATACATAAAAATCAAATTGTTGATTTTTGGATACAAGGAAGAATACCATACAAGGGAGAAAAGAGATGAAGATCACAAATCAGAAAGTATTATTTGTTGGTGTTGTTACTACCTTACTATTTACTATCATTGTTCTCTCTGGCTTCAACTTCTTATTTGTTGGCTCCACATATTCCTTTATCTATTTGTGCATCATTCCGGGATTTTTTATTCAGAGATTGCTCAGAGTACGGGGGATTTCCTTTTTTGAGCTAATTGCTTATATCACCGGATTTAGCATTGCCTACCTGTTGATTGTGGGCATCAGTACGAACTTGTTAGGATTCTTACCCTTCATGCCTCGGCCATTAAACATGCAGAACAGTCTAGTTGTTTTTAACATATATACCATAATTTTGCTTCTCTTGAATTATAGAAGAGAAAAGAACTCTTTGATATATGTGGCATTACCGAAAGTCACTTTTACACAACTTTTTTTCTATATTATGCCCTTTTTCTTTCCGATTTTAGCCATTATAGGAGCACAATTATTAAATAATAATGAGGTGAATATGCTTCTTATGATATTATTATTTTCTATTGCTCTCTATACGTTAATGATATCAATATTCATAAAAAAATTAGAATCATTCTATTTTGAAGTGCCTATCTATCTGATCGCCATTTCATTACTCTTCCTGTTTAGTCTCAGAAGTTCGTATATTATTGGCTGGGATGTTTATACGGAATATAGAGTGTTTTTGCTAACAGAGTCGCAGCAACTATGGAGCATGGCAAATTATCCCGATGCTTATAATGCGTGCTTAAGTATCACAATTTTACCGACACTATTCCATTATTTTACAAAAGTCGATAATGCATTTGTCTTTAAGGTTTTATTTCAATGCCTATTTGCAATTACACCTGTAACTGTTTATGTTCTTGCAACGAGATTCGCGGATCGTTTGACTGCTTTCCTATCGGCCTTTTTCTTTATGTCCACACTAAACTTTTTTCGTGAGTTGCCAGCTCTCGTCAGGCAGGAAATCGCCTATATTTTTTTCGGCTTACTTCTGTTGGCACTCTTTAGTAAACAAATAACATCTCTCCAGAAGAAAATACTTTTTACTGTTTTTGGTTTCTCGATAGTCTTATCACATTACTCTACAGCATATGTTTTGATTGCGTTATTTGCGTTTGCATGCATATGTTTAATAATATATGAAAAAAAAGCTTTTAAGTTTTTTAATGTAGTTGAAAAAGATTTTACACTTAAGCCTCTGCCTGTTATTCTTTTTATAGCATTTGCCATTGTATGGATTGGATTAATTACAAATAGCTCAGGTAATATTATAAGTACTTTTACTAATGTAAGTGCCAATATTACGAATTTCGGGCATGAAACGCTCAATACGTCTCTACTTGATCAGCTTATATTTCCTAAATCTGAAGATTATCAAGTTTTGTTAGCCGAAGAAATTGATGATGCATCAAAGGAGTATAACCATTATAATTTCACCTATTATCCAAAATCGACGTATAAAGGCTATGTTCCTACGATTATAGATAAGGATATTTTGCCTTTGCATGTCTCTGATCAAATAGGCGATATAATTTATTCTGCTGACAATTCGATCGTAAAAGTGATGAAAATATTAATAATTCTTGGATTTGTAGGAATAGCCGTATTATTTTGCAAAAAGGGTTTCTCTGCTGAATACACTGTACTCTGTATAGGACTTGCCAGTGCTCTTATCCTTATCACTTCTGTGCCTGTAATATCTTTATTGTATCCTATTGGGAGATTATATCAACAGGCGTTATTTTTGATCGCTCTCCCATCTATTTTAGTAATTTCATATTTAATGCGCTTTATCCCATATAAAAGTAGAATGCTGTGTATAACAGTGCTTTTTATTGCCTACTCTCTTTTTACAAATACCTTTATCTCCCAATTAGTTGGAGGTCAAGACCCAGAAGTTATTTTAAATAATTCTGGTTTGTACTACAACGAAGTATATCTTCATTCAAGTGAGATAGCATCAATTCACTGGTTGGATGCAGACAATAAAGAACTTTTGCCAGTTTTTGCAGATATTGGATCAAACGAAAAAATGCATGGATATAGCAACAATAGATATGTAGCTGCTTATATACACGTGTTTCCCTCGCTCATCAGTAAAAATGGGTACGTTTATTCTAGCTACGCAAATACGCACTTTGGGATTGGCATAACTAGTCCTAAAGATAGGCGTATGGAATATAATTTTCCAAATGAGTTTTTAGATAGCAATAAAAATCTAATCTATAATAATTACGACACGCGAATATATAAATAGGTTGTTATTGCTACTGTCCTTCGATTGCTTTGTGTGCTCGACAAAAAAGACGTACAACTTGCATACCCACAGGCTGCACAGAAATATAGCACCCTACTGGACCATAATCGTTAATGTATATGTGGGAGTTGTACAAGCAACGCCTGTTGGGCAATCGGCATCAGAGATGATATTGAGCTGTATCCTTCCCTTACTTACAGCTTGATACACGGCATAATACGAATCCGATACGGGATCATAATGGAATACTTCTAGAGGCTGTAATAGATGATTTGAACTCAGAGAAGGTGAGTAATTGTGGTTACCATCTAACTGGAGGTTAAGGCCGATTCGATCAGATATATGCAAGTTTTTTGTCGTGTTGGTATCGGAATTTCTAACCAGGTAGCTGTGTGAGCTAACAATCGTCGCCCCCAGCAGGGATGGATTATTTTTATCCAGTGCATATTCTTGAAGGATGTAAGCTGCGGGGAAGAGGTAATCACCATTATTTTTCACTATAGCCCAGGCATCAGGATATTGATTGCGGCTATAGAAATCAAAGGCAACTGATCCAATTAATCGGCTGCTATGGATGTCTTTTAAAGTTTGATAAACGCTCTGATAAACGTTTGCTTGTAATTCCGGGTTACCGATGGTATCCTGGTCACTCACTGCATCACCATTTGCTTCACCGAATTCCTCAATAAGTATTGGCTTTTTGATTGGTAAGCCATTCTCGGCCTGCGATAAGAATTCTTTTGTTTTCAGATCAAGATCCAAATGCACTCCAACATTATCAGTAGCGAGTTCATACATGTGGATAGAATAGAAGTCAACAATGCTGGCAATTTTTTTGCCAGCAGAGAAATCTGACCAATTGTAATTATTAGGGTTATAAGGATCTTTGGGCCACATCTCGGTTGCCCACCATCCAATCGTTTGCTGAAGGTGAGGGTACTTTTTATTGATCATCTCGTGGGCAGTCCGGAGCATCCTGACGTTAGCGTCTGTTAAAAGTGGCTCATTCTTAATGTCTACAGCATAGACGGCCGGGTTAGAAAAAACACCGCTATCAATATATTTTTGTACCAGCTCCAGATATACGGGTCGTATATCTGGAGCATAATAATCTCTATTATTACTAGCGGTCTCTATAAGGATGAGTGCTTTCATCGCTTTGCTTTGCATCTTGCTGAGCACTTGATTCCACTGAGATCTCGTATATACAGCATCTGCGCTGTTATTAAAGCTTCGCTGTGCGTTTGTTATACGGATGAGATTAATCCCAAGACCTGCCGCAATATCGATGAGATCCTCGCCTTTACTATTGACAACATAGTGCTGCGAAGCAGGCAGGATTTGACTCATATCAATGTTTTCACCGTAGAACGTCCTCGTGCTGTTAGCCATGGAGGATGAGCAGGGAAGAATATTCAAGGCCCGATTGATAGTAATGGAGGAATAGAGAACATACCCTGCGGAGCAAGTCAAGGCAAGAAAACCGGCTGCCCAAATGAGAAATAGAATCCTTTTGTTTTTTTGTTTCAACTCTTTTAACACGCTGGATCTTGCCTTTCCCTGATTCTATATATATATACGTTGCGAATTATAAAGCACAGAGATAGTAACCCTGCAATTGCTTGTCCAAGTACCCAACCCCATCCTATACCAACTAATTTACTAGAAATAAACGCATAAGATAACCATAATGTTAGAAGAGCCGCTATTACGTTAGAAACAATGAGTGATTTTATTTGATGCTTTATATTCATAATAGCATTAGAAACCAGGAGAAATGTGGTAAATATGGTAGATAGGCTATATAATTTCAAAAATTGAAAAGACTCAATTACATATCCTTTACCAAAGAACTGTAACAATATATTTCCGCCAAAAAAAATGATAGCTGTTGCAGGAAAAAGGATCACAAAAATAGTTAAAAAAGCTTTCTTTACGTGTTTTTTTAATTCAGAATCATTATATGAACCTTCTGTGAGTAGCGCCTGAGACGTTGCGAAAGGAATGATCAGCAAAATGTTTTGAATCATAGATGCGATGTAATAATACGCTACATATTTTGCCGATAGGCTATTCAATATAATAACCGGCAATACAAGTGCTGGCATAGTAAACATAAAATCAGCTATGTAATTAGCAAATGAATATGCCGAGGTTTCTTTTATCAATGAAACATTCACTGAAGTTGAGAATTTGATTTTAAATTTGGTGATAAGTACAACAAGGCTAAAAAGAGCACCAACAGCAAATGCTGATGCAGTGGATGCAAAAATACCATAGGCACCAAAAGCAATAAGGACAAATGGAAGCAAAAGTTTTAAGGTGCTGATGATAATATTTTTTATGAGTATATTCTCGGCAGTTCTAAAAGCCATGAAAATACTTTCAACCAGGATATTCCAGGAGCAAAAAATGACAAAAAAAACGAACAAGATACCGTAGAAGAGATTTGATTGTAAGAACACTAATTGTGGTGATAATATTTGTACTCCTAGCAAAAATATGGAGGAAGTTAGAAGCGTCACAAACGTTACGACAACAAACGAGGAATTAATTAAATCATTTTTATTGGTAGATTTGGGAAGATACCTATTTAAACTTACGTTTAACCCCAGAATGGTGAAACTGCTTAATAATGTCATTACAGAGATAAGGGTAGTGGCAATACCAACGCTCTCCGTCTTATACAGTCGTGCTATGATTATCCAAAAAACAAATCCTAGTCCTCCTAGTAAGAAGGTGCTTGCCATACTAAAGAGCGAGTTCTTATAAAGAGGATCAGTCATAATGTGCTTGTAAACAGTTTTGAAGTTCATTTATATGCCTTTTTGACGAGATGCGCGCTCAAGCGGCTATCTGTCAGGTACCTAATTCTCTGCGACACTCTCTTCCCAATATATACCACCTACAAAAAAGGGTGAAGATCACTTGCTGAAGGCTTTGAATTGCTCGACTTTGTTGTGGGTGGTCTAATGAATAATTTCGCGAAGTTTGGCTATCGAAGCTATACTCTAACTAAGAGGACTGTATGTACAGCATTTCTTCTTTTGTATTTTTGGGTTTCTTTTTCGTGGTTTCTTTTTCGTGGTTTCTTTAAGGAAGGATTGCAATGAGAACAATTCATTACGGCATCCGCCTGACGCTTGTGCTAATCGTCGTTTCGCTCTTCTACTTAAGAGTTACCACCTTGTTTCGCCAGGCCGTTCAGACCCCAGTATTGCTTACGTTGCTTTTTATAACACTCTGTACAGAGCGTCTATGGGCACTGCTAGGGTGGCTA
>Ga0137407_10002959_pt1 | contig 11263 bp, 12 predicted proteins | sample CZOMad2_2_16fung_FD_108410 | JGI IMG/M metagenome (GOLD analysis project Ga0137407, IMG submission 108410) | Vadose zone soil fungal communities from Angelo Coast Range Reserve, California, USA - CZOMad2_2_16fungal (Illumina Assembly) | ecosystem: Environmental > Terrestrial > Soil > Vadose...
GGAACAACTTTCATAAAACATTCAATATAGGATTAGGTAGAATATTCGCAAATCCGTCCCGTTAGGGACGGCTGGTAGGTAGAGTAATGTTACGAATGAAGTGCGTTCCGTAGGAACGCCTGGGTAATTTACCAAACGTCCCTACGGGACGTCAGACGTCATCTTATTTTTTTCTACCGATCAGATGTCCCTCCGGGACATTTAAATGATAACTGGTTTTCTTATGCGAACATTCTACCTAATCCTACATTCAATATTCAATATTCAATGTCCAAATTCAGCTTTATTTATTAATCGCTTATAGTTATTCATATTCTTTCCTGATCCAATCCCGTCTTTAATCCGGATTCGTTTTTAGGCAATATAGCTATTTCGTTAACGTCTTGTGTCTCACGATAAAAAAAACCCGGTATCCCGGTCAAATTCCAATAGCTTCGCCAACGAAAGCGTGCAGATGATAATCGTTATAATAGTAATTTTGTTTGCTTTCAGGTTTCGTGGCTTAATAATATAAAATAATCAGCGCATGTCTTTGAGACCACCGGTATCTGCCAAAGATAATATACAAGGCAACGAAAATGCGATCATCGAACTGGTGGAGTATGGAGATTATGAATGCCCATTTTGCGGACGCGCATATCCAATCGTTAAAAAAATACAGGAGAAAGTTGGTAACCGGTTAAAATTTATTTTTCGAAATTTCCCGCTAACAAAAATTCATCATCACGCCAAATTAGCTGCCGTTGCTACGGAAGCCGCGGCTATCCAGGGAAAATTTTGGGAGATGCATGATATCGTTTTCGAAAATCAAAAATTGATGAATCATTATGCGCTGGTTAATTATGCGCGACAGGTCGGATTAAATTTGACACAATTCGAAAACGATCTTGCAAAGAGTGAGCTTTTCGAAAAAGTGGAAACCGATTTCGTAAGCGGTTTGCGAAGCGGCGTGAATGCCACTCCTACCTTCTTTATCAATGGTGAAAAATACAATGGTTCATGGGAAGAAGAACCATTAGGAAAATACATAGAAGAACAAATCGCCCTGATTGAAAATTTACAGTTGAAATAAGTACTGTCCGGATAATTATAGAATTTATTTCTTAATCTTTAAAACCAATGACAATGATAAATATCAACGCCAAAAACATTGTATTCATAACCGGCGCATTTGTGGGAAATAATTGCTGGGACGAATGGAGAAAATTTTTTGAAAGCAAAGGATACAATACCATCGCGCCGCCATGGCCTTATAAAGATGCATCGCCGGCGGAATTGAGAAGAAGACAACCAGACGATGTCAATCTTGCGCTGCTGACATTGTCTCAATTAACCGATCATTATGCAGCGATCGTTAAGAGTTTTCCGGAGAAACCGATTGTAATCGGACATTCGTTGGGCGGACTCATGACGCAGATCATTGTAAACCGCGGACTTGCTGCTGCAGGTGTTGCGATACACTCAGTGCCAACACTTGGTGTATTTCCTTATGAATTTTCATTTTTAAAAGCAGGATGGAAATCGCTGGGATTATTTACTTCACTAAAGAAAACATACCTGATGTCTTTTAAAGATTGGCAATATGCATTTGTAAACGATATGCCATTGGCAGATCAACAAAAAGCATATGAAGAAAGTACGATACCGGAATCTAAAACAGTTGCCCGTGGCGGATTGAGCAGTGCAGCAAAAGTGGATTATGAAAAACCGCATGCTCCCCTGCTGCTCACTTCAGGCAGCAAGGATAATATCATTCCTGCTCATCTCAACTTCCGCAATTATAAGAAATATAAAAAAACCGATTCGATCCTGGATTATAAAGAATTTGAGGGCCGCAATCATTTTGTATTGGGCCAACCGACCTGGAAAGAAGATGCGGAATATATTTTAGAATGGCTGGGGTATGAAGAGGGTAAACAAAATGGTGTATTAAAGAACCAGCAACAGATGACAGAAAAAACATAGATAACAATCCCAATTAAAATTCATAAATGAACAGGGCCATTTAAATTTTTTAAACGGCCCTGTTCATTTATGTTAATAGTTATGCGTTTTATTTATAAAGGATTTAATACAAAATCATTTTAGTATTTTAGCACGCACATAAATGCACGAAATTAAAATTTAAAATATTTGGAGAAGGAGCATTGCTTTTGACTGCTACTTTAATTTAGTATTATACCTTATTATTTTTTGCCGGGCTCATTCAAATAATCTTCTATCACAGGCAAAGCCACAGGAGGGTTATTTGTTGCTTTGGATGTAATGATTTCGCCCATAAAAGTGCCATGCCCACCGGGGAATATGGACAGCCTGGCATGTGGCATACGGCGGTACATTTCCACTGCATGTTCCGGCAAGGGCACATCCTTATCACCAATGAGTATCAGCGCAGGTGCCTGTATGGAACTGATTGACTCATCGGGTATATCAGTAAAATGCTGCATCCTGTTCGCGCATTGGTTGAACATAATATGTAGCGCATCCTGGCTGGGATTGATGGCTAAGAACGTTTGCTTGTATTCATCAGGCATGTCTTTGAAATTTGCATTGTTCATGCCCTGCCAGAATTCAGGTGCCACCCCCGCCCTTTTATACATAGAGGAGGCTATGATTAGTTTGTTCACCAATTCAGGATGACGTATAGCAATTTGCAGCGCAGTAGTGCCACCATTGCTAAAGCCAAATATGTCGGCATTATCAATATGCAATTGCTGTAACAATGTTGCCACATCATCGGCATCCTGTTCAAAAGTTATTTGCCTGCCATCGCGGTTATCGCTATGCCCGTGTGCCTGCAATTCCACAGCAATTATTTTATGTGTCTTTGCCAGTGAGGGTATTAGTCTGCCAAAGGTTGTTTGTATGGTGGAGGCTGCACCATGTATCAATACCAAAGGTTTGCCGGTGCCATGTATTTCGTAATACATATGCAAGCCGTTGACTGTCGCATATTTTCCGGTTTGAGCAATTGCTGCATTCATGAATGTGGGTATTAAAAATAATAGAGTTATAATATGTTTCATACAAAATTATTTAAAAGAAAGACCAGGTTATTAAAGACTTTTCCGATCCGTGTCGCTTTTAGGATCTGCTTTTTACATTCAATCCTTCCAGGTACACGTTGAGTTTTTCTATATTTTGCTTTAATCCTTCATCTGCTTTAAATGTTTTTACCACCTGAATAAATTGCTCAGCTGTTTCAAAAAGCATATGCCAGGTAATAAACGTTTGTTCGTCCCTTTCTTCAAAATCGATTGTTGCAATGAACCTGGGGCCTGAGATATGTTCATAAACTATCTTTTTAAAAGGGATAATTTCTTTAAATATGCTTTTATTTTTATAATCCGTTCCGTCAGGACCGTGCATAACCAGATCCCATTCTCCACCAGGGATTACATTCATGGTATTGATAGTATTTGTAAATCCATCGGGGCCCCACCAATTAACGATGTGTTCCGGTTTGGTCCAGGCTTCCCATACTAATTCTACGGGAGCATTCAGCTTTCTCGACAAGAGAATTTCGCGGTCCTGCGTGTTACTTTTTTTGTTTTCCATATTTTTCTTTTTTTAGTTTTTCTACATATTTTTCCAAACTGTCTAATTTACTTTCCCAATGCTGCCGGTACTGATCCACCCATGCAGATACTTCACTTAGTTTATCCAATCGTGCTTCGCAAAACCTGTTTCTGCCTTGCTGTTTAATTTTGATCAGGCCGCAATCAGCCAGAATCTTAACATGAAGTGATATGCCCTGTTGGCTGATATCAAACATTTCTGTAATGGACTTCATATTACGGGGTTGAGCGGCAATCATATTGATGATCGCTCTCCGGGTTGGGTCGGCTATTGCCTGGTATACATCACGTCTGGCTTTCATATTATACAAGTAAGTGGTTGTAAATATAAGCACAAGTATTTACTTGTGCAAATTTTTTTCTAAATTTTATTTATTTGAAAAAAATCAAAATATAAAGGAAGCCGGTGAATGGGTGTTTACGGAAAGGATTCAGCGTATTTGTACTGAATGAAATAAAAATATTCTTACTGCTGAATGGTTAAAGGAGAAAATCGGATTGAAAAAGATTTACGATTATAATTGCCCTTCACATCTTTGATAATAACCAAAGATCTAATGAAACAGCGCCGCTTCCTTTAATGACAATTATTATTAGCATAGAAACAAGCATTACAAAATACTCAATGCCTTCACCCCTTTTTTTCCCCAGCCAATTCATTGTCCATCCATCAGGTGCGTGAACAAAGAGGGCACCGGTAAAAATGATGAAATTAGCAGCCGCAGCAATTCTTCCTAAAAATCCGATTATTAATGCGATACTTCCGATGGATTGTCCAATGATAACTAACCAGGCAAGGGCTTTGGGAATTTTCTTTACGCTCATTTGTATAAGGGTTTCTTTAATGCCTACGCCACCACCGAAATTATTAAACCAACCAAAAAGTTTTTGCATGCCATAGGGAAAGATGATTATCCCTGCTATAACCCTTAAGAAAAGATAAACATAATCAACATTTGTTTGAAGTAATTTATCAATCATATCATGCAATTTATTTAATCGGCATTAATGATATCATCAGGGCCTGTTGAATTGATCCGCCATAAAAAAGTTTACTGTTCAATAATAAAAGCCCGGCTAGCGGTGACGCGGGATATTGCAAGCTTTAAAATGTCGAACATAGGATTAGGTAGAATTTTCACAAATCCCGTCCGCCAGTTGGCGGACGCCTGGTGCGCACCAAACGTTCCTACAGAACGTCGGATCTCTCACCAGGTATTTTCTACCCACGAGATGTCCCTCCGGGACATTTAAATAATAACTGGGTTTCTTATGCGAATATTCTACCTAATCCTATGTCGAACAAAACTTTCGACATTTTTATATTGCAGATTGTTACATTACTAATTTATGATAGCGACGTGAAGTACTGTCTTCCGAATTTATTTTTTTTCGTCCGGATTAAGCCAAACCACCGCCTGTTGTGACTTATGATTTTGCCCGATAATGTCCCGATACAAATCCGGCCTCCTTGCTTTTATATACCGATATCCGCCTGCCTGAGCAAGCTTTTCGCGTGTAATTGTAGCTGTTACAAAACTATCTTCGAATGAACGACACTCTGCAAGAATATCTCCAAAAGGATCAATAATCATAGAGCAACCATTTTTTAATTGGTCGTCGTCCATACCTATCGCATTTGAAAAAACCGTATAAACGGCATTGTCGTAAGCCCTTGCCGGTAGCCATTTCATTAGCCAACCTCGTCCCTTCATTCCGTCAAATTCCAAACGCAGGGAAGTTGGATCTGTCTCACGATTTTTCCAAAGGCCAGGCTCCACAAAACCTGCACCTGGACGGGGTGAGGGAGTGCACATGGTTACGTGAGGCATAAAAATAATATTTGCACCTAACAGAGTTGTTGCTCTCACATTTTCAATAATATTATTGTCATAACAAATTAAAATTCCACATTTCCATCCATCAATCTCGAAGATACAATAGCTATCTCCGTTAGTCAGATATGGATTAATGAAAGGATGTAATTTTCTATATTTTGCAACAAGTCCATTTTTATCAACGCAAACATGAGCTTTGAACAAATTGTCATTTTCATCTTTTTCAAAAAGCCCTGCCAATATAACAATGTCATTCTGCTTTGCTATTTCAGTAAGTTTCAAAATACTCTCCCCATTTGGAATAAATTCTGCGAGCTCGAGCATTTGTTCTTTTGAAAGCTGTCTTGCAAATGCATAACCCGTAACAGAACATTCATGAAAAGCAATTACATCTGAACCCTCACCTGATGCTTTTTGAGAAAGTTTTTCAATTACAGACAAATTATATTTTTTGTCACCGCTTTTATTTTCAAATTGAGCTGTCGAAATTTTTAGATTGCACATATTTGTCAACGTTTAAATGTTGGACAAATGTAGCGATCGGATTGCCGGGTAAATTGTACAAATCCGACATGGAGTTTTCTGATTTTGTTTTTGAAGGATACAGTTCCACAAAGTTGATAGTTAGTTTATCTGCAATGTTCACATATTCCGTCGGCGTCATTCCTGTATATTTTTTAAATTCTTTTATTAAATGAGACTGGTCAGAATACCCGGCTTCATAAGCTATAACAGTAAAATTTTTGGGATTCTCTTTCAGGTATCCCAGGAAACTATGAAGTTTTATAATACTGCTGAACTTTTTCGGATTTAACCCGATTGCTTCACTGAACTTTCTTTCTATATGTCTTTCCGTATATCCGGTATATTTAACCAACTGATTTATAGAAATCACTCCCCTATTCTTAATAATAAAATTTAGTGACGCCTGGATCAGTGTCTGGTTTGTAAACGATTTTTTTGCAATTAATTCAGTGAAAAAAGTATTTAACAATTTTAATCTCTCTTTAAAATTGGCTTGTTCAGATAATTTCTCTTGCAGCTTTACACCCTGCCAACCAAATAGTTCTTCTGTTCTGATAATATTATCTCTCAATTCATCAGCGGGTATTCCCATTAGTAAGTTTATCCCGGAAGGTTGAAAAACGACAATTATCAGTGACGCTTCACTAACTAAATATAAATCTTTAAATTCAGTTATCTGTCCATATACAAATGAGTTTGGGAAGCAATTTAACGACCCATCATTTTTAGCATCAGAAATCAGGCTGCTCTTAAAAGAAAAAACGACACCTGTATTGCCATCAGAAAATAATCGAAGTTTTTTGATGCTGGTTCCTTCACTCTCTAAGAAAAGATAGTGTTTAATAAAAGGTAATAATTCTTTTGAAGGTAAGATTTGCATGGCCACTATAAAATTGCATAACACTAAAGTATGATAGTTGCAGCAAACTTTAAAATGATTGGATTTTTTACATCGCGAACAGAACTGCCACATAATGACAAATGGCTGCTACGAGTACGAATATATGCCATACTGCGTGAGTATATAACCTTTTGTCCCAAACATAAAAAAAAATTCCTATTGAATATAATGCTGCACCCAGGCAAATAAAAATCAGTACCGGAGCAGGTAAATGGAGAAAGAATCTGCGCCCGCCTACTACCAATATCCAACCCATCAGCAAATAAATAATGGTAGATAAGATTTCAAATTTTCCAGTGAACCTGGCCTTAAAAATAATTCCCAAAACTGTTAGCCCCCACAGAATAGATAAGATCGTAATACCAAAAGAATTATTTACGTATACCAATAAAAATGGAGTGTAGGTACCAGCTATAAGAAAATAAATGCTGATATGATCAAAGATCTTGAAAATACGCTTCAACGAATCTTCCTGTACAAAATGATAAATTGTAGAATTGGTAAAAAGAAGCAGAAAACAAAAACCATAAACTCCCGCACCAATTATTCCCGGCGTATTACCGTGAGCTGTTGCTATACCGATTAAAACAGGGAGCCCGCTAACACCAAAGAGTATCCCAATTCCATGTATGAGGCCATTGACTATTTCCTGTTTGCGTGTATAGTGCTCCATAAAGATGATTGACTAAAATTGGTTTTGTGATAGAATATCCGTTATTTAATATACAATTCTTATCGAAAAAAGTTTCTTTCATTTTTTTTCTTTGTACCAATATCCATCACGCTCAAAAAAATAAAACCGGCTGAAACTACAATTGTTTCATGCCGGTTTTAAAAAATCATACATTATACTATAAACAATTCAAAAACTTTTAAGAAAGTTTTTGAATGTAGCCCGCACTATCTTTGAACGTATCAAAATTCATTTCCACAAAATAATTTTTTACACCGCCTGTTTTTGATGCAGCAAAATATTCTTTCCAGTCAATAACCCCCTTTCCTACCGGGGTTTCTTTTTTATCTGTTGTCCAGTCGGAGAGATGTGAAGAAATAAATCTTCCCGGGTATTTTTCAAAATAGGTGGACGCTTTGTAACCAAGATTTATCACCTCTGTCTGGAATTGCATTTTCACCAAATCCGGGTCAAAACTTTTCATCAGTGCATCATAAATCAGCTCGCCATCGAGTTTGGCAAATTCAAATTCATGATTATGAAAACCAGCCTGCATGCCCGCTTTTTTTATTTTTTCTGCGGCCTTGTTGAGTTTATCGGCCGAATCCTGGTAATCTTTCAATGTTGCAGTTTTAGGCAGCCAGAATGTTGAACATATCATTTGTATAAGCCCCAATTGCCGGGCAAACTCAATACTTTGATCGATTTTGTCGGGAGCGAATTCGCCCGAAGTAAAATGGCAGCTCGGGCAGGTTAAGCCGGCATCGGTGATTACACTTTTTAAATCAGCTGTTTTCATGTTCGCTGCGAATCCAAAACCGATCCCTGCATAACCTTTCGGAGAACACATTTCAACGAGTTGGTACCCCATACCAGACATTGTTTTTAATGTGCCTGGAAAATCTTTCGAGAGCATATCCCTTATCGGAAATGTCTGGAAGCCCAATTGAAGATTGAGAAATTTTGCGGACGATGCGGCCTGCAATAATGAGGGTATCTGTGATAATGCAAACGTGCCGGTTAATCCAATAGCAGTTTTGTTGAGAAATGATCTCCTGTTTATTTTTTGCATGAGAAATTATTTTAAGAATTTGAGATTAAATTTTAAAACAAGACGGATATTGATGGGAGTTATACGGCTTGAGGCAGGTAATGCCCGTACCCTAAACCCCACACCTTCTACCTTGTTTTGTTATATAGTTGCCGGATCCCATCCCGATCTATACTCACGTGCTAAATATTTATTTGCATCAGTTATATTGGTGATTTTTAAACTGGCAGCATCATATTTCAACAACTTGCCCGTTCTCAATGCTGCTGCATATAAATTTACGGCTTCGGTAATGTATTCTGCTTCCATAAAATTACCGGGATATTGTTGTCCGGATTTGCATGCATTCACAAATAATGGCAACGCGGCTGAAGTTTGCTCTACCTGGCTTCGTGTATCTTGTTTCGCAATTTCAGCAGCCGCAGATTTTTTTCCCGAAATCAGCTGTGGATTTTGTATATTAAATCCGGCAATAATTTTTCCTTCTGTGCCAACAAACATCATTCCTTCAGCTGGTAATTCTTTATTCGCTTCAAGTAATTCACCGGGTATAGACGGTCTCATGCCGCCATCATACCAGCAAAGATCAACTGCCGGTCTCGATCCGTTCGCAGGATATTTAAATCGCACAGAGCTTGCCATAGGAAAAGAAAAATCATTTTTGATTTGAAATGGAACAGGATCATGCATTCCACAAACATGACTCAGGTTGGGTTCAATAATTGTCGGCGACGTTAATTTAAGTGCATTGAATACGGTCCATAAACTATAATGTCCCATATCTGCCATCGATCCTCCGCCGAAATCGTACCAGCCTCTGAACACCATGTGTGTGTAGTTCGGACTATAAGGACGATCCGCTTCAGGTCCCAGCCATAGATCCCAATTAAAACCATCCGGCACAGGCGGGTTATCGGTTGGTAGTGTAGGATACTGGGGCCACACCGGGCGGTTTGTCCAGTTATGCACTTCTGTAAGTGTTCCAATTGCTCCGGCGTTTATCCATGACATTATGGTTTCCATGGATCCATTCGAATCCCAGGGAATAAAATGAGTGATGACCTTGCTCTGCCGGGCCATTTCAATTACTTTCTTTCCTTCAAGCAAACGATTGGAAAGAGGTTTATGAATTAAAACATGTTTGCCTCTTTTCATCGCCGCGATGGAGATGACTCCATGAAGATGATCGGGCGTCATAATTTTGACAGCGTCTAAGCCTTTTTCTTTTTCAAAAAGTTCACGGAAGTCAGCATAGGAATTGCATCCTTTGTATTTCACTCCGGGGCGAACATTTGCGTAGAAATTATCGACGATTGATTTTCCGTTGTCTCTTCCACCGGGAACAGTACCGTCGCCTCCCGGTTCCCAATCCGGTTTTTTAATGGCTTTTCTTACTTCACCTTTAAGCCAGTCTTTTGCCCAATCCTTATACCCGGTTGCATTTTTATTCGGATCGCAAACTGCAACTACCTGGATTTGTTCATTGGCCAGTAACGGCAGCAACTCACGTATTCCCTGGGTGCCTATGCCAATATAAGCGAGTGTAATTTTATCACTGGGCGCGACAAAGTTTTTTCCGCCCAGCACATGCCGGGGAACAATGGTGAAAGCCAATGCGGATGCAGCTGCAACTTCAACAAATTTCCGGCGGTTGATTCCTGAACTTTGAGAAGGAGTTTCCTTTGTTTCTTTGTCCTGATCGTTTGAGAAATTAGCGTTTTGAAGGTTGTCTTTTTCCATAAAGCATTATTTTATCCGTTAGTTTAAGAAGATCAATTTACTTTATTTTGGTGAAATTCATCATTCATTTATTTTTCTTTTTGCAAAAAAGTTCAAGGAAATCAACATTTATCCCGCAAAACCTTTTTAAAGAGAAAAAATTAATTGATTGGGCGAACCACCCAATGAAGTGCGGAAGTAACATAGCCTTAAAATGATTTGAAAAAATATTTTTTTGCATATTTGTTTAATGCATCTGAATCTTATGTATATTTACTTATCGAAGTAAACCGAATGCCTGTTCGCTATTTTCTACTTTAAATACTGATATATGCTTATTGAAAAGATCATTAACACAGCATTTTCATTCGGGGCAGCTATAGTAGTCTTTGGCGCATGGGCAAAGCTCGAGCACAAAGACTTTAGTGATACGGCCCTCACTGTCGGCATGCTGGTAGAAACAGGAATTTTTTGTATTTATGGATTGCTGGAATGGCAGAAGAAGAAACCGGCCCGGCAGGAACAGGTTCATGAGCCTCCCGTCCAGGGTGCGGATGTAGGTGAGTTGACAAATACCATGAAGCAAACAAACCAGATTTTGAACAAAGTATTCAGATAGCAGGGTGTGAGGTGTGGGGTATAAGGCATAAGGTCTGTCATGCCTTATGCCCTATACCCTACACCCCTCTCCATTGTATTTCTAAATGCATCTTGTTCTTATGTATATTTGATGAATGATTTTTCGATTATGATTTACTCATCCGAATTAATAAAAGGCACGCTTAAAACCATTGTTTTAAAATTATTAGCCGATAATAAAAAAATGTATGGCTATGAAATTACGCAGAAGGTTAAAGAATTAACACTTGATAAAATTCAAATAACAGAAGGCGCTCTATACCCTAAGATTAATGCATTGGAAGCCGATGGATTTGTAACAACAAATATCGAATATATCGGAAAACGTGTGCGGAAATA
>Ga0137407_10002960_pt1 | contig 11263 bp, 7 predicted proteins | sample CZOMad2_2_16fung_FD_108410 | JGI IMG/M metagenome (GOLD analysis project Ga0137407, IMG submission 108410) | Vadose zone soil fungal communities from Angelo Coast Range Reserve, California, USA - CZOMad2_2_16fungal (Illumina Assembly) | ecosystem: Environmental > Terrestrial > Soil > Vadose zone...
GCCTGGCTGGGCAACTTCCGGCGGCTGACTGTGCGCTACGACCGTTCGCTGACGGTCTATCGCGGTTTCTTTCATATCGCTTGCTTCATGATCACCTTACGGAGGGTTTTGAAATAGCTTCTATACTCTATACGGTCATTCACAACTAACTGGCGTCTTCACTCTTGGTTCTTCAGTTGCAAGGAACGTTCTCGGACGATTCGGCGCCGGCCACGAGCAGCCCGCTTCGGGCGCTGTGGACATTGTTAGCAGGTATGGGGATTCGCTTTGGCGTGTCAGATCACAGTCTTAGTAGGAAGTTTGCTACTGGCTTTTCCAGCCGTCGCAAGCGCACAGGAATTCCAGCAGATCGCGCGCGCTGGATCTCCGACGCCACGCCAAATCGGCGGTGCGCTCGCACGCGATTTTTTCAATGATGGCACTCCAGACTTTCTCCGCCTAGACTCAACCCGGGACCGCCAAGCCTTTCGCGGTTGGTTCACACTTCTCGCGGAGTATCAGGCGCTCCGTCCACCGACCGAAGTCCCCGCGGAAATAAACGATTGTGCCGCGCTGCTCCGGTATTCGTACCGAAACGCGCTGCACGAGCACACAGCGGCGTGGCTCCGCGAAAACCGAGTGGCGCCACCGGCGTCGTTGGCTTCCCCTCAAAAGTACCACTATCCTTCGACCCCTCTGCGCGCATCCCTTTTCCGAGTTCGTCCTGGCGCATTTCGACAGAGAGACCTTTCCGACGGCACATTTTCGGAATTCGCCGATGCCAATTCGTTGCGACAGTGGAACACCCATTTCGTTTCGAAAGACATTCGGGCGGCGCTGCCCGGCGACATCCTTTTTTACCGCCAACTTGATCAGAACTCGCCGTTCCACTCCATGATCTTCATCGGTCGCAGCCAATGGAACGACGGTGACAGCGTCCTGGGTTCCTCCGGCGTTGTGGTCTATCACACGGGTCCGATCAACGGCCGCCCAGGAGAGATGCGGAGATTGAGTATCGAAGAGCTCCTGCAGCATCCGTCGCCACGTTGGCGGCCCGTCGCAGGCAACAGCAATTTTCTCGGTGTCTTTAGATGGAACATCCTCAGGGAGACCAACTAGTGCGTTCGAAATTCATCGCCCGCCTGTTCTTCGCAGCAGCCTCGCTCTTTGCCCTTTCGGGGCAAGCTCAGACGCCAAACGCTTATTTCTCGGTCTCCACGAGCAAGACCTTTCTTCCCGGTGAAAAAGTCGGCATCCGGATTTACTCGACCAACGTGGAGGCCCTGGAGTTCCGAGTTTATAAGGTCAAGGATCCCGTTGCGTTTTTCGATCGACTGGACAATGTTCACGAATTCGGCCACGTTTCGCCCCACGAAAATATCGACAAGCGCACTTTTCTCGAGCAATTTCACGATTGGAAACACGACCTCTGGGTCTCCATTCGTGACTTTTTCCGGATGCAGTTTTCGAGGCGTTCGCGCGCTCATATCCGCGAGTCGCAGGCAGACGCTCACAAAAACAGCGCGGCGGTCGCCGATGTTTTCGCGCAAGTCCCCGTGCTGAATAGTTCGCAACTAGTGGCCCGCTGGCGTCAGCAAATGCCGCACCACTTCTATTCCGAGACCAATCAGATCCCAGTGCCTTCACTCCCCAAAGGCGTTTACGTTGTGGAAGCAACAGACGGCGCGCTGCGTGCTTACACCGTCGTTTTGGTCACTGAACTTGGCACGGTGACGAAAGTTTCTCCGGGGCAAGTACTTGTCTTCGCCGCCGATCGCCGGACAGGCGCGCCCGTGTCCGACGCAATCGTGCAACTGTGGACAGAGCAGAAGAAAAATACGCAGCTCAGAACCGACGCATCAGGCCTCGTCCAAACTTCAATTCCGCAGGCCAAATACACGGACGTGCGGGTTCTTGCCGCGCACGGTGATGACGTCGCTTTTGTAACACCTTATTCATACAATTTGAGCAGCGATCCGGAAAGTGACTGGACTGGCTATGTTTATACCGATCGTCCGGTGTGCCGTCCTCGCCACACGGCACATTTCAAAGTGATCCTGCGGACGCGCGACGGGGAACACTACAAAATTCCCGCCGGCAGCAACGTGCAAGTGCTGGTCGAAGATCCGACGAGTAAGCCCGTGCTGCAAACTACGCTCGCAGTCTCTCAATTCGGTTCGATCCACGGTGACGTAACGCTTCCCGCGGATGCCGCGCTCGGCTATTACTCCATCAGCGCGAGCAATGCAGGTGGCCACCGCTTTCAAATCAGCGGCGGTTTCCACGTGGAGGAGTACAAAAAACCCGAGTACGAAGTAAAAGTACTTCCCGCGAAAAACAGAATCCTGCAGGGAAATTCCATAGAGGCAACGATCGAAGCGCGGTATTTCTTTGGCGAACCCGTGGCAAATGCAAATGTCAAATACGTGGTTCATACGTCGATCTACTGGTCTCCTCTTTTTGAGCGCGACGAAGACCAAATCGGCAGCAGTGGCGATGAGGGCGAAGGAGATGAACAAGAATACGATTACGGCGGCGAACAGACCCTCGAGCAGAGCGGGAAACTGGACGCGAACGGCCGTTTGAAAATTCAAGTACCCACGACAATCAACGAACGGCGCTACGATATGCGCTATCGCATCGAAGCACGCGTGACTGATGAAGGCAATCGGGAGATTTCCGGGCGGAACGCCGTTATTGCTACGTACGGTAGTTTTCTAGTCGGCCTGTCCACGGAAACCTATTTCTTTCAGAAGGGCGAAACCATCCGTGCGACGGTGTATGCAAAGGACTACGATGGAAAACCAGTCCGCACGTCCGCTCGCGTTGAGCTTATTCACAATAGCAACTGGTCACGTTCGCAGCAGGAGACGATCCTTGTGTCGCAAAACGTGGAGACGGACGCGACCGGCGCGGCTTCAGTACAGATTCCAACGCAGGAGACCGGGGGATTTTCGCTTCGTGTCACTGCTCGCACTCCCGAAGCGCGGGATGTGACCGGGTCCACCTGGATCTGGATACCGTCATCGGATCAGACCTGGGGCTATTCCGAGGGCCGCCAAATACGCATGCTGGCCGACAAAAAATCATACAAAGTTGGCGAAACCGCGCACGTGATCGTGATGACCGGCATGCCCGAAACTTATCTGCTGGTAACTACGGAGGGGCGAACGGTTCAGTCCAAACGCGTGATTCACACGACTTCGCCATCGGCTTCCATTGAGATTCCGATCCAGAGTGACAATCAGCCGAATGTCTTCGTGGCGGTTGCGTTTTGGAAGGACAACAACTTTTATCAATCAAACCGGAATCTGAAAGTGCCGGCTGTACAACAACAGCTACAGATTGATATTCAGCCCTCGCAAAAGCAGTTTCAGCCGGGCCAAAAGGGAAGTTACGCCTTACGAGTCCGCAACAACGACGGCAAGCCTGTCGTCGGTGAGTTCAGCATTGGCGTGGTGGATGAAGCGATCTATTCGATCTATCCCGATCAGAGTGGTGACATTCACCAATTCTTCTATGGTCCGGTTTACGACCGCGTCTCCACGGAATCCTCGCTCGGCTTCTATTTCAGCGGCGAGGCCGGCAAGCGGGAAATGTTCCTTGCATACCGCGCGCAAAATACACCTCGAGCATTGGCCCAGTTGAAACCGGAAATCCCGGTACAGCCCAAAGTCCGCAAGCTATTTCCCGACACGGCGCTCTGGCTCGCGGATGTACGCACGGACGCCAACGGCCATGCGGATGCTCAAATCGAATTTCCAGATTCCTTGACGAGCTGGCGCGCGACAGTGCGGGGCGCCACACTCGATACCAAGGTCGGAAGCGCAACAATCAATGTAATCGTTCGCAAGAACCTGATGGTTCGCATGGTCGTACCACGTTTCTTCCGCCAGGGAGACGAGGTCACAGTCTCCGCGATCGTTCATAACTACCTGACGAGCGAAAAAACAGCGCAAGTTTCACTGGACGTGAGCGGACTCGAACTTCTATCGCCGGCCTCGGGGCAGGTGGCGCTTCCCAGCAAAGGTGAAGCGAAATTCGATTGGCGCGTCCGCGCGAAATCCGAACACGAATCCGTGCTGACCGCCAAAGCCCTCACGAATGAAGAGTCGGATGCGATGGAGCTTACGCTGCCGATCACGCCGGTAGGCGTAAAACGAACGGACGCGAAATCCGGTTCCCTGGCCTTGCCGGAACAGGAAGAAAAAGTGCAGGTGAACCTGCCGCCTAATTTCGACCAAAGCGCGCCTACGGTGGACGTTGTCCTCAGTTCGTCCCACGCGGGCGGTATATTTTCGGCGCTGGATTTCCTGACAAGCTATCCGTACGGCTGCACGGAACAAACCATGTCCAGCTTCCTGCCCAACATTGTTGTGGCAAAGGCGCTCAAGGATTTGAAGTTTCCGCAAAGCGTGGATACCCCGGAACTCCAGAAGAAAATCAAGGCCGGCATGGATCGCTTGAAAGACTTTCAGCACCAAGACGGCGGATGGGGCTGGTGGAAAGATGATGAAAGCCAGGTCTTTATGACCGCTTACGTGGTAAGCGGCTTCGCACAGGCCCAGGCTGCGGGATACGGCGTGGATTCCACTTCGCTGTCGCGCGCCGAAAAATATCTGCATGACGCGCTCGCCCAGCATCCGAATATGCGCGATGACCTGCGGGCTTACGTCGTGTACGCGCTCGCCCTCAACGGCGCAAGCACAACCAACGAAATTCAATCCGCGTGGACGAAACGCTCTTCCATGACATCGCAGGGCCTCTCCATGCTGGGGCTTGCGCTCCACGCAACGGGCGATCTGAAACGCGCAAAAGAAATCGCGAAATCGATCGAATCCGTTGCCGTCGTTACGGATCGCGAAGTTTCTTGGCCCGCTACCTACGATTACTTCATGGAATTCGCGCTAGATGATGGCGCGGAAACGACGGCCTACGCGGTGCGCCTGCTGAGTCTCGTCAGTCCGGAAAGCCCATTGCTCCCGAAAGCAGCGTTCTGGCTCGTCAGCCACCGCAATGGTGGATATTTCTGGGACAGCACCAAGCAAACCGCAATGGTGGTCTTCGGGCTTACCGAATACCTGAAGGCGAGTCACGAATTCGACGCAAATTTCCGCGCGGAACTATCCGTCAACGGCAAACAGGTCTCCGCAAAACAATTCATGGCCGGTGACGGACTTAATCCCGTGCAGCCGGCCCTTCATCTGATTGCTTCGCAACTCCAGCCTGGCGCGAATGAAATCCGCATTCGCAAGTCCGGGCCCGGACGACTCTACTGGTCAACCAGCGCGGCTTTCTATTCGAATGACAAGCATCTGGTGCAAAACAACAATCTTTCGCTAAACATCACCCGCGACTACTTTCGCCTTACACCGGAGTTGTCCGGCTCCAAAATCGTTTACAGGACCGATCCAGTCAATTCAGAACTGCATATTGGCGACATCCTCGCTGTTCGTGTGACGGTTGCCGGCGGAGAGTGGCGTTACCTGCTGATGGAAGATCCCATTCCCGCGGGCGCGGAGTTCATCACTCGTGACGATCTATATGAGCTCAAAGAACGTCCGAGTTGGTGGGGATACTGGTATACGCGGCGCGAATTCCACGACGACCGCGCCGCCATCTTCCAGGAATATTTTAAGGGCCAGCACCAATATGTTTATCTGCTGAAGATCGTCAATCCGGGCAAATTCCAGGTGAGTCCGGCAATGGTCCAGCCCATGTATCAGCCGTCTATCTTTGCTACTAGCGATGCAGCCTCGATGGAGGTCAAGTGATGAGCAGAGTTTCTGTGGCGGTTGAAGCGTTCAAGGGATGTTTCCAAAACTGGGGGCTATGGCTGATACAGGTTGCGGCAAATCTCGCGCTGTTTGGCCTCTTTACGCTGTGGCTGTTCATCCCGGTGTCAAACATTTGGTACATCGCGCTGAATTTTATTGCTGCGCTGCTCCTTTTCGCCTTCACGCTTGTGCTGCACGCAGGCACTTTGAGCTATTTTTCATTGCAGACACGGGGCAACGGCATCGCGCTGCTGAAAACATTCCGAAACACCGCGCGGAATTTACCGGCTATCTTTATCGCAGCCGCGATACTGGGGCTGGCGTGGTATCTCGCGGGATCCCTGGACAGGTACGAGGACAGTCTTCCGAACTACCTGCGCTCAAACTCGCCATTGTTTATGCGCAAAGTGGCAACGCTTTCCACCTACCAAACGCTTGTGAACGGCGGACTATTTACGTTGCAATGGATTCTGGTTCCGAGCCTCTTTCTACCGTTGCTCGCCAGTACTTCCTCGAACGGCTTTCGTGGATTGGGAGCGCGGGGATTCGCATCCTGGAAAAGCTGTGTAGCACAAATTGTTTATTGGGCCGTGATTGCCGCTGCTGTTGTATTGGGCGTCTATGCGACGGGAAAAATCATGGATTGGACGCCGGATTTTCGTACGTCCACTCTACGGCACGAAACTGTAAGCCTGATCTGGCGCGGCGTTATTTCATATCTGCTCGCGCTCTTCGCGTGGATCTTCTCGTGCTCAATGGTCGGGCGCTGCAGCGGAGCGACCTCCGACGCTCGCGACGATGTCGCTCGGCAAACCGCCGCTTAACCAGTCCAGTACTTTCTGTTTGCCGTACTTGAGCACAAGGTTCGCGACAATCTTCTGCGCGGAGTGGTAAGCCTGCCTCGAATTTTCTTGCGTGCCACCTTTGGAGAGAATCTCGTTGATTTGATCAACCGGCATTACTGGAGAGCCGATTCCCGCGCCGTCGGCGCCCGCCAGATACAGCACCAATCCTTCGCGGAACCACGGCGGCAAATTCCCGGCGGCACGCGATTCCACCAGCAAATGAATTAATTCATGGCGCAGAGTCGATTCGAGCACTCCATGCTCGCGAAGTTCCGCCATCGGTTGCAAACGAACCGTCCGCCCTCGCGTTGATGCGGCTACCCATCCTGGCTGTCCGGTCTTATTTCGATAGCTGTCCAGACTTGGATAAACCTGCAGCCGCACCTGAAAAGGAAGTTTCCACCCGAGACTCGCTTCGGTCTCCCGCAAAAGACGCTTCGCAAGCGGAATAATTTCGGAATCCATATTAGGATGGGTACTCAGCAATTCAAGCCGTTCATCCGACTGCTTTTCCCATCTTTCCTGCGCGGGTTCCTGGATTCCCGTTCCCGGATAGTAAAAACTCAAGATCTCGCGAAACTTTTTCCCCTGCCTTGCCATCTCTTCTGCGCCGGCCTGGCACAGACCAACGCCGTGTCCAGCACCCCGCCCGGAAAACAGAACGTTGTCGCCCGAATCGCGAACGTCGTACAGATCACTTCGAATGTTGTTCCAGCCAAATGCCCGATTAACCGCAAAACGAAGAGTCGAAGCTGAGAGGGACAAATTCCCGGAGCCGCCGGTCAAGAACAGCAATTGCACCCGACCGCTCTTCGCATGCGTACGGATTTCCAAATGGTTCCAGGTCGCAGGCGATTCGATACCCGATAATCGCAGCGCTTTACTAATCTGTTCGCGCGTCAGAGATGTTTCCCACTTCAATCCGCCGTTGACCAGGCAATAGGGGTCGGTGTGAACAGTCAAGTACGGTTCGGCAACTTGCGCCCACGCTTCGGTCGCCGCCGCTGTGGTTCCGCCGCAATTCTGATGAAAGTAAGTGGACGCGGCCGCCCCATGATATGCAACAGTCTGTCCTTCCGTGGCTTCAACGGCGTTTCGTATTCGCTCGTTGGCCTCTTTCCAATGAAACACCTGGCAGTGTGTTGTATCGCAGAAATCGAATCCTTCGTTCTTGTGCTGGTTGGCGAACCGCGTTGCGTAGGTTCGCGTCGCGATCGCCATGGCTTTTATCGATTCTTGATTTCTAAAGTCGCCGCTTTCCGCCATGAGTACGTGCTGAACGTAGTCCTGCAGCGGCATCGTGACAACGATCAGCAGAATTCCGGACTTCGCACGTACGTGCAGCGGGAACTGCGAGTAAAAACTGGGTGCTCCATTCGAATTCAATTCATATCGCCCAGTGACAAAAAATTCCGAATCACTGTTCCCTTCGGTCATGGTGCTGTTGGCCGGAGCCACAATGGTTAGACTTGAGCCGCTCTGTTCCTCACAGCTGAGACACCTTCTCCAACGCAGTGTGCCTTCCGTCGATCGGATCGTCATCGACGCCGGAGGATGGGCCGTGCGGAGCCTTACTCGCACGTCCTCGGCACGCGACAACGACGGCAGGAGCAACATCGTAAAGAGGATTGCGAGGGAAAGCTTCATGGATTCTTCTTCAGTTGCCAGTATTCCGAAAACACGGGCTGCGCCACTGCCGCCGCATCCAGGCCGCGGCTGTGAGCAAGGTAAACCACGATCGCAATTTCCGGATCGTCTGCCGGTGCGTATCCAACAAAAAGGCCGTTCGTGGGGGAACCAGGCGTAGATATCGCAGTCCCCGTTTTTCCGGCAACCTTCCATCCATCAACGTTTGAAGCGTGCGCGGTTCCATAAGCCACTGCATGCTCCAGCCCTTGAAAGATCTCGCTTGGCGGACCGTCACCTTTTTGATTTCTACGCAAGGCTAAGTTTCGATATGCCATCAGAAGTTCGAGTGGCGTCACTTCAATTCCTCGCAAGCCTAATGCCATCAGTTGTATCTCTTCGTGCGTGTGAGACCGTCCGATGCGCCCAACAGCTTCATTCCTGGTCAGGCCTGTGGGCGAATCCAACCCAACTCGTCGCAGCGCCTCCGCAAGTTCCTGCGGCTTCAATCGCAGACTTACTTCCGCCACGTACGAATTGCAGGAATAGGCAATCGCATCCTCCGCGTTCAATTGCGTCACGAGGTTCGAATGGCTGCAATCCATTCGCAGGGATCCGATCCGCAGTGGGCGCCTGCACACGAATTTTTCTTTCGAATCGATTCGTTTCTTCTGAAGGAGTACGGACAGAACAAATGGCTTTAGCGTTGATCCGGGGCGGACCAGTTCCTGCGCTGCAAGATCAAGATTTCTCGCAGCGAGAATTTTGCCGGACGCGACGTCAACTACGACAATCGTGCCGCCGGAGGCAGGTAAAGCTTGGTCGATGGAATGTTGCAGCTGCCCAGTACAAAGCAACGGCCAGGCCAGCATGGTCAGAAATCCCATCGACAGCGCAGAGAACGAAAATCTTTGTGGCACGATTCGATCTTAGAACAAACTTGCGCCGCAGCCCACAGCCCGGGCTGATCGATGACTACTGCCAGCTGATAATTTAGCCGGGAATTGTTGGCAGGGGCGGCGGGGATCGAACTAAAAAGCGACGTTGAAACTTCACAACTTATTGATTCTTCGAGCGGACAGAATTGCGTAAACGTCCAAATTCGCCGAAGCCGGGTACACGCCAGGTACACGGACGCTTCGCCACAATTACGCCATACCTCCCTGAGAAGATTTCCTAGAACCCCGTTTCGGGTCAACAACACTACAATCCCTGGGTCCGATCTCGTCAGGAGCAATTGGAAGCAGATTTAGAAAGAGCCTGGAGCAGAGATCCTCTCCTACTTCTGCACGAAAAAGTTACGTGGCGGTTACGCGGAGAATCCGAAGCCGTCAACTAACTGAAAACAAAAAGGAAACAATGGTGCCCGGGGTGGGAGTCGAACCCACATGAGGAAAAATCCCCGGAGGATTTTAAGTCCTCAGCGTCTGCCATTCCGCCACCCGGGCAAGGCAGAAATCAATAGAGTTAACGTCGGTCACTCCCAACAGATTGAGTTGCTGTAGTGACTCCTGTAGGGGCTGGCAACAAGTTGGGCTTTTTTTCGGCCGCCTCGCTGCCCTTCCCATTCAACACTTCCAAGCGCTGAAATGCGCGCTCGACCGACTCCGGACTGGGGGTGAATATACCACTGGCTAACAACAACATTAGAATGCCCCGCGACACGCATTATAGTGAACGCATCTGCACCAGATTCGCAGAATCGGATCAACATCGTGTGCCGAAGTGAGTGTAACACGAACTCTTTGCTGAGATTGAGAACCCACCTAACGCTTCCGTGCATTTTGCCCAATGTATCCACCGAAAATGGGCCTCCGCGATGGCTCACCTATATCCACGGAAGCATTACGTTCTCAGCTTGAAGGACGCCAGAAGCGTTAGGCCAGATCGCAGAGGTCTCAGTCTTTCTGCTTTTTAACGCAGCCTGCTTGCCAGGATCAGATCTCTTGGGGTTCGAGGAAAAGACTAGCAGGAAAATGGCGCCACAATTCTCACTACGGAAAACGACGAACCCTGCAAGTCAGATCGGTTCGGTCCGTTCGGAATCGCTACTCTGCGAGGTGTTCAAAATCGGACAGTTTTGCGAACTGCCGCACAGTATCGTTACTCGATGAGAATGCGGGACATGACTTCAAGGCTTCTACTCGCCGTCCCCTGCCCTACATGTGGTGTCGCTGTCGGTAAAGGGTGTGTGTTGCATTCAGGTCAGCCACGCAACGACCCTCACCTTGACCGAAAGCTCTGTGCAATAGAGGCTCTTGAATCGAAAAGAGCGCCCGCCGTCGGGGCCCGATCAATCTCTGACCGAAACATGTCGAAATGGGTAGAGGTTATTGAACGAGAAAGGAAATGATCGTGATAATAAAAATGACGGACCGCGAAGTGGATGGCGTGTCCGTGGTGACACTGGACGGTCGCATTGTTTTGGGTGAGGAGAGCAATACTTTTCGCGAGAAACTGAAGAGCCTGCTTGCCGAAGGAAACAAGAAAATTGTCCTGAACATGGCCGGTATCAAATATATTGACAGCGCGGGGCTAGGGACTTTGGTCGCCGCGCATGTCAGCGCCAAAACTCAGGGCGCATCCGTGCGCCTCTGCAACCTGGGCGAAAAATTCCACGAAGTTATGCAAATCACCAGGTTACTGACAGTGTTCGATGTTTATGACACGGAAGCGGCCGCAGTCAGCAGCTTCCAAAGGCTATTAGCGGCAAACAGTTAGCTGCGAACATGATGCAATGCTTTTCTGGGGCCTGAACTCTCGGCCTATCGCAAGGCCTACTAAATGGAAAGGGCGCCCGTTCGAGGGGCGCCCCATCGTAAAGTCAGGATTTCGTCAAATCCCGCCAAACAGGTTGCAAGCACAAGAAGCGTATCACTCGCGTGGAGCGTCTGTCTGTCTACAATTGAACAATGTGGAGTCGAGGTGTGGCGCGGTGGTTTAGGTGGAACCTATCTGTTACCGACCCTTTCAGTTGCCGGTGCCTCACTATTCCCACCATGCTTCCGTTTCCACACCCCGCTCATCGAACCGGAC
>Ga0137407_10002963_pt1 | contig 11255 bp, 14 predicted proteins | sample CZOMad2_2_16fung_FD_108410 | JGI IMG/M metagenome (GOLD analysis project Ga0137407, IMG submission 108410) | Vadose zone soil fungal communities from Angelo Coast Range Reserve, California, USA - CZOMad2_2_16fungal (Illumina Assembly) | ecosystem: Environmental > Terrestrial > Soil > Vadose...
AGCACATATAAGTTGCTATCGACTGTCACGTCGTCACCATTTACAATCGTGGTAATAGAGCGCAAGTCATCGCGGAAAAACAGTTCGGGACCGTACACATCGCCACCAAAACTTAACGGTGTTGCTGTGTGGTAGACGGTATCGATCCGCTCATCGAAGCGACGTTTGCACCATAGCTGCAATTCAGCGCTGCATTCGATGATTTTGTCTACCACTGCCGCGTTCACGGCAGTGGTACTTGCCGCTGTCAGTTTAGCGTTGAGGCTGGATCGCAGGATCAGCGGCGTGGTCAGTGGTGGTGTCATGGTTAGACTTTGCGGGCCTTGCCATTGGCGATTAGATAATCCGCCAATCCGAAGAGCGCCGGATCGTCCACGTCGTACACGCCCGGTTGAATGCGAACCTCGCCTGTGCGCCGCCCGCCGTAGTCTTCCAGCACTTGCACTTTTGATACGGGTTCGGGCTGCGCAAGCACGGGCACGGGCGTCTCTTCGATTTCCGGTTCGATTGGCAATTCTGGTACTACTTGCTGTTTAGCCATAAATCCCCCTTATAGCACCGCGATAAGCGGTCCTGTTTGTATCCAGTCTCCAACAGAAGCGATGTAGGTTAATTCCATTGACTGACGACTAAGTAGCGCCAGCGTGTTACCCGTTAACCTTACATTGCTACTGGCTAAGAGTCCCTGGTCGCTGAAAGTTATTGAATTCGCACCCACGTTGAGAATGCGAACCACCTGCCCATCAACGCCGTCCGCCATGAGCGGGGCGGCAGTTGAGATAATGATACCCGCCGACGTGATTTTGACCGTCGCGGCATTGGCGAGAATCGCTGTACTTGCCGTCAGTGTTTGTGAAGCCGATGGTGTGTCAATACGCTTGCCAATCAACGTGACATTGCCTGTTACGGTCTCGTTTCCACCAATGGCCTGATCGCCCGTCACTGTGAGTGCAGCAACGGTTCCCGTTCCGTTTAGTGGAACACCTGATGCAGTGGATGATCTAGCGCCCATAGCATCAGCCTCCCGTTACACCGGATACGAGAATGCGCACAACAACGCCGTTGGCGATATCGCTTCCCTGAGCTACCGTCGCTTTTAGATGGACGCCACTTACATAGATACCGCTATACGTGCTCGTAAGCGCCGCGCCAGCCGTGTCAGTTGCTTGGATAAGAGGATAGGCTGTTGTGTCAGCATTTGTGTTGATTAGCGCTAACAGCGTCCGTTGCAGTCCTTCGACTTCAGTGATTGTCACGTCCGTTGTGGCGGCTTGCGATGTATAGTCAACAAAGATCGCCTCAATGAAACCCGTCACAGGCAGATCGCTGGTAGCCGATCCCGCTGCTGATACTGGCGTCACTTTTAGTACAACTTCCATAGTCATTCCTTTGGGCGGGGGTTAACCCGCCCGTAGTGTTAAGCTTCTCTGGCCCAGGTGCCGATAACATTGGTGATATACCAACCGTCAACGCCATCGCCTACAACAGTCATCAAATCGCCAAGACGATCCGTCGCGGCGGTATTGATAGCATCTTTATCGTCAGCGGCAGTAAATCCATTGCCGATAATTTTGTCAACGGTAGCGGGTGAGAACGATGTACCAACACCGGAACCGGGCAATTGCATTACCTGGATGGTAAATTCAAGTCCAATAGCGGTGGAAGGCAAGGTGAAAACGACGGTTCCCGACCCATTGACCAGAAACAACTTTCCAGTATCTTCCGTGGTCAAGGTGTAACTAGCCGTTTTAGTTACTACCGTGCGCTTGTAGGTCGTAGCGCCCATATCCGTATCACCTTTATAGACTTGATGATAGGTGTCTTGGGTCATTATATTAATACCTCTCTTACTAAACAGACAGATTGTAAGACACGGCGCTTGCCTCGCCATCACGCGCGGTCAGTCCGATCCGCATGTACGACACGATAGTAGTCGTATCGGACAGCGCCCGGCGCTCGATCTCGGTGCTAACGTGACGCTTCCAACCGAGTGCCCACTGATCCGGGCGAACCGCCAGAATACGTCCCAATGTGCCACCTGCTGCCGGGATTTTGCCGCTGCCATTCGCCAGCGCCATTTGACCGGAGCGCAGAAGTTTACTGCCCCAAAGCTGCTGGATCGTCCCGTTTTCGAGCGTGAACAGGCCCACTTCGCGGGTCTTAACATCGTTGAGAGCCAGCGTAGCGAAGTAGGTTGGATTGTCAACAAGCCACAGGATTTTGTTGGGGTCGGTAGCATTGACACCGTTCGTGCCCATCAATTTCAGCAGCGCCAGATAGTCGTCAGTGGCAAGCGCGCCACCGTCACGGCTATTAGCCGTTGTGGTGACAAGCGCTAGTTTCAGGAAGCCGTTGAGCGCCAGATACAAGCTACCGTTCGTTCCCGTGGTAGGCGTCCCGTCGATGAGATTGATGTTGGTTGACGCTGTGGTATCGGTGTCGCCGTTGATCAGCAGGTATTCAATTTTCTCCTGAGAGTCAAGCAGCAATTGGCGCTGGATTTCGGGCAGCGGCGGGATAATGCTATCCTCGTCAAGTTCGCCCGTAAAGAACGTCGCCACGCCGACCTTAGTAACGGTCAGTGACTTGTTAGCCGTGGTGTACCTGGAACTGGTCACGGCAACTGCCGGGTTGAGCGTGCTATCGACGCCCGTTGTTGCGCCGACGCTGTACCACGTCGCGCCCGTGCTTTCCAGCGGGATAGTGTCGCTAGCGTAACCGCGCGGGATTTCGCGCACGGTCATACCCGCGCTGACGAGAGACTCCCAGATCGTCGCTTGGCGAATTTTCTCCCAGATAGCGTTTTCGTAGTACACGCCAATCCATTCGAGACCACCGCCAGTAATAGTTGAACCCATTACTTCGTTCGCGCGGGTGTAGTGCCACTTGCTACGGAAACTACTTTCAAGTACAGGAGCGGTATTCTTCAGAACCTCCGCCTCAACTTTGAGAGCAAGAGCGCGGTTGTACTCTTCCTTGACGACAGACACGCCCTGCTTGGCATAAACGCCCTTCGGATCGCGCTCTGCCATGAGGATGTTATAGCCGAATGCCATTTCAGCAGCGCTCAGATGGTCATAGCGCATATCAATCACGTTGGAAACCTTAGCCGTACCAGCGCGAACAGTCGTCTGTCCAGCGGGCGGTTCCGCTTCGATCTTCTTACGCATCGCGTCAAGCTCGGCACGCATTGCCGTAATATCGGCGTTCTCGGCTGGCTTGGTAGCAGGCTTCTTGCTGCGGCCCGCATCGACGCTCAGCATTTCAGGCGCTTCGGCCTGATCTTCAGGATCGTCCATAGGGGCGGGCGCACCGCCCAATTGTGACGCCATAAACGCCTTTGCAGCGTCAGGCCCGATTGCGTCCGCCAGCTTAGCGAACACGGCGTCAATGCCGTCGCCGGGGACCACACCAAGTTGCTCTACTGTCAACATGGATCGTTTACTCCTTTGTTTTGGTTGCGATTCAATTACAATCGTCGCCACGTCCTCACCCTTACGCTCACTCACGGCAGACCCGCCGTCTATTGAAGCGTCTTCGGTTGGGTCGGTATTGTCGATACTGACTGACTGTTGAAATTCTGCGAACATGCGCCCGTCTTCGGAACGCACTAAACTAACCATCGGCATACGACTTTCCGATGGAGAACTAGTTAGGCTTAGATCAACTAAAGGCCACGAAACAAAGCGGCCTTGATCGTCAAACTCCGCAAGGTGTCCGGCGGTTCCGCTTGATGTGGCAAGTAATCCTTGATTAATTTGGTCAACTATTTGGTCGAAATATTCAATACTCTTATCGAGAAATCCTCGAAACTTGATACCAATGTTATCGGCCCACGCCTGGACCACTTTGCCGATTCGCATTTTGCCGAGCGACTCGTCAAGCCCGTGTTCGTAATACATTGGTTGAGGTAGATAATCGAGCGCCATATCAGGCATTTTGTTCTTGTCGAAGAACGTCCCATACGAATCCCGGTGCTGAGGATCACCAAAGATACAGACGTAGCCCTCAATCTCGCCTTCGGGCGTAACCGAGCGGATATACAACCGTGGATCGGCTTGCTTAGTATGTACTTGCTCTGCTGTTATGTCTGGCATCTCGTTACCCCAAATAAAAAGAACGGCGAAACTCGCGGGGGTTCTACACTCCCTACAAATCTCGCCGTTCTAAAAAGACTAGCGTGCTATACGGTTGTTAAAATACAATCCTATCTGTTATGCTGCAAAAACTCTCTCAAGAATTGGTCCGTGGGCTCAATGATGCCATCTCCAAACTCGTGCCGCCAGCGAAGCCGTAACGCATCCAAGTACTCAGCGCTTTCGTAAAACCATCCCGGTAATGCCTCGCCATCATGCACAGTCAGCCCTCGCACCAACGCCAGCGCTTTCGACAGATCGAGAATAGTCTTAGCGAGATCAACGTTGGCCGTTGCGCTCATTTCACTACCACTCTACATCCAAACATATTCACGTTTGATTGCTCAGGTTGGACAATCGCGTCTATTAGTTCTTGCCGATATTGCTCAGGTGTGTCTTTCAGACATTCGATAGCAAGTCGCCTGAGTTCGTCTGCGGTCAAAACGAGATCAGTAAACGTAAATATCGCTTCACTCGCGCGTTCTCGCATATCCATCATAAAGTCGTGCTGCGTCATCTCGCCCTCTTTCGTAGTTCCGCCGTTCGGACATCCGTTCCGATATATACCTCAATCGCATCCACAATCATTAGTAGCGCTTGCCGAAACGCCAACCACAGCGCCCGCTCACGCGCCGGTAACACGATTGTCGGACCTGCGTCCACAATAGCAGTCGCAAAGGGGTCGTCTAGTGGAGGTTGAATAGTAATCATCACTTGCCACCCTTCAAATAGCCCACGAGCCACGGCTTGCCGCTCGTGACGATCTCTTGCCCGTAGTCGTCAGTGTGCGCTGCTATCGTCTCACTAACAGGCTTCCAGTTGCTCTCCTGGTGATAATGCGATTGCACGTCACTGTTGCCTACAACCCACTCGGCATAATCAAGATTCGTACCAACCGACACAATCGCGCCCGTTGCCTCGAACGTTACGGCGTGGGTGTAGCTATTGGGCAGGAAGCCAGTACGCGAACGCGGTATCTTGCCTTGCTTCGCCAGCATAATCACCTTGCGCTGCTGCTTAAGGCTCTTGAACTTTGATTTGAACTGTTCACCTGGACGGCCCACAATCAGCCCACCTTTGAGTTTGTATGGTTTCTTTGCTTCGCTAGTGCGAGTATAGAACAGTTCCAACGGTCTGCCGTTCGGCTCCTCCGGTATAGCGGCGCGTAAGTGGCTCTCCGCCAGCGTGCCTACCCGTCCGCCGACAAACAGCAGGAAGTCGCGTTGCGCGTCTGCGTTACCGAGATCGGCGATACGATTGAGCAGATCGAGTGCTTCGGTGATCATAATAGCACCGGAGCTTTCGGGCAACGGCAAGAGACGTGCGCTAGTTCTCGATAAATCGCGCCCGTTGCTGGATCAGTCCATCCGGTCACAATGTTCGCAACTTGACCATTGAGACGAAGACAGATAGGGCATATATGACTATCTCGCACCGTCAACCATTTCGCCTGAGTCACACCAGCGTTCTGCCAACGGGCGAAAGCTCCGGCGTTGTAGGCGCGAAGACTTTCATTGCCCGCGATAACCCTAGCTCTATCGGAATCGTGAAATATCTCATCAAGTACTTGCGCAGTTACATCAAGCGATTGACCATTAGTAATTCCGTCACTGATCGCTTGCCGAACTAATCCTATTGTTGTTTCATCAATGCCGCGAATCAGATTAAAGGCGTATTGCTTCACAAAACTCAACGCCTCCGCACTCAACACATCGAAAGACGCCGCGAACTGAATAGACGGTGTAGCGCGCTGTGGACGCGCAGCGTTTCCAGTGGACAACGCTTTATTACCAGCAACCATGCCCGCCAAAACCAACGCTTGCAACGAACCGGGATTCTTTGCATCACCTACCCATTCCGCCGTCAACGTTTCGTGATGTTGATCCAGAATGGTTTGTAGGTCTAAATCCGTCAGACCGTCACGCAATTCAGGACGTACAGACGACCAAACCTTAGACATATAACTTTGGAGCCATGCGTCACGAATATCAGATTCTAACCCATCGTAATCCTGCCAATAGGCGTTTGCGTCTTCAGGTGTGATGCCTATTTGTGGCGGTTCACCCGTGCGGACCGCCAGCTTCGCCGCTTCAAATACGCTGGCACTAGACCAACCGTCAGCGAGATTACTGCGCACAAACGCCGCAATAGCAGGCGTAATACATTCGACGCTAAACCGTGCCGATACCCCAGACTTCTTCACGCGCTTAGACCAGAGTCGCAACTCTTCGACTTGTGCTAAGGCGTCGGCATTGCGACGTGGTGGCGCTGGTTCGATTGTCAGTACATTTTCCGGTTGCGGTTCAGGTGGCGGAACGGTTGCGGGCAAACTGCGCTGTATGCCCGGATTCGGGAAATATGCGGCGGGTGGCGGTTGCAAGTTCTGCCCCGCCACTTTGAAACGCGGATCAAGTTCGTAGATGTAGCCGTCGGGTCCGGCGATGGTCGCGCTATCGTAGCCCTGCGCCAATAGCACTTGCTTCCGTGTCATCAGTCCGCGATCCCAATTGCCCCATGACCATTCAGGATTGATGGACACGGCATATTGCAGCGGCTCTTTGCCCGTGTATTTACGCGCCTCGTTGACCGTCCACACACGGTTGCTCACCGCTGCCGCTGCCGTGGTGACACGTTCGCCTGTACCTAGACTGTCTGATTGTATCTCAGCAAGATTAGGCTCTAGTCGATAGCGATCTGCGCCATTTGGGAAATCACTATGTAGCCATTGCTCATTGAGGATATTGCAAATACCGCGCACGTCGGGAATAGCTACAAAATCTACCTGCTGACGGCGAACCTGTTCATACGTGCCTTGCGAAGACAACGGATCGCTTGCCGTGCCGATGCCCGCCAGAATCGGATTGCATTTAATTGCCGCCAGAATCTTCATGTCCGCGCGGGCATCCAGTTCAACGAGCGCCAGGTCTACCGGGTTCGTTGAGACAGGCGTAATTGTGTATTTTCGCCCCGCAGCAAACCATGCTCTAAAAGAATTAAGTACACCCTTGAAACTCGCTTCATAACTTTTCTTTGCGGCAATAAGTTCAGGTTCGTCTAAATCATCTTCGGTGTTGATAATCAAGTCGGGGCGCGCACTGTTCGCAAAGAACATAGCCCCGTAGCGTCCGATGTTCGTTTCGATATCGTTACGGACCTTAGCAGGTTCAAGTGCTCCCGTACCGTCGATATCGCTGAACGGATTGAACGTTATATCGACGATCATGTCGTCAGGGTGAATAAACTCATAGGCTCCGTTAGATCGGTAGACCCGGTAACGGCGCACCACACCGCGTGAATAGTCCATCTCTGGCTCAACGTCCAGCGGCGAAAGTATCTCTAGCCCGCTAGTATAGCCGTGCCGATTGCGCACCTTGAGGATGTAGATTTCCCCCCAAATAATATTGTGTGCCAGCAGCCGCCAGATAAACTTAGGTGAGTTTTTGATGAACGATTGAGCCGGACCATCCTCGACAACTTCATCATTAAAATCGATGCACCGTACCGGGATTTCAGCGCTGATCCCGCATCGGGTGTTGATGCCGATGAAGGTTGTCAATCCCGTCTTGTAAACATTTGCCAACTCTTCCGCCGTATAGTCGCCACTAACAATGCCCTGCCCGTTCTGGACAAGGCGCAAGCCGTTGCCGTAGCTAGAGCGTAGTTCGGCGATGGTCTGATATTTTCCGTTGACCATGATCGCGCGGGTACTGCTGGCCTTGCGCGTTGGCTGTGCTGGTGCGGTAGCGGGCTGGCGACGGAACCGGTTCATGCGAACGTCGCCTTTCGCCTGCTTGCCAGAACGCCCCAACCGCCACTAGAACAGTCAACCTGATCATCATGTCCACCGTGGGGAAAGACAGCGAGTTCATCAAGGTAAGCGCGATTCCATGCCGCGCGAACCATCAGCATTTTGCCCGCGTTCACCCGACTTGCCAACGGACCCGCGCGGGTGTACTTGTCGCCTAATGGTGGAATTGTCGAAATCTTAAACCCACGAAGACGAGGATCTCGCAGTAGGTAATCCAACTGAACAATGCCAGCTTTCTCACCTTCGAGATAGATTGGCACGTTCGTACCATCAATCAGCGCGTTCTGCACAATCGCCTCTTGCACCTCTGGCGCTGTCAACTGCCGCCGGAACATATCAAACAGCACCGGGCGCTCATCACGAGTAACACCAATCTTTGCGCCAGCCGTGAAGTCGCTGGTAGCTTTCTTCGTCACAGCAAGATCGTAGAACCTGACGATTTTTGTACATTCCGGTTCGTGGTCTATAACCTCGATTGACTGCGTTTCAAATAGCCCGCCTGTCTTGGGACCAGGCCGTTGTTGATATTCGGAAACGAAACGATATTCACCCAACGTCTCTCTAATCTTATCAAGCACTTCGAGGCTATATCGTTCGGGCCACAGCGCTTGACCAGCCTCGCGTCCTAACTCGTCGCGCGCATCCGCAATCGCAGGGAGTGACAACACAGTCCAGTTATCAATGCCCTCTTGTAGTAAATAACCAGCTAAGTCTTCTTCATGCCAGCGGGTATGCATTAAAATCACCGCGCCGCCCGGCTCTTCAAGGCGCGTGTACGCATCGCCATACCATTGCACCAGATTATCACGATACAATTGGCTCTCAGCTTCGGAACGCGACTTGATAGGATCATCAATAATAAACAAGTGCGCACCGTGCCCGGTGATGCCGCCGCCCACACCCGCCGCAATCATACCGCCCTCGTGCCCGGCAATATCCCACTCATGGGCGCTTGCCGTGTCCTGGGCCAACTTGATGCCGGGGAACATCTCTTGATAAGCGTCACTGCGTACAATGTTGCGCACCGAGCGGCTGTTGCGGGACGCCAATGTTGCACCGTAGGACGCCGTGATCAATCGCTTGTCCGGGTTGCGGCCCACGAACCACGCCGGAAAGAGTTTCGATGCGTTCAACGTCTTGCTATGACGCGGTGGCATAAAAATCATCAACCGCCCAATTCCCTCAGCGCCGCCAGTCCTGACGTAAAGCTCCACCTGCGATAAGTATTTATCAAGCAATGGTTGATAGGAGGTCTCGACATAAGGCGGATAAACACGGCGCTTGAATTCGGCAAAATCGATAGAATTAACTTCCCTATAATGGTTACTATCGACATGGGAATTCGTAAGTAACTTACGTTTCCGCAGTTCCAATTCCGCTCTTGCACGGTTTCGAGGCGTCGGGGCAATTACGACATTCATAATATCGCCCCTGTTTTGATGTAACACAATAAGGATTGTGTTACATCTGGCACGTTTACCCGCACTGGTAGACGCTTTACTTTTTTACAAAACTGAAATCTTAATCCTTCTAAAAACTTGTAAAGGAAAACTTGGGGATTTTGCGTCATTTTGTCCTCGCAAAATCGCCGTGTAATTCAACGGCAGCTTTACAATATGCATCAAAAGCAGATTCGGGCGTGTCGAATAGCCCTAGATATTTACGTTCCCCATCGATGTTAATGTCAGCGCGCCATTTCAATGGCCCTGTTTGCCGTTTCGATCTGCTGGCAATGGAAACGCCTTTAAACCCTGTCTTATTATTGGAGAAGCGAGTAACGTTCATGAGATTTTGAGATTGAGATGCTAATCTCAGATTTTGACGTGTATTGTTAAGTCCATTTGTATCTTTATGGTCAGTTAATTCACGCCTATACAAAATCCTTTTGAGCATTCTAGACAAAATAACCCGATGCATTAGCTCTGTGGATTTTTTATTGTCTTTGTCAATACCACGCGTTGCGTATACAAGTCCATTATCAGTTACTAATGCCGACCACTTAAAATCAGCCAAGTCCGCGTCTATCGGATCGACATACGCGACGTAGCCTTGCGTTAGTTGAATGGAAATTGGATCAAAAAGGGGTAGCTGTGTAGAATCAGACATAGTAAACCTCCCAACAGGTTTGCTCACGTTGCCAACGGCTCGTAACCGGGTGGCAACATTCATTATAAGATAGCCTTTATTGTAGCTCGTTATGCGGGTTAATGCCATCATTTGCCCGCCTCGATTGTGATAACCTTTTGCCCCTTGGCGATTGCTTCAAGCTGGTCGTCAGTCAGGACATTGAAATTGATATTCACGTCGGCATTGAATAAGCCAAGGTGCTTGCCGATGTGAACCAGGGCCGACTGTGCATCGTACAATTCAAGTTCAGTTTCGACAATCTCCGATTCGCGTCCGTCCTTGTCCGTGATAGTGGTGAACTTTGTTTTATATTTCTTAACAAGGTGCAACTGCCGCCCTTGCTTTGCTTTTGCCATGTCGATAACGCCGCTATCGGCGTCAATGAAATCTTCCAGCGAACCGCGTGCGTGCATAGCGAGACGGGCTAGTACTTCGTTTGCCGTAAGGTGATACTTTTCGAGGCGCTCGGCAATACGCGCGCGCACCTTAACGCCGCTTAGCAGGCGGCTGGCTGTGACCGCAAGCACGTCACGGTTGCCTTTGTAACCCGCCTGCAACGCCGCTTCCGTACCGTTCATGCCGCAAGCGAAGTACGCATCAATAAACATCTGCTGTCTATTATTCAGCGTATCGCGCTTTGCGACTTCGCGCCGTCCGTTCGCGCTCTTACGAGGCATCGTTCGCGGCCTCCGTGCGTAGAATATTCTCGATTGTCTTAGGGTGAACATCCTTGTCAGTCTCAAGGAACAATTCGCCTTCAAAGCACCATATAGGCTTTTGCGAAAATCCTTCGATTAGATATTCAGGAAGTGGATGATCGTGAGCGCGGCGAATAGCCGTAACCGAACCGACAAAACCAGCGTTGTCGATAATACCGAATACACGCTGCCCAACCGAGAAACGAGGAAAACTCATTTCCCACTCGATAACCGTCGCGCCGTTGTGCCCGTGAATAGCAATCACATCGTCAATGCTCTGGTAAACGGAAATAGAATTAACGGAGGTCAACCACTCTATTACGCAGCGCCCGCTATCGAACTGAATGCCCTGCGCTACTTTGCCGACGCCACTAATCCCGGTAATATCTTCCTTGCGAACCAAACTAAAACAGTTCATCTTTCCGTGCCAGCCTCCACAATCACGCACTCGTACTCCGCCAGCCACGCGACGACGCGTAGCAGCGA
>Ga0137407_10002964_pt1 | contig 11254 bp, 8 predicted proteins | sample CZOMad2_2_16fung_FD_108410 | JGI IMG/M metagenome (GOLD analysis project Ga0137407, IMG submission 108410) | Vadose zone soil fungal communities from Angelo Coast Range Reserve, California, USA - CZOMad2_2_16fungal (Illumina Assembly) | ecosystem: Environmental > Terrestrial > Soil > Vadose zone...
AAGAGGCCGGCCTCGGGGCAGCGGCGCCGCAGCGCCTGCTCGAGCGCGCGCAGGGCCAGGTGCCGGTCGTTGGCCGCCGAGAGTGCCCAGCCGACGACCATCCCTGCGCGGCCGGTGCCTGGCACGGCCGCGGGCTGGTCTGCTCCGGTTCATCCGGCAAGGAAGGGAACCGCCGGTTGCCAGAACACGCCTTATATGACCTACGATCACGATCACGATCACGATCACGATCCTCGGCCACGCGAAGGGAACCGGCGAGAAGCACTATGGCCGCCACGTCCCGCTGAAGATTCCAACGATGATCTGACGGGTCGTCTTACTCGGGTGCGCCTTCACGATCTGCGCCACGCCTACGGATCATAGGTTAGATAACCCGGCTTCCGTCACTTGGGTGTGCCTCCCGCCCCTGGTCTGGACGTGGCGACGGGGAGTCAGGCCACCATCGGGGTTCCGCCGCCCCGAGAGAGGCAGAACGGCGGAACGCAATCCACGATGGTCAACACGACAGGCCCAGACTCCCCGTACTACGCTCGCTACGCTCGCAACAACATCACGGGCCAACGGAGCTCGTCGCCGAGCCCACGATGATCTCACCCGTGTTCGTCAGCGTCCTGGGCGTACAGACGCCCAGTACGCAGCTCCCGCCCGTGAGGCTCTGCAGGAACACGTGGATCATGTTCACCGTCAGGCCGCTGCTCGTGACGCCGTCGCCCGAGGGGATCTGCTCGTTCAGCACGACATAGCCGACCCCGGGCAAGCTGATGTTGGTATTCGGAGCCACCGGCTGATCGCCGGCGAGCGACCCGACGCCGGCGATCGCCAGGTTCGTGACCGTCGAACCGTCGGCGTCACTCACAGCCCCGCTCGAGGTGACGCTGCTCTCGACGTTGGCCACCACCTCATCCGCGGTAATCAGCCCGTTGAGGACGTTGACGCTCGCGGCGCTCGCGGTGCTCTGCGCGCCCGACTCCGCAGTGCCGAGTTCGCCCGATGTGATGCTGTTGAGAAAGTCGGACGACAGCGCGCCTACGACATTGAGCGCACTGCCTTCGGCGTCCGCTTCGGCGCCGTCGGTCCCCGAGACGGGCGGCAGCACCGCCAGTGGCGACTTATCACTGGAACCGAGCGGCGTGTTGACGTACGTGCTGTACGCTTGGCCGCCCACCGATTGGGCTTGGGCGCTCCCCGCCGCCGCGAGCCCGGCCACGAGCCCGAGGGCCGCGAGGCGGTTCACCCAATGCATGCTCTTGCTGTTCATCAGTTCACTCCTTCCTTGGATTCCTAAAGTCCTCAATGCGCTTGGATGTAGCCGTCCGTTCACGACCCGTGCTCCACGACGTTGCCGCCCGTCAAGTAAATGAGGTGAGTGTCGCCGTGATGCTGGCTCCGCCACCGCATCGCATCGACGTGGAAACCCGTCGGGGTGCGGCCGTTTTGCGGCCCGCCACGATCGTTGTCGCAGACCTCGAATTGCGTCAGTTCAAACGGCTCTGTGCTGCCTGGCCCGTTTTCGCGCGCCGTCATGTAGCCATCAGGGATACCCACCACGAGGCACACGCCGCTGCCACTGGGGTCATTGGGGTTGGAGTGGCCATCGGAGAAGACCGCGGCGTGCACAGGCCTGCCGTCATAGGCATCGGCCCCGTCGTAGATAGAGACATGCCATGCAATCTTCTGCGAGTGCCCATTGACTTCGATCTCGCCCTTTTCCACGATGCAGTTCTGGTTCGCATCCTGCCCGAGAAAGACGTTGAACCCAAAGGTGACCTTCCCGGTCATCGCGGGCAGCTGGACGAAGAAGAACTCCGCCTCGTGTACTGCGTCTTCATCCGTTGCGTCATGATTGCTGCCCGCCGTGGGGTCGGGGGATGCGGGGTCGATGCGCCCACCACCCGTCCATTTCCCGGTGGGGCACTGTGCCGGGGGTGGCGTGACCCAGAACTTCGGGCGCATCGGCGCCAGCTTGACTTTCGACTGGTCGCCACACGCCGCGGCCAGCAGTCCGGCCGCGATGAGGCTCGGCCAGACGATCAGGTTTCTGTGTTCTCGCATCATGTGCGTTCTGCCCTCCTCAGAATTGAGGATTCGCGCCAGACATACCCCTTGACCACCCTCCTCGCAGAGCCAACCAACCCGCGGTAGCGTCGCTCTACGCAATTCACCTGCCAGACCGAACTCGGCCGGCTCGCATCGTGCAGATTTTAGAAATTCAAGACGTTGGCTATGGCCCGGCCGTTTGGGTAATGGATTTCCCTGTAACAGATATCGTTCATGACCCTGAGCCGGACGTTATTTATTACCGGAGGCCGTCCTCAGGTCGCGTCGGATTACAGTGCCGGGGACGAGCCGCTCCTTTCACTCGAAGTCGCTTGCGAAATGCTTTTTTTCACTACCGGATCATAGATGGGATGAAGCGGCTGGCCGCCACCGCGCGTGGTGGCCGAAGCCCCACAATGGTGCACGCGGTCGTGTGCCGCAAAAGGTGGAGGCCAGCCATGGAGTATCTTGGCATCGACGTACACAAGGTGGAAAGCCAGATCTGCATTTTGACGGAGAACGGCGAGATCGTCGAGCGGCGCATCCGCACGGAGCGGGAGCGGTTCGGCGCAGTGCTCGGTGCAAGGCCGCGAGCGAAGATCCTGATCGAGGCGTCAACCGAGAGCGAGTGGGTCGCGCGTTGCCTGGAGGAGCTCGGGCACGAAGTGATCGTCGCCGATCCGAACTTCGCCGCCATGTACGCGACGCGGAGCCGCAAGGTGAAGACCGACCTGCGCGACGCGCGCACGCTGGCTGAGGCCCGCAAGCTGGGAGCGTATCGCCCGGCGCATCGAACCTCGGACCGGCAGCGACACGTGCGGGCGCAGCTCTCGGTGCGGGAGGCGCTGGTACAAACGCGAGCCCGCTACATCTCGCTGATCGGCGCCCTGCTGCGACGCGAGGGCTTGCGGGTGGCGAGCGGGAACGCGGTGAGCTTCACGAAGCGCGTTGCAAGAGTCGCGATGCCCGGGCAGTTGAAGTCGGAGATCGCGCCGCTCCTGGCGGTGTTTGAGTCGATCAACCGGCAGCTCGTCTGGGTCGATACGCGCCTCGAGCATCTCGCGAAGAGCGACGAGATGGTGGAGCGGCTCTGCACCGCGCCCAGCGTAGGCCCGGTCACCGCCGCGGCCTTTTCCTCGACCGTCGACGACGCGCATCGCTTCAAGAGCGCGCACCAGGTCGAGGCCAATCTGGGGCTCACGCCGAGCGAGTGGAGCTCGGGCGAGAAGCAATGCAAGGGGCACATCACCAAGGCGGGCAACAACCGGATGCGGAGGCTGCTGGTGCAGGTCGCAGTCTCGGTTTTGCGCCTGCGAAGCCCGCGGACCGAGGCGCTGCGGAAGTGGGCCACCGGCATCGCTGCCAGGCGCGGCCGGTGCCTGGCACGGCCGCGGGCTGGTCTGCTCCGGTTCATCCGGCAAGGAAGGGAACCGCCGGTTGCCAGAACACGCCTTATATGACCTACGATCCGCCTGTCCCCGGCTCGATGCCCACGGCTTGCGCGAAGTTGGTCCAGCGGATGCGCGCCACGTCCACAAATTCCGGCGCAAGCTCCATCGCGTAGCAGCGCCGGCCGAGCTTGGCGGCCGCGATGAGCTGGCTCCCCGAGCCGCTGAACGGTTCGTAGACCAGCTCGCCGGCGCGCGTGTGGTACCCGATCGGGCGCGTGAACACCTCGAGCGGCTTCTGCGTGGGGTGGATGCCGTCCTGCTCGCCCTCGATGGTCCAGACCGTGGTGCAATCGCCGCTCGCGGGCGGTTTCATCGCCGGTGGCTTCCCTTCGACCCAGCCGTAGAAGCACGGCTCGTGCTGCCACATGAAATGGCTGCGCGTCAGGATGGGCCGGGACTTGGCCCAAATGAGCTGCTGGTGGAAAAGGAGCCCGTTCGCCTTCCAGGCCGCCTCCACGAGGGCTTGGCGACGCGAGGCGTGCCACTGGTAGATGGCCGGGTTCTCCACCAGCGCGTGCGCCAGACCGACGCGCAGGAAGCCGGAGAAGAACTCCACGCTCGCTTTCGGGTCGATGTAGCTGTCCCAGTGCTTGTTGTTTTCCTTGCCCGCCTGCTCACGCTCAAAGGACTGGGGGTGGTTGGTGCCGTCGTAATCGACGAGGTAGGGCGGGTCAGTGGCGCATAGCGCCGCCCTGGCGCCGTCCATGAGCTTCAGGACGTCGTCGACGCTCGTCGAGTCGCCACACATCAGTCGGTGCGGCCCCAGGGCATACACTTCGCCGCGCCTGCTTTGCGCGACCTTCGGAATTTCGGGCAGCGGCGGCTCGACGACATCGGCCAGGTTCGCTGCGTTGAGCTCGGCCAGCAGGCGGTCGATGTCGCCCTCGGGGAAGCCCGTGGCCGCGAGGTCAGCACCCTCGGCGCGGAGGTCCGCTAGGACGCGGCCCAGGGCCTCTTCGTCCCATTCCGCGAGCTCGCCGAGCTTGTTGTCCGCCAGCGCCAGGAGCTTCGCATCGGCTGGGTCGAGGTCTAAGTTAGAGCGCCGCAATGGCATTGCGGAGGTCGCCAGTTCGATCCTGGCATGCTCCACCAACTACCGCACCGTGGCGCACGCCTCGTTGGAGGGGACACTCTCCCCATTGCAGGTCGACGCGGTGACCCTGTAGCAGTAGCTCCCGCTCGCAGGCCGCGAGTCCAGGTACGCCGAGCCCGGCGAGATCGACGCGAGAGGCGTCCCGTAGCTACCGGTGCTCGTCCGGCGGTACACCGCGTTCTGCGTGAGCGCCGAAGTCGGCGACTGCGTCCAGGCGAGGCTGACGCTACCTGCCTTCTGTTTGACGAACGTCGCGGAGAGCGCCGTCGGTGGGGCCGGCGCGGCACCCGGAGGCGTCGCGCTCGCCTCGCCGGAGTTGGGGCTCTCTCCGGCCCCGTTCACGGCGGAGACGACGTAGAACCAGGTGGCGCCGTTGGCGGCTGTGCCGTCGGTGAAGCTCGTCGAGGTGGGGCTCCCGATGAAGCTGTACGGGCCGCCGCTCGTCGACGCGCGCTTCACCCGATAGCTGGTGGCTCCCGACGATGCGTTCCAACTCAGCGAGACGCTGTTGCTGCAGGTCGCGGCGGCGAGCCCGGTGGGCGCTGGCGGGACCACGGCATTCGGTGTGGCCAGCGCCTCCGGCGACAAGGCGCTCGCGCCGCCTGCATCGGGCCCGCTGACATACGTCGCGGTGACGACGTACGCGTACTGAGTCCCGTTGACGAGTCCCGTGTCCGTGTAGCTGGTCGACGCGGGGCAGGCGACTGCAACGTAAGGACCGCCGCTGAGCCTCCCTCGCTGCACGGAATATCCGGATGCAGCCGCCGCCGCGGGCCAGGATAGCGCCACCTGCGCGTCACTGGCGACTGCGTTCAGCGAGGCCGGCGGCGCGAGATTGACGAGCAGCGTGGTGGACGCTTGGTGCGCCAGGGTTCCCGAGGTCCCGGTGATCGTGAGCGAGAGCGCGTACGGGCTGGTGCTCGACGTCGTGTTCATCGTCAGGGTGGAGGTTCCCGACCCCGCGATCGACGGCGGACTGAATCCGCCGCTGGTGATACCGCTGGGGAAACCCGACTCACTTCCCACCGTGAGACTGACGGTGCCGGTGAATCCGCTCTGGGGCGACACGGTCACCGTGAACCTGGCGCTCTGGCCCGGAATGACCGTGACGGCGGAGGGGCTCGCCTCGATGGAGAAGTCGCCGGTGCGCGGGAGCACCGTGACGGTGCGGATCGGCGGCGACGGATCCGAGTTTCCGGAGGAATCGAGGACCGTGAGCGAGGCGGTGTAGATGCCGGCGGATGCGAACGTCACGCTTCCCGGGTTTTGCGCCGTGGAAGTCGCGGGCGTTCCGCCGGGAAAGACCCAGGAGTAGGCCGAAGCCGGCGCGTTGGTCGAGAAAGCCACCGACCCGCCCGCCTGGATGGTCACGTCCACAGCGGGTGAATCGATCGTGCCGGTGGGGGGCAAGGTCGAATACGGAGTGAGCTGCAGGAAAGTGGCCTTCGAGGGCACTCCTCTGCTGTCGAGGAGGAAGAGCATGTAGTAGCCCGGCGGCGCGATGTTTGCGTTCGGCGGGGTGGTGAGCGAAAGGCTAGCGGCGCCGTTGCAAGCCGGCTGCGGCGCAGGGCCACAGAGGCCGACGAGGCGCTGTTCCATGTCATCCGCGTGCGTGGTCGAGCCCGGGCGGATCAGCACGGCGGAGGTGATCGGAGTTGCGCTGGTAAACGAGACGGTGAACGGGACGCCGTACCCCAGCACCGACGAGGACAGCGAAGCGATCACGGGGCGGTTCACGATCGGTTGATCATTGGCATCGAACAGGTACGGCGGCGTGTAGATCTCGATGGCGGGCTGGTAGCTGCCGCGCGCTCCGGGATTGCTCCCGAGGCTTGCCACCGTGCCGTCGGCCAGCAGGGTCGCCGTCGAATGATAGAGGCGCGAGTACGCGGCCGTACCGGCGGAGCTGATCGCGCTCGAAGCGGGGTCGTACAGGTCCGCGCGCTTGCCAGGCGTGCTCGGGCTCTCGTTGTTCGCCGACCCTCCCTCGGCCAGCACCCTGCCGTCGGGCAACAGGACCGCGTTCATCTGGATCCGGCCCGAGGACATGTTGGGGCCCGGGGTCCAGGCTGGCGTGGCCGCCGAGAGGTCGATGGTCACCGTGGTGTTCGTCGCCGGGCTGTCGCCGCCGAAGTAGATCATGCGCGGCGTGTAGCTCGGCGGCAGCAACGACAAGAGCACGCCGGCGCCGTACGAGCGGCTCCGGTCGGTGGGCGCCGACGCGGTCCAGACCTTCGTTGCCGGGTCGAAGATCCAACCTTGCGAGTTGCTGGTGCCCGATCCGTGGCCCGTGTAGAAGACCCTGCCGTTCGGGAGCAGCGCCATCCGCGGGTAGAGCGGAGGAGTGAAGGGGGCCGCGACCGGGCTGGTCCACCCCGCGCCTGCGCTCCGCAGGTCGTAGATCTCCACCGTTTTGTTGGTCGCCCCGGAAAGGCCGAGACCGGAGAAAGCCACCACGCTTCCGTCACCGAGGGTGGTGGCGGTGCCGTACCAGCGGCCGTCGGCCATGCTCTGGGACTGAAGGAACCGCTCGGTCACCGGATCGAAGATCGAGGCGCGCGCGTCGCCCTTGAAGGAGTAGTCGGAGGTCCCGCCGACGACGAGCGCGCGTCCGTCCGGCAGGAGCGACGTGCCGCTGCAGAACACGTCGTAGGTGAGGCTCTGCACGGCAATGCTGCCCGCCGTCGTTCCCGTCGGATCCCAGATCGCGGCGCGATAGCTTTCGGCGCCGGGCGCGTTGTTGCTCGCATCGTTCTCGGACCCGGCGATGATCAGGACCTTTCCGCTGCGCAGCAGTGTGGCCGAGATCGGGTTGATCGGCATTCCGTAGGGCAGCGTCACCCAGGTGCCGGTCAGGTGCGGTACGTTGGATGGACAAGTCTGCGCGAGCGCAGCCGACGACAGGCAGAGGCCTGCCGTCAGGCACGCGGTGAGCACGATTCGGTACATGTGTAAAATCCCCCCCCCGGCCGCCGCCGGATGCGTCCCGCGCCATGGATCGCGATCAGCGAAGGGAAGCACCGGAAGGTGACCGGAATTTCCCGAGCGCATTAGCGCTGAACTGGAAAAATACGTCAAGGGCGGCGAACAAATGAACGTCGGAACCGCCCAGGGCCGTGACGCCGCCCAGCGGCCGGTGGTTTCGATGTCCCGGTCCTCGTGGGGTTGACGCGCATTGTCGCAGGCCGCGCGAGCTCAAACAATAGCAGCTTCACCACCCGAGGATTCTCGTGATGCCCGGCGTTCGAAGTGAATGCTGCGATTTGCTTGAGTTCCATACAACCCGACAGCCTTTCCGGCAGGCAGGTGTGCCGCACCGGCACAGCGCTGAATGGCTCTCCGCCTAAGAGCCGCCGCCGATCCTGGCCCGGCTCTTGCGAGAGCCTTCGGACATGTCGAGTTCAGGTCACCTCAGGCGCGAGGACCGTCCTTGATCGCGGACCGCGAGATGCTCGCGTGGTTGCGCGCCGGAGAGGCACGCAATGCGGATGGTGCATCCGTCGCCGCGCCCCCGGTCGAAGGAGAATTGCCGGGCTCGCCGCTCGAGCATCCCAGACCGGCGCCCGCCAGGAACGGCAGGAAGAGCAGCCTGGGCCGCCTTTGCGCCGAGCTGCTTCGGCCCCACCGCGGTTCGCTCGCCATCATCCTCTTCGCAACCGTGCTCGAGACGGCGATGAGCCTGGCCGCCCCATGGCCGCTCAAGATCGTGCTCGACAACATGATCGCCGGACACCATGCGCCTGGCTGGCTACGCGATGCCGCGAGATGGGTCCAGGGCGATGGTGCCGTCGGGATCGCCGCGGTGGCCGGAATCGCGGTCGTGATCATCGCCGTGCTAGGCGGGCTCGCCTCGTACGTCGAGAGCTACTACACCGAGAGCGTCGGCCAGCGGGTGGCGAGCGACCTGCGCGTCCGCGTCTACCGTCACCTCGAGCACCTGTCGCTCGCCTATCACGATACGCATCCCAGCGCCGCGTTGCTCAGTACCATCACCGATGATGTCGCCACCATCCAGGACTTCGCGTCTTCGAAGGCGCTGGGCATCGTCGTCGACCTGCTCACGATCGCGGGGATGCTCGGGCTGATGTTCTGGCTCAAATGGGACTTCACGCTCATCGTCGTGGCGGTGGCGCCACTCCTGCTGCTGTTCGTCGGGCGCTTCAAGAAGGCGGTCAAGGAGGCAACGCGGGAGGTGCGACGGCGGCAGAGCGAAATCATGGGAGTGGTGCAGCAGGGACTGCAGTCGATACGGGCCGTGACGGCGTTCGGACGGCAGGAACTCGAGGAGAAGCGGCTGGTGGACGCGAGCCGGGAGGCAGTCCAGGCCGCCCTGAAGACGAGGCGGGTGAAGTCGCTCCTATCGCCGGTCGTGAAGGTGACGGTGGCGGTCTGCACCGGCTTGATCCTGTGGCGAGGAGGGTCGCTCGTCCGTGCTTCCGCGATGACAGTCGGATGCCTCACCGTGTTCCTCTCGTATCTCGCCAAGTTCTTCAAACCCGTGCAGGACGTCGCCAAGATGAGTGGTACCCTCGCCCAGGCGGCGGTGGGGCTGGAGCGCGTCTACGGAATTCTCGACATCGACATGAGCATCCCCGAGCGTCCGGCTGCGCGCGAACCGGGAGAGCTCGCGGGTGCGGTGGAGTTCGATCACGTTGCGTTCGCCTAGGAGTCGCCACAAGCCTCAGTATTCGTCGACGTGCTCCCGGACGATCACGTTCAGCATAGTCTGATAGCCCACTCCTCTCTTCGCGGCCTTCTTGCGGAGCTTGTCGATCAGGTCCTGCTCGAGGACGATCGAGGTGGGTAGAGTCTTGCGGATCGGGCGTAGTCCACCCGCTGTGCGGATGTCCTCTCCGAGATCTCGCTTCTCGAACTCCTCAACCTGGAGATCGCGCCTATCGGCCGTGCGGGTTGGAGGACATCCTCAGGCGAGCAAACGAGCTGCCTCACGATGACCGCCGAAAGCTCATCGACTCTCTCGAGGAGCGCCTCGCAGACGAGCAAGCCGGTAGCCCAGAGACAGCTCAGGCCGCCGCCTTTGAGCGATGGGTCTCGCTCGCAGGTACCGGTCACTCGGATTTCACCGACGTCTCGGGTGACAAGTACAAGCACCTCGCGGCCGTCTAGGCGGACGAGAAGTGAAGCGAGTCCCGGTCGACAGGGGGGACGCCCGCCTTTTTGTACTCGTCGACGTCTCTCCTGGCACGAACTCTACGTGCTAATTCGCAAGTGCCCAGTCCGCTGGTGCCGCCGGCTGACGCGAATCTCCACGTCGTAGCCGATCATCTGGGCGTACTGCAGGAGGCGTTCGGTAGAGAACTGGTCGAGGCGGCCGCGGACGATGGCGGATACCTTGGCCTGGTCCGTACCGAGGCGCTCCGCGGCTTCCGTCTGGGTGAGCTTCTCTTCGTCGATCGCAGCGGCGATCTTGGCGGCGAGCTTGGCCTTCGCGAGGGCCTGCTCCGGCTCGGCCACGCCCATGTCGGCGAAGACGTTCCCGCTGCCCTCGATGACGGTATTGTTCCTCTTGCGGGTCTTGGTCTTCATGGTTTCCCCTTTGCCTTGGTTCGCCGTTCGTGGTCCTGCTTCGCCAACTTGAGCCTGGACTTGATCAGGTCGAGGTCCGGCTTCGGGGTTGCTTTCCCCGACTTGGACTTCTTCTGGAAGACGTGGAGCACGTACACCACGTCGCCGAGCTGGACCTTGTAGACCGCCCGGTAGGTGTTCTTGTTAAAGTCCTCCACCACCTCGAGAACGCCACCCTCGATCCCGGTGAGCGGCTTGGCGTCCGGGTGCTTGCGGCCGACCTGGGCGAGGTAGAGCGCCTGGCCGAACACCAGCTTCACCTCGGTCGGGAGCTCGGAGATGTCGTCCTTGCTGCTCCCGATCCAGACGACGGGCTTCAGCGTCGGTTCGTCGTCGGACGAGCTCACCGGGTCAAATATGCCAATACTGGCTTACTCTGTCAAGTGCCTCAGGCGCGCGATGTACGCGGCGACGTCCGCGGGAGCTATCCGCATCGTGCCGAGCACGCGAACGTACCGCAGTTGGCGCGTCGCGCAGAGCTTGTACACGGTCGCTGTCGAGACGCCGAGCTGCGCGGCGACCGCGCGGACCGTCAGCAAAGCTTGCAGCACCGGTGCAGCAAACGGGCTGCGAAACGGTGCTTGAAAAGCTACTGAATGGAAACCAGCAGATGGAGAATCGCCAAGACGTGCCACCGGTTGCGAATGCCTACATTGCCCCACAAAGCGGCCAATTCGTTTTCCCAAGCTGAGGGTCGCCGGTTCGAATCCGGTTTCCCGCTCCAATCCAGACAGCGGATCTCCCTCGGAAATGCGCGCTGCGCCGATCGACGTTGTACCCCCTTGATGCAGCGCGTGGGGCTCTATTGGGGCTGAATTTGCCGCGGCGGGCATCGCTGGAAGCGGCGTGTGCACGTCGGCGGCGGCGCGGAGATCCTCGACGAGCAGGTGCGCGTACGTTCCGAGGGTGACGCGGACGTCACTGTGCCGCATGAGGCGCTGGACGCGGTACGAGTCCACTCCGCTGACCTGCCCCCCGTTTCTGTCCACCTATTGTGCCAGTCCTCGGCAGCGGTTTGAGTACTCGATCGGCGTCGATCCGAACAGTGAGCTGTGCGGCCTCTTCTCGTTGTAGTGGCGTCTCCAGA
>Ga0137407_10002965_pt1 | contig 11254 bp, 8 predicted proteins | sample CZOMad2_2_16fung_FD_108410 | JGI IMG/M metagenome (GOLD analysis project Ga0137407, IMG submission 108410) | Vadose zone soil fungal communities from Angelo Coast Range Reserve, California, USA - CZOMad2_2_16fungal (Illumina Assembly) | ecosystem: Environmental > Terrestrial > Soil > Vadose zone...
GACGCGTGTATCAGCGCAGTCCTCGGACGCCAAGGCGTGCTCAGAATACGCTGCGAGCCCGACGACGCGGCCCCAGTGCTCGGAACAGCCAGCCGTACGCCAATAGGCACATTGGTCGCTTGCACGCCGCGGGGGCGCATTGCGCGAGGCCCCAGGGCCTCCTCGATCCCTCCTTGACTTCCTTCTCACCTAAGAACAGAGCTACGGTAGCTGTAGGGATGCCGCTAGCGATGCTCTAGACTAACCACGCGCGGAAAGGACGGGAACTCTCATGCAGTTCCGGTGCTATCACTGCGGCTGCAATACGTTCCGCATATTGCGACAGCCCGACACCGTCGAGTGCCTGAAGTGCGGCCAATCGTCGCCGTTTCATATCTCAAAAATCAGTGCGCACGACAAGCCGAAGATGCCGAGCATTGCATCTCCCCAATGTGATGGCCGATCGTTCATGGTCCTCCACGGGAATCCGATTGAGTTCAAATGCCTTACATGCGGAGCGGTATCTCCCTTCCCAGTTCCACGTGGCGGGACCCGCTAAAAAGGCCGAGCGCAATCCGCTGCTTTCATGAGGCCCAAAGAAGATGATCACCTGCTGTTCCATCGGCCACTTAGGATCCTGTTCCGCCATCGCATTTCGTTCAAATCAAACCTCCCACATGCCTCCGCGGACTCGTCCTCCCGAGATCTATGACGTACCAACGGTGAGGATTGATGACAGACTGAGGGCATACCTCGTCTCGCGGCGATAGGCATCATGGCCGGCGGGCTGTTGGTGAAAAACGACGATATCAGAACCGTCGAAGGGTGCGCGTGGGCTCCGCCTATAAGCCGACAGCGCTGCACATTCGGCGATGCTTCAACGCCCCGGGTCATCGTCCTGAGGATCGGCGCCATGCTGCAATGCCCACTCCAGCAAATCGACGACTCGTCTGACCTGTCGCATTTGGACCGCATGGATCTTGAATTCCCAAAGGCGAAAAAGGTTGATCGGAAACTACGAATTTGCTGGACCCAGCCCCGGCCCCTGCAATTTAGATGCCGCGGCTGATCGATCAGAAGAAGACGCCGCCCCATGTCGGCGGAACCACTCACCGGCTGCATCACGGTGCGCGGGGTCACGTGAGCTGGCGTATAGATGAGCCTGTTCGACCCCGGTTATTTCCTGATCGCCTAACCGATAAATGATTTCGGCAATCGTATCAGGGAAGAGCTCGCAGAAATTCGAGAAATCGGCGACTGATTCCCGCATATATTCAAAGAGATCGGCGACCACATCAAGCCGCTCTTGCCACGTCTTGTCGAGGAGCTGCTTGACCCAACGCTCCGCCAGCTCACTCGCCAGCTCATGATCTGACTGACGACGCGAGTCCATATGCCACCTGCCGCTATCTGCTCTTGCATAGACTCGGGTCCAATTTCACACTCGCTGATGAACCCGCCGAACCACCCGTCGTTCACGCTACCACACCAATTCGAAGCCCGCCCCTCCACAAAAACAGCCGTCCTCGATGTTAGCGGCCGCGCTGGTCGCCCCTAACGGACTCCCTGCGGCCACAAAACTACGCGCAGTGTTTGCAAAAGAACAATACAATCAAAGAACAAACTGAAATTCTTAACGTAATACAAGTCGTACATTAGCTTTTCGCGGGCATCGCGGATGGAAGCTCCATAGGGGTAATTGATCTGTGCCCACCCGGTAATGCCGGGTTTGACGGTGTGGCGGTAATTGTAGAATGGAATCTCAGCCGCAAGTTCCTTTACAATCGTCGGCCGTTCGGGTCTCGGTCCAACAAAGCTCATCTCTCCACGCAGGACATTGTAGACCTGAGGAATTTCGTCAATTCGCAGCTGGCGTATAACCCGCCCGACTCGCGTCACGCGCGAGTCGCGAACGGCGGCCCAGCGTGCTATGCCGTCCCGTTCCGCATCCGCATGCATGCTTCGAAACTTTAGGAGGCTAAACACACGATTGCCGAAGCCAACGCGTTCCTGGCGGTAAAATATAGGCCCTCTGTCTTCAGCATACATCGCGACGACCGTCGGTATGGTTACCGGCAACGTCACGAGCAGCAGGGCGAGACTGGCAGTTATGTCGAAGCCCCGCTTTGCCACCCGCTCGATCCGACCGCGCGTGCCACCATCCGACAAGAAGAGCATGCTAGGCCGCATTAAGTCAATTTCGAGCTTTCCGACCTCGCGCTCTATGAAGGTTGAGACGTCCGTTATCCGAATCCCTCGTAGCCGCAACGGCAGCAAGGCGTTGACCGGCACTACTCCGCGACGTTCGTCAAGCGCTAGAACGATTTCATCGGCAGCCACCGACTCGCACAGCGACTCGACGCTACCCCCCGCCAGGACTCTATTCCGATCCACGGCGATCTTTCTCTCGTCCATAGCGACGAAGCCGGCACATGTGAAACCCGCGGGCGCGACTGATCGCTCCACAATTTCCAATCGCCGCGCCTGCTCGCCTGCTCCCAGCACCAAGATACGGCGCCTTAAGGTAGAGAAGGCCGCGATATAGCGGAAGAGCCCGCGGACCGTCGACAAACTGACGAGCGCTATCACGGTAGCCGGCAGCAGAGCACTGATCCAGATCCGTATAGCCGGCAGAACATAGAAAACGACGGTCAGCGTCACGACTCCAAGACCAAGCGCCACGACCAGTCTTATAATTACGCCAGCGAGATCGAAGACGTGGCGACGATTGTGTAAACCCATCGCAAACATCGTCATCATATTTGTCGATACATAGATCAACGCCTGCGCGTCGAGGCTCCCATTGCCACCATATATCTCCGCAATGCTTGAATAGCTGGCGAGTAGACCACAGATGATCGAAGCGTACAGAACGACAAGATCACACAGCGCGAGTGCCAAGAGAGACGACGGCACATACAGGTTAAATACTCTCATTTTCCCGAGCGGCTTCCACTTTAAGTCGACGTCTGCGTTTAATTGTCCTCGATGGGATTCTTCGCCTGCGAATTTTGACGCTTGCACACCTCCAAACGCCCTCAAAGGCCGGCACTACAAGTCAGCGCTCCTATGGCCAATCATTCCAACGCCGAGCGCGCATAGGTATCGACATTGAGAGCGAGCAGCCCATTGGGGGACATGATATTGCGTGGTTCGCCAATTTCAACGGCCGAATCGGGATGATGGTGAATGCCGCCATCTGATCTCGGCGGCTCGATGGGTAGACTGGTCAGTACAGATTTGTCGCTGCGCAGACCCGGTCTTATGGAGCGATCTTAATTCGACCTGCGCTCCCTGCCATCAAGCCATTTGCTCGGCTGGGATCCGCGACGGACGGATTCTCCTTGTTCTCCGGCACGGGACACCACGATGCGCTCGTAGACACGCGATAACGGCCTCAGGGCCTCATTCTGCGGTCATCGCGAACACAGCCTTGATTTGGCGTGTGGCGGATCACCAAGGGGTGACCGGCCCATCAACAGCATTGCATCCTTTCTAAAGGAGGGACAGATTTATAGGATGGACACCCGGGGCGAGACCTCAATCGGTGCGTGCTACGACCAAGCTCCGGCCGATGTCCTGACTAATCCTCGTCGGCCGCATCTGGTTCACGTATTTCCGTCATTCGGTGTCGGCGGCCAGCAAGTACGCCTCGCCAGCATCATAAATCGGCTCACAGGAAAGTACCGACATACGGTGATCGCTCTCGATCGCGATGCAAGCGCTCGAAGCCTGATTACGATCGGAGAGGAATTCTGGGTGAAGATCTTGGCGGGACGCCAGCCTCGCTTTCCCGGCCCGTGGTCGTTGCACAGGTTCCACGCTGTTCTGAAGCGGCTGACGCCGACGATCCTATTGACCTATAACTGGGGTTCCACCGAATGGGCTCTTGTGAACCGCTTTGCGCTCAAGCGGCCGCATCTACATTTCGAAGACGGGTTCGGGCCGGATGAGTCGATTGTGCGTCAATTGCGCCGGCGCATCTTGTTTCGGCGCGTCGCTCTGGGGGGACTGAAGACCCGTATCGTGGTGCCGTCTCAGCAGCTACTTCACTTGGTGACCGGCACATGGGGCTTCGATCAGAAATCAGTTTTGCATATTCCGAACGGGATCGATTGTGATCGTTTTTCTGCAGCGTCGGATCCAAAATTGGCAGCCCTCGTCAATCGCCAGGCTGGTGAACTCATTATCGGCACGATTGCGGCACTGCGCCCCGAAAAGAACCTCCCTCGTCTTATCCGTTCCTTCGCCGCGCTTCCACAAGCACCGAAGAGTCGGCTCGTCATCGTCGGGGACGGTCCGGAACGAATCCGGCTCGAAAGGATCGCCCAAGAATCCAGCGCAAGAGACCGCATCGTCTTTATTGGCGCTGTTTCGAGCGCCGAACGTGCACTCGGGCTATTCGATGTGTTCGCTGTCACCTCCGACACCGAACAGATGCCCTACACCGTCCTTGAGGCCATGGCGGCCGGCCTTCCAATCGTCGCCACGGACGTGGGAGATATCAGCACGATGGTTGCAACGGACAATCGAACCTTTATTGTTCCCAGTCAGGACGAATCAAGATTTGTACAAGCGCTGACGACATTGACGAGAGATCGCAATCTGCGCAACAGAATCGGACTGCTGAACCGCGAGCGCGTGCACCGAGAATACGGCATCAACAAAATGATCGCTGCCTATGATCGTCTGTTTGGATCCTGTCAGCAGCCCCCCTAGCAAGCCAGGACGCGCCGTGTTACTCGATCTGACGCTGCCAAAATCTTATATGCGATTCAACATCGCTGAGAGCACGCGAAGCCCATGGTCGAGTCACGATGAGGGAGCACATTTAGCTGTGCAGCTCCTTGAGCAGCGATTCCGCGGCATCTCGTTCGGAAAACTTCTCGTCGGTCGCCAACAATTTCTCAAGAATCTTCAAAGCAGTTAGATCGTCACCGGTCCCGTGCAGCGCATAGGCCAAATGAAACTGAATATCCGAATTTGTCGGCACGGCGGCTGCCGCCTCTCGGAGAAGTTTGAGCCCGTCATCCAAATTCTTTGACTTGACTAGAAGCCAGCCCAGCGTATCCGCGATTTCGCCAGATTGGGGCGCCAGATCGTGCGCCCGCCGCGCCAATTCGACAGCGCCCGCTGCTCCCAGCTCGTCCTTTAACCACGCCAAGTTGTTGAGCGTCACCGCATCAAAGGGATCCTGTGCCAGAAGCTTGTCGTACTCGGCAGCAGCTCCGGCGTAGTCCCCTTTGCGAATCAGGGCCGCGCCAAGGATGCTGCGCGCAGCTGCATCGGTTGGTTTCTGCTGAACCCATTGACGCAAGGCCTCGATCGCTTCGTCAATGCGGCCGGCATTGAGTCTCGCCGATCCGAGAGCCACTGCCAGTGCCGACACGGTATCACGCTTAAACGCCTCATCGAGGACCTTAACCGCTTCGTCGGCCCTTTTGGACCGTTCCAGTATGTTGGCCTCCAGTTGCGCAGCCGCAATCCGATCATGCGGTGCCAAGTCTCTCGCATCTTGAATCGCCTCATCCACCTTATTGGCCGCAAATGCCAGATTGACCAAACCAACAGTCGCGTCGACGTTGGTAGGATCGGCGCGTCGAATATCCTCGAGTATCGTGCGAGCTTCTTCGGGCGATGCGGAAGCCAGGACCTGCGCTAAAGCCAATTTTAGCGTCACGTCGCTGGGGTTCTTGCTGACCAGCGCACGCATGACTTCGACGGCGCTCTGCGGGTCGTCCGCCTGGACATATGCCTGCGCTACAAACCGCTGCAACGCGATGTCATCCGGCGCTATCGTTGCAAGACTGCCGTTCACTCTCTTCGCCTTTTGACCATCCGCTTGTGCAAGATAAAGGCGAATAAGCGTCTCGCGAATTTCTATGCCTTTCGGTAGCTCATCGAGCTTGCCTTCCAACAGCTGCAGCGCCTCCGCGCGACGCTGCTGACTGACTAAGAAGTTGGACAATCGAATGATGGATCGCTCGTCCAGAGGATCGGCTGTAAGGCGATCACGCATCCTTTTCTCGACAGCGGGCGTATTGCCCGCGCGAATGTCGAGGCGATCGAGATTTGCCATCGCTGAAAAGAGTTTCGGATCGATTGCTAGGGCGGCGTTGAAGTGTTTACGCGCATTTGCATCATCGCTCTTCGCTAGATAGATGGCGCCCTCGATGTTTTCGACCAGCGGATTGGTCGGGTAAGCTACCTTCAATTTCCCGACCCTTTCCAGGGCGAGATCGAATTCGCGCGTTTTCAGTAACTCCAGCACCAGCAACATACTTTTCGTCAGATCGTCGGATGGTAGGACGCCTGTGCCCGTCTTCGGCGAATCCGCCAGGCCGAGAGATGTTCCCAGGAGCGCTAGAGACGCACGAGCCTGCATAGCCGACGCTGCGTTTCCGAACTTGGCTGCCCGCTCGAATGCATCTGAGGCCTCCGAATATTTCTCTTGGCGCACATATGCGCTCGCTAGCAGTTGCAGTGCAGCCCCGTCATTTGGATTCTTGTCAAGCAACTGCTGCAGGGTCTCAGCCGCCGAGCGCGCATTACCCTGACGGAGCTGTGTCAAAGCGAGGAGCCGACGGACCTCGACATTGGCGGGCATGATCGCCAAGTACCGCGACAGCGCAACTTCGGCCTGAGCAAATTGCCCCGTTTGGTACCTGATAACGCCACCCAACAGCAGACTTGGTGGGTAATCCCGGAGTTTGTCCTCGATCTCGAGGAACAGCTGACTCGCAGCTTCGAAGTTGCCGCGTCCCACGTCTATCGTGCATTCGATGTACTTCGCCAATGCATTGTCAGGAAACTTCTGCAGTATCTCCTTGACCGCCTTCTCCGCCGCATCGAGCTGCCCGCCCCGCAAATTCGCCTGAGCCCGCCCCAGCTTCACGCGGATGTCGTCGGGCCTGATCGTTGCCGCTTGATCCAGAGCAGCGAGCGCCGCACGAACGTCACCCCGGCTCGTCGCGATATTTGCCTTCATCAACCAGCCATCGAAAAAGCCACCATCGATCTGCAACGCAGCGTCAACCAATTTCTCCGCCGAAGCAGAGTCTCCACGCATCAATTTAAATCGCGACATTGCGAGGAGTGCGACAGTCGACTTTGGCGTTAGACTCATGGCTTCGTTGAAGAGTGTCTCCGCGTCTCCGTACGCACCGAGTCCCAATTTTGCACTTCCACGCACAATGAGCTCGCTGCTTCGCAGCTCGGGCGCAATAGCTTTGTCACCAACAGTCGACAGGACGTCGTCATATTTCTGCTGGAGCAGCAGTGCTTGGCCGAGCAACAACTGCACCTCATCACCCGGGTGGCTTTCATCAACATGGCGTAGTTCCTTCTCAGCCGAAGGCCCATCTCCGGCCTGTAGATAGAGTCGGCCCAGCAGAAGCCTGGCATCAAGATTGTTGGGGTCGCTCTGGATTGCATTGCGCAGCTGAACTACTGCAGCGCCAGCATTGCCTTCCTGCAGCCGTTTCAGCGCATCTTGATAATATGAGAGAGATTCTGTTTCTTCTCTCGTCGCGGAGATTCCCGGGCTTGAAAGCATCACCATCGCGCAGAGGACTATTCCCAGGATGGTGCTCAGAATTCTGAGATTACGCGGCATGACACACACAACCGTCGGTTTTAGGGGTCATCGCAAGAGCTCACTGTTTGCACAGCGCAGCGCAGATTCGGCACACACAGAGATGGTCACCTATTCCGACGGCCATTTTATGTCCAGCTGCTTCATCAAGCTGTATACCGTGGGCCGACTGATTCCAAGAATCTTAGCTACCTCTGACATATTTCCGTCTGCGAGTATCAAAGCCTGAAGAATTGCTGCCCGTTCTGCGCGTTCGCGCGCTTCGCGCAAGGTCGAGTGCGGAGTCTGACCTGTGCCTGTCTGCAGATCGAGATCGGCAGCAGTAATGGCGGGGCCTTCCGCCAGGATGACCGCCCGTTTGACGCGATTTTCCAGCTCTCGCACGTTGCCGGGCCATTTGTACTCACGCAAGGCCGACAGGGCATCGGGTGCGATACGGGGACGTTTGCGGCCGAGTTCCCGGGCATACCGCTCCGAAAAATAGCGCGCCAGCAGCACCGGATCATCATCGCGATCGCGTAGTGGCGGTATCTCGATCGTCACTTGGCTAATTCGATAGAACAAGTCCTCACGGAATTCGCTCCGCTCAAGCTGAGCTCGAACATCGCGATTCGTCGCCGAGACAACCCGTGTGTCGACGGCGATCTTCTCGCGCCCGCCGATTCGTTCGATGGAGCGTTCCTGAAGAAATCGGAGCAGCTTCACCTGAAGCATAAGGGGCATGTCACCGATTTCATCGAGGAATAGTGTTCCCCGGTGAGCTAACTCGATCTTCCCTTTTACCTGTCGCAAGGCGCCAGTGAAGGACCCCTTCTCGTGACCGAACAACTCGCTTTCAAGAAGCGTCTCTGGTATTGCACCACAGTTGATAACCACAAACGGCTTATCACGCCGTGGACCCAAGGTATGTAGTGCCTGAGCCAGCAATTCCTTCCCAGTCCCGCTTTCACCCAGCAGCAGCACTGTTGCGTCCGTGCGAGCAACCTTTTCAACTGTGCCACATAGTTTCAGCATCCGTTCACTGGCAGTCAAAATTCCCAGCGGCCTTTTACTTCCCCAATGGTGAATCTGACGGTTCTCGGCCTCGAGTTCACTCAACCGAAATGCTCGTCCGACCACCAAGCCCAACGTCTCTGGCTCGATGGGCTTCTGATAATAGTCATAGGCACCCAATCCGACCGCTTTCACTGCGCTTTCCCGCTCTTCGTTGCCCGTTACAACAATCACTTTTGTTTCCGGCGCAACTGCTAGGATCTCCTCAAGCGTTGCAAGACCCTCCGACGCGTCGTCCGGAGCTGGCGGCAGACCCAAGTCCAAGGTCACAACAGCCGGCCGACGTTCATTCACTAGTTGTAGAGCCTCACCACGGTTTGAGGCTGTGTAGAGATCGTATCGTTCGAATGACCAGCGGAGCATGCGCAGGATCTCCGAATCATCGTCAACCAGTAGTAGCGTGCCGGCGCCCATCAGCGTGTACCATCCACGCTCATTGCAGTCTTCGCACCCTGCTCGATCTTCGACTGCGGCCTGTCCGCGACAAGCAATCGTAGGCGGATCGTCGTGCCCTGTCCCGGTACGCTGTCGATTTCGATCCCTCCGCCCCAGCGCTCTAGTGTTTCGCGCGTCTGATATATGCCGATGCCGTAACCCGAATCTTTTGCCGACGCGAACGCTGTAAACAGATGTTGCTCGATGAACGCTCGCGTCATTCCAATTCCACTGTCGCGGATCTCCACGAAAGCGTTACTTCCCTCTCTCATGTATGCGATGTTTATCAGACCATCCGAAGTGGTGGCCTCTAGCGCGTTCTGTACGATATTTTGCACGATCCCGACAAACTGCTCATGGTTGGCGCGAGCCCAAATCTGAAATGGCGCAGCGCGAACGACAATGCGCTCGCGCCGGGGTTGGGCAGCACCGACCACGTCAGCGATAACCACCCCAATTTCGACTGGTTCGGGAGGCGCGTCGGACGACTCGGCCTCGCGGAGGCGAACAAGCATGCGCTGCATCTTCTCGACGGATCCTTTCACGGTCGCGAAGGCATCGCGGAGGAATTGCGGATTCCCGCCGTGTTGCTCGGCATGATGGAGCACGAGTGTCAGTTGGCTGACGAGGTTCTTGAGGTCATGAGCGATAAAGGTAAACCGTTTGCCGACCTGCTCAAATCTTTGCGCTGCGACAAGTGCTCGCGTGGCCTGTTCCTCGACGACGTAGCTCGCGAGTTGAATTCCGAGAATGCCGAGAAGATCTCTATCCTCCCACGTCAATTTCCGCCGGACCCGCGGGCACGCGAGAATGATTGCCCCGATCAATGCCTCACGCGAACGAAGCGTCAAGAGGAACCAGGGATCCTCCATTTCATCAAACCAAGCCAAGATATCTGGTTTCGCAAGGAGGGAAGCGAACGTTTTGTCATTCTGGCTCAATACCAACAATTCATTATCGGATTTGAGTTTGTCGACCACGGCCGGCGGCAGCGCCGTTACTTTGGCTGTGTGGCTCCAATTCCACCGGCACGCAATCGCAAGCGCTCCGTCAGGGCGGCATACGTAGATCGCGCCGCCGCCACAATCGAAAACATTGGCAACCGCGCGGATGGCGCGCTCGTGCAGCGAACTGCTCTCGTTCGACGATGAGATAGTGTCGATGAAGCGAATCCATTCGTGCCGGTAGTCAAAAGTGAACGTGAAGAAGTTCTCCGCGAGCAGCCGCCGTGCGCGAGCACGCACCGTTCCGGATACCAGCACCGTCGCCAGCAACACGGCTGCTCCGCAGACAAAAGCGACTTGCAGAACCGGCCCCCACCCGATGTCAACCTCACGCATGAGGTAACCGACGCCAGAAATGGCAACGAGGTACAACCCACTACCCACCAGCGCTGTAGTTTGCAGTGCCGCACGGCGAGATACCGATACATCGAATGACAGGCGACGAATCCGGGCCGCAGCCACGACGACTAATGGCAAGATGGCGACACCGATTAGTGGCCGGGCGGCGATTGCTGCTGCGTCAAACTGCTTGAACAACAAGGCTTCCGAATAGAACACCAGATCGAAGCCAAACAATGCGCCTAGCCCGATGACTAGGTGCTTGAACGCCCATCGCGATTCGTCGGTTGTGAGCTTGAAGATGTTCTCAAGCAGGAGCAGGCCGACAACCGCCAGCCCCAATCCGGCGATAAAACCAGGCTGTAAAGTTATCCCCGCGATGACCAGAACCATTGGACCAACAATGACGTCTACGAGACCCAGGGCGAGAAAGATGACGCACAAGACAAACGGCGTGCTTCGGCAGATTTGCCAGAATGAGGTCGGACCGATGAGGAGGCGGCGCAAGACGATCAGCACGGCCAGCCATGAACCGGTGCGCACTAACTCAGCGGCAGGCGGGAACCAAGTCGGCAATGACCAATTGCTCATTGCTGCGGCGATAGCTGCCGCCCAGAGTGCCGTGAAGCCACACGCCACGATCAGTGCTATGCCCGGTCCCCGCCGCCGCCAGCTGGAGATGAGCAAGACACACACGAGCAGGAACCCCACCGCAGCAATGGCGTGGGTCACGATGGCTGGGTCGGAGGGCTGCGAGAAATCCATTTACAAGCGCTTGAGACCGTCGTCTTTGTGCCTAGAGGTTACTATCTCTCACCCACAGGTTGAAGACGCCCAACTCACATAAGTC
>Ga0137407_10002968_pt1 | contig 11239 bp, 8 predicted proteins | sample CZOMad2_2_16fung_FD_108410 | JGI IMG/M metagenome (GOLD analysis project Ga0137407, IMG submission 108410) | Vadose zone soil fungal communities from Angelo Coast Range Reserve, California, USA - CZOMad2_2_16fungal (Illumina Assembly) | ecosystem: Environmental > Terrestrial > Soil > Vadose zone...
AGTCAACGAGTCTAACCATGCCGCCCGGTAGACGCGTCCGCCCGAGGCTGGAATAAAAAACATCCGTAGTCTTGAGGAACTCTAACTCGCTGCCCGGCACTTTGCGCTGTAGGATATCTTCCGAAGAGTTTTCTTGCATTTCCTTCGGCGGCGCGAAAACAATCGAAAGAAACAGACTACTAAGAATGCAGGTCATTAGAACTTTCATCTTACCGTCTCCCTGGAATCATCTACTGAGTGAACATTATGTCGACGAATTTCGTTCCGGAACCGGTCCTGCCCATACTTATGGCGTTGCTCGAGGTTAGAGCATAGGATTGCGCGCCGATAACGACTGTGAACGTCTGCGTGAAAGTCGCGGTAAAGGCAACCGGGCAGGTTGGGATCTGGTATCCCACCGTGTCGGTTGCCACCCCGTTAGCCATCTGTACAGTTCTCTCGGTCGGAGGCGCGACCCCTGCAGGGCCACTGTAGTTCGAGAAGGTTTCCTTGAGGGAATCACCACTGCTGATCTCTGCACCCTCCTGATCCAGGAGATGATACGCCAAGGTTCTCGTTGCTCCACAACCTCCCTGCTGGTCATTTACGCCACTAATACTATCTCGCCGAAGGCTCGTGGGGACTTGTACGAAGAAATTCACGCTGTTGCTGGTTTTGCCACTAGTGGTAACCGTTACTCCGTGATCACCCGGCGTAGCGTTGGCAGAAATATTCAAATTCACAGAGAGGCTTGTAGAAGAAGAACTCTGAACACTTGCAGTTACCCCTGTGCCAGCAACACTGACCGTAGAACTACCAGCAAATCCGGCACCGATAATGCTAACGCCGATGGTCGAGTTGATGAGCCCTCGGCCAGGCGTGATGCTATCAATACGAGGCCGCACATCACACAGCGCGGTGGGATCTGGGTGGATTGTGGTTTTCGTGCATGTGTTATTGGGATTCATATCCCATAGAAACGCCGTCCAGGTCGCGCCTATATTCGTGCTACCGACGCTCAACGCGGTGGCCAATCCTCCGCTTACCGAAGCAACACTGGAATTGGTGCTGCTCCAGGTCGGACTTCCAACTGTAAACGGGGTCATGAGGTTGCCAAAACAGTCTTCATTTTGTATTCCTGGAAAGGAATGTGTGTTTGAGTCAGCGGCTTCATCTGACTTCCTCGAAGCTTGCCGTTCGCGGAAGGTTAACAAGAGAGAGGCTCTTTTTCGTGGAGTGAGACCCTTGTTAACTTCAAAAAGGGGAACAAGCGGAAATCTACTCTCGCTGCCGTGCCTCGTCAAGGTTCAGATTGAAGTAAGATCTTGACTAGTTTACGAATCTTCTCAGTTGAACACTGATTGCGAAGCCAATAGCGATAAAGGTAGCAATAAGCGAAGCCAGGCCGGCGCTCATCAGCGGCAGCGGCACCCCGATGACGGGCAAGAGACCCAGCTCCATTCCGATGTTAATGAAAATCTGACAGGTGAGGCCGCCGACGATCGCCATAATGACGAGCATGCCCATGCGATCGGGGGCACGTTTAGCTCCTGCGATCAGCCGTGAAAGTAAGATCACGTACGCCAGCAGCACCAGAATGCAGCCGACGAAACCGGCGTTACCGGCCGTCACCGCAAAAATAAAATCGGTATGCGGTTCGGGCAAAAACTTAAGGCTGCTTTGCGAGTGTGCCGCGGACGTGTCGGCGCCCAGCAATCCACCTTCGCCAACAGTAAGGATCGACTGCCAGGTGTTGTAACCAAAGCCGCGGCGATCTGCGTTTTCCGGATCGAGGATTACGTTGATCCGTTCCTGCTGGTAGTTTTTCACCAGGTGGGTCTTGACTCCCACCCAGTAGGCCGCAGGGAGTAACAACACCCCGAGGACCACGGCGCCAACCACGTAACGCATGCGTATTGCAGAAAGAAAGAGAACGATGGCCAGGATGGGCAGATAGGTCAGCACTGAGCCAACATCGTGCTCAAGCAAAATAAGAAATATAGGAAGCGCAAGAATCAAGCCGCCAATCGCCATCTCTTTCAGGGTCAAAACACCGTCCCGGTGCTTACCGAAATAGCGAGCCAGCATCATGGCAGTGGTTACTTTTACAAACTCCGAGGGTTGGAATTGACCTATCCCGGGAACCTTAATCCATGCGCGCTGCCCATTAATCCGCAAGCCAATCCCCGGAATGAGAACGATCACCAACAGGACCAAACCGAAGAGGTAAAACGCAGGCGCGATATTTATCAACTTGCGGTAGTCGTTGAGGGCGACCAGAAGCATCGCCACGATGGCAATCCCAAGGCCGATGAGTTGTTTCACCCAGTAGTTTTCGGTTGGTTGCGCATTGCGGATCTGGAGGGTGCCAAAACCCACGATGCCAATCGCCAAAAACGCCAGCAACCAGTCGAAATCGCGCAACCCTCTTTTTTGAATCATTGCTACCATAACTAAAGTCACGAGTTATGAGTGATGAGTCACGAGCAAGAGTCATGCTCGTTCTTCATCACGCACCTACTCACTACTCATCACTCATTACTCATCACTGATTTTTCGCTATCTGCGTCTCAGGTTTTTTCACCGGAATTTTATTTTCCGGCTTTGGAGTTTTGGCCACCGGCAACGCGCCGGGCGGCTCCGCATTTCGCGTCTTACGGTAATAAACGTCGTACACGCGCCGGACCGCCGGCGCTGCATGCTGACCACCGAAGCCGGAGTTCTCTATTAAGGCCACCAGCGCAATCTCGGGTTGGTAGGCCGGGGCGTAAGAAACAAACCACGAGTGGTCCTTATTCTTTCCTACGTCTTTCCCGAGACCGACAACCTGGGCCGTTCCAGTCTTGCCGGCGATGTCGAAGCCGGCCATGCGTATGGCGGCTCCAGTGCCGCCGTTGTTGACGACGCCCCACATTCCTTCGACTACCAGATGATGCATGTCTTCGGGAATTGGAAGCACCTTTGGATTGGGCCGCGTGGAATCCAGCGGTTGAAAACTTCGACCAGGTCTGTAATCTGGCGCGCCGGCCTCGCCTACCGGCTTCAGTTCTTTTAGCAGGTGCGGCACATAGAGCTTGCCACCGTTGGCCACAGCCGCGATGGTGCGCAACAAAGCTATTGGAGTTATTACGTCGTAGACCTGACCGAATGAGGCGTAGACGGTATCAATGTCTTTCCATTCGGCGTTTTCCCCTTGCGTGCGTTTTTTAAGTTCTCGGGAAGGGGTCATATTGAGAACTTCATTCGGCAGATCGATTCCGGTTCGCTTGTTCAAATCAAATTCATCAATCATGGTCATAATACCGTCGAGACCCATCTTCAAACCCAGACGATAAAAGTAACCATCGCAGGACTTCGTAATGGCCGTTTTGAGATCGGGCGTGCCATGATTGCCCATGCAGCGCGTGAACTTGTTTCCAACCATGATGCCGCCGCCGCAAACGAGGTTTGAATCATCGAGAGTGATGGCGCCCTGTTCCAGTCCAGCGACGGCCATCGGAATCTTCCAGGTCGAACCCGGCGGATAGCGGCTTTGAACCGCGCGGTTGATCAGGGGCTTTTGTGGATCATTCAGCACGGCCACATATTCAGCACGTCCTTCTTTGGTGCCAATTCGCGAAAAGAGATTTGGGTCGAAGGTGGGCGCCGAAGCGAGCGCGAGGACCTCGCCGTTGTTTGGATTCATCACCGCGATAACACCGCGCTGGGTCACCGAAGTCCGAAGTTGTTCCTCGGCGACATTCTGCAGGTCGAGATCGATTGTTGTAACTAAATCCTGACCCGGCTGCGGGGCGATGGTCTCGATTTCATCCTGAATTCGTCCGCGACTATCAACGATTACTTTTCTGTATCCGTCCTTGCCTCGCAGGTAATCATCATAGGTTTGCTCCAGACCGCTCAGTCCGATCACATCGCCCGGCTTCAGTCCTTTGTAGTTGGGTTGCTTCAACTGTTCCGGACTAATCTCGCCCACATAGCCAAGCACATGGGCCAGCATACCGTTAGCCGGATAGCGGCGCTGCGGCTGCTGCTCGACGCGCAACTCCGGAAACTCCAATTCGTGTGCTTCCACCCAGGCTATATCGCCGGGAGACGCGTCTTGTTTCACCAAGATGGATTCGAAGGCCGGCTGCGAACCGATCTGTTCGAACCGGTCAAGCAAAATGTCGCCGTCTACGGCTAGCGCTTCTGCGAGTGGCTTCGCCAGAGAAATGAGTTTGCGATCCCTCAGGTCTTCGCGAGACAGGATCACGTTATAAATCGGGCTGGAGTTTGCCAGGGCGGTCTTGCCGTCGTTAGCCAGTATGTCTCCGCGCGGCGCCGGTATCGGCAAGAGTCTGATGCGCTGATTTTGAGCAATCTCGGCGTAGTACTGGCCACGGACGAGTTGAAGGTAATAGAGTCTGACCCCCAGGAGAGCAAGCATTAGGAGGATGAGGCTCTGAACGATCCAAAGCCGGCTACGGAGGTTTTGCGAGGTGTCTTCGAATTTCATAAAAATAGAGATCCGAGGTCAGAAATCAGAAATGTCGTTATGAAAGTCAATGGAATAGCCAGGAATTCTGACCTCTGTTCTCTGACTTCTCATCTTCGCCTGAGCGTGCTCGGCCCGCGCCGGGCGCCTTTTCGACGCGAAGCAAATGTCCGGCGTTGCCGGGCCCGTTCAGTGAAAAGTGAATCAAGCAGGTAAAGAGCAAACGTTCCCACTATGGTCGTGCCGATTAAGCGGTAAGAGATCGTTTGCATAAAGGGCATGCTTGGGGGGTAGCCCAGCGAACGATGCCAAAAGAAATAGATTGCTGAGTCAATCAAGATGGCTGCCGCCAGCACTGGAATTCTCAGCAGCGGATTTTCAAGATTGACTCGCGTGGCGGCAATGTAAATCAAGTAGGCAGTCAACGTTTTCGAAAAGCCGCCGGCTCCGATAAGCCCTCTGCTCGGTGCGTCAATTGCGAGGCCGGCGATTGTGCCAACTATCAGCGCCTGCCAGGCGTGGCGCTGCAAGGCGATATAAACAACTACAACCAGCGGAAAGTCAATATAGGAGAGTGGGGGCCAAATACCCCCTAAGGACAACTGCAGTATTATGGCGACTGCCAGAGCGGCCGCGATTTTAAGCTGAGGCATTGAAAACTGCGACAAGAGACGAGTGAAAAGAAATGCTTTGCCTCAATCACTCATTACTTATCACTCATCACTTCCTTACTTCTTTGTCTTGTCTACGTTTGGCAGCGTCTGTTCGGGTGCAGCCCGTTGTGGCGGACGATAAAGCAGCACCGCCACCTCTTCCAGTTGATCGAGTTTCGCTCCCGGCTTGATCAGAATCTGGTGAGGCTGTGTTGCCGTGCCGGGTTTTACCTGGACAACTTCGCCCACGTTCAAACCAGGCGGGTAAATGCCGTCCTGGCCCGTCGTTAATATGTAGTTACCGACCTCCACATTCTGCAGGCCAGACACATAGCGCATTTCAATGAGACCGCTGTTACCCAGGCCTCTTACTGATCCGAGCGCTCCCGAACCACTAAGCTGGCCCACGATTGCGCCAGCCGCCGCTTTCTCATCGGTGACCATCATCACTTGCGCCGTCCAGGGGCTGAGCGCAATGACGCGACCGACTATCCCGCCGCCAGTGACCACCGGCATGTTGAGAGCTATTCCCGACGAGCTACCCCGGTTAATCGTAATCGTGTTGAACCAGATGGATGAATCACGCGCTATCACCCTGGCCGCGACCTGATCATAACCGGTCTGTTCTTTGAGATTGAGGAGACCTTTGAGCCGCTCGTTTTCCACATTTGCCTGTTGCGCCTTGCGAAGGTCGAGCTGCGCGGTGGCGAGGTCCTCTTTCAGTCTTTCGTTTTCACCCGCCGTTTGGCGAAAGTTAACGATTTCTCTGAAGAAGCTTGTACTTGCGCCGCTGGCTCCAGAGGAAAGGCTTTGCGCCGGGGAAACCAGAGCCTGCACCCAAACTCTGAGCAGGCGTTGCCTGGTAACGCTGTCTCGCGCGTCCACGGCCATGATCACGAGATTAGTCAACAGCAGTATCCCGAGCCAAATGGGGGCGCGTTGTCGAATCTCTTTCTGGGTGCGAATGGCGGCCATACTGGTAAATCGTGAATCGTAAGTAGTGAATGTTTAAGAACTAGCTAGCAAACCGTAAATCGCAAACTGAATCCAGGGAAGCGTTTTTCCATTGATGATTCACGATTTACCATTCACCGTTTTGGCTACATCCCGCTGGTCATGGTGTTTTCCCACTTAACCCGCTTAAGCAGATCGAAGTCAGAAAGCATTTTGCCTGTACCCAGTACCACCGAGGCCAGTGGATCATCGGCCACGGATACAGGCAGCCCGGTTTCAATCGAAAGTCTTTTATCCAGGTTCTTTAACAAGGCGCCACCGCCTGTCAAAACGATCCCGCGCTCGACAATATCGGCGGACAGTTCCGGCGGCGTGCGTTCCAGCGCCACGCGCACCGCATTAATGATCGTGGAGATAGAGTCAGCCAGCGCCTCGCGAACTTCTTCATCCGTCATTGTAATCGTCTTGGGTATTCCCTCGATCAAATTTCGACCGCGAACTTCGTAAGACAACGGCTCCTCCAGCGGATACGCTGAGCCCAACTCAATCTTGATCGCTTCGGCGGTCCGTTCTCCAATCAGGAGATTATACTTTCGTTTAATGTAAGAGATGATCGCTTCATCCATCTCATTTCCCGCCACGCGAACTGCGCGCGAGTAAACGATGCCGCTTAAACTAATGACCGCGATGTCCGTAGTCCCGCCGCCAATATCCACCACCATGTTACCGTGTGGTTCAGTTATCGGCAGGCCGGCCCCGATTGCCGCTGCCATTGCCTCCTCGACCAGGTAAACTTCCGAAGCCTTGGCTCGATAGGCGGAGTCTTCAACGGCGCGGCGTTCCACCTGCGTGATCTCCGACGGTATGCCAATGACAACGCGAGGGCTGACCCACGTCTTACCATTGTGTGCCTTGCGAATGAAGTGTTGGAGCATCTTCTCAGTCACTTCGAAGTTGGCGATGACGCCATCCTTCATCGGACGAATCGCGACGATGTTGCCGGGGGTTCGTCCGAGCATCTCCTTGGCATCGCGACCCACAGCCTCCACCTGGTTAGTGACCTTATTGATGGCCACTATGGAAGGCTCGGAGACAACGATGCCTCGTCCCTTTGCGTAGACGAGCGTGTTTGCTGTTCCCAAGTCTATGGCTAGATCGCTGGAAAACAGGCTAAAAATCGATTTAAAAGCCATTTCCTAATCTCTTCCCGTAAATGTAAGAATGAAAGCAACTGTCAGGGCGGGCAGTACTTTTTCCAAATGGTAAGAAAAAACTCGATCCAAATTGTTCCTCTCTAAATCCGGTGAATCACCTGGGCTGCTTACCATTCACCAACTCTCGTTCGGCGCAAGCTCAATCCCAACTAACCAAGATACACCGATCTTCGATCTTTACGCTATCAAGAAAAAGCTTTGGTAGTGCCCTAATTTCGTAGGGGCGTCCCTCCGTGGGCGCCCCTGTCTGGCGGAAGAAGGGGCGCCCACAGAGAAGCGCCCCTACAATTTCGTCAAACTAGGTCACCGCCAAAGCTTTCAAGAAAAAGCTTTTCCGTCATCAGTCTCTACAACTTCGCCCGTCACGCTCATATCATCCGGACCTTTTGCCTCTCGGGCAAGCGAGGTAGAGAAACGAATGCAGTTTTTATTCGCCGCCTTTGCTTCGTACATTGCCGTGTCGGCGCAGGCTATTAGCTGTTGTGGCGAAGAGGCATGCTCCGGGAAGGCGGCGACACCAAAACTCGCGGTCAGCGAGAGTTTCAAATTCCTCCCTCCGCTAAAATGATGCTGGGCGATCTTTTCGCGGATACGCTCGGCCACTGTCCCGGCGAGTTCTATTTGCGTGTCGGGCAACACAATGACAAATTCGTCTCCTCCGTAGCGCGCCACGGCGTCGGTATCGCGAATGGAAGAGAGGATGACTGCGGCCATTTCCATCAGCACGTGAGAACCTACCAGGTGACCATGGGCATCGTTCACTCGCTTGAAGTCGTCCAGGTCGAGGAACAGTGCCGCCACGCTGGAGCCATAGCGTCGCGCCCGCCGGATCTCATTAAGAAGAAACTGCCGCAGGTAGCGTGCGTTATGAAGTTTCGTCAGATCGTCGGTTTGCGAGAGCCGTTCGGCTTCCGCAATGCGCACGGCATTGGCGAGCGCCGAGGCGACAGGCAGTGCGAGCGCATCAAGAATTGCCACCTCCGAGTTCTTAAATGAACGTTGGCGAACTCCTTCGAGTACGCCCAGTATCCTTTCACCACAAATGAGCGGAACAGCTATTACATGTTGGCCGCGTTCCTTTTTCTTGATGGTGCCCATTCCGGCGCTCGCGAGTCTCGCCGCTTTTGATTCTGAGCCAAGTGGGAGGTTGTCGTCTCTCAACAAAAACCGGCGCCAGTCAGCGGCTGCATCGGCGACTGCTTCGTCGCCGGGTTCGAGGGTGGCCATTGCCTCGAGGACGGAGGCATTGGGACCTGTCTCATCCGAAAAGATATAGACGGTCCAACGGTCAACTTTAACGAGCGGAATGAGGCCGGCTAGTGCGGTGTGCGCCGCGCTGTTTTGGTCTCCGATGAAGTGGAGCGCGGAAACCAGATCAAAAGCGGCGCGCACACTGCCTGCTTTCATCCTCGCTGGAAGAGAACTTGTTCCACTCTGAGCGGGGGGACTAACAATGTCAGGCAGTTTTAACTCGCCCGTAGCTCCGTGGCCCTCAATTTCGTGCAGGATAGCCGGCAACTGAGCGGCCTTGTCAGCAATTGCCCGAAAGCCGAGGCGCTTCAAAGTCGCGCCATCAAGGCTGCGCCAACTTTGCATCTGGAATCCACTCACGTGGCGGCGACATGCAATTAGCGGTGTTCCCGGCCAGGACGTCGTCGCATGCTCGATCGCGGCGTGAAGTTCCACCATGTCAGCGCCGGGAACTACTTCATAAAGGACCGCTATGGGCGATTCCTCCCATCTTTCCCCTACACTTTCAGGCTCACGACGGCTCACGGTTGCTTCCACTTTAGCTTCCCGCAGCCCTTCAATCAGAGTTTTGACACCCGCCAAACGCAAAGCCTCGATCAGCTCGTAAGCTGGCGCTTCATGGGCGTCGGTTAGAAGTATTACGTGACGTGGCATGGAAACATTAAGACTCCGTTATTGATTTTGTCCCCTGTTCGACGACCCGAGTTTGTCGAAATTAATCCTTTCCGCGGCCTGCGCGGTCGGAAAGCGACAGGCGGTATGGTGTGCTATTACCACGCGGATCTTCCGCGTCGATGTTTACTTCCTGCATACCCGGCGGCGCAGTGATCTGAATTTGAAAAGATCCCTCAGCGGGTACGATGGTCTCCCGCCCGGCAACCCGAATCGTGGTCCCGGGTTCCGAACGTCCGCGAATCAGGAAGATGCGGCCACCAATGAACTCCGCCACCAGGCTTGAGACCGGAACACGCGTGCCTGTACCTCGGGTGGCAACGATGAATTTTCTTGGGTCACACCAATCGCTGGTCTGTCCGGTCGAGGCAATTGCGCGAACGCGCCAAAAGTAGACACCCGGCCGCAGATCGCTAGCCGTGAATTCGGTTGAGGCCAATTGATCGCGCTCGATTACCTTGCCGTCAGCAACGAAGAATGGTGACGTCGCCACCTCTACGCGATAAAAAGCAGCAGTACCCGATTGCGGGCGCAGCCATTTCAAAGGGATATCCGCCGCCCCCCGCCCGCCCACATAGACTTTTTCGAGATCGCGCGGTTCAGATGCCAGGGGAACATCCAGAAGTTTCTGGGGCCGCGAGAGCATTCCCGATGGATTTACTTGGATATACTCGCTGCCATGTAGTGTGGTCTTCTCACCAGCGCGATTACTGGTCTCAATCGCACCGGTATTAACACGAATCTCTTCGGTGCCTTCCGGGTTGACGCTAAAGCTTGCTCCAGTTTGCTCGCCCATCTTGTTATTCGTCTTGGGCGTCTCGACAACGTTGTTCGTTCCTTGTGGTTGTTGCTCAGTGCGCATGTACATCTGTCCGCTATCCACCACGACATGTACGTTTGCTTTCTTTCCATTATCTTCGCTGGCGTTGTCGCGCACGATAATTGTGCTGTTGGGCCGCACCACTAGCGCGGAGCCGTCGGCCATGCTGATACGCGCGCGCCCGCTGGCTTGCGTTTGTACTGTGTCTCCTGGATAAAGCTCTGTGTCGGCGCCGGGAACGATTGTCTCGCGCGTGGCCGAGCGGATCACGCGCACGTCTCCTTCAAATGAAATGAAGCGCGCGCCTGAGGATGGTTTCGCTCCAGTGCCTACATTCCTGAGAGGGTTGCCATATTTCCAGACGTACAGCGCTCCGCCGGCAGCCAGTCCGCAAAGAATGAAGAGGGCGAGGAGGAGGTAGACGATGCGCTTCTGTACTACCCACCAATCAAAAACAAAGTGACGGGGTCTTGTGCTCATTTCTTTTGAAGCTATTTACTTCTGATACCCAACCGGGCAGAACGGCTGGGCTAGGCGACTAAGGGGCAACGGCGAATCACGAGACGCCAGGGGCGCTAATCAGTAGGCCGGGACGGGGAAACTGATTACGAGTCTGTCAGGTGTGAAGTCGGGCAACACTGTAGCAGCGGGACTATTCCGAGTTACCTTGCGGCGATCAACCGCAACCACTACCAACTCGAATCTAGCACAGCCGCAATAGCTCATTCAAGCATATCTGCTTGGGCTAGTGACAATTGGGAGGGGAAAAGGGGAAAGGGGAAGGGGTAATGGCGATCGTTACCCTTAACCCCTTCCCCGTTTACTCTTTCGGGGTAGGGTTGCTTTCCTCCGGGTCGTCCTCGAAAGGAGAGTCGAAATCTTCAGGCAAATCCACGTCGATCTGCATCTCGGCGTCTTTGGGCCAAAGAATCGAGGCAGCTACGGAGGCGAGCAGCACTGTGGCGACAACGACCAGTGAAACCCTGACGGAAATCACAATGTGCAGTGCTTCAATCAGCATTTTTGCACCGATAAAAGTGAGGACGATTGCCAGTCCCATGCGGAGATACTGAAACTTCTCTACGACTCCAGCCAATAAGAAGTACATGGAGCGAAGCCCCAGGATGGCGAAGACGTTTGAAGTGTAAACAATAAAAGTGTTCGTGGTGATTGCAAAGATCGCCGGAATAGAATCAACCGCAAACACCAGATCAGTAACTTC